>Ga0208011_1000009_pt1 | contig 191495 bp, 233 predicted proteins | sample 7_EtaG_FD_184080 | JGI IMG/M metagenome (GOLD analysis project Ga0208011, IMG submission 184080) | Marine viral communities from the Subarctic Pacific Ocean - 7_ETSP_OMZ_AT15161 metaG (SPAdes) (version 2) | ecosystem: Environmental > Aquatic > Marine > Oceanic | place: Pacific Ocean...
CGATGCCCTTTATAAAGCGATAGTCGATTTTTTTGTCGATGTACTCTGGAAACCAAATAATTTTAGAGTTAGATATATACCAGCCGGGGAATCAACCCCTCCCAGCGAGAGCGACTGGTATCAATCCTTTGACACAGGCGAAGACCTTAGAGCCCCGGAAAGTGAAAACGAAAAACACGCCGCCATGTATGGAGATGTCCTAGCAGATGAGAAATATCTTTACAAGAGATATTTAGAGATTCTTGCGGACAACAATGTCACAGATGATCCGATTTTCTCAGATTGGTCAAAGGGCGGCAACCCGTATCGCGCACCGGCGCACCCTGATTTTGTCTACGCTATCAATAAATTTCGTTTCCGGGCTGTTTACAGAGATCCTACCGGCAACTCCGGCGGTTCAATGTCTGATAATGGTCGTATGACACTATTTCATTATGGACGGATTGACGGTGTTGATGACAACGAAGCCTTCTTGAGACTAAAGGAGAAATTTCGAAGCACATTGGATCATGAAATAGTTCACTACATAAATTCTGTTAGGTCGGGATTTGTCCGTACTCGTTCAGTCGGGGGAGAAAAACAATATGATACTGGCTCTCAAGAGTATGTAGACTCCACAGAGGAAATGCAAGCAAGGCTGATTGAAGCGTTTAAAAGATTTGAACGTCTGCCTGATGTCCCCGAGCGGCGATGGACAACAAAAGAAGAAGGCGGATGGTGGAAAACTTTTAAAAATTGGATTGGCATGGGCTACGATCCCTACGACCTTAGTAAAGATAAAGACAGAGATGGCCTCGCAGACCACCCCAGCCTCAAACGTAAAGGCAAAGAAAGATGGTATCTAACGCTTTACACAGGAAGTATTAGATGGTTTATCAAGCAGTGGATTGAAGTCTTTTATGCCGAGGGAATAGAAAGATATTATCTTGAAAATCACACCAAAGAGAACCAACAAAGACTACTTGGCAGGGTTTATCAATATGCCAAGGATTTGAAAGACAGCAGGAATTATAAAAAATGGGTTGAACAAGAAGAGCGCATGAGAGCCTCAATTGACAAAGCCTTTAAGACTAACAAGGAGACATAACAATGACAGAGATATTAGCATCGAAAAACTTTAGTTTGTTTTGTGCTGTTTTAAACGGCGCGTTTGCACTTCAAGCGTTCCTTATTGGCAGTTGGTTATGGGGCGGATTCTGCTTGGCCTTCTGTGTATTATGTTCGAACAATTATCGAAATGCGGAGAAGCAGTGAGCCCCGGAGACAGAGTGAGAGATTTGATTCGTGGGAGACTCGGCACCTCTAAAGGCCCCGTATTTCGTTATGGTGTGCATTGGGTTTTGGTCGAGTGGGACACCGGCCCTGACTCCATTATTCTGGAGCACTGTCTGGAACTATTCGACCAAAAGGAGAATGATTGGGACTGTACACCCTTCGGTGAACAAAGATAAATAAATGCAGGTGTAGCTCAGTTGGTAGAGCATCACGTTGCCAACGTGAATGTCGTGGGTTCGAGCCCCATCACCTGCTCCATTTTAAAAAAGGAGGATTGAATGAAAAAGATTATTCATGTCAACCAGCATAAAATTCGCAAGAATACAAAACATGGAACTGACGAACCAGTTCTTACTGTTAAGACTTACAAAGAAAACAACTATGCCCACGAAGCTATAATGAAAACGAAAGATGGTGCCACAATCGGCAAAGTAATATATAGCCCTCACAAACCACTAAGCTGTGGAGCGAGGGTGTGGATTGAATTGGATACTGATGTTATTGATGTGGATCTAATTGTAAGAGGTGAAGATGTTTAACTTATTATATTTATTGGCCTGTTCACCAGAAATCGGTCTGATTGGTTACAGAGACAAACAACAAGATAGCAGTGCGGTGCAAGATACTACCACCACTACGGAACCTGCCGGAGAGCCCTCCCCCCCTGATACCTCCCTACCCCCAAGGGAGGGGGTGTCTGGATATATATATTGGAAGCTTCAACAGGTCGCTTGCCCTGCTTGCGTTGGTCAATCTCATGAAATCGCAATAGATTTTAAAGCTGAATTCCACCAACCGATTACAGATTCACATGTTGGTTGGATACCTGAACCTTCAGAGTGTACTCAGAACTTATTTATAACCAATCCCTCAACCATACCTGAGAGTGTAGGTTCCAGCCTAACGCTACAGGGGAACATTCATTCGTTCACAGTGCCAATGACAGGCCAAGCCCAATATGAAACACAGCAGATATATGAGACACAATATGAGCGTGATACAATCTACAGCCTGTATGGTGATGGGGTCAATACCACATTCACTTCGTCTCATGGGTTTGATTATATTGAACCCTTTAATATGTTATATGTTGATCCGTCATATGCTTTTGACGCTGCAATAAGCCGCACTGGTATGACATTCTTTTGGGGTCCGAGTGGGACCAATCACAAGTTTATGATTACAGTTTCTGTTTATAGTCAAGATGGCTCTCAATTCCTTGGTTATGTAACTTGTGTGGGCTCTGACGTTGGCTATATGACAATCTCAAGCCAGTATCTTTCTTCATATCCAGTTTGGTCGTTGGTCGCAATTCACCTTGCGAGACACCAAGTTGATCTTATTGAGACGGATTTATTTAATTCTTATATTGAATCTCACATGGAGTGGGAAGTGGTAGGAACAGGGCACATTGAATAGGAGAACCAATGCCAAAAAAATCATTAGATAAAAAAAGCGACATCGGTGTCATGGATCGACAGAAGAATGAGATGGAGCCACCCAAGAAGTACAAAGTTGTCTTCCACAATGATGACTACACTTCGTTTCAATTTGTTGAACAAGTGTTGATACAACTGTTTCACAAATCAGCCACAGCGGCCAGATCCATTGCCAAATCAATACATCACTCTGGGAAGGGTATAGCTGGTGTCTATTCCAAGGAGATCGCTGAAACCAAAGCCCACCAAGTCAACCTTGCTGCCAGAGCACAGGGATTGCCCCTGCTGGCGGAGATTGAACCGGAATGAATCCTATTTTGAAGAAAATTTGTTTAGTTTGTGTATTCATAAATATATATCTTATGTTCTTCAATATCATGATTGAGGCCGAATGGTACGTTCCTTTCATGAACTTTCTATTCGCAGGGCTGTGTTGGTACTCATATGACAAGTCATGATAAAGATTACGTCCGACTAATAATATCGGATGTGCATCTTGGGAGTTACTATTCAAAAGAAGCCAAGCTGCTCTCCTTTCTCAAGACCGTTGAATTTGATGAATTGGTCTTAGCTGGGGATATTATTGACTTCATCAAGATACCTCAGTTCACCGAGACAACAATAAAGATTTTTGATTATATATCAAAGCTGAATAAAAAAATAATATATGTTGTCGGCAATCACGATATTGCATTTGAGAAGTTCATCGGCAAACAGTTTGCCCACATTGAGTTTGTCTCTCAGTATGAGTTTGAATATGGGAACAGATCATATAGGATTCAACATGGCGATCAGTATGAAACTGGACTGATACACTGGAGATTTACAATGAAAGTGGTCTCTGTGTTTCACGATATGTTGGAGAGATTCTTTAAAAGAAACCTCGCAGCCCTTCTTGTAAAGATGTTTGTTAAGAAGAAGAAGATCAAGCGTATCTGGAATCTCATCCAGTGGAATGATGATGTTGATGTCTTCATCATGGGACACACTCATATTCCTGAAGTGGTCATCTGGGTAGACCAGAGCGAGAATATAAGAACCTATGCCAACACGGGAGACTGGGTTGAGCACACGACATATATCATTCTTAAAGACGGAAACCTGCGATTGAAAAAGTATGAATTGTCCCAATCTGGCGACACACCACCTTAATGAAATCTCGCTGCTATTTAATTGCAAACAAGGAAAGAAATTATGTCTTTATCAATAGTATTTGGTGCTATTGGTTTTTTTTTGGCAGCATTTTCTGTCATTGGAAACGATAGCGCACAAACACTTGGAACTTTTATAAGCTCCAACAACAAAAAGGTTAAGTGGTATTGGATGTGGGCTTTTGCATCTGTCATTCTGACTGCTACCCTCCTATCGGGGTGGGTGCAAGGTGACATTGCATTTGGCCGCCTGAATAAGATTCCACTTCCCGATCAATTTCAGTGGTATCACGCTATGGCTCCAGCATTGTTACTGGGGCTTACTCGTTTTGGAATACCCGTTTCGACGACACTCTTAACTTTAAGTGCCTTTTCGAGCGGCATTGTGTTGGAAAAGATAATCATGAAATCGGCCATGGGCTATGCGATAGCTGCTGTGGCTGCATATGCCATTTGGATGGTCATGTCGAGGTATCTAAATGAAAAGGAAAAGGTGAGCGAGAACAAGAGAAAGTTTTGGGCTATAGCTCAATGGTTTTCAACAGGTTTCTTATGGTATATGTGGTTGTCGCATGACATCGCCAACGTCTTTGTTTACCTACCAAGGGACGGCGTTTCGTTGCAGATGATGTTAGGTGTAATTGTTATTCTGGTTATTGGTTTGGCTCACCTGTTCTACAATCGAGGAGGAAAGATCCAAGAAATTGTCCTCTCCAAGAGTGGAACCCGCTTCATCCGATCAGCTTGTCTCATTGATTTATTTTATGCAATGGTTCTCTGGTATTTTAAGATATACAATGATATTCCAATGAGTACCACATGGGTCTTTGTTGGCCTGTTGGCTGGTAGAGAGTTGGCAGTGTATCGAATATTCAATAAGGACAAAGAAGTTAAGGTCATCTTCCCAGTACTTGTTGATGACTTCTTAAAAATTATGTTAGGTCTTGCACTTAGTGTGGCTGTAGTCACGGGTGTAATCTATTTTGATTCTTTGTGAATAAGTTAAGCCCCGCGTCGTTATTTCGGGTCAAAGTGTTAAGCTTTGGCCTTTTTTACTTTCCTTTCTATAGTTATTAATAGGGGGGAGTTATGAAATGTATTTTGGGGGATTACTTTTAAGTTTGTTGATAAGCTGTGACGTAAGGATCACAGAAGACCCGTTTTCAATAGACATTCAGTCGCAATCAGTCTGCCGCTACAATCCAAAGGGATTAAAGCAATCGATGAAATCTTCGGTGCAAATATCTTTTATGGTTGGTGGAGAGCAAGTTGGCAAAGCATCGGGCAACTATTTCAAACATCGTGGGAACACTTTTGTAATCACCGCAGCCCATGTGGCTGATGCCGCCGAACAATCTGATCTTGTGGTGAACGAAAGGATTGGTATTGGATATTCGGAGGTGGACATTGTCTACACCAACGAGATTCATGATCTGGCTATACTTAAACTCAAGAGTGACTTGGCCACTGTTGATCCTATAAAGTGGCGCAGGAAGGATCGGTGGGAGCTTGACATCGGTGAGCCTTTGTATTACACTGGTCATCCAATGGACTTGGATCATATTTCATTCAATGGTTCGGTTGCCAAGATTTATCAAGAAACAATTGTGATGCAGGGATTTGCCTATATGGGATCATCCGGCTCCGCAGTATTTGACAAGAGAGGGAGAGTCGTTGGGGTCATCTCCGCAATAAAGTTTGACGTTCCGGGCGGCGCATTTCCACAGCTTCTTCCAAGCGTTGTAATGATTGGGGGCATAAGTGTGCTGCATGATGGAGAGCTTCACAGCCTCTTGGAGGCTGCTGGTGAATGAAGTGGAGATTTAAGATTGGCACCCTTTTAGAAGACTCGGGAACCGTCGGTGTAGTCTCAGCCCACTTACCTTTGGGTTGTGAAACATTTGAAGGATTTGCAAAAATCAATTGGAGAAATAACTATGAAATAGTATATGCAAATCAGACTACTTATATAATAGGGGCTTCCGCCCTCCACCGATTAGTTGACTCTGGTCAAATAAATTTATTAAAACTTCCTTATAAAACTTGACAAGAGATAGAAAATTGGTTATATTATAGACACGCTGGAGAACAAATGTTACTGGAAAAGGAAAAAGGAATTATAAAATCCATCGGCCCATTTGAGAGAGCCAAGACAAACTTAGAAAGGTTTGCGTGGAATTTTATGATTGTTTACACGGTGTATAACATTGTGAAAGCTTATGAATACATCGAACAGGGTGAAGAGGATAAGCTAAAACTCACCAAAATAACGGCTGATACCACCCTACAGGGGGTCTTTCACCTTATTTTGGAAAAGAACAATAATGTTTGGGATTGACAATGTTCGGAGAGTTACACCAATTCTTGTCGTTTGACAGCAGGAATGAAAGAAGAGAATATTGGCTTGGAAGGCTTGTGCAAGCAAAATCGCCCATAAGGATCGATTTGTTTAACTTTTTGCCACAAGATATTCTTGGCTTAGTAATAGATTTGGAGGAATCAAATGGATCTAATTATGTATTGGTTGTTAGGTGGACAAATGGTCTTACCTTTCCCTGTTATCAACACAGCATTTATTCACATGAAGAAGGAAAATAAAATGACAAAGTCTAAACACACAACAAAGGCCACTAAAAAAGAGATTAAAGGTGGTTTAATGACTCTGGCAACAGAAAACACCCCCAATAGGTTCAATGTCAAGTTTGATAGCGATGGCTCCGGCCCTTGTGCGGTGCTGATGGTCGAAAGAGACAAGGGGGAGGATTCCAATGGACGCTCCCCATTTAATAGCTGGACAATGATGCCAGCGAAATATATGGGCTGGCGAGTTGTTTTCTTGCATGTTCCACATGGATATATTGACACATTTTATGATGCCGATGGTAATTATAAAGTGACAGCAGACGCTTAACGGACATTTTCTGTCCTCGACAATCTGGTTGAACAGGTTATATTATTAATACATTGGAGGTCAAATGAAAAAAGAAAACAATGAAATTACTATCAAGATTAACGTGTCTGATGCCATGCTTTCAGCAATAGCGAATGTTTTGGTCATGACGAGTTCGCCCAAGCTACCACAAGCTCTTATGACACTGAAGTCTACTACTACCCTGCCCCCCTCACCCCCCTTGGGCTTCCGAGCAAAAGGGGGTAATTAGCGTGTTTAAATACGCTCACGGAGGCGTGGTTAGGTGTTCATTCTGTGGCGTAAGGGGGCATAATATACGATCTTGTAAAGATGTTGTTATAGCAGCAACTGATGAGGACAATATATCTTATGACGCACAACAGGTTTATAAAGCCAAGTCCGAGTTGGCCAAGCGAACTGCTCCAAAGTCCAAACAGGTGAACCAAAGAGGTAAACCTCGTTGCGGTTTTTGCCGATCCACAAAGCACAATAGAAAGAATTGCCGAAGAATGAAAAAGTTCAGAAACAAGCTTTATAAAGCAAATACAAACTGGCGGAAACATTTTGCAAATAGGGCTAACATTCTTGGTGTGGGACAAGGGGCTTTAATAGAGGCATGTGGTGTGCCTGTAAATGTGTTGGCGAAGTTTAGTGTTTCACCCACCAAGGGAAGTCATATTGGAATCGTAAATGAATATGATTATGACAATTTAAATGTATTTTGCAATTACTCTGGTTCATATGATTATAGGTCATCGGCAGATGTAACTGCCAAACTAATAACCACCGGCGGTTTGGTAGATATAAGCATAGGGAAATATATTGGTGAGGATTTGTTTCGTGAAAACACCCTTTTCGCTCATTGGTGCAAGTTTAAAGTTATAAATCGAAAAGAAATACAGTTTTCAAAGAAGTGGCTGGGGGATAAGAACATCCCGATGTTGGATTGGTTGCCCCAAACACACAGTTTTGAAGAGTTACAATCGCTTGGCATTGTTGCGTTTTTAGATTATTGGACAAAAAATGTCCTCGACAATAATGAATAGTGGGTTATATTAGTTATGTATTCAAACGGGAGGCAAAATGAAATACAATATTATTAAACTTGAACAGCAACCTAAAGGCTCAGTTCATTGTGGAACTATTCGTTCCGAAGGGAAGGTGGCGACCTATTTAACAAGGTCATCAGCTTATGAAAAGGTGAGCAAACTGAAAACAACTTCGCCCAATTCGACATTTATTGTGTCGAAGCACTGGAGGTGATTCGTGAAAATCGGAGACACCGTTAGGATAAGACCTTCTGGTGAGGTGGGGGTAATTACGGAAAGTGTAGACCGTGTTATAGGAACACATGTAGACAAATTGCCAAGGTGGGTTGTCCACCTTGCTATAACAATGAGAAATCATATATTTTTAGAGAAGGATTTAGAAATAATTTAATACTCAGATGGAGGGGTATACAATGAGCAGAATAGTAAAACGGGCAGTCGCCCTGTCCAGAAAAAATAGCGAATGGTATGCAGCCAGCAGCCAACCAAAACCATTAACCAAAGAGGTGAAAAATGAAAACAAAGAGATACAAAAGGGTCGTGTGTAAAGATGGGTTCTCAATGAGCGTTCAAGCTCATGATGGGGCTTATTGCGAACCAAGAATAGATAATGCAGCAAATTACACAGAGGTAGAAGTCGGCTATCCAACACAGATAGAAGAACTGCTCATGCCTTGGTGTGAAGACAAAGATAAGCCATGCAATACAGTCTATGGCTATGTCCCTGTCTTCACTGTTCACCTCGTTATAACAAAACATGGTGGTATGGTTGAGGGTGAGGTTCCAAACGGAGTGTTGCTTTATGATAAAGCCGGACAAAATCTGTCCTCGACAGGATGACGGAACAGGTTATAATGTAGGAGACTTAGTAATGGTACACGGGGTTCACTTGGGTATCATTACTTTGTTTTATGCTCCCCGTGGATTGTGGGTAATAAGGCTTGCACATGACGGACAGGAACTTGCCCTATTTAGGGATGATTTTGAACCATTAAACTATATGGAGAACAATAATGGAAGAACAGATGACAATAATGGAAAAGTTAAGATATGTTCCCAAGGAGGGGGATGTGTTGATTTATCTTGATGGGTCGCACTTGCAAATCAAAGAGATTAAGAAAACCCACGTTAAACTTGAAAAATCGGGAAGCGGTGAGGATCTTCCTTTGAAGCCCGTTGCTCACATTAGGTCAGATATGATTAAGAATGAGTGCTTCCTTTGCAGAAGAAAATTGGCGGCACCAAATGAAAACAGGTGATTTGGTAAAAGTACAAGGACACTGCGTTGAAGAGTATGCCCTGTTGGTAGAAATTGGGGAAAAAGATGGTTGCAATTGGGTGCGGGTTCGCTATTTTGATGGTGAAGAGGAAGTGCTTCATCCAACACAGGTGAAAAGAGTTAGTGAAAGCAGGTGATTTGATATGCTTTGCTTTCAAACCCCCTTTGCGGAGGGTTCCCCCAATGGCAATAGTTGTCCATGCCTACAAGAGTCATGATTACCTCGAAGGACACGTTGAGGTTGTTTGGATAACTGGTTCGATGGCTGGACAAAGAAAGTGTTACCCCCCTTCAAACTTGGTAAAAGTAAAACCGGACATTTTTTGTCCTTTACAACTTTAAGCAAATATGCTATATTATATATGAACCCCAGAACAAGGAGTTAACATGGATGTTTGGGTAGTTATAGATAGATACGATCACAGTGAACACATTGTTACAGTTCACCTGACCGAAAAGGGTGCAATGATTCACACTTATGGTATTTTGCTTGAGTCTTATGATGGTATTTGTGATTCTGTCTGGGATGATAGCGAGGACGACGACTTCAAAGAAGAGTACCCCGATGCTTATGAGTTTGTTAAGAAGTATTGTGGAAACATCGAAGAGGCCAAGCTTGCCGATTTGAGCAAGCATCAAGTTGATTTGACCTGTTTTATTGGAAATGCTACCGACTGGTCAACCGATGTATCAATTGAACAAACACGGCTGCAAGCATGAAGGTCGGTGATTTAGTGAAACTGATACACAGCCTTTATGGTGGTTATGGCATCATTACCAATATAAGAGACTGGCCTAACAGTTCCTCCATCTGGTATACGGTTCACTGGCAAAACGGTGTAACACGGGAGACATACGAAGCTGATGAATTGGAGGCAGTATGCAAGTAGGTGACTTAATCAAATGGACAGACTATAAAGGTGATACCCCCGTGGGGCATGTTGGCCTACTTATCAAAGACCTAAAGGACTATTGGTCAAACCCATCGGACTGGAACGATTTCTACGTCCTTTGTGAAGGTCAGTATGTCTTTTGGACTTCATGGCAATGCGAGGTGTATAATGGAAGTAAATGATTTAGTTAAGGTGCGAGGTCACTGTGTTGAAGAGTACGCCCTCTTAATTGAAATAGAAGGAAAGAGCGGATGCAACTGGGTACGGGTGCGGTATTTTGACGGGGAGGAAGAGATACTTCACCCAACCCAGATAACCCCAGTTAAGAAAACCGGACAAAATATGTCCTCGACAAGTTAAGGGAACAGGTTATATTATAAGCATAACCCAAGCAGAGGTGACTTATGAAAGTCGGTGATTTAATTGGTATCGGATGGAGCGGAGTGTGGAAACAGCCTTTTGTAGCAGTGATAAGAGAGGTACACTGTTTCCGAAAACACATGACCAAAAAAGGCGAAATCAGTGGTTATACTGTTTTCATTCCAGCTACAGGAAAAGAAACATTCATAACCCCAAGAGATGTGAGGAGTCTAAATGAAGATAGGTGATTTAATAAAATACAAACATCGTTACATAGGGGAGCAATTTGTAGTTGTGGGTATCCGCAATTTCGGTAAAGCTGCCGCTGTGAAGTGCATATCAGCCAAAACCCTGAAAAAAACCAGATGGTCTTGTTCATCAACTGTTGAGGTACTCGCATGAAAAAGAATAAGTTCAAGATAGGTGATTTGATAACGATGTCTGCTGCTGGTCGCAATCTGTCGAGCAATTGGGCGTACAAAGGGGAAATGGGCATCATTGTCCAGATAATGTCAAATGTTGAGAACCCTTATCAAATACGATGGATTCGATCAAAGTGGCGAAGAGCAGCTTGGTACAAGCAATATGAGCTAAAGTTTGTCAAACCGGACAAAAAATGACCTCGACAAGTCGAGACAACAAGTTATATTATATATGAACCTCAAAAAAAGGAGATAAAAATGCAATGTGGATATTGTTACAATTACGGACACAACAAAATGGGATGCCCTAAAGCAAAAGAAAGGGCTGCTACCATCCTACCCCAGTGGGAGCAGTGGCAGAAGATGGAGCATGACAACGACTATGTCAAAACCTCGACATATAAAGCTGCTCGTCACTTTGAATGGGAATACAAATATCGCGAAGCTCTTGATATACATCTTCAAAAGCAGAAGCGCAGCACAAAAGTTAAGGTTTGCAATTTCTGCGGTCAATCCGGCCACAACAAAAGAACCTGCCAAGAGCTTAAAGACTTTAAGGGCGAAATAAAACAAGCAACCATCGCCTATAGAAAGACCGTCATCAATGCTATCTCCGAAACTGGACAGGGCATTGGCAGCATGTTTACGGGTGAATATTCACATTGGAATCGTCATAAGGGCGAATATGATGAGGGAAAGCAGGGCATCGCTTTGGTTACTGGTATCAAGTGGCACTTGATTAACTTGGTTGATGTTCGGGAGCATGGAGAAATCAGCCTCAATCGCAGTGTCAGTGAACCTATTTTTGAAGTTAGATGGACTCATGGTTTCGTTGAGTCTCATGTTCCGTTTGTCAATTATAGTATTGACAACCAGTCAGTACTAAGTGTCAGTTGGAGAGGCTCAGATAAAAAACTACTTGCCCCCTCTAAAACTGTAACCCCACCCGACGGTTGGGCAACTTGCGATGATTCGCTTTCCCAACGTCATTTGTCCAAAGTTCTTTCTGGTCGCAAGTCTCAAAGAAAGAACCAGCTTGAGTACTTTCGAGGAAAAATGAACCAGTGGAAGTAAACCGGACAGAATCTGTCCTCGACAAGTTAAGAGAACAGGTTACATTATATACATCACTCAAGCAATGGAGGTCGGATGAACGACCAAGCTATAACAAACCTAATTAAAGTCCTGCTCAACGGTTCGGACGCATCTTATCGACTCAAGCGACAAATTACCAACGCTCTTGACCCTGACAATGTGGCCATCTGGTGGCATGTTTCCGATGTTGAACATATCGCAGCAAAAGAAGAAGAAGCCTATGGTGAAGCTGTCGGCTCAATCTATGACCGCTCACAGTTCCACGACTTGCTGGAGGATGTCTGCGGAAACTCCGAGTATGGGGTGACTGTCGAGACAATTGAAGATACCCTTAACTATTACAAACAGGAAGGTGCGTAATGGGATACCGTTCAGACGTTATATTCTGGGTTCACAAGTCATTGGTCAGCAGATTGCTAACAATGACCAACCAAGACAAAGAAGCTTTCAATGTCCTTTTCAAATGGGCAGACCTCGAAAAAGACAAAGAGGGTAACATGAAGTTTGACATAGGCCACATCAAATGGTATGATGCCTATGGAGGCGTTGCAGCCATCGAAGGCTTTATGTGTGACTTGGAAGCTGAAGACGAAGAGTGGGGCTTTGGCTTTCACAGACTTGGTGAAGAGTTTGGCGACCACGAACAACGTGGACAGTCCGAGCTTTGGGAAGTGTACCCAATGCAGAGTCTGTCATGCAATTGATATTTTATGGGGATGCCCTGCGCCAGCGCACACTGGCAATGGGGTTGAAACGGTGGTTCCAGTTGTGCGACTCGCACCGCCTCAGTTGATGGATCGACTGGCTGCACTCAAGGTGTGGTTGGAGCGTGGGTTCGACTCCCACCATCCCCTTTCACTTTTTCGGACATTTTCTGTCCTCGACAAGTCGAGACAATATGTTATATTATATATGAACCTCAAAGAAAGGAGCTAACATGGCTTATTTAAAACCAAACATGACAGTATTCATGGCCAACAACGGCCAGCCCATCTATTCAACAATTGAGAAGATTGCCTTCCGCAAGTATTGGGGAAAGAAGCGAGACAAGAAAACAGGACTGATGAAAAAAGCAAGAAAATCAATGCCTTATGCGATTTGTACTGTTAAAATGTCATCTGATACCGACATACCCACGGGGGCGCAATTCACAATCGCTGGCTATCAGCTTCGCAACGTGATTATGAAAGGTGAGAAAATCCTGACCTTCGACCAAAAGTATGTGGCAGACTTCGCCCAAGAGTACGGTAACAAGTGGGTCAGACGCATGATTATTGAAGAGTTCAAGCATGATGGTGATGACAATGAAAGTCGGTGATTTGATAAAAGATAAGATGAGCGAACAAGTCGGCATCATTGTGGCCACCAAGATGGTAAATAATGGGTCTGCCCCCGCCGGTGAACTTGAGCCATATCACCGATGCTTGGTTGGCAAGGATTACATTTGGTTTTTTGAGATTTCATTGGAGGTCATCAATGAAAATCGGTGATGCAGTAAGAATAACAACAGAGTTTGGGCAATACTGGCATTATACTGTGGAGATTTCTGGCATGGTCGGAATACTCCTTCGTCTCAATCGAGGGAATGACCAAGCTGAAGTTTATCTTTCCAATGGACAGACCTGTAAAATTAGTTGCCCCCATGCTTGGTTGGAGGTGTTAAATGAAAGTAGGTGATTTGGTAAACGTAAGAGACTATGGAGTCGGTGTCATTGCTGATTTTACTTGGGAGTTTGTTCAGGATGTGCCGTATAAATGGGCTTCCATCTGGTTGATTGCTCAAGAACGCCTAATTTTTACTTCAATTACTTTAGTCGAGGTCATCAATGAAAATCGGTGATTTAATTATACGAAAATACGATGGTATGTTAGCCATAGTTATCAACACAGACAGGCTTCACACTGGCCTCGTCACGGTGCAGTACTACGCAGTACCCAAAGAAGCTGAATACGGTGGCTGGCACTGTGATGACCTTGCGTCAAGCTGGAGGCTTCAAGATGAAAGTCGGTGATTTGGTAAGAGATACGCAATTCAATGATGTCGGTGTCGTTGTTGAAATTGATGAAGGGGAGAACCTATATAAAATAATATTCCCCAACAGCATGGAATGGCTAACAGATGCTTACATCGAGGTGATAAGTGAAAGTAGGTGACTTGGTCAAGTGGACAGCACCGCATCCCCACCCTGAAGACTGCATTATCGGTCTTGTCGAAGCGGTTTGCGATAGATATATCTATGTGCGGTGGGCAGATGGCACACTCGATGAATATGAGGTTGAAGACTGGAAATCTAAACGTCTTGATTTGGAGGTGATAAGTTAAGACCGGACAGAATATGTCCTCGACAATTCAACCAAACAGGTTACATTATATACATCACTCAGACAATGGAGGTCACAATGAAAAAAGGTGACTTAATCAGAAACAAAAACGATGGCGAGTTCGCCATAATCCTTTCAACCTATACCAAGTTCTTTCAGGACTCCAACTACTCCGGTGAGCATGACTATGGGGTGGCCGACACCGCTGTCCGTATCAAGTGGATTGAAGGAGGTCATGAGCATACCTTTCAGAGGTCAAAGATGCGTCGAAATTGGGAGGTTCTCAATGAAAGTCGGTGATTTAGTAAAGGTTAGGGGCATTAGCCAGAAGAGGTTGGGGCTTGTGGTTGAGATCCCACCCCATGATGACTATTGGGGAGATACTGCTGTTGTAGAATGGCTTTGTGGCTTTAGAGAAGAGCTAACCCAAGATAGAGTGGAGGTTGTATCATGCAAGTAGGCGATTTAGTTAAGTTCCGCTATATCTATAGCGGTTGTGACTTGAACGATAAAAAAGCCCTGTACTTGGGTGAAGCTTTCATCCATCGGAATGATGGTATCGTCGTTGAGAATCATAAGATTCTTGAGATTGGAGCCACAAAGCCAACAATCGTCGATTCTGGTTTGCTCAAGTACATGGAGGTTATCAATGAAAGTCGGTGATTTAGTTAAAGACCAGCACGGCAACACCGGAATCATTACAAAGGGATACTGGGGAAACCATAAACATTGGTGGGTTCATTGGACTCATGGCGGCTCAAATACAATCCACGAACGATGGTTGGAGGTGATAGCATGAAAGTCGGTGATTTAGCAATGACCCACAGGGGCAACCTTTGCGTTGTGGTCGAGGTCGGCAAAAACATTTGGGGTCGAATCGACTGGTACAACATTGTTTTCAGTTCTTCTGGATACCTACGCACCGGATACCCTGCCCACTGGCTACGGAGGCACCGATGAAAGTAGGTGATTTAGTAAGATTTACCGACAAAGGAACATATTCAAAATGGTTCTATTGCAGATATGCAAAGATTGAGAGTGTGAGCAAATGCAAAGCACATCTTCGTGTAAGATGGATTTTTCCTGTGAAATATTATGATAGATGGACAACAATATCTGACTTTGGCGCAGATAAGTTTGAGGTCATCAATGAAGGTCGGTGATTTGATAAGGTCAAAAATGAATAATGGACTTCTTGGCATCATTAAGGAAGCCTATGACTCTCCGAAGGGATTGTGGATAATCCATTGGATGGACGGTGGAACCTTTCATTCAGGGTCTTTGGCTCATGAGAACAATTTTGAGGTAATAAGTTAAGCGGACATTTTCTGTCCTCGACAATCTGACCAAACAGGTTAGATTATAAGCATAACCCAAACCGTGGAGACACAATGAACATATTTGAAAACAACGGAAGTGGCCGAAGCACATCAGCTTGCGGCTATTGCAGAACCACCGGACACGACATTAGGGACTGCCCACAGGTTCCCAAAGATTATGCCTATTGGAAAGACTACAAAGTACCGCTTCAAGCTGGCAATCCCTGTCGCTGGTTCGCTGCTAATCAGCCCAAGTACTGGGGCGAGTGGTACACCAAGTGCATCAACGCCATGCACAGACAGCTTGAATATCAAAAGAAGAAGAACCAACCAAAAGTTAAGCGCACCTCTTATCCTCGTTCTTGCGGCTTCTGCGGTGAACTTGGACATACCCGTCGAAAGTGTCAGAAGATGAAGACCTTCTTGGTCGAAGCTTATCAAGCCAATGAGAACTGGCGACGAAAAGCCTATGAAGCTTTGGTCAACAATCTTGGTATTTCTGTCGGTGCTGCTATAAAAGTTAAGAAAAGTGCTGGGTATCACTACGGTGCAGAGGCAACAGAGCATGTAGCCTTGGTGTCTTCGGTCAATTGGGATAAGTTAAACCTGTCCTGTGCCAATCAAACATGGGAAGACCAGTGGAGACAGCACCTCAGTGTGGAAGTCCTTCTCAACGGTCAAACCCTCACACTAAGGTTTGCAGACAGACTGCTTGAACCTGTTTTCCGTCACATTTCTGGCTATAGTGGTGTCACTTATCTTGATAAGGTCGCCCCTGCTCCAAAGCCCCTTGATGAGTCTTGGGTCACTGACTACAAAGAAGCTTTCGACTTCATCGCAAAGAAGCGCAGCTATGAAAGGCTTGAGCAAGCGGGTATCGTCGCTCTTGTCGAGAAGTGGAAATAAACGGACATTTTCTGTCCTCGACAACTGTCGAGGATAGGTTATATTATATACATCACTCAAGAACAGGAACTTTTATGACAGCAAAACAACAACAACTTGCCCTCATCCAAAAAACCATCGAAGCTGCCGACAAGCTTGGCAACAAAAGGGATGTTTACACTCTGGGTTCTCTCCTGCGCTATCGACAAAAGCGAAAGCTGTCCCACCGTCAGGAAGACTTCTTAAAGAAGCTAATCCAGCGCAACGATGAGTCTGCATTGAAGGCACTGGCTGATAAAAATGCAGAGTGGGAGCGTGAATGGCGAAGCAACGATGAATTGAGGGCAAAGGCCGAGGTCATTGCAAATTATTATTTGACCACGACCTACTATAATGTACCTGCTCGAAAGGTCATTCAATGGCGCAAGATTGAAAGCTTTACAGCCCACTCAGAAGAAGAGAAGAGCGAGTTGTATGCAGACTGTCTCCCTCCGAAGCGTCAGGTTTTGAGAATGGTTAACAACAAGTATGCTGAGAACGTATGGCAAAGCCACAATGCCGAGCCTAAATGGAAGGTCGGTGACATGGTAGCTATCCGCAAGTCTTATAAAGGAACCCTTAACCTTGGAAACAAAATCGCCACAAGCCATTGGCATGGCAAACAAGGTTTCCCGATGTTCGATGAATTGAGCTATTTGATTGTAGCAGTGGATTCAAAGCCAATCAGTGAGTCTCTCAAGTACGACAAGAGCCGAGGTGGTTGCAGATATTACAAACTGCTACCCGTAGGCTACCCTACCCCCGTGGATGTCATGGAGTGTAACCTAAAGAAGCTTCTCAAAAAACAGGTGAGCTAATGAAAGTCGGTAATTTAGTTACATGGTCGGAACCCTCCCCGTACCCCGAACAATGTCAGCTTGGTGTGATTATAACAATCGAAGCTTGTACGATTTGTCCAGAAGACCAGTACGTCCAGATTCAATGGGCAGATGAGGAGAAAGGCAGCAGCAGGTCATGGGAACAAGTCCAAGACATAAAGGTGATAGCATGAAAGTCGGTGATTTAGTTAAATACAAGACAACTGGTGACATGGGCTTGATTATTCGGATGGAGACAAAGCCAGCTTTGCCAACCGATAGAGAATGGGTTTATGTGGCATGGATAGGCCAAGAAGGTCAAGCCACTCGATGGCGATGGGGTCGAGAACTCTCAGGGTATCCCAAAGCAGACTTGGAGGTCATCAATGAAGGTCGGTGACTTGGTTAAAATCGAAACTTATCGCAACAGTGGCGACATTGAAGCAATTGGAATACTTTTGAAATACGATCTCGTCCGAGCGCGAGCCACTGTTCATGTTACTGATGGAACCCAGCAAAATGTTCCAGTCGGTCTGATTTCGAGGTATCGTAATGAAAGTCGGTGATTTGGTATCAGCCCCGAAGAGTCAATTTGATGACTTTGACATGAAGCAGTTCTTTGGTTTGGTTGTCTGGACGGATGGCTACAAGGTCACTCTTCTTGTCGATGGGCTGGAAGAAACATGGACAACCTTTGACCTCAAAGCGATAGGCGCAAAGGTCATAAGTTAAACCGGACAATTTCTGTCCTCGACAATCTGGCTGAACAGGTTATATTATATACATCACAAGGAAAGCTAACATGAAAAAGCAATCATCTAAAGCCCAAATACTCAAGCAACTGGCCGCAGCCAGAGGCATCGAGCGCAAGCGACACTTTGAAGCTGGCGGGTCTTTGGTCGATTGGCGTGGAGGCACTCGAACAGTGACAAAAAACAAAAAGAAGTCAGCTTCAAAACTGGCTTGCCGAGGGCGATTCCGCTAAACCGGACAGAAATTGTCCTCGACAACTCGCCAAAACTAATTATATTATATACATCAAACAAAAACTTTCTTTAACCCCCCAATCTGGAGTCCATCATGGCAGTAGATTTTAAAACATTCCTCTCAGTCGTTCCTCACATCGTCGCAGCACGATTCCCAATCCTTACCCGAGGCCGCCACGGTATCGGGAAATCCACTGTGGTTTATCAGCTTGCAGACAGCATGGGTCTTCCAGTTGTCGAGCGTCGAGCTTCACAGATGACCGAAGGTGACCTCTTGGGTCTGCCGAAGGTCGAAGGTAATATCACAAAGTGGCTTGCTCCAGAGTGGCTCCATGAAGCTTGTAATAAGCCTGTAGTCCTCTTCCTCGATGAAGTTGACCGAGCGACGATGGAAGTCCGACAGGGCATCTTTGAGCTTTGCGATTCTCGTAAAATCGCTGGCTATGAGCTTCATCCAGATACCATCATCTTTGCTGCCGTCAACGGTGGACAGCATGGAGCGCAGTACCAAGTCGGTGAAATGGATCCAGCGGAGCTTGACCGTTACACTGTCTTTGACCTTGAGCCTTCAATTGAAGATTGGCTGATTTGGGCTAAAGACAACGTAGTTCAAGAGATTTGGGACTTCATCAACCATAATCATGGTCACTTGGAGCACAACGATGACTATGAACCTAACAAGGTTTATCCTTCTCGTCGCTCTTGGGAACGTCTTTCTAAGACCTTGACCTCGATGGGGAAGGACATCGAATCCTCTCCGGTTCTCTATCAGCTTGCCTGTGCTTTCATCGGCTTTGAAGGTGCTGTAGCTTTCAATGACTTCATGAAGAACTATGAACGTCAAGTCACTATCGAGAACATCCTTGATGAAGGTAAGCTTGAATTGACCAAAGATTGGAAAATCAATGACCATAACTCTCTTATCGAGAAGTTCAAGGCCAAAGAGGTTTTCAATGAGAAGCTCGATGACAATCGTTTGCAGAACCTTGCAAACTACTTTGTCACCCTTCCTTCTGAGATTGCCATGACCCTTTGGCAAGTAATGGGAACCACCGAGTTCGCCACCTACAACGTGGCAAAGCTCCACAACCTCACTGCTTCTTGTGGAACCGTTGTTCAAGACTTCATCGTCGAAATCTTGACCGCAAAATAAGAAACGGACAAAAACTGTCCTCGACAATAGTCGAGGACATGTTATATTATATATGAACCCAATCAATGGAGGTCTTTCATGGCTTTTGATTTAGATAAACACACTTGGCGACTCCTTCAGAATGAGCCTTTCTTTGCCGCTCTCTCTCGTCGCATCCACAAGACACCGACAACAGCTATTCCAACCGCTGGTGTTAAGTTAAACCCTGAGACTGCACAGTTTGAAATGATTTACAATCCTGAGTTCTTTGAGAAGCTGGAAGATAATCATAAGCTTGGAGTCTTGATGCACGAATACTATCACATCATCTTTGAGCATGTCACTGGTCGCTTGCCACCGGAAGGCATGAACATGATGTGGAATATTGCGACTGACCTTGCAATCAATTCACACCTCAAAGGCATGTTACCCGAAGGGTGCTGTATGCCCGAACAAGACCGTTTTGAAGAGTATCCTTCTGGCAAGTCTGCTGAGTGGTACTATTCAAAGCTACTCAAAGAGCAAGATGAAGAAGACCAAGACGGCAAAGGCGAAGGTGAAGGGTCAGGCAAAGGCGACCTTTCAGACCAGCAATTCGACAGTCATGAAGGATGGGGCGAAGCTGATGAAGATACAAAGCAGATGGCTAAAGAGCGATTGCGTCAAGCAGTCGAAGACTCAGCCAAAGAAGCGCAGAATAAAGGCTCTTGGGGTACAATGTCATCCGGTATGCGAAAGAAGATTATGGATATGATTACTCCGAAGGTCGATTGGCGCAAGGTTCTTCGATATTTCATCAAAACCTCGCAACGTGCCAACAAGCGCAGCACAGTTCGACGCATCAACAAGCGTTTTCCTTACATCCACGCTGGAAAGAAGGTACAACGTCAGGCGAAGATAGCTATCTCCATCGACCAGTCAGGCTCAGTCTCTGACAAGATGCTTGCTGCGTTCTTTGCCGAGCTTAACACTTTGGCGAAGCTTGCCGAGTTCACTGTCATTCCCTTCGATACCGAAGTAGCCGAAGATAAGGTCTATGTCTGGAAAAAGAACCAGAACAAGCCTTGGGAACGTGTCCTTTGCGGTGGAACCTGTTTCGATGCTCCGACAAAGTATGTCAACAAGGGAAGCTTTGATGGTCATATCGTCTTAACCGACATGTGCGCTCCAAAGCCTGTTTCTTCCAAGTGCCAGCGCATGTGGATGACAGACAACGAAAACGCTCGAAATCCGTACTTTACAACCAATGAACGGGTTATAGCCATAGAAGCCTAAACAATGGCCTATTCAGGCATCTAAGGCGGCTCTGACAGGCTCAGAGGGGTAGGATGGTGGGAGTTCTTAGATGCCTCACAAACCAATCAATTACAACCAAACAATGGAGACTCTATGTCAAAAAAAATGAAAAACCAACAAGTAATCAAGGCTTTCTTCAATGGCCGAAAAGCTTGTTCTCACACTTGGAACCTTTCCACAGATGGAGCCAAGCTTTATTCCTATAACCTTGAGATAGCAAGGCGAGACACCGAAGGGGGTTATGTAGTCTTTGACTATACAGCACCTGCCGACGGATTTGCTTCACAGACAACCTCTCAGCACGTTGGCATGACCAAGAGAGCAGCACCATCCAGACTCACAACCATCATGAGGCCAGATGCCGCAAAGGTCGCAGGTTTAATATAAACGGACATTTTCTGTCCTCGACAATAGTCGAGGATAGGTTATATTATATATGTTAAACCCTTTCAGCGGATTCAATTTATGATTCTTTCACTTCTCACATATCTGGAGACACTATTATGCAAAATCTTATTCTTACTCGCCTCGTTGACGGCTCCAAAGCCGTTATCACCCATTGGGATCACTTTTATGTTAATCGCTCTACTGGTTCCACAATCGACAGGGCTTTTACAATCAAATACCTCGATGGAGACTATGAAGGTCAAAGCCACTGTTGGTCAATCCACAGTCTTCACACGCTATTCCACATCGTCGGAAAGAACGAGGTCAGCAATGACAAAATCTCCTAAGTGTGCATATAAACAAGGCGACCTTGTGAACAAGGCAGGGCAAATGGGCATCGTCACCAACACCGACGATACTTTTTACACCTTTCAGTTGCTTGGCAGTCAACCCATTACTCATACCACGATGAACATCACAGTTAGACACTATCTCAAACTGGTCAAGGCTCAAGAACAGATTACAACTGGCAGGGGCGTTTCAAGTGACTTCGTTGTAAGGAACCTAACCTTAGAAGAAGAGCTTCTTGAAGGCGACCCACAACCGCTAATCACAGGCAAAGTCAACCGACATGCCGAGAACACTTTAAATAAGTTAAGTCAAGGAGAAGTATAATGAACAGGTTCAATAGAAGCAGAAGAAAGCAAGTCGAAACCTATGAAGTGGGAGCTTTAGTAGAGTATCGTTGTGACCCATCTGGAATGGAACCCTTTGACCTGCTGGCTATAGTCTTAGAGTATATGCCCAAAGAGGGCTATTACCTTATTAGGTTCATGGATGATGGCTCTACTCTACATTGTGTCCATTCAGAGATATGCCGACCGGAGGCAGTATGAAGATAGGAAGCTTGGTAAGGTTCAACCCACCGCTTGGAGCATCCGAATTGGGTGAACTGTTCATGGTTATTGGGAAGCGTCCAGCAATTTCGCTGAAGAGCGGAGGCGCATGTCCGGAAGCTGTGAAGTGTGTATCGGTTAAGACCGGAAAGAAAACCCCGTTCGTTCGCACCACTCGCCTCAGTGTGTACGCATGAAGGTGGGTGATTTGGTTAGGCCGTGGAAAGCACAACGAGCAATCGGTCTTGTGGTCGAGGTCATAAATAAAAAAGAAGTAAAGGTTCAATGGATAGGAAAGAAGAATCAATTGATGTATGCCTATCAGAAACATAAGTTAGAGGTGATTAATGAAAGTAGGTGACTTGGTAAGGTATGTAAGGGGAGAAGCAGCCAAAGGTTTCGATATGAATGTGATTGGTCTGGTTATCAATGTAGGGAATGACCCACTAAGAAACAATAGACCATCTGCTCGTATCCACTGGTTGAATGACTCATGGTCTGTGGAAGCACAGAAGATATTGGAGGTGCTTGCATGAAAGTAGGTGACCTTCTTCGGAGCAAAGACACTGGTCTTATTTGCATAATAAAGAGGATAGAAAAGCCCAAGGAAAGAGGCGGTGTAACTTTATTCTTTTTAGACTGTCAGTCAATTGTCTGTGGCTATTGGAGTAGGGAAGTGATAACTGATTTTTATCATTTGACCTGATACTACCCTACCCCCGTGGGCTGCGCTTTCAGTTATATTTTTTTGCCTACTACCCCGATACCCCCCTACCCCCGACTGAATCTGCTGACATGTCAATGGGTATTCATGCGGATTGTAGGAGCAAGCCCCCGAAGGGGCTGCAAGGTTTTTGGAGAAAAGGAGAGAGATGGCTAAGATTTGTGGGATTCAAAGGGTTTATGTTGAATATCGTTGACTTAAATCGACCAAGTGCAAATCTTATGCCAATCTCTCAAAAGCGCAGGGCTTCCCTTGTAAATAGCCCATTTGTTATTAAACTCCCACAAATCTCACAAAATATGCCACGGTTTTCAACACTGAGAAGATACCTCTCATACGCACGAATATCCGCACGATGCACACAGGCTCACACATATACCACACGCATCACACACATAACCCACACGAAACACGCATGTATTCACTCACGCATAATGCACGTTGCACCTCGCATATCACGCACATACACGTTACGCATAACAAACCTTGTGACACAAAGTTATGCCACTTGGCTCAAAGCTCTTGACACAGGTGTTACGGCCTCTAAGGGAAAGCTTCATTAACCCCTTGATTTTCCTACGCTTTTTGAATCATCAAAAGTCTTGACGGAACCCAGTGTTATGCAGCGAATAAGTTAAACCTTCAGGTAATTTCGAGGGTTTCTCTTGACGCGTCAAAAACTTGACATAACTATGGAACGGTAAAATACTTGACATAACTATGGAAAATTATGGAAACCCAAATACTTGACATAACTATAGGATGGGAAAATACTTGACATAACTATAGGATGAAGCTGGCTTCACCGCTCAGAGTGCTTCCAGCGGAGGGCATAAGAAAAAACTTCAAAACGGACATATTTTGACCGTGACATTTTGCTCTTGCCGTGATACATTATAGTATGAAAAGAAAAAACTTTTCATGTTTTGAAAATAATGGAGAACATATGTCAATCAAAACTTTGGATACTCAACAATTAATCAATCTCTGCGGACTTGACCTTTCAGGTAAAGGTGGAAAGGAAAACGAGATTGCGAAGGCTCTTGGACATGAACGTAATCATCAACCTCTTGTGGACGCTAAGTGTCCTAAATCTGGTGTACTCTATGAGTACAAAAAGCAATCTGGCACTCAATGGTTTGACCTGCATAAGCTGGCCAACCTCACCAAAGAACAGGCTCAGGTCGCTGTCCTCTTCGTGGTTCACAAAGGTGGCAAGTTCATCGGCCTGTATCAGACAACCTATCAAGGAGTCAAGAACTCCATCGGTCTTAAACCAGCGGATTGGGCATGGGCTAAGAAAGCTCCAGCCGGAGCACAGGTTAAGTATGCTCTCAAATTGGCTCAAATCAAGAAGTTCACTTGTTTGACCTACAGTTCGGAACGGTTCATTGATGACCAGACAGGCCGAGTATCTTGGGAGAACTCAGCTAAAAAATAATTTCATTTCGGACATATTCTGTCCGCTTGTCACTTGACAAACCCCTCAAAAATATGGTATAATATAGTATACCCTGAAGACATGGAGTTAAAATGTCAAATCAACCAGAAACCCCCTTCCAATCTTTTATCGCAGCTTGCGGCTTTGTCCTCTTTGTCGCTGCTCTGCTTGTTGTCACGATATGAGGAATCGGCTCAAGCAATTAGCCTTCGGCTTTTCGATGGCTTCACTCATTTACACTTATCTTATTATCAATTCATTCCGTCGAGGTAAACATGGAAAATACAACTCTAACAAAAGCACAGCGCATGGTCGAAAACATGATGATTTCATGGGCTATTCAAGATGCCATCAACCAGAAGGCAATTCACCCAACTCCGGAGCAACAGAAGGCAATCGAATTAATGATTGCAACACTCGCGGAACACTTCCAACCTGCGGAGGCATAAGATGAGCTTGTATCAACTTACAAAAGAAGCCCGAGAAGAGGCAACCCGAACAGCTTGCACTCATTTCGTTGTTGTCATTCGGGAGCCTCTCAAAAACGGTGGCTTTGAATACGACTATGACATCTTTCAACAGGTCGATTATGAAGACCCAGACGTTACAGTCGTTAGGGAATGTCGGCCAGACTTTAAAAAGCATCAAGAAATGCACGGACTCAATGACCATCTTTTTAAAAAAGGTGTTCGCAACTTTGTTAAAACCCGATAGGAGACTCTATGTCACGAAGAACAAAACTTACCCTCGCCTTGACTGCCGACATCATATGTTGGTCAACCTTAATTTATTTCCTTTTATTTTAATAACGGACACAATCTGTCCGGTTTGGGTTTGACAAGACCCTCAAAAAATGTTATATTATAGTATGAAAAGAAATACTTTTCATGTTTTTTCACTTCCCCCTTTGGAGCTTATATGTTTTCTCACCTTCCCCCTCTCGACTTTCTTAACCTTGAACGTCATTCCGAGAACATCGAGGATTATGCAGACCAGCATAACCCTGCGTATCTCGTTGACCTGTCCATCCGCATGAATGAGCAAGCTGACCGCTTGGCTAAGATGTTCACCGAGATTCAGGAGTCCCCTGACCATCAACCCATCGAGTACAAGGACATCATGCACTGGAAAGCTCGATACACTTATCTGAAGAATGTCGGTCAAGCTAAAGCGGCTCAAGCCCTTGCGAAAGCTGAAGCACTCAAGGAAGCTAAGGAAGCTGACAGTGACGAAGAGTTCATGGAAGGTTACAAAGAGTTCCTTGCCACCGAGTTCGATGGCGAGGTGTTTAATGATTAAATACCCTCCTTCCTATTTATTACCAACCCCCTCAATTGGAGACGCTATGTCAACCATCACTGAACACACTAACCATTATCTTGTAACCCGACCCGATGGAACAACCATCAAGTGTCATAACCTTGCGACTGCCAGATGGTACGTTCGTAATCCAGAAGCCAAGTAACCCTTGGCTCTACACCTCTACCCTCATACACCCCTGCCCTCCTTGGAGAATACATGTCACTGTCATCTTATCGCTCTGAAGCTTCTTACGCTCACTCTCACCGCAAGTTCGGTGGTTGCTCTACAAAGCAGGTGAAGCTTTTGCGAAAGGCTACCAACGATTATCATCGTGCGCTGCGTCGAAACAAACGTAACATCATTGCTGCTGACATTGCAGCCGAGGCGCGTGAATACTACGGACATGTGGGGAGGACTTACCACGATGGGGGATGGGATTGGTTCAATGACGATGTAGGTGTCTGGTCTGTGGCCGAAGGACGTTACATTCTGTTGCGCCATGACATTGACCACGAACGCATTGAGTTATTGTGTCAACAGTTTGAAGGTTGAGGCTTTTTGTTTCGTTTTGTTACGAAATGAAACATGTTGTTTTGACGGGGGGTGCTCCCCCCTCCCCCCTACTGGTCGAGGGAAAAAAGGTCTTCGAATAAGTACTTAGAAACTGGCTTTTCGGCGACCTTAGTATATGGTACATTTGCAATCGCCCCAAAAAATCACAAATCCAAAAATTCGGCGGCAAAAATTTTACAGTTTTCATGCCAATCCCGTTCGTAATGCCCGTTCCAAATCAAATTCACCCCTATGAATGGACTCGTAATTGAGTCCAATTTGCATTTGTGTGCCATGCCATAGACGTTCACCTTCAGCATTGAGCCTCATATTCATCATGGATTTGCATCCATTGCCGTCATAGCTCTCAATTTCGTGAATCTCATCCGACCATGCCATAAGGTACGTGGCGCCCTCAAAGGGCTCCCCCTTGAAATCTGTTCGAAGCCCATAGCAAAAAATTGTTATACCATGCCCATCAACGAGCTTTGTCAATTGAAGCACCTGCTTTTTTGTCAAAAATTGCGCCTCATCAATGAAAATATAATCGGATGCGCAGTTGCTGTTGTCACAGAAATCCGTATCCGTCGCAAATAGCTCCGCTTCCGCAGAGATACCCACCCGTGAAGCAATCTTCCCAGCGCCAAACCTGTCGTCAAGGGCAAAGGTGTGCCTCTTCACCTTAAATCCCTTACTTTCCAGATTGTGGCTCTTTTGGAGCAGTTGTGCAGATTTCCCGGCGTTCATCGCCGAATAGTAAAATGTTAATTTGGCCATTGACCCTCCGTTTGATATATTATAACCCATTTTGGGCATTTTGTCAAGACAATAGATGTTAAAAAACTAATTATCATAGAAAATGGAGGATTATTGATGAAATATTTGCTATTATTGACATTAATGGGGTGTGGCAAGGCCAATCTTATTAAAAAAGCTCGAAGTCAATTTGCAAATGATGTAAATTGCATTCTTGTTCTTAGAGAACAAGTTGAAAAAACCGGATGCAAAGCATTGCAAGTTGAATACAGAAAAAAATCGACACTTATTCGATGCAAAAGGCCGGACGAAGAGCGAGGACCGTTTTGGGATAATTATGTTTTTAAAATTTCATCAGCAAAACAGAGAATCGGTCAAGAATTTCTTCCAGAAATTGAAAAACATACCATTTGCATTGATAAAAATATTCGAATTGAGGCATATGCTCCATGAAATTGACAACACAACAATTGAAACGAATCATAAAGGAAGAATTGGATGTCGTGCTTGACGAAGCCCTACCAGCAAAAGAAGAGTGGGTCGCTATTATGAATGATTGCATCAAATCCGGCAAAGATCACTATGATTGCATCGACTTGGCGACACAAGTATTCGGCAGAAGTTGGGATGATGAAACCATTAAAAAACATTTAGATTATGAATACGGAAACAAACATCCAGAAAAATTGCGCCCGAAAAAAAGTGAAACAGATGAAATAAATGCTTGGATTGCTCAATCAGCGGAGGACGCTTACCAAAAACGAAACGCTGCCGCGATAGAGGCGGAAAAATGGGAAAAGCTTTACACTTCTTTCGATTGGAGCCAAGTAGGCCACATGTCAAACATATGGGTTGCAGATCGCTATGAGAAGGTTTTTGGAAAAGCACCAGATAGCAACCAACACGCCAAAAGAATCAAAAGAAAAATTATAAAGTGGATGAACGTACATGAGGCACAGAAATCATGAAGTTTCCATTCGTATTAGAAAACAGCGTAATTCCCAAGCTTCTGTCAATCTTCATATCCATTGAGGCAATCACCCTCTGGCCGTTCATCATATCAAGAAAGAAGCTCAATTCCACAATGTTCAACCATGAAATGATACATATCAAGCAACAACAGGAACTGCTTGTCGTTGGATTCTATTTGCTATATGTTTTCTACTGGCTAAGGGGATTTTGGCTTTATCGGGACAGTGAAATAGCCTATCTTGCCATTCCGTTTGAACAAGAGGCGTACAGTCACGAATTCAATCAAGATTATTTGGAAAACCGCAAGATCTTTTCTTGGTGGAAGTATAGATAATTAATAAGGCGCGAATCGCCGGGAGAACAATTAAATGTCTGAAGCAGAAAAAGATTTATATATGAGAATTGGCAGATTAGAAGACGGCATTGCCGACCTCAAAGTTGAAAGTGCCAAAACCTATAAGGACCTAATTGGCCACCACGAGATGGACAAAGTAAATTCGGCCTATATGAAGAAAGCTCTTGAGCAGCTTAAGGAAGCAACGAAGGATCCTCTTGCCGGGAAGGGCACATTTGCTCGATGGCTTGCGGCGGTACTAACCCCGCAAACAATAGCCATTGTAGCTGCCATCGTAGCTGCCGTGGTTGGCGCAAAACTATGAAATTGACGTTAGAGCAATTAGAACAAATGGTGCTAGACGAAATGTACAAGAAGTACAATCGCAAAGCTCCATTGGGAAAATATGTATTTCCAAAATATCTAACTCACGATTTACAAGATGAATTCCCCGATGCAGAGAGAGAAAGAGATACCCCGTTAGAAAAAATAATATCAAAAGCATTGAGAGTGCATGTCGCCCGAAACAGGGCATTGCCGAACAATGTCATAAAAAAATTGAAAAACCTTATGTACGCCGGGCATTATCCAGAAATATTTAAATTTCGTAACGAAGGTCTGGTATATAGGGGAATGAATCTTTCAAAAGAATTTATACAGCATCATTTCGGCTCATTACCCAAAAAACCAGTGTGGTATAAGCAACCTATTGACTGGTGGAATACGCGAGCAGAAAAAGTGTTAAGCAGAAAAATGCCGTATTCATTTTCGACAAAAACTCGTTACAAAAAGAAAAAATGGCACAGCGGAAAACAGTGGGGAAGAGGGGCGGATTCTAAAGCATCATCATGGACAGACGACCTGCAATCCGCGAAGGGCTTTGCTGGTGATAATAAAGACGGCTTTGCCGTTATTCTCGTTGCCGATGCAAGCAAAAATCGCGATGTTTTTATTGATCTTGATCCGTTGTATAAATTATTCGAACCGTTTGAAGGCTTTGACCATGAAAATGAACTCATCGCCACGGATGATGTTAGGGTTCATTCAATAATATGGAACTACCTCTGGGCTGGGGAAGAAGCCCCTGATCAAAACTGGCTGCCTTAAAGTCGATTAACAAAACTGGAACTAAAAGATGAAATTATCAAAAGAGCAACTTAGAAGGATTATCAAAGAAGAGTATCGCAAACTGCTCAATGAAGATTGGATGGAAGATGTTCATAAAATCGGCGAGCTTTGGAATGCCGGCAAGGGTGATGAGAAAAACGTAAGAATGGTTTTGCAACTTCTTCCATCCATTGGGGAAGCTCTGGCCCAATTGGACCCCGCTTGGAAACCCCTAATCGATGCATACCCTGACAACATTGTTGTTGACTATACAACAAATTTGTCCAAACGATGGATTCGCGTCTTTTACGAATCAAAAGAAACTGCCGATGTTGTATTGATATTTTTTCGAAATTATATTACGGGTTCCAAATGGCGGAGTTCCGGCATGCCAAGCAAATGGGAAGGTGGAAATTGGATTCAACACAATTTGCCGCGAGAAAAGAATAAGCTGGGACCAAGCGAAATACCAAATGCACCAACAATAGAAATCTTGGCCATGATGCTTGATGTGGGTGATGTAGGCCGGGGCGTCGGCATAAAAGAATTGCAGAACAGGGGCTATGTTGGAGACATCCCGCCACGAACAATGGCATTTCACGAAGACCCGCATTATTACCAGATGCAGTCTGATGGGTCCGTCAAGAAGATCAACGGACACTTTGAATTGGACAATGCCACGCTTATGCGATTACAACAGGAATTGTAAATGGATCTTATATCAACGCACATATGCAAAGGCAAAAATATCGGCGTTCATGGCAATCTCTTTGGCGGGATCATGCTATCTTGGCTAGATGAAGCAGGTGGTGCATATGCTTGCCAATGCTGCGATACGCCGAGGATGGTTACCGTTCGAATGGGGGAAACCCTTTTTAAGAAACCTGTTCGTCCGGGACATCTGCTTAAGATTTATGGTGAGGTCGTCCGTGTCGGGACCACATCCATAACAATAAACCTAGAAGCAAGGCGTCATAGCGTGTATAATGGCACTCAAGTTCTTGCCTGCACCAGTAGCCTTGTCTTCGTTCGCGTCGATGGGGATGGAACAGCTATACCCCTTAGTGATAAAGTTAAGAAGAAATACGCAAAAAAAGACTAATTAATGTAAGCATGAGAAAAAAGCATGTATAACACAGATAAAGATTGGATTTTGATAATTGCCGTTATGATATTTGTTATCATTGGCTACGCAATGTGCATGGGAGCCTAAACGATGAAAATAAGAATAAGAAAAAAGAAAGTACCATTTCTCAATGAAGCATTAACTGGACTGCACTTGCCGGATATTATTAATACGAAGATCATGGAAGAGGTTACAATCAACGCCAAAGCTCAAGAAGTCTACGGCAAGATCATTCGAGATACATTATTTCGATGGCGTGGACGATGGTTTCAAAATAAAATGTTCCATATCATGATGGCGAGAAGAACCATGGCTGGAGACAGCGAGTACATTCTTGATGGTGTAAACGAATCAATTTTTAATCAATTTATCAAAAACAATATAGAGAAGGCAGGGCTAACTGCGAAAGAAGATGAACATGGAATGAATTGGGAAAAATGGATTTCAAGATTAAATCCCGACAATCCCGATATTCAAATTGGCGCTGATGCTGATTGGGCAATTATGGTTGGTGATACGGAAGCTTCTTTTCCGGAAGGGTGGGAAGATGAAATGAGTCCCACGCGAGCTAGGTTATATAGAAGGCGCGTAGAGCGGGACGTTAAGCGTTTTGAAGGATACGTGCCAAATGGGCGAAAGGCTCTCCATGCTGCTCAAAAAGAATATGTTCAATTTAGAAACGAACTCAAAGACGTTGCGGCTGGGCTATTTGAAAAGTTAAAGGTTCAAGGTGGCAACCGAAGATTTGTCCAAGTAAATCGAGATTTATGGGTAGATATTCGGAGAGCCCTTAAGAGCACCCGAAAGAAATTTAAGAAATGGGGGTTCCAACAAATTTATGAAGATGAGATTGTTCCGGCTGTCGATTCATTATATTTGATGATTTGGAAATATGCGGCTGAGAAAGAAGACATGGTGAAGATTGCGGCTTATTTGAATAGATCTCCGAGAAATCATGCTGGGGTTGAGAAAGCCATGAATAAGGCCATTGATAATGGCGATGATATTCTTACTCATGTTGTTAAATTTTTGGCGACAGGTGAAATGGAGAAATCTTTAAAAACCTCTTGCGAAGATGTTGCCGCTGAGAAGGGAAGCGATAACATGTTTTGGACCGATGGGACGCCATGTGTTATCAAGAAATATGATGATGGGCACTTTTGGTTTAATCGAGCATCAAGAAATTGTGAGGCGTTTGGGACTGAAGGGAGAAATTGTGGTAGTGGAGCATATCTGCTGATCGATCTTCAAAAGATGGGAGATACGAGGACATGGCACATTGGGCTGGATTATGATCCGAATAGTAATATACTGCACCAAGTGCTTAGCAAAGGAAATGTGTTTCCTGTGGAGAAGTATTGGCCTTATATTAAGGATTTTGTGGAAAAATTTGGCGTCAAAGACATCGAGGTCGATGCCTTTACTCATTCACAAGATTCAAGTCCGTCGCAAATTGCTAAATTCATGACCTTTGTGATGGGAGAGGACCATGAGCGAGGCAAAGAAGATGAAGCATTAAAAGAAATCATATCAAAGATAGACAATGGTGAATATAATTTCGGTATTGTCGATTCAATGGCTGAAAGATTTAGAAAAGTTGGAAAGGTTGAAGTATGGGGAGCTTTAAGGGATAGCGAGGGCATCCATTTTGATGTTGCTTTCGATTCCAAATGGCAGTCCGACTTTCCGATAAAACCCAAAGAGTGGAGAGAGAAGTATGCACATGACCGAGGTTTTTTAGAAAGAACCATGTCTGAGAAAGCAACAAATTTAATTGAAGAATGGTGGAACCAGCACCATCACCGGTTCTTCTTTAATATGTATTCTCACTTGGGACCGCTAGCTATCGGGGTGAAACCAACATTGGCGTTCAGCATGAAGATCGATATGCACGAAAAGTTCTGGCGGGAAGAGTTCCCCGAACGGGCCAGTGATACCGGGTTTATAAGAGGCACAGAACTAGAGATGGCACACAAGGCTTTTACCAATAACGGCGGCATGATGAATGGAATCTATTATCCAATTAAAAATGAGGATAATATGAATAGATACATTCAAAAGATGAGGTCCTCTATATTTCCAAGACAGGAAAGAAGAAAATTTTTAAGCCACTTTGATGAGGAGATGGAAAAAGAGTGGGCGGATGCTTTAAAAGAAGTTGAAAGACAGGCTGCTGTACTTAGAGGCGATACTGACTTGGCCGAGGTTTGGAAGAAAAATGCAAATATTAAACCCAAGAAAAAGATCAATGTCCATGAAGCAGCAGCCAAAAACAATTGGTATAGGAAGAGACAGAAATGAAACTTATAATGGAGACATGGCGAAGGTATTTAACAGAATCCCAAGTGACAAAGCTTAGGATTTTTGACTTTGATGAGACCATTGCCTTTACAAAGTCTTCCGTTCGAGTAATAACCCCAAGGGGAAAGAAAATTGAATTTCCTTCTCAATTAGAATATGATAAGTGGATCAGCAAGATGGGACAAGAACTTGACATTCAAGACTTCGATCCAGTAGGTGCGATGGTCAGGATGGGCTTTAAATTCGATTATAGTGATTTTGATAAAGTTATCGATCCGGAAGAAAATAATAGGGTTGTCAAGATTTTAGGACGTGTTGTTGGAGCGAACCGACTTGATCCGCAGAGAGAAGTTTATATTATGACTGCTCGAGGTCCAGAAGCTAAGAAACCAATAATGGATTATCTTATGACTTTAAAGAGAGAAGATGGGTCTCCAAGGTTTGAAAAAAGTGACTTCACCGGCATACTCACTTTGACAGGGCAATCCAAACAACGAGCGATTGAAAAGCTTATTCTCAAACACTCAACAGACGGGCAAACCTCAATTAGACAAATTTCATTTTTTGATGATTCTCAAAAGAACCTCGATGATGTCATGCAATTGAGAAACAAATATCCAGATATTGACATTGCAATAGAAAAGGTCGAGCATGGAGATATTACAAGTTTGGAGGAAGAGATATGAAACTCATAATGGAAAATTGGAGAAAATACATTAAAGAAGGTGAACTTATCCAAGGTCCATGGGTTTCGGCCAAAGATCAAGCAGTTGAAGAATTTATAAAATTATTCCCTCCGGCGATGGCACCAGATGAAGTGGAGGCAGAGGAGTTCATATTTGCGCTTCAAAGTAAAGAGGTCGAGTCTGCTCTAAAGGCCATTGGTTATCGACCGGAGACCTTTGGTATGGACCATCTTGGAAATATCTACATTTGGGTTGACAGGTGGTTTAACAAAAAGAGTATGCTATAAAGAATCAAGTTTGTAAACCTTTATGCGATCTACAGGTATAAGATATAGCGTAACACCCTTGGCAAACCATAAATCCACAACATCAATTCCGTCTTTTGAGTCATCTTGGTAAATATCCGATATAACTATCCCAAAGGTGCCAAATATATCAGTAACTCTTTCCAATATTTCAAGATATTTTTTCGTTTCAAGCTCATTTGGTTGCGAAAATACAACCATTGATCCTTTTTTTATTTGTTCCAATCATTTATCCCCCCAATGTAACTAATTACAACAAGTTTGGAGTTTTTTTAAATGATAAAAATAAAGATTAGGAAGAATCCTGTGTTGCAAGAAGCGATGAAACTTGAAGGCATGGGTTTGCCAGCAATTTTAATCACTTCGATCAAAGAAGATCTCACTAAAAGAGAAGATCAAGTCCGCCTCGCATTAATGCTCAAAGATGAACCAATAAGTTTGCGGGCAGCAATGAAGGCCTCCAAGCTATTTGATTGGAATGGGCACAACCCATGGGTGGGTAATTTTTATAAACAAATGGAAAAGAAATATCTCAATCATGATATAGGCATGAAAGAGTTTAAAGGCTTTTACGATAAATATTCCAATTATTTTGTCAATCACAAAGCTGTTGCAATGAGTGGCGAATATTATTGGAAAAGCAAATTGCAAAACCCCGATCGGCCAAGCCCTTTTTGGGTCAGAAATGGTGTTGACTCGACAAGACCTTTAAAACTTAAAGATTTGAAAGGAATGAGAAAATCTGTTGCCAAGTTTATTAAAAAAAATGATGAATTGTCAACTGAACATTATACCAAAAAATTCAATGATGAAATGGATGGAACTATTCTTGAATTCTATAATGATAAAATTAGAGGAAGTGGGTCTGGATCAAAACTAATCGCCTTTTTGAAAGAACATCCAGACAACCAACAATCGCTTGCAGGTATGGGTTTAAAGGAAGCGGTGGAGTTTGCTGAAGGTTATTTTAATGAAAAAGAAGATCCTGACAACATTATTAAAGATTACGGTAATGGATTTTTCTGGTACAACATAGGAGAAGATAGTTGTAGTGTCGAAGCGGCTCGCATGGGTCATTGCGGCTCAGCGGATAGAGGGATTTTATTTTCCCTTCGGTCTAAGGGTCGGAAGCAAAAAATTTCCGATTCCCATATTACTATCTCGTTTGATGGAGGAGAGGTATTTCAAATCAAAGGAAAACAAAATTGTACACCTGATGAGAAGTATGGCAAGTATATTATTGATTTTTTAAAATTTATGGAAGTAGAGGTTATTCATGAGTCAGGACAACATTCAAGTTGTGATTTTGGGCCATTTCTTGAATGGCTCCAAGAGAAGTATCCCGAAGCAGAATATCCGGGAAATATGGAAGAAGAACTCATGCAAACCATCAATGCAATAAACAATGGTAATTACAACACAGAATATGTTGAGTTTTATTCAGATTGGGTAGATGACCCTCATATAGGGAGGCCTCAAATTTATATTGATGCAGAAGCTTTCTTTCGTGTGGAACTGCCTTTTTTAAATGATTTGGATTGGGAATTTGTGGCAGATATTTATAACGATGAAGAGGAAAAGTTAAAAGAACTCATTGTTGAGGCGTGTGACTTTGAAGATTATGATGTATATTCTGATGCTATTGATATTCACCTCCGAGAGGGCGAGTTTTCCGATGAGGGGCTCATGTTGGATGTTAGACTTCGTCTTTCTCCAGATAATAACAATTACGCTGAAAGTCAGGAAGAGGCGGAAGGAAATATAAGAAACATCTATTATGGTTATGAAGGGGACAACATTGAAGACCATCAAAAGAAAATACAAACGGTTTTCATGCGAGAGTATGACGATGTTATTAACCCCGCCGGGCGGGAAGAATTCCAAGGTGTTTTGGAAAGAATCGAAGAATTAAAGCAACAATATAAATTTTTTGATGTATACGTTGACGATGAGTCCGAAGAGATCTCAATGGAAGCAAAGATCCCGCTGCCAATTAGATTTAAATTTATTCAGAATGCGGGACGATACAGCAGAGATCAAATTGGAAGAGCTATCAATACTTATTGGCAAGAGTTGGAAACCATATTCCCGACCAAAACAATTGCAAAAGATATAGAAAAAGCAATGGATGATAGACATGACAAGATAAAGGCTGCTGCCGAAAAACAGGTTCAAATACCCTTTCCGGGATTTGAAGTTGAAAAACCTCACCAAGGGAAACTTAAAAAGCCATTTTCTTTTGAAATGGGAATTAAGAGACCAAGCACGGCTGCGCTGAGTGGTGCAATCAAAGGGGCAGAGTGGCTTGTTCCAAAGTTGGCAATGGGCATGATGATAAGTTGGCTAGATAATAAAGACACGATTTTATATGTTATGGAATATATCGACTTCCTTGAGGATGAGATAGAAAATATAATAAATGGTCTTCCTTTGGACAGAATGCAGAGAGAAGTTAACGCGGCTCATAAAGAAGCAGTGAGTTCTCTTCCCAACTACACACAACTCTCCGAGAACAGAAAAAGAAGAAGAAAAATTAAAATAATTAAATAACAATTATTTTACCCATAGTTACTAATAGGGGGGGCTATGAGGTGTTTTATTTAATTTTCTTTTTATTGTCTTGTGTTAATGACCATATGATTGCCTATAAGGTCGTTGAAACGGAGACTGAGACCGTTCATGCGCAGGACATTTACGTCTATATTGAGGGTGACACGATTGAAGACACGGCGTTTGATGGTGCGCCAATATGGGTTGACTCATTTACACAACCATCGTCGGTCAACGGTGTTGACATTCTATGGGTTATTGATCCTTCGGGTTCTATGAATTCCCACCAAAGCAGACTGTTGGCTGGGATTGATGTGATGATGCAAGCCTTGCCGCCAAATGGATGGAGGTTGGCAATCATTCCGGCAGACTATAGGTTTGCAGAACAAGAGCAACAGTTCCCGTTGGTTCCGGGCGACACATATCAAATGGCAGAGAATATGTACATCCAATCCAAGAAGGGAGCCTTCGAAGCTGGGTTTGATGCTGTCTACGGTTATACAATGAACAATTCTTATTCATCAACATGGATGAGACATGATGCTGCGTTATTAATAGTTTTTGTCTCCGACGAACCGGAACAAAGCAATGTGTATCTGCCGGCGACCACTGATTTCATAATGTGGGCATCAGCTTATAGAGAGAATGTCTTTGTGGCCTCGATTGTTAATATCGATCCACCGGAGACACTCTGTAACCACTCCGGAATAAACACTGGTACGAAATATATCGATGCTGCTAATCATTTTAATGGTCAAGTTGTTGATATCTGTTCTGTAGATTGGACTGCTGGTGTTAATGATGCATCAAACCAAGTAGAGCCCTATGAAGAGTGGCCGTTGACACACGAGCCAGCAGACCCTGCACATATATATGTATTTCATGATGGAGTTCCAGTACCGGACAGTGACGGGGTTGATGTTTATTGGCATTATGATCAGTCATCAAACTCCATAATTTTTGATAAAGTACCAAGTTCTCAGGTTTTGGTTGAAATTGCTTATTATTATGAAGAAGAGGATCAAGATACAGGAAGTTAACTATTTATAGTTGAGGATCTGTATGAAGGTTAAAATCAAAAGAAAGATGGACGAGCTTTTTGCTCTTCCGGGTAAGCCCGGCAAACGAGTTGAAGAAGATGAAGAGTTCCCAGAATTAGTCCACAAGAAGGCCAACGAATGGGCTAGCGAGCCCGGAATGACACGCAAACAAGCTTATGGCAAGGCCATAGGTATGTATAAAAGCGGTGATCTTAAAGAAGTCTTTCCTCATGGTGGGTTGCCATATGGCGCAGCGAGAAAACAAAATGGTGAAAAAGAACATGCAGGTCATGTCGAGAGATCGTGTCATCAAGGGCTTCGAAATGTAATGAATGAAGAAGACAATCCCCACATTCAGGCAATCCAAGATATAGGTTTTAGCAATATAGAATATATTAGTAAAGGGCTATATGGGTCGGTTTACCGAGGAACTTGGGATAATCACGATGGCGTTGAACATGCAATCAAAGTCCTCCCTGCAAACGGAGATGGGAGACACGAAGCCAAAGTTTATAGAACTATTTCCGATATGAGGTCAAAAGTAAAGTCAATTGCCAAACATTTTCCGAGAGTAGACATGGTTCGGATGGATCAAAAGAGAAATTTAATCTTAATCGTCATGGAGCTTCTTGAAAATGATCCAAATGCTAAAGGAGTTATTCAAGATATATTTGGAGGAACAGAAGTTGCAGTCTGGAGGCCAGATCTGGCTCTTCAAGATCTAGATATACACAAGAATATCGGACACAGAGCGGACATGATGATAACAGATCCGAAGACCAAAGAGTTCGTTGTAAACAAATTGATACAAACTGTGCCGGCTGGTAAAGGATATGTCAAAGATGCCTTAATGAGGGCTAATTTTCGAGGAATGAAATTTCCAAAATTAAAATGGCAAAATGCGATAGGAAAAATGAAACAGAACGCTCAAGTTTTTGATTTAGTTGATGTTATTTGGGATGATATGAAGACCCGAGATTTGGGACCATCGAAGGAAAGTTCCGGGAAAACATCAATTGCATTTTTAGCTTATTTTCTCAATGCTGCTGTTGAAGCATGGGAAAAAGATTTTGATGTTGAAAAAATGGGTTATGATGCACTATTTGATGAACTTTATCTTTCTTTAGAAGATTTTATACATATGTATCGTTCTTGGACACCAATTGGTATATCGCCAGACGGCTCCACCGACATGATGAAGGGTGCGCCTCCAGAGATAAAAGGAGCGGGATACCCCGGAACAGAAAGTCTTTTAAAGGCCATTAAGGCTGTTCGGGCAACAACGGGTCTTGGAGCATACGATATGCATGACGACAATGTCTTGGTCCGGCCGGGGACAAAAGATTTGGTTATAGTTGATGTCGGACTGTTCAGAGAGAAGTCCGCAAGAATAAAAAGCCCAGATAAACAGGTGACAGCACTTGGCGAGGTCAACAAAAAAGACTTTTTGAGAGTTATTATACAAGAAATACAAAAATTTAACTTGACATAACAATCGCAATATGTTATATTATTATAGGATTATCTTAAAATGAAGCAGTTAATGGAAAATTGGAGACAATATCTCGAAGAAGATCAACTTGAAGAAAAACTATCCCTCAAAAAAGGTAAAATGGGTTGGTGGAAGTACTCAGAACTTGTTGCGGAGGCCTATATGACTGCTCCAGCATATGATTCTGCTGTTGAACCCCTTTATGAGAAGCTTGGATTGTGGCTTGAAGGTACTTTTGGTCGAATTTCAAGTCAACTTGAGATCAAATTTGTCCCAGAACACCCCTACACCTCCGCCAAAGAGATGAGACAACGCGTAAATAAAGAAAAAATCATGTATGTTTCGACTTCAGACGCAGAACATCCGGTGTGGACAGGCGAAAAAGGCCTAATTTGGAACACCATGTTTCGTGCTTGGCACGATTGGGAAGGCCACATAGCCAAAGGAAGAGGTTTCAGGCTCCAAGGGGAAATAGCAGCTTACAATGCACACGCAAAAACAGTACCAAGAGCGTGTATTCCCATACTCTTTACCGAAGTGGTGGGCCAAATCTGTTGTTTTTATCAATCAGGTAAGCAAAATTGCGAACAAAAAGCTATAATTATGCCAGAATTCGATTATATTAACGTTGGAAATCTAACTTCGGAGGGCGAATCAAGGTTTGGAATGAGATTAAACTCACAAACGAAGCTTCTGGAGCCAATCAATGATTCGATTGGCGCGGAAATCGATAAAAATGAGTAATACCGTAACATTTGACTTTGATAATACCATTGTAATGTCCTACATGGACATTGAAAGTGATGATTTAAAGTATAAATTCCAAGGTTACAACAAAGAAATGATAAAAATTCTTATGTCTCACATCCAAAAAGGAGATGATGTACACATTGTCACGTCAAGACATGAAGAAAAAGAAGGAATGTTCCCCGAAGATACAGTTCAAAAACATCTTGAAGGCCTAAATTTGGCAAGATTCTTCTGGCCTGATAAGGTTCATTATACAAATGGCAAATATAAGACCGAAATATTAAATAAATTGGGTTCAACTTTGCACTATGACGACGATATGGAGGAACATATCAACAATCATGGTGGCATTTCAGTCAAAAACCCACTTGATTTCTATCCAGACTCCCATATTGTGGGTAAAGCGGTCATTTTTGACATGAATGATCGGCTTTTATTGCTCAAAAGGGGCGATACAGGCAAAAAATGGGACCTTCCCGGAGGACACATCAAAGAAATTGAGGCTCAAAGGGGTGAGCAAGGCTTTTTAGATGGCCTTGAGAGGGAAGTCGCCGAAGAAACAGGCATTATTTTGCCATTTGCGGACAAAATTGGTGACCAAGCATTCGAATTTAAGGGCAATAAGTCACATGTACACGTATACATGGTCAAAATGAAGCAATCTCAACCCAATATTAACCTTGATATGCAGGATTTTCGCGAAAATGAGGAGTTTCGGTGGGTTTCGATGGACGAAATCGATCATTATCTGTCAAATTCGACCCAAGTGCTCCAAAAAGCCATTGAATTCGCCAAAAACAGGGGTTTATTAACCGAAAAAGAGGCTTGGTACCTCCGAAGACGTCGGAAAGACGTTAAAAATCGCAAAAAACTCATTGGAATGGGCGGAAACAAACACACAGGCGGCGGAAAAGGACACAAAAGGCCCAAAATGGGGTCTCCAAAGAGCGCTCCTGCTGCTGTTGGGGTCCTAGAAGAGGAAAATGAGACAAAAATGAAGAAAATTAAGGTAAGAATCAAGCCAAAACAATCGAATATAGAGGAAAAAAGACGGAAAAGACGGAAAAAACACAAAAAAACATCTAAAAGACGTCGAAATAAGGGGTCAAATTGGCCCTATATTGGCAGTTATATCCATGATTTTGGTGATTCTGGTGGCGATGCGGGTGATGGCGGCGGTGGAGAATAGTGTTTTATTAGCGCTAGTTATAACACATGGAGTATCTAGCGTATGGATTTCGTTAAATTAGCACAAAAAATAGCAAATTTATTAAAAAAAGGCGAAAAAAATAACCTTGATGCCGTGATGATCGAAGGAGAGGGGGCAGGATATTACTATAACCTTTCAACAATGCAGTTTTGCCTAATACAAAGAAAATCTGAAATGTATTTTTTGCCGCTGGAGCCCGATGAGATGGGAAATTTTTATATTTTCTTGCCCTATACTTTTTCTCAAGGGGCTATAATATTAGTACCGATCGAAGAGGTTGATTTTATAGGGTCGAATTGAGGACATATGAACGAAAATTTATTGATAAATTTAGCCAGTCAAGTTATTTTTTTACTAATGTGGCTCTTATTATACATTATTTTAGATTTTGAGACCACCGTTGTTTTGATATTACTATTTATTTTAACCAGAATGAGGAAATAAAAATGAAAATTGATAAAAAAAGACTTGTTCAGATAATTGAAGAAGAAATGGATATGATGAACAAACACCATCATCGAGGCGAACATATGACAGATCCCGATAAAGAGGGTAAAATGGCTATGTCACAGCTTAAAAATATAGCTGAGTATGCCATGGAACTACATCAAATGCTTGAGCCATATGGTGATAACCTTCAGCTTGAGTCTTGGGTACAGTCAAAAATCACTTTAGCAAATGATTATATGTCAAAAGTTAAACACTTTCTTGAAAACGAATTAAATGTTGGACCTTCTATCGGAGGAGAAAAATAAATTGTTTACTGTTGATCATATAGCTATTAGGGTTTCAGATTTAGATCGAGCCCAAGAGTGGTATGAAGAAAATTTAGGAGCAGTACTTCAATTTAAAGACCGTTTTTACCGAAGAATGTCCCTAAATAACACAACTTTAGCACTCATAGATGAAAACCGGTACCCAAGTAACCATATAGGCGTATTGGTCGAGAACATTGCGAATTTGCCAGATGTTGGGACAAGGGTTGAACATCGAGATGGAACTATCGGAGTCTATGTGGAAGACCCATTCGGAAACGTGGTTGAATATATATGGTATTCGTCCGGGGCCATTCAAAAATTTACAAAGGAAAATTAAAATGAAATATAAAGAAATATATGGAGATGTTAGTGATGGCGCGTTGAATATGATTGATAGAAATATGAGAAAAGTTAATGATAATTATTGGAAATTAGGGAAAGGACATTTTCCAAGAACGATGAAGGCATCATATGTCAATATTATGATGATTTGCCCCGACACCGGGGATAAAAAGAAACATATTATGGGACCTTACTCTAAAAAAATAGCAGAATCTATCATGACTGATTATCTTAAGCAGGGACAGTGCTGTTGGGTTGAAGAAGATTATATCCGATAAGCCATTTGGTGCCAGCGCATTAAAAAAAGTTAGTATTGGTGACTTGGTAGAATGGGCTTCGCTTGAAGTAGACGAAAACAATAAATGGTTTGAAAAAAAGTCTCAAGGAATACTAACTGATATAACTATCGAATATATTGGCGGAAGAAATGTTTATTTTGGTACAGTTGTACCAGTAAAAAATCAAATTAGTTGTAATGTCTTTCTATACTTGTTAGAGAAAGTAACTATTTAATAGTATGAAATATATTATTAATGCTAAAGATTATTCCAATGAAGTAAAGGGTTTAACAAATTTTGCTCGAAAAAGATTCGGCTTTTCTCAACAACCCAAGATCTTATTTGATGATGATGTCCCGAATAGTCACAAAACCTTGGGAAAAACAGGGCATTATGATCCGGGCAGCATGCAGATACATATATATGCCACTGGGCGACACATTAAAGATATTTTAAGATCTTTGGCACACGAACTGGTTCACCATATGCAAAATGAAAATGGTGAACTTTCCCATGATGGGTATATGGGACAAGGATATGCACAAAAAAACCCTCACATGAGGGAAATGGAAAAACAAGCATATGAAATGGGTAACCTCTGTTTTAGAGATTGGGAAGATAGCTTAAAACAAAAACACCCAACTATTTATAATGAAAGGAGAAATCATCAAATGTCACTAAAAGATTGGAAAAATAAAGAGTTAAACGAAAACCTCAATGAAAAATGGGGATTTAAAATGAAACTCAATGAAATGGGGATGCACCCCGGAGCCCAACAGGGAAGTATAGAACGAATGAATAGTATCTATGGTGCTGAACCACCTCTGGCTCCGGAAGAATACATAGATCCAGAAGAATGTGAAGCCGTCGATCCAGTTTCTGGGGAATGTCTTGACCCTCCAGAAGAATCACCCTGTGCAATGGCACAGCAGGAAAATCCATCCCCAATGGGATCGGAAATGCCAAGAGACGTACCATTTCAAGAGTCTCTCAATAGGAAAATCCGAGTTAAAATTAAAAAATGAAATTTGAAAAATTAAATCAATTTATTATTGAAGCAGTTCAAAATTACAATGAGGACGAAGTCATTGAAATTAAATCCTTTAAGGATCTTATGGAAGTCTCTGGTGTAAGTGGGCTTGCTGGATATGCAGGAATTCCATTTGGTAAAAAAAATGAAATCGAAGAGTTTAACAAAAAAGAAGAATTAAGACAACGTCTTAAAGGAAAAAAAATATCTGAAGGAGCAAATAACATGATTAAGAGAGAAAATATCCTCATTGAAAGAAGAATTCGACAGTATATCAGAACCAAAATTAAAAACCTAATGCATGAACAAAAAAAGGCGGAGATGCAAGAAGAAATGCAATTACGCCATGTTATTCGTCATTTGATCAAAGAAGGTGATATCTCTGATATTCATCCTCACCGATCTACTGGTATTAATATCTTGGAAGACCTTCTTAAAAAAATGATTCCAACTCTTCGGACTGATTTCAAACGATTAACAACAGATAAATCTCAAAGGGATTCTTTCCGGGCTCATTTGGTTAAAGCTATCAAAGACTCACTTATGCCAATGATGGTAAATGATAAATATCGACCTGAAGACGAAGAACCTGCTGCTCCGGTGGCTGAACCGGGCGCACTATTAAGTGAACCTCCTGCTGATGTAGGTGCAGGTGAAGACGAAGAGGTTTTGGCCAATTTAGAAGAAATGGTGATGGCTGAACTTGGGGATCTGACGGAAATAGATATTGAAGTGCAGGACGGCGATGAAGAAAAAAAGGTTCCTGTCGAAGATGACGATACTCCTTCAGATGAAGAAGCCTTTGGGACGGGCCTCGAAGGCTTGGATGAAACGGGGAGGAATATGGCTTTTACCTGTTTTAAAAAGGTTAGTCAATACATCCTTGATGCCTACGATTCGTTGGCCAATCCCAAAGACAAAGAAATCTTCATCGATTATTTGGTCACCAATGTTAAATTGTATTTTGATAAGTTCGAAGACGAGCTTGCAAAATCTGTTGATGAACCAACAACAAGTCAATATGATGATGCCATTGCTTGATATATATAATATAACTTGCTTTTGTAATCTTGTCAAGGATAAAATGTAAAAAAATGGCTTGGAAAAAGAAACTTAGCTCATATCAAGGGAAGAACAAGGATTATTCATTCAGAAATAAATTAAAAAAAGATAAAAAACTGAATGATACATTTGAATCTATATTAAGTTCTTTAACATTAGAAGAGATTATATCTTTAAAGTTAGAATTATCTTCTTCTTATATTAATAATAGATTATATAATATACCTATATATAATAGTTTAATATATATAGTAAAAGAAGCATGTCTGAAATATGCACTCTCCGCATGTCGAACTAAGGGAGATGCTGCTCGGATGCTTGGATTGTCGAAGGCTAATTTTCAGACAGAATTGAAGAAATTCGGAATCAGACAAAAAAAACTTGAAGAAAGTACTTGACAACTTCTCAGTTATAGGTTATATTATATATACTGGATTACTATGGGAGGTAAGATGACAGTAACTGTAGATGATATTATAAAGAAATATAAAAACAAGAAAGGTGATATAGAGTCTGAAACGATACTAATTGATAATAATTACGAGCGGAAAGCCAATGGAACAGTATCTGTTTGGGGATGCACAGCAGATATTGCGAATATAGCGGCAAGATGTAGAGACCAAATTGTCTCCATCCGCGATGATGCTGATGGTTGTTCTCTAGAAATCAATAGAAAGGCATTCAGAGGCGTTTTATACGCCTTTCGGAATGTAAAATGAGTTATGGCAAAAGAATAACTTGGCTTAATGATATAAAAAAATCTCAGCAGACTTCTGAGTGGGAGTTACCCCACCCAAAAAATATTATTTTGTTTGATATGGATGGGACGTTGACTGCTCCAAGACAATCTTTTGATATGAATCTTTTGCAGCCTCTCCGAAAACTTTCTGAGATTGCTGATATTGGGATAGTATCAGGATCAGACTTCGATTATATTAAAGAACAATTGCATTATCTGCTTTTTAAATCAGAAATAAGATTTAAACTGCATTTATTGCCTTGCAATGGTACAAAATACTATGCACCACCTACTTTTTCAACAGATCAATATATTTTGTCTCACAAAGTTAATATGAAAGAAGAAATAGGATCGCTGTCTTTTCATCAAATGATGAAAATTCTAACATCATTGCAGAGTCATATAGCAGAGTTGGGAATCCCACTATCAGGAAATTTTATTCAATATAGGGGTTCCATGATTAATTGGTGTCCTATAGGTAGGAACGCTTCTCTTGAAGAAAGAGAACAATTTGTCAAGCGCGATCTTGAGTCAAATATTCGGAAAGACTATTTGCGGAGATTAAAGAGAAAACTCTCTCTTTCTAATATGGATAAAAAAATAACTTGTACTTTGGGAGGAGAAACAAGTTTTGATATTTATCCAAATGGGTGGGATAAAACCTATGCCCTGCAACACTTTGAACATCAAGATGTTTGGTTTGTCGGTGATCGATGTGAAGATGGCGGAAACGATCAAGCTTTATATGAAGTTTTGATCAACAAGGGTCGATCCTATAAAACAAAAGGGCCAAAAAATACTAGAGAAATTATTGATGTAATAGGTCAACATTTATTAAACTTGGAAGATGAATGAAATCGGATGATAATAATTATTTTTTGAACATGATTGTGAGAATATTGGAAGATGGTATATATTTGGGTGAAATTTCATCTTCAAAGGAATACTTAGATGATATAGCTAATTTTTTTAATCAAGATGGAAATCTATATTGTAAGTTTGACTATAAAACTTTGGTTATTGAAGATTCAATGTGTAATCCAATTTTAAATTTGGTGATTAGAAGCAATACTTTATATATCTTACCTTCAATAGAAGATAATTTCTTTTCTTGTTTTGTTAAGATCATCTCTTATGTCTCCACCCCAAAGAGAAAGAAGAAAAATGTCAAAAAAGAAATCGACGAAAAAGAATTTGAATGGATTTAAGAATCTCAAACGTGGGAGAAAAATAATGAAAATATTTTATTTAAAAAGGGTTGAAGATGAATCTGGCGTGTCCGGAACAGGCCGCATTGCTCAAGGGTTTATTTTTGATAATGGAAAAGTTGCCCTGACTTGGCTTTCAGAACACCCTTCTGTTACGGTTTACGATAGTATAGGCGAGGTCCGCGCTATTCACGGCCACGGTGGCAAAACAGAAGTTATTATGGAACCTGACTATAAAAGGGCATATAACGAAGTGAAGAGCTTTGTTGACAACTTTAAACTGGAGGATGTTATGAAAGATAAACTCCCTGTTGAAGGTTCCGCCGCCAAACTATTAAAGGAGAAAGAATGAATAAAAAAATGATAGCAATAAGTGGGGGATTTGACCCCATTCATGTTGGTCACATCCGCATGATAGAAGAGGCATCAAAGCACGGGTCTGTTCTTGTTATCCTTAATTCTGATGATTGGCTTCAAAGAAAGAAGGGTTATGTGTTTATGGCGTGGAAAGAACGAGCATACATAATGGGAAATATCAAGGGTGTTTCTGTAGTAACAAATGTAGATGATTCCGATGATACAGTGTGTCAAGCTCTCCGTCGACACAAGCCAGATGCATTTGCAAATGGCGGAGATCGCAAATCCAATAACACACCAGAAATGCAACTATGTAGCGACCTTGATATAGAATTGTTATGGAATATTGGCGGTGAAAAGGTTCAATCTTCTTCCGAGTTGGTTACCAACAGTCAAAACCAAAAAGGAGCAAAGCATGTCTGAAAAATATAATCCCGGCGGAGCGGATAGGTTGTTGGATCGAGTGGAAAAAGACAAAACTGGTAAAATAAAAAAACTAGTTCTAATGTTGATGGATTCTGTGAAACGATTATCTATGGAGGGTATTCCGATTGATGAAATTGCCGCGACGACTACAATGGCATGGTACATCGGTCAAAACCCAGAAATGGAAAATATTGTACAAGCGTTCGCAAATTTGGACCAATCTGATGAAAATAATTATAATTGAACACAAAGGAGGGAGAAATCTCTCCTTTTTTGCTATTTAGAGTATGATATAAGAGGAATTTAGATGTCCACTGCCATGAGATTGATAATGGAAGGTTGGCGAGAGTTTTCTATTTTGGAATCAATTCTTGCTGAAGATAAAAAAGCAACACAAATGAACATTGACCAGCTTGCTGATGTTCAAGCAAAATATGCAAAAAATCCAGAAATCCAAAAGAAAATATATATCGCCTTAACTTCAGACCCAGAGGTGCAAAAGCTCGCAGCTTTTCTCGTAAAATCTATCGAATCCGGAGTTGAAAGTTCTGAAGAGATTTCTGGCGATGCTGCTACAGATCTCGAATCAGCCGGACTCCAAGAGGGATTGGGAGATTTTGTTCAAGCAATCACTGATGCGATGGTCCTCGCCGGCGCTGGAGAAATGGAAGCTGCTTTGCGCTCTGTTGGTTTAGGTATGATTGCGGATGCAAATCCAAAAATTATTGGAGCAGCAGTGCTGGCCATCACCGCCGGGGCGTCGTTAACCGGCGCCATAGACCCTCTTGATGCAGTTAAATTGGCAGGTATCGGTGGCAAAATTGCAGTTGGCGGCATTGACAGCGCAACACCAGAAGATTTTGCTGATATTGCCACTTCAGCCTCCGGCCTCGAGGGTGGCAAGAAAGCAGAACAATAACCTTTGGAGTGTAAAAAGTGAATATAGCTAAACAACTAATTGAAAGTGCCGTAAATGAACTTATGGAAGAATATAATCTAGATGAAGGACCACTTGCCGACCGAACCAAGGCCGCCGCATCAGAAAAATATCCAGATGCCGCAGACAAAGATCTAGAAGATGCGGGCATTGAATCAGAAAAAGAGGAGGCCGCACCCGAAAAAGAAGATCCAAATATAAAAATTCTTAAAGAGTTGATTCAAATATTGTCTCAAAAAGACCCATCCGTCATTGCCACAGAACTCAAAACCGATGCAAAAAAAGAACAATTCGACAAAATCCAAAATGCCATCGAAGCTCTCGGGGGTCTTGAAAAAATAATGTCTGATCCCAACCTTGAGGCCAAGCCAAAAAAATTGTTGCAGCAATTCGCCCAAGCATTGGCTCAAGCCCCAGACCAAGAGACTTCCAAAGAGGTAGAGAGGTGGTTTGCCAACAATGATCCCGATGGTGCATTTTTAAAACTACTAGACGATAAGGAAAAAGAAGCATTTTCAACCTTATTTTCAATCTTGCTCAAAGGTAAGGTTATATCTGAAGACAGCTTCATAGACACAATTGATAACAGCCCAATTGACCGGATGAAATTTCTTGTGGCATTAAGGGATGTCGGCGGTCCTGCCGCCGAGATTATTAAAAATGCTTTAATAAAGCCAGAAACCGCCAAGGCGTTCATCGCAATGATGAAATATAGCAAAGGTGAGGCAACCCCTGCCGAAAAACCAGAAGATGCTGCTGAAATAGAAGAGTTGAGTGATGAAGTTAAAAAGATTGTTGAGGAACTCAATGCGGCCAAAATCGCATTACAACCTCAACAAATTAAAGTAATCCAATCAATATACAACACAATAAAAGAATACGCTTCGACATTACAAGAAGTAGGAGACCTTCCTCAAGTCAGAGACCCGGGTGATCTCCCACAGGTTAAAAAAGAACCATCCGGTGAGATGGCAAAAGATGTTTTATTGGGTTTTATTTTCAATATTATCCAAGATGAGGACAAATCAGTTGAATTGTTTAAAAAAATTCAACCAGATATCCGACAAGAGTTTAAAAAGATCCTATCCAACTCCGCCGCACAGGATATTCTGAAAAAAGGATTTGAGGGCATCTCATCAAAACAGCCACAAGATCCAGAGAAGAAAAAATCACCCGCATCTCTGGGCGCCACAAAACCAGAAAATATTGATGCAGTCGAGGGGCTTGTTGAAGCTCTCGACGAGTTCATGGGCCAACCCCCCGGAAGCGAACCAAATTTTTCTTTTCCAGAATCTAACCTGTTAAAGGATCAGGGTGTCATGCTTATGGGGTTGTTTTCTAAAATTCGCATTCTTTTGGGCATGCCAACAATTGAAGCTCACAAGGCTTTGTTGGCGATTAATAGAAGAAACACAGGACCAGATCAGGAATCTCCCGGAAAACCGGCACCAGAGCAAGATACTTCAAAGCCCGAATCTTCGCCTCCTGCTCCCAAGAGAGATGATATTTATGAAGCGAAGGAATTGGCACCCAACGAGGTAGAACCCAAAAACTTGGTTATTCTTCGGGATTACATTAAGGAAGCAATAACAACGGTTCAAATTTATCTTGAAACTGCCAAAGAAGGCAAAAAAGGTTCAGAAGAATTGTATAGTAAATATGGAAATGTTCTTGGACAAGACGCTTGGGATCCAAAAAAGGTTCTATATCAGATTAATTTGAAAAATATTATAAATCTATGTAATGCTTTTATTACACATCTTGATACGATTATGAAGAAAGCAGATGTCGAAGAAGAACCTCTTCAAGAGGCCCAAGCTGTTCCCTTTGCTCAAATTGTAAAAGAGGTCGAATCTGTATTCAATTTTGTTGTAGAACAGGGCACCCAATTGAAAAAGATGATTGCTGACCATGCTGTTGAGACCAAAGGAGATGAAAAGCCCGCCGCTAAGCGCGATGCACTCTATGAAGCCGAAGAAGACAAGAATATAGCCGATCCGGCAGTGAGAGCGTCCCAAGCCGCATCCTTGGCATCCTTCGACGTTCAACTTGTTGAACCTCAAGTCGATGCAATTCGTAAAACAGGCCAAGCAATCCATGATCAACTTGATTCAATAAAACAGCATTTTCCATTGGTCAATCCTTTTGATTCAGATCTATATGGAACCAAGGGTTTCGAAGATGCTATCAATAAATTAAAAAGTCTTTTGAAGGATATCGTAAATATTTCGGGACAAATTAGCAGTGCCCAAAGTTTCGCCGAGGTCACCCCAGCCGCGAAGAAAGTTTTATATGACACTCTTGAACGGATTGTTAAAAATATCAAAGATACCTTCACCGGTGGGTTTGATAAACGCCCAGCGGTCAATAATGAAACAGACTCCAAAGATTTTGAAGACAAGGCACCCCAAATTGGTGGAGATGAGGCAGAAACTGAAGACCCCGGAGAAGAGGGGACTGAAGATGATGAGTTATCACAATATCTCACTCAAGAAGAAAAATTTTATAAAAGAATACTGGGCATAAGAGACCAATTTAGAAAAGACGGCCTAAAGGGTATGGATATCGAGGAAGCCGCAATCAAAGATCCGATAAAATACCTCGGAGATTTAAGAATAAAGATTGAAGAATATGAGGCCAAACTAAAAGAAGATGATATAAAAGCGGATAAATTTACTTTTCGACAAGCAATGAAGGTCTATGAGCAGTATCTTGAAAGATATATTACTGTTTATGAACAATTTAAAGAAGGTAACCTTGAGGTTTCATTTGCCCAAACTCCAGAAGAAATAGCCGGTGTTTGGTTGAATGAAAAACAACTAGAATTTCTTAAGGGTGTGATGGAAGAATATGCCAACTTTCACGAAGCGGTTACTCAGTTCAATTTATCCGTCAAAGGCGGGAAACCAAGCGCCCAAACCGTTGGTAGAATTATGGATGTCCTTCAGGTCGCCGGTGGCAAAGCTGGAAAAGTAACAACACTACCTGCTGTCGTCACTTCTGCCGAAAAGGAGAATAGAACGACAAAAGCAACACAAGAAAGACAAAAAGAACGTGCGCTAAAGTCTAAGAAAAATATAGCCTCGCTATTTGTTTCAGGTGGTGTATCGGCACTAAAGAGAATTATAACTCCAGCCAATATTTTTGCCGCCGCCGCAGGCGTGGCTGGCGGCATCAAAGCCGCCAAAGCCCTTGGAGCTTTCGAAGAGGCTCAAGAGGAACCAACCGACCCAGATGTCGCTGACGACCTCCTAGACGATCCAGAGATGGAAAAGGCCGCAGAAGACTATGAAGCCCTTGAGGGCATAGGCAAAGAGTTTGCTGATAAGATGCAAGAGTTTGATATGAATTATCAACTTGGGGAGCACTTTAAAGAAAATATAGTCTCTTATTCAAAGGAGATTAAAAGTAAATTGGGAGTCATACAAACACATGCAAAGTTAATTCGCAGACAAGCTAGAGAACTTGCCAGTTTTATATCTGAAAATTCTGATCAAATTAGAAATAGTTTAATAAAGGTTGCCAAGATCAAACTACCCGGATTCAATCCAGAAAATGTCGCCGACATGCAAGACGAACCAAAAGGCCTCCCCGGTGAGACTGCAATTGAGGTAAAATATAAGAGGGTTTTGGATAAATATGACGGACCCCAGCGTGTTGCTTTGGAGACACTATTAAATAAATTACAAGAACTCGGCGAAGAAATGTTACAAGAGCACAAATGGCTTGCTGAAATGATTGAGCGCGAGTTGGACCTTATACAAGAAGTATCATCATTTCCACCAAGACCAACAACTGGCCCCCACTCGGCTTCTCAAGATATTAAACAGCGTTCCGCCGAAACCGGCAAAACGTCTGATAAAGGTCGTCAAACGACAATGCGTACCAAATCCGGAGAAGAATTTGAAGAATTGCCAATGACAGATGTCGGTCCCGGCGGCAAAAAGGCGCCCCCAAGGGCCAAAACTCTAGAAGAGCTTGTCACCGCTGTTTTAGGAAAAGGAAATTTTGATAAATTGAAACAAGGCAAGCACAAACTTACAGATCAACAAATAAGCATGCTTACTGATATGTTCAACAAAGACGATAAACTGACGAAGGAGATTTTAAAAATATCAAAAAAATCGGCCCGGCGTTACCCCGATGATCGGGTCGACCGGTCGGAAGAGCGCTTCGAAGCCGCGAAAGCCATAGCGAAAGCATCAGAGATTATGAGCGTAGACAGTTTGGTTAAGAGCACCGGCTGGGAGCAGAAGTGGGCCAGACAAACTCTTGACCGCTTAGAAGATGAAGGCATCGTTGGTCCTTACAATAAAGAAAAAGGAGGCTTCCCTGTAATAAAAACCAGCAAAGATGAACCTGAAGAAGAATTTATTCAAGGTGAAGAGCCTTCCGCTGCCGACCTTGCCGCCGCAGGCCCGAATAAGCCAGTTCGTGTTGCTTCACCACGCAGGAAGATTCCTACTTCTGAGGCTCTGATGGAAAAGCTAATACCAATAATCAAAGATATGATGCGAGGCTCAAATGGCTAAAAAAAACTATGTGATTGACACATCCGTGTGTCTAACTGATGCCGATTGTATTTTGAGGTTTGGATATAATGACGTATTCATCCCCCTAAAGGTTCTTGAAGAAATCGACAAACATAAAAAACGACAAGATTCTGTTGGATTCAATGCTCGAAAGATAATTAAACATTTTGATGCATTTCGATCAAGAGGTTCTTTGGATAAAGGCATTCGTATTGGAAAAGGTAAAGGAGTAATTAAGGTTTGTCAACCATCAAAATTGCTTCCAAAGTCTCTTGATACAAGAGTGGCGGATCATATTATACTATCATCTGCTCTTGCAATTCAACAAGAATGGGAAAAACGAAAAACCATTGTTGTATCCAGAGATATTAATATGCGGGTCATTGCCAATTCTATTGGACTTGAGTCGGAGGATTATAAAACAGAACAGGTCATCGACGATGCAGACAAACTTTATTCAGGTTTTGAACAATTGGTTGTGGATGGTGAATTAATTGATCAATTCTACGCCGGCGAAGGTATCGTTATATCTAAAGATTTGGCAATGTCTCAAAAGTGCAAGCTTTATCCAAATCAGTTTTTGATGTTGATATCTTCATCAAACCCAAAGAAGACCGCCTTGGCAAGATTCAAGGATTATTCCAACCCTATCGAGCCGACCAAGAAGTGGAACGGCAATTTGTCTTGGGGAATCACTCCAAGAAATAAGGAACAATCGTTCGCATACGATTTACTATTTGATCCCAAGGTTCCGCTTGTGACTTTAATTGGAAAAGCCGGATCTGGAAAAACCTTGATGGCGATCGCCGCCGCAATGGAATTATCTCTTGACACGAAAAGAGCACTTGATTTGTCTAAAGCCCAATATAAAAAGATTGTTGTGTCTCGACCAGTCCAGCCACTTGGAAAGGACATTGGGTTTCTTCCCGGTTCAATGCACGAGAAGATGATGCCATGGCTTATGCCCATTCAAGATAATATGCAATCCATTCTTGGCGATGATCGAGCAAAACTCAAAGAATATCTTGAAACTGGACAGATTGAGATTGAAGCCTTAACTTATATTCGTGGACGATCAATTTCAAACGCCTTTATCATTATTGATGAAGCTCAAAACCTGACAGCGCATGAGGTTAAGACCATCATCACTCGAGTTGGAGAAAACACAAAAATTGTTTTAACTGGTGACATTGAACAAATTGATAATATTTATACTAATGAGACCTCCAATGGATTAGCATATGCGGTAGAAAGATTCAAAAATAGCCCACTTTCTGGACACATCACGTTCAAGAAGGGTGAGAGGTCACAAATAGCTACATTAGCTTCAAAGATTCTATAATAGGGGAATGTTATGACTATTCTGATGATGTTTTGGGTGTTCTTTACATCCGCACTGGCAGAGGCACCGGATCATGCGATCGTTGTCGAAGAAAAGAGATCTGACTATCAAGTTATCCAAATCTACGTTGATATTACGGAGGTTCATGCACCTGATGGATCAAGGGGTACCTCAATTCCGTTGAACCTCATGGTTTCATCCGAGGCCCAAAAAACCTCAATGCTCAATCACCGATTGCAATACCTCGCCGCCCATAATATTTGGAGTGGTGAGATCAATGTCTATGATTGGAGAAATGTTCAATATCTTCCAACTTTTAATAAATGTGATTATTCTGATGCTGTCCGCTGTGGAATGCAGAATAGCCACTGGACTCTTCGAACAATTGTATCCGTCGGAGAGAAGTTCTCTCTTTTACAAATAACGCTTTATGATGAGAAGGGCAAGATCATTGGCAATTCAAGTCAAACCGCATGGGGCAGAATTCGATGGAAGCCTCAATGGAAGATAACAAAGGTTAAACAAAATACAATGTATGGCCCCTCGACAACTGAAGTATTCGAACAGTGGCCACCAAAGATGGAGGAGATTCCACCTTTAATAACACCCTATATGGTGGGCCAATCTGTATTTAGTTTCTATGGCGCCGCCGCCAAAACAGCTTGTAGATTAAATTTTTGCAGAAAGTGAAAAAAAATACTTGACAACCTCATCATGCCATGTTATATTATATACATAAGGACAAAATATGACTTGGATACATGAAACCGCTCAAGTGGGAAAACAAATGAACAATTTTTATTCCTTTAGTGGGACTGATTTATATATCATGCACCCCTTGCCTGAGCATATTTCAATCGAAACTGTGCTTGAATCTGTTGCTTCAAGGGTTCCAATACATCTTCAAAAAGGCGTTGATGTAATTTATGTTGGATACTTTCAAAATATGGTTGATCGTGAAGTAAATGCGTTATTTGAAGATGGCGCAATATATGTTAGTAACGAACAAGATGATGAAGAAGACATGATCGATGATATTGTGCATGAAATTGCACATTCAGTCGAAAAAGAATATCCGGATTTAATATTTGAAGATGGAAGATTATTTAAAGAGTTTATTGGAAAAAGAAAAAGACTTAACAGTATGTTAGAATCCGAAGGTTTCGACGTTGATCCAATCTTCCGAACGAGACCAGAATTTAATCAAAAAATAGATGATTTTCTGTACAAAGAAGTGGGTTATGATTTACTAAACGCTTTGATTATAGGTTTATTTCCGGGACCCTATTCAACAACATCATTAAGGGAATACTTTGCTGTTGGCTTTGAGGAGTTTTTTATCGGAGATCGACAACATTTAAAAGAAATATGTCCAATTTTGTATACCAAGTTGGAATCACTAGCATCCTTGGGGGGATAATGAAAAAACATATATCGTATTCAGAACTAAAAATTTGGTCTGAATGTGCGTTTAAGCACAAACTTGTCTATATAGACAAAATAAAAAAATTCATTGGTAATGAATTTACTGCCTTTGGCAAAGCTATTCACGCTGTATGTGAGCTTACTGCTAAGGGTGAGTTGCCAGATGATGAACAAGAGCAATTCTTTGATTATGAATTCTTGCGGGAACTGAAGGCACTCAAGGGCGAGGTCGAGTTTCGACCAAATCTGGTGGAGGAAATGAGAAGACAGGCTAAACAAATCACCCCCCAAATATTCCCTGCTTTAGCCAAAACATTCGGCAATTATGAAGTCTTCTCTGTTGAAGAACAACTGTTCGAGGGTATATCTGAGTTTGAACCTGAAGAGATAAAGCTTAAAGGGTTTATAGACTTAGTTATTAAAACCGAAGATGGCAAATACCACGTCATCGATTGGAAATCTTGTTCATGGGGTTGGAATGCAGAGAAAAGATCGAACAAATTGATAACATATCAATTAACCTTGTATAAAAAATATTTTTGTATAAAACACAAGGTTGACCCCAAATTAGTCGAAACTCACTTCGCCCTTCTTAAACGCACTGCAAAGAAAGATAACGTAGAGATCTTTAGAGTTTCTTCTGGTCCTCGCAAGACCGATAATGCAACTAAATTATTGACCAATGCTCTTCATAATTTACATTCAGGCTTTCCTGTTAAAAATCGAAGTAGTTGTGAAAAATGTGAATTTTATAAAACCACCCACTGCCCATAAAGAGGAATTAAAAATGACAGTATTAGCAGAATACATTTGGATTGATGGAACCGATCCAACTCCACTTCTAAGAAGTAAGACAAAAATTTTAGATAGTGATGAAGATCCCCCGCTCTGGGGGTTTGATGGATCATCAACAAAACAGGCCAATGGAACCAATAGCGACTGTGTTTTAAAGCCAGTTTTGGTCACCCCCGATCCCATTCGCGGAGCAAACAGTGTTCTTGTTTTATGCGAGGTTTATAACACAGACGGCACACCGCATGTTTCGAACAAAAGACACGCATGTACCCAAGCTGAAGAGCAATATAAAGATCATGAGTGCTGGTATGGGTTAGAACAAGAATATACTCTTTTAAAGCCCGATGGACGCCCTATTGGTTTCCCAACAGATACAAGTAAATTTCCAGAACCACAGGGAGATTACTATTGTGGTGCAGGAACCGGCCGAGCGTTTGGTAGAGAAATAGCAGAAGTTCATTTATTTAAATGTCTTCAAGCTGGTCTTAAAATTAGCGGTATCAATGCTGAAGTTTGCCCGGGACAATGGGAATTTCAAGTTGGCCCCTGTGGAACAGTAGAGGCTGGAGATCATCTTTGGCTTGCGCGTTATCTTTTGGAAAGAACAGTTGAGAATTATGGAGTGATGGTTTCGCTTGATCCAAAACCTGTTGAGGGAGATTGGAATGGCGCTGGTTGTCATACTAATTTTAGCACCAAGGAAATGAGAGGTTCATATGATGCCTGTATAACAGCAGCAGAACGCCTCGGAGAGAACATTCAAGAACATATTGAAAATTATGGCCACGGCATTGAACGCAGACTTACTGGAAAACATGAAACCTGCTCGTATAAAGAATTCAAATGGGGTGTTTCAGACAGAACAGCGTCTATTCGAATCCCTTGGCAAGTGGCCAATGGTGAAACTGGCTATATTGAGGATCGAAGACCGAATGCAAATTGTGACCCATATGTTGTTACAAGACTTATCATAAATACAGTGTGCAGTTGATGTCAAAGGATTTAGAAATAGATTGGTCTGAAGCAACAAGATCATATATCAAAACAAGCTTTATTGAGACCCCACCAGTCCACCCAGATTATACTGTCAAGATGAACCCTAGATTAAAAAAGGGAGATTTGGTAGAAACACATGATTTAAAAATAGGGCTGGTGCTGGGTATCGAAGAGAGTGATTTAAATATTCAAATATACATCAATGGTGCCGATAATAAATATTATAAAATTATGGTTGGCCAAGAAGAAAAAGTATATGTTGGATATTCTTTAAAAAAAATTGAAAAAAAAACTTGACACATTTGTTAAGGTGTGTTATAATAATATTATATAATAATGGAGTTTAAATTGTCTAAGAAAATTAGAGTCCTAACATTGGGAGATCATCCACTTTCTCCTTCTGGAGTCGGGACGCAAACAAAATATATTTGTCAAGGTCTATTGGACACTGGCAATTTTTCTATTTTGAGTCTTGGTGGAGCAGTCAAGCACAAAGACTACCGTCAGGTTCAAGTCGAACCTTATGACAATGATTGGAGAATTATTCCGATTGATGGTTATGGAACGCCGGAGATGATTCGTTCTGTAATTAGAACAGAAAGTATCGACATGGTATGGATTATGACAGATCCTCGTTTCTGGGATTGGCTTTGGATGATGGAAAATGAAATACGACCGCTGTGTCCGTTGATTTATTATCATGTGTGGGACAACTTTCCCGCACCGATGTTTAATAGAGATTTTTATTTGTCAAACGATCATATAGTTACAATCTCAAAAGTAACAGATGCGATTGTCAAAGAGGTTGCACCAGAGGTACCTAGAACATACTTGCCTCACGCCGTCGACCAAACCATATTTAAACCATATTCAGATGATGAACTGGTCAAAGTAAAACATCAACTTTGGGCACAACAAGATCACGACCCAGATGTTTTTACTGTATTTTGGAACAATCGAAATGCCCGACGAAAACAATCTGGAACTTTAATATATTGGTTTAAATATTTTTTAGATAAGGTTGGTCATGATAAAGCTCGATTACTTATGCATACGGACCCTAGAGATCCCCATGGACAAGATTTGCCACTTCTCATCGAGAGCCTCGGGTTGAATAATAAACAGGTGATGCTTTCTACGGAGAAACTTCCACCTGAACATTTAGCTGCAATTTATAATGCAGCCGATTGCACAATAAATATTTCTGACGCCGAGGGTTTTGGCCTCTCTACTTTGGAATCTTTGTCCTGCGGCACACCTATCATTGTTAATTTGACAGGGGGACTTCAAGAACAAGTAACAAATGGTACAGATTGGTTTGGTTTTGGCATACCCCCCATTTCTAAGGCCCTGATTGGTAGTCAAAATGTTCCTTATATTTATGAAGATCGTATTAGCAAGGATCAATTTGTAGAGACCTTATTTAAAATGTATTCAATGACTTCTCAATCTAGACGAAAAATGGGCATGGAAGGTCGATTGCACGTAGAGGCGAATTATAATTTTAATAATTATAAGAAACAATGGGCGGAGTTGATGATGAAGATCTTCGAAGAAGGTAACAGCTATAATAATATTATGTTTAAGGAGGTAGCGTGAAAAAGAGAATTTTAGTCAGAGGTCCTGTTTTGTCTCAATCTGGTTATGGAGAACAAGCCCGGTTTGCTCTTCGAGCCTTAAGGTCACAAGAGGATAAATATGATATACATATCCAACCAATCAGGTGGGGTCAAACAGGCTGGATTTGGGAAGATACCGAAGAACGCCGCTGGATGGACGAAATGATTACTAAGGGCGCAAATTATATGCGCCAAAAGGGACAGTATGATATTTCATTACAGATTACTATTCCAAATGAGTGGGACCAAACCGCGCCTCTTAATATTGGATACACTGCTGGTATTGAGTCCGACCGCGTTGCTCCACAATGGCTCTTTAAAGCGAATCAAATGGACAAAGTGGTTGTGGTATCTAATCATTCAAAAACTGTATTTGAAAAAACTCAAGTTGAGGGGAAGGATCCCTCTACTGGCCAAACAATGAAATATGAACTGACAACCCCAATTGATGCTGTTGGTTATGCTGTAACTGATTATCCAACAGAGAATATTAAAGAATTTAGCCCCACCACTGATTTCAACTTTTTGTGTATTTCACAATGGGGCCCAAGAAAGAATTTTGAAAACACTATTAGATGGTGGGTTGAGGAATTTCATGATCAAAATATTGGCTTGATTCTTAAAACTTCGATTGCAAGCAATAGTACTATTGATAAAACTAAAACAGAAGAATTGTTGACCTCGATTTTATCTAAATATAAAAGTCGAAAATGTAAAGTTTATATGCTTCATGGGGATTTATCTGCCGGCCAAATGCGCTGGCTATATAGCCACGAAAAAGTAAAATGTTTGATAAATTTGGCACACGGCGAAGGCTTTGGACTTCCAATGTTTGAGGCTTCTCAAAATGGTTTGCCCGTTATGACCATTGGCTGGTCTGGACAAATGGACTATTTGACTCAAGATAACAAAGAATACTTTATTAAAATTGATCATAAATTGGAGCCAATAGGGACCAATGCTGTTTGGGATGGTGTATTGCAAGCAGATTCAAAGTGGGCATATGCCGAACAGGGTTCTTTTAAGATGAATCTCCGAAAGGTCCGGAAAAATTGGAAAAAATTCAAAAAACAAGCAACAAAACTACAATCATTAATTAAAGAAAGATATACTCAAGAAATTATGTATAAACAGTTTTGTGATTCAATAGAAAATATAAAACTTCATACTCACCCTATGTTTGGAGAACTAGAGACAGAATGAGAACAGCTTTTATAACTGGGGTTAATGGACAAGATGGTTCCTATTTATCTGAATATCTATTACAAAAAGGGTATAGGGTTGTTGGTTTAATAAGAAGAACAAGCACATCAGAGAGAGAAAAATATAAAAATCTTGAAAATATCTTGGATAATAAAAATTTCATTTTGGAGACCGGAGATTTAACGGATATAACTTCAATAATAAGAATTATAAAAAAACATAAGCCCCACGAATTATATAATTTGGCGGCACAATCCCATGTTGGGGAGTCTTTTAATAGCCCCGTAATGACAATGAATGTTAATGCTCTAGGCACAATAAATATTTTAGAAGCCATTAGGATTTGTGACAAAAATATTAAATTATATCAGGCTTCAACTTCGGAAATGTTTGGAGACTTGAGCGCAATCCAGAATGAAAATACCACATTTAACCCTGTTTCTCCATACGCATGCTCTAAGGTGTGTGCCCACAACATGGTAGTTAACTATAGAAAGGCATATAATTTGTTTGCAAGTTGTGGTATATTATTTAATCATGAATCTCCAAGACGAGGTGAAGATTTTGTCACCAGAAAAATAACCAAAGCCGCCGCCCGAATTAAATTAGGTAAACAAAGCAAGATTTACCTAGGGAATATAAAAACTTATAGGGATTGGGGATATGCTGGTGATTATGTCGAGGCTATGTGGAAAATATTAAATCACACTAAGCCTGATGATTTTGTTATAGCAAGTAGTAATAGTATCACCGTTGAAGATTTTTTGAAAATTGTTTTTAATATAGCAGATTTAGATTATAAAGACTTTCTTGTCATAGACAAGTCTTTGTTTCGACCACATGATGTTCCGTATTTGAAAGGCGATGCGACAAAAGCAAAAGAAGTATTGGATTGGAAACCCAAAACCACCCTAGAGGAACTTGCCAAGATGATGTATGAAAATGATTTTGTATTGGAGAGCAAAGATGTCAAATAGTGTGACTGTAGTATGTTTTGGGGCGTATGGAGATATCTTAAATTCAACCCCAATAGCAAAGCATTACAAAATGGAAGGAAAAGATGTTACTTGGGTGACCAAAAGAAAATATTCATCTTGTATAGACAATAATCCATATATTGATCAAATTTTTTATTTTAAAAAAGATATAGAAAATCAATTTGATTATGTATATATGACTTTTAGCTGCATGGAGCATCCTTTATTCAATACCCCATCATCAATGTCTATATCTAAGATATTGCCAAATTCAAAAGTGATCTTTTCCGCTCCTTATGCATCACCATATGCAGATGGCAGCCCAAGAAGCACTTTACTTAATATAATAAAAGACGAATGTAGTGGAATAAAAGAGTGGAATTGTGATTTTATTCCTATTGTTCGCTTGGCTTCCACCGAAGAAAAAGAAGCCATTAAATTTTACAGCAAGCTACAGGGCAATAAGAAAATTTTAATAGAATACGAATTTCACTCCGCTCAATCAATGTGGGACAAAGAATATCTTATTGAGACGTGTAAATATTTAAACAATAAAGATGTGGATATAATTTTAACTGGCAAGAACGAATTACCCTACTTAGAAGAATTAAAAACCCAATTTGATATCAATTTTTATCATTATCATGGCAGTTTTATGTCTAATGCTAAATTATATAATCTAGTTGATATGTTTATAGGAGTCTCTTCAGGGATTACTTGTTTGACATCGTCTGATTATTGCGATACAAACAAAGAAAGAATTGAAGTAATCAAGGGTCCACATTGGGGCACTGCGGATTGGAAACACAATCAAGAAAACAAGACAATATGCTATAATTTTGATGAATATTGTAGAGCCCTTGATAAAACTAAGGAAGTTTTAAAAAGTGCTTAATATTATTTATTTGAGCAATGAGGGGGATTTTGGAAAAAAAGGATTACAGTTATTGGAAGAAATAACCAATTTAGAGGTAAAAGGTAAATTTTTTGGGACAGAGATGACAAAGGGTGATATACCAGATAACACTGATTTAATAATTTCTTTTTGTTATCCCAAGCTTATCAAAAAAGAAGTTTTTGAAGTCGCACGTTTTGGGTGTATAAATTTCCATCCTGCCCCCCTTCCGGAATATAAGGGCTTCGCCGTGTATAATTTTGCAATACTAAATGGCGAAAAAGAGTGGGGTGTTTCTGCACATTTCATTGATCAAAAATTTGATACTGGAGATATTATAAAAGTTAATAGGTTTAAAATTGGTAAAGAAACAGCCCATTCGTTGAGAAAAAAAAGCAGAGATAGGTTGCTTATTTTACTCAAAGAAGTAGCCAATGAATTTGCTTTGAGTGGTAAACTAACATCAATCAAGCAAGACAAAAATAAAGGAAAATATTATTCGAAAAAGATGATGAATGAAAACAGAGTGATAACCCCATCCGATGATGCTATCACGATAGAGAGGAAAATTAGAGCATTCTGGTGCCCCCCTTATGCCGGCGCCGCTATAAAATTAAATAATATTGAGTATACTTTAATAAATAAAGAGATATTAAAAACAATAGAATAGGAGAAAAAATGGCCGATACACTTGGAGGTTTAATAGATAAACTCATCACTATCGATATGAAAATGTGGAACAATCAAGAGTTTCTCTATGAAGTGAGGCGCCTTTCCTTTGATGAGTTTCAAAAAAAATACACTGAAACAGAGAAGAAAAGAATAGATTTGTTTAGTTCAGTTAAAAAATGTTGCGACTTAAATATGCAAAGGAATCAACTGATTGATGAAATCGATGAAAAAATAATAGACATTGTCAAGACAGCCCTTTCGGGCAAAAATATAGATGATGGAAAATTTATTCAAAGAAAACATAAAACATATTAATCGAAGTCCTTAAGAGATACCATATGATAAGAATTTATGAACCATATTTAACAGAGTCAACTAAGAAGTACGCCCATGATGCAATAGAGTCTGGGTGGATTTCTTCTCAAGGCTCCTATATTGCTGTGGCTAGAGAAAGTTTGGCATCACTTATGGGAGTGAAACATTGTGTTCTTTTATCAAATGGAACAACTGCAACCCATTGCTTGTCTAAAGGATTAAATTTTAAATATCCAAAAATAAAGAATTTAATTGTACCAAACAACGTCTATGTAGCAGCATGGAATTCTTTTTTACACGATGGTCAATATGAAGACATTACTGCGATCGATGCTTGCGAAGATACGTGGAATTACAATTTGGACAAATTATATAAAACTCTTGAAGAAGTAGATTTTGATACAACAGCGCTCTTGTGTGTTCACAATTTGGGAAACATTATAAATATACCGAAAATCAAAAGAGATTTTCCATCTTTGGTTATCGTTGAGGATAACTGTGAAGGGTTTTTGGGAAAATATGAGAATTCTTACTCTGGTACTCAATCTTTCTGCGCTTCAGTTTCTTTTTATGCTAACAAGAACATTACTTCGGGAGAAGGCGGCGCCTTTTTCACCAATTGTGATGAGACATATCATTATATTTCGTCATTTATAAATCAAGGAAACACAAAGGAGAAGTTTATTCATGATAAGTTGTCGCAAAACTATAGAATGACAAATATCCAAGCCGCTCTTTTATTGGGACAAATTGAAGATTTGGAGTTGATTCGAGAAAAAAAGAATGTTATTTTTGAAAAGTATAAACAAAAATTACCAAATATTGATAATGTAACAATCCAATCAAGAGAGGCTAATACAGACCCCGCCGATTGGATGATGGGCGTAAGAGTTACAAATGGCAAAACCTATAGCACCATTGAGTCGGAATTAAAATCAATGGGCGTCGAAACCCGTCCTATGTTTTATTGTTATAATAGACACAAACATCTTAAAAAGATTATAAAATCAGAAACAAACAAAGTAGCCGAACACCTTAGCTTATGTGGCTTTATGATACCAAGCCACCCCTTGTTGTCTGAATATGAGACAGATTTTATAATAGATAGTATTGCAAAAATATCAAAATAAAGGAGAAAACAGATGAAATTAAGCGATCAAGCAATGGGGGCTATTATGATGGCCTTGCAGAAATCTCTAATGGAGCAGAGTGACATTGTTCCGTTGCTGAAGGAGATGAACTTTGTTGAGATGGACAATGGAGAATTGTTGGTTGAAAATCCGCCAACAGTTAAAGCTCCTAACACAGGTGTTAAAATTGTTGAAGAGGACAAAACAGTTTTAAACTATGGGAATTGAATGGATGCCAAGATATGTTTACAAGTGTAAAGATTGCGAAGCCAGCTTCATGACTGTGCATGGTATTATGGAGGATCAAGATCATTGCGAGGTTTGTTTTAATTTTGGTTCAGTCTTTCGAATCCCCCAGATGCCAACCGTCAGGGTCACCAAAGAAAAATCAGGCAATCTTGTGAAAGAGTTTATAGAGGACTCAAGAAAAGAACTTAATGAAGAAAAGAAAAAATTGACAAGTGAGGAATATGATCGATGACGATACTTAATATATGGTTAATAGTGGCCTTGACTCTTTCGTTAACAGCAAATATTTTGTTGGTGTGGTACCTTCGAAAACTTCTTGATAAATTTCTATTTATATCCCAAAACCTTGGTGATTTAGTAGAAATGGTTGAAAATTATCATGCGCACCTCAAACATGTTAATAATATGGAAACTTATAATGGAGACGAAACAATAGAGTACTTACTACGCCACACACATAGTTTGATTGATTTAATGGATGATTATAGAGATGTTTACGATATTAGCATACCTTTAGAAGGAAAACAGGAGAACCTAGATAATGAAGAACGAGACACCCAAATTGAAGAGGAGGAGGCGGAGCCGGTCTCGATCTCCGAAGAAAATGTATTTTACGCAGGAACACGAAGACGCAATAGTTAAATATGCTCTTACAAATTGCAGAGAGGTAAGGACAGAGCTTTATGTTACGCTGCTTAAACCAGCATTTGATGAAATGGTTGATAAAATAGTTTTTACTTATAAATTTACAACTTTGCCAAATATTGATGAATTAAGAGATGAGTGTAAGGTATGGCTAACTACTATTCTAGATAAGTATGATCCCAACAAGGGGTCCAAAGCTTTTTCATATTTTAGTGTTATAACGAAAAACTGGTTTATTCATAAGGTTAAACAAACAACTCGCCGAGCAAAGAGAGAAGTTGACTATGAATTGGTTGCAAAAGAAGTTGATGAAAAACTTGTTGATAACAGGAATATCTATGTTGAAACTCGAGAGAAAAAAGAGTTCTGGCAAAATCTTTGGAAAGAAATCGAAAGTTGGCAACCCGAAATGATGAAAGAGAATGAACGCAAGGTGTATGAAGCAGTAAAAATCCTTTTACAATCTGTGGATCAGATTGATATTTACAACAAAAAGGCGGTTTATCTTTATTTGAGAGAATTAACTGATTTAAACACTAAACAAGTTGTTAATCAACTCAATAAGATGAGAAAAAAATATAAGGTATTTCGGAGGAATTGGGATGACGGGAAAATTTAACCTGAGACTAGTTAAGGCATGGCAAGCGAATTAGATAAATATTTACAAGAGACAGTGGACAATATCCGCAATGATAGAGAGGTCACCAAAGAATTGTTAGATGATGCAATGAAATGGTTAGCCAAGGACGAATCTCGTCATCGTGAGTTGGGACTTGTATTATCAAAATATGTTGAAACATTGCAGAGATCAAATGAGCAGTTGGTAAAAGTGGCCTCTCTTATTTCAAAAAAAGCATCATCCCAAGATCTTACTGATGATGACAAAGAGCAAATATTTGATATGATCAAGGGAGATGAAAAAGATGAAACATCACAATCCTGATTTGTTAGCAGATGATCATAGTCTAAGTCAAGTTCGTCAAGATATGGAGGATGATATAATTAAAGATGCTTTTTTTGATTTTACCAAAGGTAAGAGAAATTGGAGAGCAGTTTGTTTGACCGATTCGGACTCATCAGATAAAAAAATGATAAATTCGCTAGATGGCTCTCGACTGCCAATCAAACTAAGAGTGTTGGATACATTGGATTCTGTTCTACCCAACCCCTGTGCTCTTAAGTTTTCTGAGCCCGAGGTGAAAAAGATAGTTTCACTTTACCCAACCGGATGGTCAACACAGCCATTCGAAAATCGATACTCTTTGCCGTCATTTGGGCATGTATTAAGGGTCTCTTTTAATGAAAAAGGCCCCGCCGAACAAGGCCGCCACAGAGGTCTTCAGTACACATATAAGACAGATAAAGAAACAGAACGTTACGACTGTGAAACACGAAAGTTTATGGGCGGCCTAACTAGTTTTACAGGAAGAAATGCTAGATTATTGAGGTCTGTTGCCCCCGGTGCCGCCGGACCTCATGGCGCCATAGGCCCTCCTCTTGGCGCCGCCTCTTGGGATGACACCGTCGGCGCGGGTGAAACACATTGGTCTAATGAAGATACGAAGAATAACTATATGGACAGCAATCACTCTAATCGAAATTCATATGATGATTTGATTGTCAAGTGGTCGTCTCAATATAATATTGATCCAAATTTGGTCAAAGCACTCATATGGGCCGAGAGTGGTTTTAAAATCAAAGCTCAATCGAACAAAGGCGCCTCCGGCCTGACTCAGATCATGCCAGATACTCAAGAGAGTATTAATAAAGTTTTAAAATATAAAACAATAAATTTGGGAGATCCCGACCAAGCGGTTCATTTTGGCGTTTATTATCTTGTAAGAAAAATAAATCAAGTCGCAGAGAAGAATTATGTAGACAAATATAAGGACGTCGAAAATGTAAACGCCGGCGGTAAAGGATATAGTGCGCTTGAATTGGGCTTAATATCATATAACTCTGGTCGAGGAAACTTGGTAAAATACGGCCCAAAGACAGTTATGGGTGAGAGATGGGACTGCAAAAACAACGCTTGTGGTCAAACAAGAAAATATGTTCGAAAGGTGACAGCATGGTATGAATGGCTCCTCGCGAATGAAAAATTATAGAAAGAGGTACGCAAAATGACTTATTTAAATCCTGACTTGATAGCTGATGATTTTTCGCTAAGCCAAATTCTCGAGGAGAAGGTAGCGAATCAACATGATGATATTTACAATAATACAATTAGGGGCAAGGAGCATTTTACAAGCAGGGTGATAACAAACAGCGCATTACGCGGAAAAGATGAAAACTATACTGGCCGTCATTTTTTCTGTAAGGCACGTCCTCTTGACACAATGCATGATCATTGTGTTCCTGATCCATGCACCAACCACAAGCTTGGAAAGGAGCAGCAAAAATTATTAATTAGCCTTCATCCCACTATGGTCTCCAAGAGTCCAATGAATGAGAATCAACGACCGCCAAGGTTTAGTGATAAGATAAAAATGTCTTTTTATGGAGAGGGTCCAAATGGAATGACAGCAAAAATGCGCGATATTAGATATTCCCACAAAAGCAAAATAGATGAATTTCAATATGCATGCGCTTTTGAAGAGATAGAAGAAATGGCAGGTATGTTTGGATCTGGCCTCCCTTCAGAGCCCTTAAACCGATCAGGTGGGAACAGAAAACAGAGAGGTGACTTCCCCGACGCCAGTCTTTTTCACAACACGACTGACGGCCTCCCTGACAACCCATCGCCCAACATCCCCGGTCCATTTTCGAAATATTATGATTGTTCTAAAAAATATAAGTATACAGGCCAGCACCCTGACTTTCAAGGTCAAGAAATATATAATGGCCAATTTCCCAATGAACTCTTGGCCCTTGCTAAACACGGAAAAGGCGGCGGTGCTGGGCAAGAGAATGGAAAAACCATTTTGGCTCGCGAGGCTGTTAGATCATATGATGAAATGGCAAAAGCATATCACGCCGACACCGGCCGCGATCTTGTTGCTTCGGGCTATCGCCCGGTATATCGTCAACAGGACGCCCGCCAAGATGCTATTAAAAAATATGGTTCTCATTCCGGCTCGAAGGCATACAAAAAAACTGCAACCCCCGGAAATTCAAAGCATGGCCTCGGCCTTGCCGTCGATTTTAAGAATGGTAACATTGATCACAGTGTCTATGGTTGGACAGATAAAACATATTATTGGTTGGTTGACAATGCCAATGCCTTTGGCTGGTACCACCCTTCTTGGGCTGCAAAGAATGATGATAATGAACCGTGGCATTGGGAATATAAGTTTGCAGATAAAATTTTAAAGCTGAATACTGAATCCAAATCAGAAGCCCGAGCACGTCGAAGAGCTTTTGAGAAAGCCAACAAAATCGATTGCTCCAAGCGCAATCCAAAACTAAAAGTTTCGATAGATCCACTTGACACTGATACGACTTTATTTGATAGTCCTTTACTTATTCAAATTCAACAGGGAGTGGCATAGATTATGGGCGTTGAATATTATACAAATAATTTAGATGCTCTTGCTGATGATCATTCTTTAAGGGATATGCGTCGTCAACTTCTTTCTGATGCTTTGGATCAAAATGAGTTTAACACAAAAAAAAGAAGAAATGAATATATTGGTACTGTTCTTTCGAACGAGCAAGAGGCGGATTTCCCACAGGCCTCCGCCGGAGGCCAATCTATTGCTGTAAAGGTAAGGCTCGATGAAGCTCAAGAAGAATATTTGCCAGATTTTTGTGCTGACACTTGGACTGAAAAGCAAAAATTTATTCTCTTGTCTTGTCATGGATCCGCCGTTAGTCATACTCCGCTCGTCGATGATAACGGCGAAAGAGTTCCTAAATTTGGGGATCGATTGAGTCTTTTTTTCTCTGAGGAGTCTCCTGATTTCTATGGGAGAATGAGGGATTTAAGATATAGATACCCAACTAGCGAGGGGGAGATGTGGAAAAAGAAGTGCCCTCCAGCAAAACCATTTCTATTAGCTGAGATTGTCGGAGACAAGATTCAAATCAATGAAGAAATATTTTTTGCTTTTGACAAATGGGATATAAAAGAAGTCAGCTTTAAAGTTTTATCCGCTGTTGCAAAAATCCTTAAAGCCAATCCAAGAATAAAAATCAAACTTGATGGACACACTGATAGTCGTGGCAGCAATAAATATAACATGGCTCTTTCCAAAAAGAGAGTGGCTTCTGTTTTTAAGCACTTAACAGAAGTAAACGGAGTGTCGGCATCTCAAATACCAAAGCGACAGGGCCATGGCGAAACAAAGCCATGGAGCAAGTTGTGTGACCAATATGGGGATCACCTCAAGAGAAACCCACCTAACACACCTAGAGGAAAAAAAGAATGGACCTATTGTCACGCCAAAAACCGTCGGGTTGAATTTAATATTATTGAAGGATTGGAATCCGGCGCTGCTAGTTATGGCTCCGCCACCGCAACTACCGAACCCACCAAAACCGCCGCCGAATCCACCTCTGAAGCAGACACCTCTTCTGAAAAAAGACGAAAACATGAGGAAAAGGCCAAAGAGGGTCAAGAAGATCCATCTAAACCAGAAGAAGTCCGCGACGATCCTTCCCAATCCGAAGCATACATAGAAAAATCAGCAGAAACAAATTCAGAAAATTGGCAAAAGTGGTATGAACATAAACTATCATCAGAAACAGATCCTGTCATGAGATCGACTCTAGAAGAATATATTCAAAATGAAAAGAATTATAGAAGAGATCGCCCTTATGGCGAAGACCCCATAAACATTTATCCGCCCCGCTGGCGCGGAGGAAATTCTTTAGAAGAGTGGCATAGACCTGCACCTCAAACAGATTTCGAGACAGGCCACAACACTCCCTCTTCCGGTGATGCCTATGCTTGGGTGCCGTCAGTGGACATGACCATCGAGGCCGCCAAGGGATATATGGAACATCAACAGAGCAAGATGCAAGATTTGTTTAACGAGTATGAACTACAACACAAAAAAGAAGGATATGACGCAGTCAATGAGTTTCTTCCTGATCCATGCGCCCCCGGGCTTTCTGAACAAGAACGTCAACGAATTTTGTCAATGTACCCACTAGACCACCCACTCAGGACGGGAGAGAGGGATTGCTATGGCATCCCTGCTGATGCGGGCTGATAATACAGAAATAAATCAACAAATAAACTAATTATACTTTTTGGAGCGAGTATGCCAACAGATAAGAAAAAACATGTAAATCAATTGTGCTTAAAGCCAAATAACCCCTTGACCTTTTGGAAAAAATTGGGCTATCCCCCCGGTCAATTTTGTACTGCATTAGATGAATATTTTCCAAAACTTGAAAGGGCGGGCTGTGAAGTGATTTATAGTGGCAAAAATAATAGCGATATTGTCCTTGGGCGAGATCGAGATGCCTCTCTTGCGTCTGGATACGGCGGGTCTGGTGGAACTCAATGTGGAATGATTGATATTGTTGTCGGCCGCTTGGCATGTCAACCAGTTCAAAAATGTGAGGTTATTACTGGTCCGAATTTTTGTGATGACGGTGCTCGTATTTATTTAACCCAACGAGGAGATATAGATAAATATTTTGGTCTCCCCAAGGGAAAGGTTAGTGGGAAAACGGATAATAGTGCAGCCATTGGCATTAAGTCTGATCATACTAGAATAATTGGCAGAGAGACAGTTAAAATATATGCTGGCCAAGGAGATTTTCAAGGCTTGGGTATGAATGGTGAACGAAATTCCAAGGGTGGCAGTATTGACCGTCGTGGGGTTATTGAATTGATAGCTGGATATCGAGATCCTAAATACATCCATCCCGCAGTCTTGGGAACTAACTTAGTAGAGTGTCTAAAGGGGCTTTATAGATTAATAGCTCAAACTTTTTCTGCGCTTCATCACACTCACCTTATTCAATCGAAGATGTATGTTGCACTGTCCGGACATTCACACCAAGGCACCGGCATCGGTGCTATTACTACTTTTCCAGACCCAATGTTGACTTACAAATCATTCAAGTCTTTTGCAAAAGCCGCCGCTTCCGGGTTTGATGACATGTTGTCGATTATGAACACAGCTAGAGACGAGATGGAATATTGCGGCGTGGGTGATCCTAAGACAGGAGATCTCATTCCCGGATGGAAAAATATAACGAGTACAAAAGTCTTTTTAACATGAGGTAAATATGGCAGAAAAAACAATAAGGGATTTCCAGACAGATGTTTGTGAACCCCTAAAACCCCCTACACCAGAAAGAGCCTGTCCAGAGTGTATACCCAACCCAGATGCAATTCTTGAGGATTGGACGCTTTCTGATGGAGAGCCGTTTTTTAACGAACGAACGTGTGAATATCAAGTTGCAGTTATGATTAACCAAGATGGTGATTATTATCGTGCGAAAGAACTCCGCGAAGCTGATGAGAAGGGCATAGATTTTGAAATGGTTTTACAGTCCTTTGTCCTTCCCGGGTTGCGAATAATGCTTAGATATTATGATAAAGACGAATCCGATAAATTTGTGTGTGCCTTCCCGCCAGAATTCGAACACCAATATGAAAAGTCCGGTGGTGAGTCCGCCACCGAAGTTGTCACTGCTATGGGAGTTGGTTTTTTATGGGGCGGTATACCGGGAGCCATCATTGCTGGTGGGCTTGAGGTCGCCTCCGAAGTTGCAGAATGGGTTATGGATGAGAAGACCACGGAAGACAGAGCCGCCGAGGGACAGAGCGGCACAGGAGATTCAGACAAATATGGATATGACCGCGTTGCTGAGGACTACGAACGGACCCAAAATGAGATTGTGGAGGATTATAAAAATATGGTCGAAATGAGAGAAAATAATATCTCAAAGCAATCTCTTCGCTGTCGATCAATTTATAAACAAATGGTTGACGGAACACTGCCAAAGCATTTTCACAGCCAAGTCACAAAGAAGATAGAACTAACAACTGGTTTGCCAGATGGAAGTACTTTTGAAATAGTCATCCCAAACCCAAGTGGTCTTTTGGCATACCAAGAATCCAATAATGAAATTAAAAACCCTGATGCTTTGGAATTGTACGCCAGAGCAATAGATTTTGACTATGGACAAACCCCGGGCGAACCAATGATGGTTTTGGTATCAATTCCTTCCTATATAATGGACAAGGTTCCTCCCCATCCAACTCCTGAAATAACCGATTTTTCCGGTCCACAAGAGGTCGTGCTCGATGGCCCACGAATATATGCCATGACAAGTCGATTGTCTGAAGCTTTAAGAGTTTATGGCAATTATCAGGCGTATTGGTGGCAAACAGAGCGAGCTACCCTGTATCAGAAAATGATGCTACCAGATGGCACATTTGTTTCTCAAACCACCGGCGGCGCGGGAGCAGCCTTCTCAGAATCTTCTTTAATTAGTGAGATGGTCGGAGGCAGCGTAGAGGTGGAAACCCCAACAGATTATGAATTAGTTGGTGATCCACAAGTATTTTATATTATTCAATACCAACAAGCAATTGTCGATTTTTATATGGCTTTACAGGAATTATTGGAAAAAAATGATTTTCGTTTAACCGCATGGCCCAATTTTCTAGGAGATCGAGCAGAAGAGGTTAAAATAGTATTTGAACAAGTTGAGCCCCCAGACACAACCAAGTCCACCGACCCATCGACACCCGCCCCCTCTGGACATTTTAAAATAAAATCAGTTTGGGCAAAATATGATTTATGTGGTTGGCACAAAATGAAACAAATGGGGGGATTCTTAAACCACCCCTCGGTGAGGAACGAAACAATAATGGGGTATGTTTCCAGATTACCAGAAATAGATACCGCTTTGACTGCAAAGTCGACACCCCCGTGGTTAGATTTTATTGTTCAATACACATATCCTCCTTTGGATGTCAGATATCATTCTGATGCTGGTTCCCAAGGAAAACCTGCTGTCGGTGGCTGTTTTCCACTGGGCGAAGGGGGCGCGGAAGCCTTTAGAGATTGGGTTTTTAACTCAGTAATGTCCCTTGGAGAAGCTGTTGCATATCAATTTAACAAATCTTCTTGTAAGTTGCTGACAGATCCTACATACCGCCCAACAGAAAAAAAATGGGCCGACTGGCGCAAAGGACAACGAGAAGAACACATAAAAAGAATAAACGAACACTATGCTCGAGAAGAGGCCACCATTATGGCCGCAGGTCAAAGAATTAGAGAAAAGGAGTATAAAGATCCTCTCACAAAATCCGCAGACTACCAAGCCCAGCAACAAGCCCTTCAGTCTAGCAGGGACAATAGAAAGGAGGCCCTTAATCATCCTTACAGGTCCGCCGCCATTGATGCCGCTTTACAAGAGTTTGATATGGATAGTTCCCTGATTGGTCTTTTTATAGATCAAGCTGAACTTCGTAAACTCGGCCTTGGCACATCAATTTGGAAAGGCTTTAAGGGAACACTTGGGGGTAAAGACCCCGGAGTTAGTAAATTTGAAATGTTCAAGACTAGAATAGATAAGTGTGGTTTTTCAGCGATGCTGTTCAAAACAATCCAGTGCTTAATGGGCGGCGTCACCGCCGCCGCCGCTTACGACGCCGCAGCGAAAGCCTTACTTAAATCTTTAGAGAAGGCCAATTGGGAGATTTTATTTGTTGGTATACCTTATCACAAACAGATTGAAATAAAGGACAGAGTTAACAAAGAAATGGGTAATTTGCCTCCCCCTTGGGAGTGGGTTCCCGGAAAGAATGAAATTCCTGATGATAAAATGAAAGTTGTTGAGCATGCCGACAATGTTAAGTCTTATGAGCAACAAATCATGATAAATGACGAAAAATTGCAATCGCTGGACACCGAGTGGTTCGGTATTAATGATTCCATAGATCAGACCATGGCAAAACAGAGCCTCGCCCAGAACGATGATGAAAGACAGACATGGTTTGATATGCAAAAAGAACTAGAAAAAAAGCAATCTGACGTCGATGACCGGATGGAGGACATAAAGCGCCAAAACAAAAAATTGAAAGCAAAGACTGGAGCTTTCTGGAAATCTGATGATAAGGCCTATAGTGATTTTAAGGCTTTGTCTGACGACGACAAAGAAAGAATCAGAAAGGAAACAGCAGCTTATCAAAAATCTCTCGGTTCAGACCCACAGAGTCGATATACTCAAGGCTCTGTCGGCGGAGGTTTGGGAAAAGCACAACAAGCAGCTTTTGACATCTATATTGATGCGATTATCGAAGTTTGGGGCGGCGAGCATGTTTTAAACTTTTGCGAAAGGTTTCCCGGAGCTAAGTTTATAGTTGATGCGATTAGGAGATGGGATTGTCCATATCCAAATCTTTTTAATCCACCAGCCGGCTCCTTTATGGAATCATTTAGTTTGGATATTTGTTCTGGAGATGCAAGTGGCAAATTGTCGATGCCTCATTTAATGTCTTTTGGTAACCTTACTTGGACAAATATTATTAAGATTTTGTGGCAAGCGATATTGAAACAAGTAACTGCATCTCTTTTTAAGGTCTTGGTTACAATGATAGTAAAGGTATTGCAGATTCTGGAATCTGCCCTTTGCAAAGCTATAGAGCTTGCGGGCCGCTTGGCTGTGAACCTCATTACTCCCGGCGATCAAGGTGGGTTCATGGGGGCAATTTCGGATGTTTTTTGCGGCGACCAAGGGACTGCTGATGATGAGCAGGTTACCGCTTCAAATCTTTTTTCTGCTTTGGGAATTAATCCCTCTGATATTCAAGGAATGAATCAAGAAGATCTCATGGATTCCCACATGAAAGTCGCTCAAACGCTGTCATCTGTTAGTACAAGAAATGAGATAAAAGAATTATTTATTTCAGATTCGCGTGATCATGACCAAAACGTTCTTAGAAGAATATCAAAAGCAGTATCGTTAGTCAATCCAGAATATGCTTCTATTTTTTCTGACCCCAATAATATTTCACAGCTTTTCGCAGCCGCGAAGAATTATTTAACACCAACTCAGCTTATGGCCCTCCGAGAGGAATTGGATGCACCAGAGGATGATGTTCCTGTTGACGATAGTATTTGTTTGACCAAAGCCCAACTTGACAAGTGGAATGAAGATAGAGAAGCTATATTTTCCGAGCTTCCCGGTGATTTGGCCAAAGAGTGGGTAGATAAACAAAACGATAAGGCAAAAACCGATCTAATTGAGGTTTGCTCGTTGGCCGCGAGAGGGGTTGACGGACCCATGCGCGATGAGCTTGATAAATTACTTAACTTTGAAACCGCCATGGGAGATCCGGCATGTAAAAAAAATACATCTGCCATCAGTTTTCGGACTCCCGAGACCGACGCTGCTGATGAAGAAGCTGCAAGTGGCATCTTTCGATCTTTGACAAAAGAATTTCAAAAAGATATGATTGGCGGCGGCTGGATTTGGAACAAGTATGGGGTGGTTGATCATATGCTTGCGGATAGGAGAGGAACCCCTCTTAGAAAACATGAAAATAGAGTTAGATCGAGCTTTTTATGGCCCAGTTGGGCGAATACTCAAGAGGATTATGAAGCGAAAAAAGATGATTTAGCTGAATTTCTTGGCATTCCTGAAGATTTTATAGATTGGATTTTGCCAGAAGATGCTTCGGGGATCTTCCCCGATACAGTTGGGATCTTGTTGCAAGATGAGTTATTTAAAAATGATTTCCATTCTGATCCAAAGTTTTCATATGGTTCCGGTACAAGCATCGCCCCACAGACCGGCTTAAAAGAGCGGTGGTTTGGAATTGATTATAGTTTTACCTATTCAAAGCCAATTATGAAAGATGCAGATATGATTTGGACATATAAGGACAATTTGACTCCCCTTGAGACAGACAAGTCAGAGTATGGTTTTGCAATGCATTATCGTTCTTTTATTATTAATGGTTTGAATACAAGCGAAACACCAATGGTATCAACCAAGTTTGATTATGAAATTAGTCTAGATTCTCACCTATATTACAATGAATCCATCGATCCCGAAACCGGTGTTGCATCTCCAATGCCTGAGAGTGTCGTCAGTATAGAGAAATTTAGAATGAAGGTACAAAATGATATTGATCACCCTCGTCAAGAAATCATAGATTCATTGGAAATTCAATCATCGGACCTTGCTTCTATGAAATATACCTATGAAAGCCTTTTATGGTGGAAATATTGTGAAAGCAGGTGGTCTGAATTTGGCGTTTCTTTATCAAAATTTAACCTTGCGGAAACATCTTGGAAAAATATTTCTGGAAAAATGTTTGAAGATGTTGCCAACATGATGATGAATCCAAATGGAGATATTGCCAGTGGGTTTAAATATGGATATACCTCCGATTCATCGATTGGCTTTAAAGATCTCTTATATGTTAACCCCGGAGCAGACCCCGATGATGAGAGTACGTGGGAATATACATACGATGAAGAAGAAAAAGTTTTGGGCAAATCAGCCACTAATAACCCTAGGGTCCACTTTCTTGACCCCGATATTCACGGCGGTTGGTATTCGTGGCCCAAAGTTTATGTGGATAGGTTTGAATATTCTGGCCTTTTAAGTGTGATTCAAATAATGGTTCCAGATATTGATGGTTGTCCACCCAAGACGACTGATTTTTTAGATTGGAAATATTTGTCTAATCGCCAAGTAGAAGTCAAGCAAAAAATGATTCCTGACAAGCGTTTGACAAAGGATGAAGAGTGTGTGAAAAAAATCCCATTTGATCTTATTCAAACAAATGATATTCATGGTTATATCGAGGCATCGGTCCTTGCAACAGTTCGAACTTATGTTTCTGAATTCATATTGAGGTCCTTGCCTGTAATATCTGCTTTGGAATTTAATGATAGAAACTATGATGATGCTCTTGCGCAAATGATAGTGCAAAATATGGAAACAGAGTTGCCGGATCAGGGCTCGTGGCTTGACTGGACTTGGATTAAGCGATATGATTATTGGCTACACTTTTTAGAACAAGCATATCAAATAGTAGAACGCAGAATCGATCTGAAAGAGTTACACCCCACTGAAGAAATGAACGAGGTTATTGATGCTATAAAAAAGATTCAAAGAAGTTATGTTCATGTTAACAATGACGTAATGGAGAATCTTGAGAAGAACATCCACGCCGAATCTTTGCCACATCTTAGGGACAAGTACCCTGACGAAGATGATGAATATTTTAGGGGCCGGAGGGTTTTGTTCCTGAACGATGACCCACGACCCAAGGATGCAGATTATCAAATAATGAAGGGAGCGTCTATCATTTATTTTGGTCGAACCGCTGATCAAATAACGCGATTTAGAAGACAAGGTAAAGCCAAATGGTATGATGGTATGGAGACTAGGTTCTCTAATAACTTTTTTACTATAGTTCATGCTCGACGATGTGCAAAATTATATTCTTTACATCGAGGCCGCAAGCATTGTAAAAAAATGTTAAAACATCTTGTAAAAGAAGAATTGCAAAACTATGCTGAAAAGATCTATAATACTCTAAAGCCTGCTGCAACCATAACAAGTTTATCAAAATATTACATTGGAGCCAGTAATTCAATAATTAACGGTGGTTTGCGAACTGGAATCGCAGCCACTGAAACTCCACATCCAGCAACTCTGGAATCAACTGGGGAAGTAATTGAAACCTATATTGAGTCTATCGGTGATTGTGTCGACGTTAGTTCTGATATAAGCCTATATAATCCTTTAGATGCTGAAGGTCTTGTTGTTCCTGATCTCGATGCCGGACAATTTGTAGTTGAGAAGTATGTGAGAATAATCGACAAGCCAGAAAATGAAAGCGAAAATGTACCAGATTTTATAAAAAATAGACCAGATAATTTGAGGGGTGTTGTTAGTATAAAGGAATTCAGAAAATTTGTTAATGAGAATATGATTAACAATCCACTATTTGACCAAGAAGCCTACAATTTGTCCGATTTGTTTGGCGATGCAGAGCTTTTAAGAAATTTGCAGGAAAAACCCACCGGCCTCATTGGCTCTGTCGGGTTTAGATTTGGAGTTCGATTGAGTTTAGTTCCTCCTAATGGATTTACTGTCCCTGAACCAGACTCCGATATGCTAAAAATTGCCCAACGAGAAAAGGCCTTTTATTTAAAGAAATCTTCGCAAGGGGGTATGAATACGAGACATATTTTCCCGCTTGCAGTATTTGAAAAGGATATTTTGGATGATAAAATATCAAAAATTGATTGGGAACATGAAGCTTTTGGAGAAGATTTTCGATGCTATATTGACAATTTAGTTGAAACTCCACAGTTTAGATTGGTTTTTGATAATATATTTCCACTTCGCCGGGCTTCTTCTATGGTTGCGATATACACCAATTTTGGTTGGCTTCCATCTATAGGAAAGTCCGACAAAGAACGAGATACGGCATGGGGCGACCGACCAATACTTCTGGGAGGCTTGGCTGACCCCGATTCACAAGAGATTTGGGGTGAGGGCCTATTTGAAGGCACTAAAATATCCTGCTATAGGATGTTCCATGGTTTCTATGAATCGGATAGTTGGGATTGGGGATGGGACTGGAATTATGATTTTAACTTTTCAATTTGGTTTAAAGACATGATGCCAAAGATATTTATGAATATTGATCCTACAACCCGTTGGTGGCAACGATGGAGGATTGAGAGAGACCGTCCCTTTGATAAAGATGGCGAACAATGTGATCATCTTTTGTCAAATTTATTTGTTTGGTGATTCTGTATATTAAGTTTTGATAGCTGAACTATTTATTAATCCACGGGCCTTGTTTTTGATAGAGGAATAAAATATGTCATCCCCTAAAGCCGCACCAAAATTACCAATTGAAATTGTTAATGGAACAGTTGATTCATTTGATATTTCTGAAGTACAAGAGATTGTAAAACAAAATGTCAAAATGGTTGTATTAACTTATCCCGGAGAAAGGATAATGATGCCAGAGTTTGGCGTAGGTATGCCAAGATATCTTTTTGAACAAGCAGGTTCTGAGATCCCAGCAGAACTTAAAATGATTATAAGAGACCAATTGAAAAGATATATTCCATCTATTAATTTATTAAATGTCTCTGTAAGATCCGGTTTTGATGATCATAAATTAAATGTTTCGATATCTTATGAGATTGACTTTTTAAGTATAAAAGATCGACTAGATTTGTTATTGGAGTATTAAACTTATTTAAAATTACTATTTATTGACAAGAGGGCTTAATATAAAATGGCAAGAAAAAAACAAATTCCAATAAAATATACTAGTAGAGATTTTATTTCCATAAAGAGTGAACTAATAGAACACGCAAGGAGATATTATTCCGAAACGTATAAAGACTTCTCCGCCGCATCTTTCGGTTCTTTAGTTATAGATACTGTTTCTTATGTGGGAGATGTGCTATCATTTTATTTGGACTATCAGGCAAATGAGAGTTTTATGGAGACTGCCATTGAGTCAGAAAATGTCCGCCGCCATGCCAAAAATTTGGGATATAAATATAATACAAATAGTAATTCTTTTGGTTTTGTTTCGTTGTATATTATAGTTCCATCAAATTCCGATGGCTCTTCTCCTGATTTTTCTTATGTGCCAATTTTAAAATGGGGCTCATCATTTAAATCATCAACTGGTGCCGAATATAGTTTAACAGAAAATGTCGATTTTGGGAATGCGAAAAACGATATTGTATCTGCCCGATTTGATTCAACCACTGGTATGACTACTCATTTTGCAATCCGTGCGATAGGCCAAGTGGTGTCCGGCCAGACTGGTGCCATATCGCTTGATTTAACTTCACATCCTTTTGAAAAATTCAAGCGTGTCCGCCTTGGTGGAACAGATATCACTGAAGTCATTTCAATAACGGATAACGAAGGTCATATATGGTATGAGGTTGATAATTTGTCTCAGGAGATAGTATTTTTGGATACGACCAACCGCAATGCTTTTAACGATGGCGTCCCAAGTATTATTAAACCATTTGTTGCAGCTAGGCGATTTGTTGTGGACCAAGGTCCAGAAGGAACATATTTGCAATTTGGCAATGGGTCTGATTTGTCAACACAAGTAACGGGACTCCTCGAGCCAACCCGAGTTGGCATGAAACTTTATGGAAAAAGAAATATCTCCTCTTTATCATTTGACCCCACTCACCTGATTAATTCTGGAAAACTAGGTATGTGTCCAAGTGGCAAACACCTTCGAGCAGTAGTTAAGATAAATCCTTTCACGCAGGGATATTCTTCTCCTGTTGGGTCGATAAACACTGCTCTCACTTTCGAACTTCAATTTGAAGATCCAACTTCTCTAGATCCAACGATCATAAACTCAATCATAGATTCTCTAGAAGTAAACAACGACGATCCCATTGTTGGGTCTAATGAAGAACTGACAAAAGATGAAATTAAAATAAGAGCAAGGGCCCACTATGCAATGCAAAACAGAGCAGTAACCGCCGGCGATTATGAATCGTTGGTTTACTCTATGCCGCCTAATTTTGGCACAGTCAAAAGGTGTAATATTATAAACGATCCGTCTTCTGCAAATCGCCGACTGGCTATGTATGTCATCTCTGAAAATGAAGACGGCCACCTAACCTCAACAAACAATATTATAAAAAATAATTTAAAAAACTGGATATCGATATATCGTTCCATAAATGATGTTGTCGATATACTTGATGCAAAGGTTGTAAATTTTGGTGTTGAATTTTCTGTTGTAACGTCCGCACAGTACAATTCGCAGGATGTCATACAATCTGCAATTTATGAACTACAAGAATATTTTAAGGATGGTATGTATATTGGAGAACCTTTGTATCTTAGTGAGATTTATAGGGCATTGAATTCAACTCCCGGCGTTGTTGATGTGAAAAATGTTAAGATAAATATTAAATCTGGCGGAGTGCATTCCGCTAACACTCTAGATTTAGATGAAATATTGTCCCGAGATGGTACATACTATAAGGTTCCAAAAAATGTAATAATGGAATTGAAGTTCCACCAGTTGGATATTAAAGGTATTATTAGATAATGGCTATTATAAGATACACTGCTAGCGCAGACAACACAATAACAAATGCTTTTACTGAGACAATCTTGTCTTCACAGAGAGCCACCGGATCGAACATGGGAAAATCCGATGTGCTTGAAGTATTTTCTATATATGGCCAGAGTTCCGGGTCCACAGGAGTTTCATCCGAATTGTCGAGGGTTTTGATCAAGTTCAACACAACAAAGATTGCTTCTGATCGCAATACATCAGCAGTCTTGCCGGCTTCCGGGTCTGTTAATTTCTATCTTTGTCTTTATAATGCCCCGCATGTTTCAACCCTTCCAGAAGACTATAAGTTAACAGTAGCTCGTGTAACAAATGACTGGGAAGAGGGCTATGGCCTTGATATGGATAATTATACAGACAAGACATATGATGGTATCGGCTCTAATTGGGTGAATGCCCAAGGAAGCCCAGCAGCAGCAACATTGGTCGATGCGATTGATCTGACCGGCGTTTCCTATGGTGATAAATTTACGATGACAGTCCCAACCTCCGCAGGTGGAGATGGTGTCGCCCACCAATTTGTATTTGATCGTCATACCGACATCGACAACCTCTCCGATACAACTGGTTTTGGTATTAACACCCAGCATGCCGCCGACGATGCAGCAAAGGCTGCAATCTTGATTAATGCTATAAATGGAACAGCCGATACTAACAACTATCAATACGGCGGTGCTGCCCTCAGTGCCGGATCAACCCTAGCGGCTGGAACATTGGGACTCACAGCAAAGCAAGGCTCTAGCACCTCCAAGATTACTTTAACAATGGACGACAAAGGCGATGCTGGAAATGTGGCAGTTCTGACCCGTGTTACTGGATTTGCTGGTAGCAAACTAGTCATCACCGCCGCCACCGGCGGACAGGGCCCATGGACAAATTTCGGTGGAGATTTTGTAACAGCCGCCAATAGCGGCATGGACTTTGTTGATGTATCTTTTCCAGATGGCGATGAGGATATTAAAGTGGATATCACATCAATTGTTGAGGGTTGGGTTACCACTGGTAATACAAACTATGGATTGATAGTTAAGATGTCTTCAAGTTATGAGGCATATTTTTCTGCATCCTCCGGCGCTGATACGGCCACTGCAACACACAACACATCTGGCGCCAAGCGATCTTATTATACTAAGAAATTCTTTGGCCGAGGTACTGAGTATTATTTTAAAAGACCTGTCATAGAAGCTCGATGGGATGATTCAGTCAAAGACGATAGGGGCAATATTTATCTCTCAAGTTCATTGGCTCCTCAAGCTGATAACCTTAACAAAATTTACTTATATAATTACATCAGGGGCAAACTCACAGATATCAAAGGCAACAGCAGTGAGGTACCCAATGTTAAATTTTATTATTCCTCCGGCTCTGTACCAGAAGGCCTGCCGAGAACCTTTATTGAAAGTAATTCTTCTAAAACCAGTAACAACGCAACCCGGATCTCGAAGGGGTTATACAGCATCTCTTTCGCAATTAACAAAGATCAATTTCCAGATGGCTATCCATATCTCATCGATGTTTGGGCCCATGAGGGCAAGGAAATACACACTGGCTCCGCAATGTTGCCCAAGTCTTTTGGATTTTCAAGTGTGAATCCAAATTCTCAATATGTTCTCGCAATATCAAACATGCGAAAGTACTATAACAAAGATGAAACTGCAAGGTTTCGAGTATCAATTCGCTCAAAGGATTGGTCACCCACCATACACACAATAGCCTCAAACAATGTTGAATTGGCCACGGTTCCGAGTGCTTCCTACGAAATTTATAGAGTTATTGATGAAGAGATCGTCATTCCTTTTGGAACTGGTTCAATAGCACACACTATGTTATCACATGATGTGTCTGGAAACTATTTTGATCTTGATATGGGTAATTTAGAGCCGGGCTATTCTTACGGCGTTAAAATATCGATATACGAAGATTCAATCGGCTCATATCGAGAACAGCCATATACATTTAAGTTTAGAGTAAGAAAAGATGAGTATTGAAGACCTATTTAGAAAAAAAACAGTTGTATTTGATAGCTATGCTTCCGCCTCCGTTGATGCAGAATCATCTGAATTTATTTCATCATCGATCGCTGAAAATCAAACATTTTTGCCTGTTATTGATTTTGGCACCGCCTCTAATTTTGTAAAATACGGATCTGCTGAACTTTATTATGAAAATGCAATAAAGAGAATTTATCAACGTTATCCTTATGATGGATCCTTGTCTGAAAAAAATGAATATCATTTGTCATCCTCAGCTTTAGATCGATGGATATATAACTATAAATACCCTAAGACGACTGGATACATAAATCTGGGAACGACCGGTCAATGCACTGACAATGATGATCAGGGTTATTACCAATCTGCTCCGACATCAACAACTCCTAATAGTTGTACATCGGGCGTAAATGAATACATAAGAGTAAATGGAGGAATTCATACAGCCTCTGTTGGAATGGAAGGCACACCGCTAGCTGATGTTTATGATGACGCTGTTATATACCATACAGCGTCTAATCGAACAACTTCGCTTAGGATGAACTTTCAATCTGGTTCAACGATCGAATTTTGGCTTAAGAAAGATAGTTTTGCCCACGCTCGTAGTGAGGTTATATTTGACGCTTGGAATGGCGTTTTGTCTAGTTCTAGTGGTTATGGTCGATTAAAATTATATATGGATACCTATGGGTATACAAATCTTGGCAACAATTCGCCTTTGTTTGTTACTGTCTGCTCTTCATCTACTCCGATTGATAACACCTCTGCTGGTCGAATTGCAGTTAAAAATATTGGGAAAAATATTGGTAGCTCTGTTGCTCCTTATCCAATTGATTGGACTCACATCGCAGTTAGTTTTCTGTCTGAATCAAATGGCATGAGGGTTAAAACTTATGTTAATGGTGAAGAGAACGATGACCAACTGTTGGGTTCAATAGGATTTAATGAGGTAACTGGGGCCATTACTGCTAACATTGGGGCCCTTCGTGCTACTCCTCCATCTGATTCTGCCACGGCTAATCATGGTGCAAACGATCACGATATAATGAATGGATACGGCAAACTATCTGCATCTCTTGATGAATTTCGATATTGGAAAGTCAAAAGGACCTCTGAGGAGATCCAAAAGAATTATTGGCATCCGATTGGTGGAGGTCAAAATAAGAAGCACCCCGATGAACAATTAAGAAATTTAGGAGTTTATTTTAAATTTAACGAGGGTATCACAGGCACCTCATCTACAGATTCTGCCGTCTTGGATTATTCTGGTCGAATTGCTAATGGTAATTGGGTCGGCTTCCCCGGCTCGGTTGCAAGAAATACAGGCTCTGCATTTGTATCCGCCTCCGTGTTAACCTCTGAACCTCCCGATCCTATTATATATTCTTCTCACCCAGAAGTTGTTTCTTTATCATCAGAAATGCAAGAGTCAGGATCATTGCATGATAGAGTGAGTGGCAGTTTTTTATATGAAACTATTCCACACTGGATTCGCGAAGAGGACACCAAAGGAAACACAAAGGCTCTTTTTCAAATCATGTCAAGTTATTTTGATACATTACATTCACAAATTACTGAATTGACAAAGTTGCAAGAAAAAAGATATTTTAATATTGACAATCCTGATTATGAGGTTCGACCAACAGACTTTGCCAAAAAAATGCTTGATGGTCGAGGCCTGCTGGTTCCTGAGCTTTTCCCAAATACTTCTGTGTTAGAATATTTCATGCAAAGAAATGAAGATAAAATAAAGTTTGATCATAGCATTAATGATATTAAAAATATGATCTATCAAAATATTTATAACAATTTAGAATACATTTTTAAATCCAAAGGAACCCATGAAGGTTATCGTAATTTATTGAGATGTTTTGGCATTGATGATGAAATACTTAAGTTAAATATGTATACTGACAAGGGTATTCATTACTTTAGAGATAATGTAAGACATACTTCGGTTAAGAAAAAGTATATAAATTTTAATAGTTTAGATAAGATAGAAGCAACAGTTTATCAAACAGCATCCACCTCTGGTGGTAATACTTTTATTGCCGGCACCAAGACGGCTTCTAGTTATGAAAGATATTCTTCATTCACTTATGAGGTTGACTTAATAGTGCCCTTTAAGGTAAAGCCCGGCCTTTCTGGATATTATTCTATTGATTTTGTAACAGCTTCTATATTTGGCCAACATGAGGCAAAATCAACCGCATCTGACTATACATGGGGTGAAGGCCCTGTTGATGACGCCGCATTTCAAGTTTATTTAATTCGAGAAGAAAGTAATTCTGAAAATGCTTATTTTATGCTAACCTCCTCTGTCTTGGGAGTCGAATTAAAGACTCCAACATATTATAAGATTTATGACAACGAGCGTTGGAATTTGGCTGTTAGGATAAAACCAGAGCATTTTCCATTTGATGGAGGTGTAACTAGTCAAATAGCACCTTCTTATGTTGTGGAGTTTTATGGTATTAATTACGCACTAGACAATGTTCGCAATGAGTTTGATCTTAGTACTACAATTAGCAATGCCTTGGGTTCTGCCCTTCAACATGCCAACAAAAGGGTTTATATGGGCGCCTATCGCACCAATTTTACCGGTTCGGTGTTGCAAAAAACTGATTTGCAGATTGGATCTCTCCGTGTTTGGATGGATTATTTAGATAATAGTGTGATAAAACAACATGCATTGGATCCGTTTAATTATGGTGCATCAAAAAATGCATTTTCAAATTCTACCATGTTTACATATAATTTGAGTGGATCTCATATTCCAAAGTATGATTCTTTGGTATTATTTTGGCAATTGGACACTTTAACTGGATCTGATTCGAGTGGCTTTTTGGCTATTGATGATTTCTCAAGCGGTTCTTCTGATTCTGTATATGGTTGGGTAGATAATATTATAAGAGAAAAACACCCAGCAAAGGGCCAATATTTCCCAGCCTCATCAACTTCACCAATTTCAAATGAATTTATTTTTGCTAGCAGAAAGCAGCTACCTGAAGTGTCGGTATCTTATGACAGGATATTCGTCAAGGAAGACGAAGAAAAATATTTTATTGAAGATGACGATCTAAGTGACAATTTTTATTCTCTGGAGAAGAGTTTTTATGCTAATGTTTCTGAAGAAATGTTGGACACCTTTTCAACAGTGGCTGAATTGTCAAATCTTATGGGAAAATATCAAGATCGGTATAAGAGAAATTACACCAAGATGGACCATCTTAGAAAATTGTTCTTTGAGCGGGTCGACGGCGATTTAGATTTTGACCAATTTACTTCTTATTTCAAGTGGATTGATTCTTCTATTTCGACAATAGTTAGGCAACTTGTTCCTATTTCTGCCAGAATTTCTCCTGATGTATCCAATATGATTGAAGATCATATGCTGGAAAGGAACAAATATGATAATAAATTTCCATTATTAGAGCGAGAAGTACAAGATCCTAAGTTTGGTTCCATAAAAGCAATTAACGAGTTAAATTATAATTGGAAATTTGGCCACGCTCCAATTGAAACCGTAATTCCTGAAACTGCAACCTGTTTGTTCATCGACAATCACAATCAGGTTAACTCAGTTGAATATTTAAAAACCGAATATTCAAGTTTAGACGGTGGAAATAGCACTTTGACAACATTTGCGCCAACTGATTTTACCATTTCAATGTGGTTAAATCCAAGTTCTTTGATGAGTTCCAAGGCAATAATTTTTGCTCTTCATCGCTCCAATACATTTATAAGTCCGATACAAATTGGCATAGGTTCTAATAATAAATTGTTTTTTACGACAATCTATAGTGGCGACATGATTACGTGGGAGGCTGATGCATTGCAGTGGGGAAACCAACTCCCCTTGGATCAATGGTCACACATTTCCATAGTATTTAATGGTTCCGCCACGAATGGTGCCCAATCTGACTCAACAGTGACTTTTTATACCAATGGGTCGCCATATTCGGGAACCATAAACAGAACTACATCTGGCGGTTCGTTCCCAACGGGCAGCCCTGATTCTTATGAAGACACTTCAGGTTGGCTTCTCGGTGTCGGCATGGCCGGCGGAGCCTTTGAATTTATTGGAAAAATTGATGATTTGGCTGTTTGGAAAACTTTGCTATCTTCATCTGAGGTATCTGCGGCCTATAACAGCGCCACCCCGGTTGATTTGAAAACAGTTCAAGCATCTAATATTTTAGCTTGGTGGAGAATGGGAGATAGCCATCACGACACTGATCCTCCTCAATTAACGGTGTACAATGAAATTGACTCAAATTTTCCTCTTGAGCAGATCGGAGAAGCAGGGGCAATAGAATTTCAAACTGGTGTTACAAATGTATATAGTACAACTGTGCTAGCCTCATCGGATCCAACGTTTGATAATAGACATTGCTTGTGGTGGGATGAACGCGCCCTCCGGGACCATGATGTAACAACGAGTAATTCAACAAATGATGAACAAAGAGAAACAATAAGAAAATTAAGCACATTTGAAGTCTCTTCCTCTTCTCCTATTTTTTCTAAAACAGATAATACAATATATTCCGGCTCTGCTTATGCAATACGAAGATTCTCAAAGCCTTACAAATTGACGGCCATCGAGCAACCAGTGATCCATGCTGGAACGAATTATGATAGAAGAAAAAATCGAGATATAATCCACAATGCAGTTCACATTCATGGACCATATGCTAGCACTGGTGTTCCTTCGAACATTGTACTGGTCGGTGCCCTCGGCGGCGATGGTCTAACCAAAGAGATAGATTGTGTTGACATCGAGGAGCCAACTTTGGACTCTTCGGGGACATCTATTATTGCCAGAAAGAAGAAAAGGAATAGTGCTGCCATCATGGGGCGCGAATACGAAGATGAAAAACATACGCTTGATAGAATTCTTCCCGGTGATATGGTGTTACCATTTAATATTTATTCCTCTTCAACTGACGGTATGGATGGGACTTATAAAGCTATACGATTTACCTATGCTAAGAATATTATTTTTACAAACTTGCATTCTGACACCTATGGAAATCAAAATGATATAGGTCTTCAAGGCCCCTTTTCAGATACTTGGGTCGGCGGCCATCAACATCGTCATGTTCCATTAAACCATCCAGATGCAAATTATATATCATACACGCCATCAAATAACCCACAGAAACCAAACCCAACAACTCCTCCTAATAATTTGGCAGACCTTCACACGAGACCAGAAGCTTGGTATATTTATCATCAATCTGCTGGAAACCTTGAGGATCCTTTGGGTAATGGCCCAGACACCGACGGTATCATTGGCGTTGTAGGTCCTGACTATGGTTTCGGATATCCATCTCCTTTTATGAAATATGCTTATAAATATCGTGATGAAAGGGCGAAGAGACCGTTTAATATTAGAAATATAAAAACAATCCGACCTCAGTTTGATTCAACTGGGTCCTATCTTCTTAACACCGATGGTATCCACCGCCAGTCTCATCCATATTTTCACTCATCCTCTGGTCAGAGTCATAAAATGACCGGGTCTGCTAGACTGGGGAATTTTTATTCTAATTATGAGGTGGTTCAAACTACCGGGCGCTCTACCAACAATCTTTATCTCAGAAAAGCTTTTGGATCAGCAGATGTGGATGGTCAGGAGTCTCCATTTTTACCAGAGGCGATGAAAAGTGCTAACTCAGAAATATATTCTGGCAACACTTTGTTAACGAACGCCACTCACTATTCTTCATTGTATGGTCGAAGACCATCTGTGTTACACACCCAAGCAAACCATTTTTTGCGAACTCCATCTGCGGCCGAGGGCATTGGCCACTTGGGAACCAAACAGTATTGTGTTGATTTTACCCAAACACCAGACTCTGGTTTATCTATTCGGAGATTGTTTACCAACTTACATCAAATTAATGGTACGGGAATCTTGAGTGAGTTCTGTTTTTCAATGTGGTTTGGGGTTTCTCTTTTATCTCTGGGAAATGATAGATACACTATCTTGGCCAAATTCGGTGACAACTCTTTGGACTATACCTCTGAGGTTCATTTGTGTAGAAAATCAACAGGTGATATGGGTCTTAGAATTGTCATTGGTGGTTCAGCCTCTATTGGTGTTTGGGAGTCTACAGTTGATAATCTTGAATCTTTGGGCACCAATTGGAATCATGTTGTTATTGAGTTCACTGCAACGACTCAGGTTCCTCGGGTCTTTTTAGAGGGACAAGAAGTGGAACTGACTCAAACTCAAACACTTGACGGTTATAATTCTGCTTATCAATCTGAAGGTCATTTATGTATGTCGGAAACAACAACTACATATAAAGTTGATATGACAAACACAACCACACTAGGCCCCACCACTTTGAGTAAATATGTTGGCTATTTGGGTGACTGTTTTATGGTATTGCATAAATCACAATCCACAGGGTTTTCAGATCGCCTCTTGAAAAGGTTTTATAATAGAGGTCACTTGTGTGACCCAACCACCTTGACCGACAGGGAGGTGTTATTTTGGTTCGGGATGGGAAGAGGCCCCTCTGATAAGCTTTTGTCGCAGGGCCCGTATGGAACCAATGTATCTGTTTATGACTCCTCTCTTCTTGAGATGGAAGATGGTATTAAAATATTCAATTTAGTTCAAAAAACAGCACCTCATATTGATATTATTTTGGACCAACAGGGCACCGGCGGCCCTAGTGACTACAATCAAACAACTACTGAAAACTCTTTTAAAAGCCGCGACGGCATTGGCTCTGGTCCACTTCTTGTTGACAACAGCGGTTATCATTGGGAATATGCGTTTGATAAAAATCCAAGTCTTACTGGCTCTAATTCGGATTCTGTGTTTGTAAATCGATTTTCTTCTCCCGGCGGTCCGGAAGTAATGAGTCGTGGGTTTTTAGACGCCGCCGCCGGTGAATATTCTGTTTATAATGCGCTGCCTTGGAGAAATTTGAGTGTTCGAGGTTTTAAGCCAAAATCCGGCCCGGTCAATTATGGTGTAATATTTCCAATAATGGAAGATTCTGGGCCCTTTAATGGAACCAACTCTTCTCAATCTGGCATACATGTTGTTGATCATCACAATGAATTTGATGGATTGGTGGCCAGATTGGCAAGACACTCTGGAATATATGGCACTGATCCGAAAAAAGTTAGACATATTGATATAACAAACGAGAATGAGAATGCATCGTTTTTAGAAGAGCGGTTTAATATGCCATCATGGCACAAACAGCAAAGAAACATAAGTCGAGTTCCCACAACAGCCTCAACAATTTCCTCTCCGGAATTTAGAGAAATATTTGATAATGCTTATTTAAACACTCCAATTCCAAGATCCGATTTCCAATATTCTTGGATCACAGACTCTTTGGGTCAAGACTACAATATCCACAGTGGAAAGCAACGGGTATATGGTTATACCCCTCGAAATGGAGAAGCAATTGTCAGAACTCCCACTACCGTCAACGGAAGTTCTCATTTGCTTCAATTGTCATCAACTAACATTGGGTATAGGGTAAATCCACTTGCGGATTTAACTAAATTTTATAATCAACAGTGGACTTTCGCCGCATGGATTCGCCCCGATTTCAGTGGCCTCTCCACTTTCCGCAATTTTCTATACAAAGTTAATATGCAGAATCCACAAGGCGCTACTATGCAGACATCGATTTATATCTCTGGCAATGTGGCAAAGTACCTGTATGTAAGAGTGCCAAGTGTTGACGGCACTTGGACTGATTGGTATATTCCTTTCGATAGTTATTATGACCAAAGGTGGCTTCATGTAGCAGTCTCTTTTGATGGTAGCGAAGAAAAAATATCTAATCCTATTTATATTTATATAAATGGTATCAAAGTGAATACCACTCAATCGGGAACTTGGGAAAACCCCTCTGTTACAACTTGGAACTTTCCTAAAGTTAATTTGTATTGCATGAATATAACTGGCAATGGGTATAACTTCGTCGGCGCCGTTGATGAGACTGTGGTTTATAATAGGGCCCTAAACAACAATGAAATAGAAAAAATCTATAATCTTGGAAAGGCTTATGACTATAAGGACAAATCGGCGGTTTATGGTGTATCCGCGTGGTGGAGATTCGGAGATTCAAATGATTTTCAAGGAGACTCTCACAATGTGCAGGACTCTGCCGCCGATGGAAGTCAAGTTAGAGATCGATCTGGCAGTGAACTTCACCTTAAAGTAGCTAATACGGGTGTAGATATATTTCAAATAGAACAAACAAATGTGATTGGAACCTTTGATCACAAAATAGTGGGAAAGAAGTCGCTTGTAGAAGCAATCATTTTCCCAAGCGCATCAGAGATAATAGGAGTTTAAGATGGGACAACCAGTAGATTTTATTGGACTAAACACGTTTATATATGAAGCGTGTGGCTATAATTCAAACAAACAAGTAACAACCGAAGGGCCGCAAAGGGAAGCCCGTCCCTTGTCTGATGGGTCGACGATTATTCATATGGAGGTGTTACAAAACCATATTGGTATCCAACCCAACCAATCAGACCTTTTCAACTATGCTGAACAAGAAATACTTAATATGATATGGTACCAGTTCTCTATACAAAATTTTCCGTTCCCACTGGAACTTCCTGATCCGACTACTGGATTGGTAGCAACCACATTACAGGAGAAGTTGAATGCTACAGCCTCCTATTTTCCTGCTCTCATGATGCGTCGAAACGGCCCTTACGGCTGGCCTACGTGGAAACAAATTCGTTCTAGTCACAACCCTTTGATCCGAAAACAAAGAAAAAATTCAATTTTTACATATGTCGAAGAGCCGGGAAAAGAGATACAATATTTTGGCCCAAACGGGACTCTAACCTTGCCTCAAGCTTTTTCTGATATAAAGGTTTATGAGGAATCTGTTGTTGCTTCTAAGTTCAAACCAGTTACTATTTTGGGTTCTTTAGAATCCGAGTTTATGCTTACAAATGCAATCAAAATATATGCCACTCTTGGAAATGAGATGATATATTTTGATAATTATCAACCAAATAGGTATTTTGGGGTATCTAGTGAAGTAAGTAAGTATTACAAAAATATTAAACAGTTATATTTGAATGGAAGACTTCAGTCCCCTGAGTCGGATTTACAATCTTTTGCTTCTTTAGAATATCGTGAAACAATATATCCTGCCATTACAAATATTTATAAAAATTATACAAGGTTTAGGCCAACATTTGATTTCCCTTGGCGCGATGATATTCGGGCTTCCATGTACCCGGGAACTAGCCAGACTGCCGATGAATATTATAGTGCTCAAACTAGTCCAAAGATTGACAATGGTTTTGGGTTTAATGTATATTATCAAAATCGATGGCTTAAGCATACAGCATGGAATTCTGACTCTTTCAGCCCAGAAACAGACTCCAAATATTTAGTTAGCGGATCGTTCGCTGGCGCAAAATCGTTTGATGACTATCAGAGAGTATCAGATACTAGAAAATCTTTAGACTCTTCAAGTATATTTTTTCCTCCTGTCGGCGGAGCCCGAGCATTTGGGGAATCTCTTTCAGATCCCTATTCAAGAAGACAAGCAGAGTTGACCAATTCTGCTGGCGGAGACGGCCAATTGATGAACACATATTCTCTTTTTTCTGATTGGAGGCAGGTCTCCAATAGTTCTGGTTATGCAGATTCAATTGACAATTTCTTAACAGCCTCAGCTTTCTATTCTCGATTACATGTTATACCGTCACCATATTCTATGGCCCATCCACATGGTATGCCAATACCAGAAACGGGCTCTTATGTAGAAAATGATATCTTTTTGCCAATTGAGCAAAATTTTGGTGGATCAACCAAATGGCAAACTAACACAACTAGAAAAGTGCTAACACCATTTTTTGGCGGCGAAGCCTTCGAGAAAAGAAACCCATTTGCCGATTCTTATTCTGATTTTTCCGAATATACAAGACTTGTTGGGAAGGATTATTCTTTGGTTCCTGAATTTAGAATCAGTAATCATGTGGAAAATTATTTAATCTCGAACGAAATTGATGGCGAAGACAACGGTATTTTCGAAATTAGCGGAGGCCTTGAGTCAACTTCTAGTTCTGACGTTACAGAATTTTATAAAATATATTCAAATTCTGATTTTATGAAGCATTTTGAGTTGGTTCGGACTGATCATTCTGGATTTATAGATCCGACTGCGATCGCGCTAAAATGTAAGATAGTTAAGAAATTTGTTCCTTATGAGGGCTTTTATCCATCACAACGCTGCATGCAGATGGCAAAACAGTTTTATAAATCTTATGGAGATTATTTTGAAAATTTAGAATCATTTGTTTTGGAGGCAGAAGACCCAACTCAATTGACGGGTGAATACGCCCAAGCCCAAATAAGATTATTGGGAGATTTCTTGTATCCTTATTATGAACTGACACCCGGAAAAACAACAGCTTATGGTGACAGTTATGCAAACAACAATTATCAAGATCGAGGAAATCGCGCCCCGATAGCGAATTTGTCAACAGAGGCTTCATCTGATGGGCGATCCGTATTGGGTCCAATGGTCTGCGAATGTGGTTCACGGAACTGGACCAACGGCTCTGGTTATCATTATGATAACTCATGGAGCACGAACTTATCATATGCTTTTTATTCCCACACTGACCAGAACCCCAACAGTCCTGAACACAAATCATATAGAGACAATCATGGTTTTATATTGCAAGATGTAAATCGACTTTGTGTCTATGTACAGCTTATCGATGGTAAAATTTGGGACTTATTTACCGCAAGTGATTTTTTTCAAGATCCTTCCCTGCCTCCGGGCCAAATAAGAAACTATATGTTCCCCTTAGCTGATTATGGCGCATCCGGCAATCTCCATCGCCAACCCCTTTTGATTAAAGACACTGATCTCATTTTCGCCAATCCCAGTTGGAATTCGGACTGGAATCAATACACACTTGCTGCCACCACTGGTAACGATCATCTCCCACCAACCATGATTCCAGTTATTTGGGTTCGAGGAGATGACGACCAGACTCAAAACGATCATGTTCGTGTGGCTAAACATACTGCTCGAAACATTCGAGACGCTATCCAAGCTCTGCATAATAATTCACTTGCTAAGGATGTGGTTAATAAAGATGTGGGCCCCACTTCTAATTTACTTCATTGGTTTAATAGAGCAACAGATATTAATGGTATTGGTCTAACTTGGGAACGCCAATGGGGCTATTCGATATTTGTCCCCGGACAATCACCAACTGTTGACACTACATTTCCTACAAGCACCGGTACCGGCCCTGCAAGCTGGGGAGTTAGTGCAGCGATAATAAACAGCATACCTTCCTCCAATCTTAGTCCAGAGTGGGATGATCATGTAATAAAATTTCAAGACAACAGCATCGCTGTGCGAGATGAAGATCAAAGAATGATTATGAACTTTTGTTATGGAATTTCTACATCTACTTCACAAATGGGCGCCGAATTCGAATTATCCGAAGCTCCGACCACTCCAAATCACACAGGGATGTGGACGCTATATAATTCTTCTATGATAAACACCAATCATGTGATTCAAAATTCGTATGGAGAAGATAGTTCCAAATATACAAGAACTCAGCCTTTTCTCACTCCGTTATTCGCCCCCGGCGTATTATTTAACACAATTAAAGCCGGCGTTGCGTGTGATTATCCCCTCATGACAGATAATCTTAATCGTGTATTGGCAACGGTTAGTTCTTCTCAAGAGGGTACAGCATCTTTTTGGATGATTGGATCAAGAACTGCCGCAACATCTTCTTTTATTGGTCCCACAGATTATAATTATTTTGAGAATTATAAAGATAATCCTTCCACCTATACCACCAACACAGCCCTCCTTGGCGGCGATAACCTCGACGCTGCCGGAAATGTCATTGGCTATTTGTCAAGTTCTCATTTTAGGACAGCCAATGGGGAGCTTGGTCGTGTCGCTGACGAAGAATCTCACAATTCTTACGGTGTATTGGCAACCGCTCGTAATCTTAATTCAAATCAATTCCGAGGTTTTAACTTGAGGGTTCCATTTGAAGCTCTTTTAGAACCAGAGGGATATTTGGCACACCGAGCCATGGTTAACCAAGAGCCAGATAACTTTTTATATTTTAATAAATATTTAAGGATAAGCTACAAGGCCTTTTGGGATGGCCAAGGAGATAAGTTATACAAAAAGATGGCTCACAATTTTTTGGCCGAAGTTCCTGAATTCTTTTTGAAAAATGGTGAATTCAAGTCGTTCAAATCATTGAAACAAGGAGATCCTAATTTTGGAATGGTTGAGGGTATAAATGCCGAAGAACATGGCATCGATGAAACCACAGATGATAGAGACATAATTCCAAAAACATACAGTATGCGTCTTAAAATGTATCGAAGCACATTCGGCCCCAAAGGAAAATTTTGGAATAATGGTGTTGTCATTTACCCACCTCAAGATTGGCCCGGTGAAAACCCCGAGATCTCCCAGATCCCAACGTTTTCAATGTATTCTCGCCCTTCCGCCTTTGGGCCACCCACATGGGATGGGTACACTAACATGTCCGGCAACGGCGATGTTCCCGGAAATGACAATAGAATGGGATATAACTTTCCTTTTACACCCCCATATTATCACGGCGATGCTTGGGCGGATATCACATTTAAGCCGAATCGAATCGGAAAACACACATTGGATGAAATTATAGCCTCTTCATCTGTTGAATATTATCGCTATTGGCATCCCCGAGCAAACTTGGCAATGAAAAAGATGGAAGGAAATGCCAATACGGGCGCGTTCCCATTTTATTGGACAAACTGGACAGGCTCTTTGGCTAATCAAACATCCTCTCTTGGATTCATTGAATCTCAAACTATGCCGAACGGTGAAGCATATAGTGTTCAAGTTGATGGAAATTGGTATGGCCCCCAACATCCTTTGTTTGTCAATGATAATGCAATGCAATTGGATGCTTCTTTGAATATTTTTAGCAAAGAAGAAAATTTAGTGTTGCCTGAAGAAATTTTAGATGATGGAACCATCGATGCGACGGGCATCCTCTCAACTATTGATCAAAATGAATCAAAGTGGGCTATCCAGACAAAATTCGAAACCCCCATGTTAAATTTTATGCATGTATCAGCCTCGGGCCAGCAACAGATTATTGAGATTGATGTTGCTGACTATTTCAATAACAAAGACAACATTGACACTGATGGTGGAACTGCTCCTGTTACATTTACTTATGGCCCTCAGTCGTTTGGTCCATACACATACAATCAAAGTATTGCCTATCAGGACAATAGGATTGTTATATATGACGGTATTACTCCTTATCATATATGGTTTGCAAACACCACCACCGAAAATATATGTCGAACTTTTTTGCCGAATACTCCTTTTGAGATTACAATTTGCGAATCAACCGACTTTGAAGATGCTGATCCGTCCACAGAGGGGTACGGAAACACCATCAAGGTGGACATCACGTCTTGCACATCGGATGTTTGCATTAGGTCTAGATTGCAAACTGCACTAGAGAACCACACTCCCTTTGGTGTTACTCTTGCTTCAAATTCTACTTTTGACACGAGACTGCGAATAACTTCTTCCATGAGCGGCCCTTCAAATGCACCTATACTTTCTTCTAACTTAAGTACGATAGCTTCCACATACAGCTTGGTTGAACCATTTATTACAACTTCCGGTAGCTATGATTCTGGGTCTATGCACTACAACAAGTTGACCCCTGTGGCAACCACAAGGGGAATGTGGCATCAATATGGTGTGGTTCCAAATCCTCTTGACGGGGTATTTTTATCTCTCAGCGATGTTCCCAAGAATTGGCAAAAGGGCGCCTTGGGGGTACACCAAGGTTGGCAAGAATGCACAGGTTCGTTGTGCGATCTTGTAGGCTTTCCGAAAGATAGAGTGAAGCTCGGAGAGATGCATTCCACCAATATCATCACTGAAGCAATTGTTGCGGTTCCTTTTATTGTTGATAATGGAGAGAGGAAGTTTTTTGAAATCCCAAGAAGAGATATTGAAGATGCCATGGCAACATATCAATCCGATAGTTCGTTCGCTGGCCATTCGATTCGCCAAATGGTTCAAAAGATGAAAAGATATGTTTTTCCTCCTCAATTTGATTTTCTCAATAGGGAAGAATTAATCCCATTTGCAATGTATATTTTTGAATTTCAACATACATTAACTGAGCAGGATTTGTGTGATATTTGGCAAGGATTACCACCCAAAATCGGTGTGGGTTTTGATGACGATGTTGCAACAATCTCACACAATCTATTGTCATCAGAGCTTCTTGGTGGTGGATCTTCCTCAGATACACCTCCTGTTCCAGCATCTAGAAACAAAAACCCGGGCCTTCGACTTAACGATAAAATAAGGTGGATGGTTTTCAAGGCTAAAAAACGAGCCAAAACAAATTATTATCAAAAAGTTATTAAAAAACCAAATATTACAGATTGGATTGAGGCGATCTCAGGTAAAAACATTACGTTCAACTGGCCTTATGATTTCTTTTCTCTTGTTGAGCTAGTTAAGATAGACGCGGCAGTTCAATTGTCACAAGTAGAGGAGGTTGATGATGTCGGATCCACTGAGGTATCACCACAGACCGAATCTCCTACTGGAAACGGCCCCGTGATGATAAGGGTCAAACCAGATTTGGCTCACAAATTAGCAGCGCCAATAGGCTCCGCCGCACAATTACTCCAGCAAGACCAATATGGACCCAATCCGGAAGAGGAGGAAATTTGATGGGGTTTTCAAACAAAAAAGAGGATGTGATATATATGGAATTGACTCCCTATGGAAGACAGCTTTTATCTCGCGGGCAGTTAAAACCAGCTTATTATAGCTTTTTTGATGATGATATATTATATGATTTGGCCTCTGTTGCCACATCTGATACGTCAAACTATTCTAGCGGCTTTCTTTCTGAATCTAATGGCGAAATAAAAGAAAGAATATTATCATCAACACCTTATTTAAAACCTTATGTCTCATTTGTTGGAAGAGATAGAAAAATAACATCAATTCAGAATTATTATCTATACAAGGATCTTTATAAACTTGAGTCTCAGGAAAAGAAAAATTTTTTAAACTATGCTCTTGGTACTTCTGACTATCACTCTAGAGACTCTGCCCCCTTTTGGAACATAAAATATTTGCATGGAACAGGCTCATCAACAGAGGTGTCAACAGGTGTTTATAGTTTGAATACAAAAAAAATCTTAGATTCAAGCAGTATTCTAAGTTCTTCTTTACCATACAAGAACATCCCCCAGATTCAATTTGATGTTAATTATGAAATTTCAATTAGAAACGTATATACCGATGACGATATAGAGCAGATAGAATATGTGAGTCCAAACTTACAAATAACCGATGTCGCTGCGGATGGAACCTATATTTCACTAAAAGAGTCTCCACTGTTGTTGCATATGTTGGAAGAAAATGGTTTCAAGGGGGCTGACATTTTTAATGTGGAGGTATTCAAACAGGATACGCTCCAAAATGATGAGTATGTTTCTTTAAAGTTTGTAAATGATAGATATCAAGTTGCAAACCATAGAGTTATTGATGGTATGTTGGTTGAGACCCAAGAAGTTTCGATTTATGATCCAGTTACACCTGTGAATCATAATTATGTTGAATATTATTTTGACTTAAGGTTGGATTCGGAAGTTCCCGAAGATGATATATGTTCCGGCTTGAAGCTCTTGAAGAGAAAAGAAATTTTTATAGATATGGACATTGACTGTTTAGAAAGAGATGCGATTGCCGATATTGATATTTATGCGACAAAAGTAACCGAAATAGAGGAGTGTTGAAATGACAACAGTGATTGAAAACCTACCAAATGTTTGCATTAGAAATATAACCCTAGATAATACTCAGGAGTCAAAATCTCGATGTAAGATCACAGTTGATGTTGTGGTAAAAGCTGGGAACAATGCCCAATGGGTAAATGATGATTTTCTATTGAAACATTTAAGTTTGGTTGTGGTGAAATCTTCGAATGAACAGTTTAATGTAGATGCCACATCCGGCCAAATTATGATAAATGGCACCAGCGTAAATTCATATTCCACTGAGCCGGGGGATATAGTTCTAAAACAAATACCTCTGTTACAAAAAATAAAACAACAGCGGAAAAACATTCCTCTTGGAGATTCTGTTTGTATGGTTACGCTAGAGTTTTATCAGTCTGTTGATGCAAATAGTGTAGATATATATGCTATGACAACGATTAATATGTTGGACATTTCAAATTCATATGGTGTTAATTTGAATATACAAGGAATGAATAATTATTGTGGTCCGATTGTTTCTGAATCCATTTTTAGAAATGGCGCCGTCGTTACTCAGTCTAATCTCTTTCGCATCGCCGGCGGCGAGGAATATTATGGCCCGGTTCATCAATACCCCGGAACCGGCTGGATGGCTGGCTCAAGACACACTCAAATGTCGCACCCTAAATTATCTATCCACAACGTGCCCAATACTAAACTAAAGGATAATAGGGTAGTTAGTTATGCTACCAATAATATCTTAAATCACACAAACAATTCTATTTTTTCTTCGCTAGAGACGACAATTGATAAAGACAAACTTATGAATGGTATATTTTCCATCAATATTAATACTATAGCCTTAACAAAAACAAAATATGGAAGATTATTTTATAACCTGAAGCCTGAAATCTATAATCAAATGTTAAGTAATTTTAGGATTAAATATATAAAGATATTCAAGAGCAAAGTAAAACAGTTTAAACAAAGTAAAAAAATTAGCAAATATCTCTCAACTGAACTGCTTATAGACAGCAAAGATCCTTTAGATGATAATTTTTTGATAAGTAGATTAAAGGTTCGATCTGCTGATAACATTGCTCATGTCAATGCCGAGGCCTTTAATCTCGGTTCTGATGTGCCTTTCGACTCCTTTCAAAGAGTATCTCACATAAAAGAACAGAGCCTGGATCTGGTTCCATGGTCTTTTAAAAACCACATTAGGTCTTTTTCTTTTGTTGATGCAGAAACAAAGACAAAATTTGATGATAAATATTCCTATCGAGTTGATATTGGTTTTTATGATTCTTCTATTGCAACATTGCAGGGTATCATGCAAGAGATCGAAACATCCATATTAAGTTTGGATAGATATATTAACCTTTCACTGAGTTTGAAAAATTATGATTTTAGATTAAAAAAGCTTAAACCAGAATATGTGAGTAGTTTGGGCGGAATATTTGGAAACTCTGGCAATGTTCCGTGGATTAACTCAATCGTGATTTATGCAAAATATTATGCTTTGTTGAAAAATCTTTCTGATGATGATCAAAATGAAATAATGAATAAATATTATAATTTTTTAAATCCAACATCCTTTGATGCCCGTTCTGCAAAATCATTTTTATATAAATTTAAAGAATTTTCTTATTCTTTTATGAAATATTTCAAAATTTCAAATAAAAAGATGCATAATTTAGTCTCCGGCAATTCACAGGAAATATATCAAAATGTTAATTTTTCAGACATTTCGCTTTCCCATCAGTTTTCAAATGTTTTGGATTTTCAAAATAGCAACCTTGCCTTTAATTATCTCCTTGGATCATCTACTCCAAGTTCGGTGTTTCAAACCAGCGCTAACGGCAACATTCTGATATTAACAAAAGCTCAGTTTGAACAAAGGTTTCAATTAGAACTGCAACGCTTCCCATTTATCGGAGGTGGCAATTCTGATGTGTTGTATTCTTATCTATCTCCTTTGGCTTGGCATCAAGATAATACAGTGTATGATCTTGCAAACCCAGTTAGTGTAAATTATCGAAAATTGATTGCAGGCATCCAACAGGTATCACAGGATGTAAATTTTGAAGATGGTCACCAAATGACAGTGCCAAACAATAGTAATTCTACTAATCCGGCAGATATGTTAGAAGAAGGTTTTGAAACTGCTGATATTGATTATACAAAGGCCTCGAGATATATTGGACATAGATATGGCTCTTTGGGAGCAGAAGATACTTTTGAAGAATATCCAAATTCCGCTTGGAGTGAGCCATCGACCCCCCATAACGAATCTGCCCCCAATATTCCTGTTGATCCCAACGATACATCAGAGGATGATCCCTTTTCGTCCATTCAAGAACAATACTGGAAAGACATTATGGGACAAACTTTATACACCCCAAGAAACAAGGCTTTACTTTCCATTTTGTTTTTTTCTTTGCAACGGGTTGAATATAAAGAGCCCCACACTGATTCATACTATTCGATGAAGAAAGATAATTGGAAATTGATGACACCAGATATTTTTAACAATTTGGAGGGCAGTGTGCTTTTCCGACTTGTTCCAGCTTCATCTCGCATGTTTCCACAAGCTAAGGGCTTGCCGAATCTTTCTCCGCACAATAGAGTGTTTATAGTAAATTTTCCAAAGTCACAGGTAAACGAACAGAACCAATTAGTGTCTGCAACTGAAAGTTTGTTGGCAATAGATGGCAGCCACAATAGTGATTATTTGGTTAGCAATATTGTAACCCAACCCAGCCGAAGAGATGGGGTCAACTTTGGTTTTGTTTACACTACTGATGCCACTACCTTCACCGCCGGAGGAACACTTACGAGCACAAGTGCTCCATCGGAGCCCACAGCGACACCGGGGATGACAACCTCTGGAGGTAATTATGGGTATTAAACGAATTAAATTTTCTTTAAATTCTCCTGAAGATTTGTTCAAAGAGAAGAAAATTAATATGACAAATATTAAAACAATTTCTCAAGAGCCAATTAATAATCAAATAATATATAAAACATTGGAAACTGTAGAAATTGATTTTTCAAATACTATGGTATCAAATGGATCTATTTTTTCTAGTTTCATAAACGATGTTATGAGTAATAATCAAATAATATCTTTTACTGCTCAATCTGCATCACCTAGATCTCAAGGAGCAGTAGACAATTCTGATTATGGGTCATTAACATATGGTATTACACCAGTCTATAATTATTATGCGCCCCAATATGAGGAACTTGTTTCGGATTTCTTTGATAAACAATTGATTAATATATATGTGTCATCAAAGAATGGAACAAACGACTCCACCGCCAATTTCCGGCATTTTTCAAATACATCCATAACAAGAGATACATTTTTAAAATGCAAACAACGGAATACTGTTAGTTACCTTCCAATACTCCTTGGTTTGAGCGAGTCACCACAAATAATGTACCCTCAAGGCTACAATTTTTTAGATGTGGCTCCCTATGAGAAAAAGTTTCCATTTGGAATAGACATATCTGTTGGCGTGGACAACGTTAATAAAAAATTTAAAACTTTTTTAAAGAAAGCGAATCTATATGAAACATTTGTCAAAGGATATTTTTTGTCTGAAAAGAGAAATTTGTCTATAGATACCAAATTTAATATTGAGGGCACTGGCGAAACAAGAGGAACAGTTAATATACTCAGTCTTGATATGTTACAGTTAAATCTAAATTCTTTTCTTGCACTTCCATCGTCTCCATCAGAGGCGTATTTCTCTTCAAAACCTAGTTCTATACAGGGAATGGCACTAAAGACTGCACTTTTATCAGGCTTTATGAGACAATTAACACTAGAGGAGGGAAAATCTTTTGCTGAGACTGTAACTGGCGCAAAAAACTATTATGAGCCGATTTTTTATAAAATAGAGAAAACCCGTGGCACCACTGCCGGACAAGTCCTTCAAACCTATGTTATCCCAGCCGATGACAAGAATATAATTAAATATTTTGATTCTCAAGTAATAGCTAATCAGACATACTCATATCGCATCACAGAGTGCGCTCTTGTTCTTGGAAACAAGTTTTCCTCCTTAAGTGAAACTCAGTTTGATTTGGACAATAAGGTGCGATTTAATGTTGAGATTGAGCCTGCTATCTATTTGATAGAAATACCAATGATTCAAGACTCTGTAATGACTATGTCTAATGCACCACTTCGACCAAATGTTGATTTTTATACAAAAAATAACTTTGAGAATATAATTTATATGCGAATGTATACATCTGGCGTTGGACAAGTTATAGATAATTATTATCCCATCACACCTTCGGACAATGACAATATTGATAAGCTTAGATATAAAAATCGATTTTTTGATCAGTATGTTTTTGAAAATAAGCACAATATAATACAAAGCTATGAAGTTATGCGGTTATCAGAAAAGCCCAATAAATTGGAGGATTTTGACAAAGGGACTCATTATTTGATTCGAGATAAGGTAGTATTTGGAAGTGTCACTGTCTCGGCCGCAATTAGGCCAAACCAAAAATATTATTATCTTTGTCGCTCTTCCAATCAGTATGGAGTAAAATCAAATCATAGTGTAATTTACGAAGTAGAGTTGGAAAAGGGAGCTTCAACGTCTAGGCTCAAGATTAATACATATTCTTTTAATACTGAAGACAAAAATTATCATTTTAGAAAAATGTCAAACTTGATGCAAATTACACCAGCCTCTCAGCACACTATGTATCCATCTCTTGCAGAAAACCTTACCTATAAAAATTCTCTAGATAACTACGCCCTTGGCTCCGCTGGCTCTCCGATTTGGGGTGAAAAATTTAAAATAAGGGTCACCTCTGACAATACAGGCAGAAAAATAGACTTTAATCTGCATTTCAATCTAATTAAGAAGAAAACAAATGAAGAAATAAAATAAATACTAATTATTGTATATATATCAAATTAAGGAGAAGGTATATGGCTTTTTTGGACAATAGTGGCGACATCATTCTCGATGCGGTTTTAACTGATCATGGGAGAAAATTGTTAGCCCAAGGTGATGGATCGTTTGAAATTACACAGTTTGCTTTGGCAGATGATGAAATAGATTATTCTTTATATGAGAAAAATCATCTTAGCGGCAGTGCCTATTATGACATTCAGATCCTACAAACACCAGTGTTTGAGGCATTCACAAACAACTCCTCTTCTGTTAAAAACAAACTAGTCAGTTTTGAGAACTTAGAGCTTTTGTTTTTGCCAATTATAAAAATGAACCAACAAACAAACGCAACCAGTATGCACTCTGCGGGCACATTTATTATTGCTGCGGATGGCTATACCGAGGACGATAATGGATCAACCCAGTCGGAAAATGGAATCGTACAGGATTCTGATGGGGTCGATCGAAATGGTATTCTTCGAGGCGAAACTTTGCTTGGAGACAACCACATTAGAATAGACCAAGGTTTAGATACTTCAACTCAAAGTGGAGACCCCGAAATTAGCCCAACCCAAGCTCTTGGAAACATGATTGAGACAGAATATACGGTTCAACTGGACAGTCGCCTTGGGGTTCTTTCAACTTTGAATGGGGATATATTAACGGAAGATTACATTGATGATGATCATATCGCTTTTTATACGGTTTCTCAATCCGACACGGCGAATCAAATTGTTTCATTGATTAATGATACTACCAATAATACCTCCAACACCATTAATGGCCCTCGGGGAACAAAGTTGGAATTTAAAATTAAAAGTTCAATGGAATTACAAACTAGTACTTTTTTGTTTCAACGCTTGGGGGGCACAACAACATTGCCCAACAGGGCTAATCCAAGCACCAACACCAATCTTTATTATGTCGACACAATGATTAGAATAACAGGTGTTAAAACTGGGCAATCAATTGATGTTCCATTACGTTTTGTAAAATATAAATCAACATAGGATATAAAAAATGGCAGATTCAGCTTATAAAGTCTTGGGTGCAAACGATAGAGTTACGACCCGAACCCTTCTCCATGAAGCAATTCCGATTACGGGAACAATTGTTAGTGGAACTTATTCAGATAACAATATTAAAAACTTTTCTCATGGAATGTTTCAGAGTGTTTATGATTATCCATACCTTTCGTCTTCGGCAAATCATATTTTTGATATCACAGTTGGCGTCGGCGCTGAATCAACCCTCTATGGTTCTGTGGATTCACAAAAAGATAAAAAGCGAAATGTTTACAACCAAATGGCCCAAGTGCTTGTTGGCTATGACCCAACTGGCTCAATTCTTAGATTTGATACAGATGGGGACTTTTCTGGCACAACAACCGATAAGATGGATGATGTCGTTTTTCTGGTGTTCTCAAGACTCTTGGTTAAAGATGAGATTAAAAAAGAGTCTTTTTCATTGACTCTTGGGACGAATGTGACCTATACTTCTCCCTTTAGTGATTTGACCACAGTCACTGATGTTAGTGCATCAAATGAGTATCGAATCAACTCCCCATCAGGAGAATATGGAATCCTATATGCAACTGGCAGCGACCTTCAATTTGATTATTATGGCAATGGCGGTACCGCAAGTGATTTCTATCCCCATACAGCTAGCTTTAATGGAAATGATTATGCAAAAGTTGGGTTGATCTATTATCAAGCCGGTGTTATTGTTTTAACAGCTTCTTTGTTCAAGGATCACGCATCAGAGGGTATTTTGAAGGAGACAGGAAATAACGTTGGGCCAGATTTTGTCGACGGAACTCATGATATTGTCGACGCCCTCACGGGTTCAGAAATTTCGTCTTCGGCCGATGCCTTTAGAAATAGAATTCAGAATGTACAGTTCAACAACACAACGGAGTTAAATTCAACAATTTATTTCTGTCGAGCCAATCATAATGAATTTAACTATTCATCTAACCCAACTTATCTTTCCGGATCTAAGATCCGTATTAAGAATTTTGCGACTGATGATCCGGTATCCTATATCACAACCATTGGCCTCTACAATGATCGAAGAGAGTTGTTAGCTGTTGCAAAAGTTAGCGAACCACTCAAGAAAACCCCAGACACAGAATTCACCTTGAGGGTGCGATTGGACTACTAAGTATGTCTTGTTATAAATTTAATGAAGATGACCTGTTTATTAACACGGTAAGAGCCGAGCCACAGCATAGTTTTTATATCTATAGTGGCTCTGTTTATATCGACAGTGTGCCACATCTTTCTGGCACCAAATCTACTAATTCAAACCCAAACATTTACGGTGTTCCAGATGGCTACATAAGTCTATATGAATATAACATTGATAGGCTTGTAGATGAGAAGATTTATCCGTTTGTTTATAAAGATGGTAAAAGAAATTCATTTAAGGTTGTTACAGAGGCAAATTATGAAACACAATATGATCATGGCGATGTTGTCTCTTCCTCTTATAATATGTCAGCAAGCATTGATATTATTTATAGATTGGATTCAGATGCGACCGTCGCAGCTAGAAAAGAAATAATCGCCCTTAAGAACACACTAAACCATTATGCATATTTGTCTCCACATTATGAATATTCTTCGCCGTTTGGAGATAAGGGAACCCAAAGTATTCGTATTGTTTCGATTCCATCGATTTTTTATGGAACAACTATTAAGAAAGGAACAGTTAAATTAGATTATTTTTTTAGCGGATCGTTGTTGGGAAGTTTGGTTGATAATAAAAAAAATGGCGAGCTTATTCAGGTCTCCGGCGCCAATTCAAGTAATGATGGCAAGTGCGCTGGGGTTGTTTTATATGATGAAGGATTTATCGTGTTAACTGGTAGCTGGAGTCTGACCGGCTCCGGCGGATCGCCATCAACTGGTATTATAAAACATTTGAACTCATCAAACACTTTGACCTTGGAAACGATAAATTCAAATAACCCCTTGTCGTGGAGACATTGGGGTCACGGCCTTGACTTTGCTGCTTCTGACTACACAACAACAATGATCTCTTCATCTTTTGCTCTTGAATATTCCGGCTCGACAGAGACCCAAGTTATGACCATGCTCGCTCATGCCCCATATGATGAGTTAAATTATTCCAATAACCCAACCTCGTGGACTGCAAGTGATGCGAATAAGCAGACAATTTTATCCGCCATGTCAGGCTCTCATCAATATGTGGAAAAGGCAATACAAATCAAAAATATAGTTTCCGCCTCCTATACTGATCAAAATCCCCCATTTGAAAAGACAACCTACATCACAAAAGTTGCTATATACGATGAAAATAAAAATCTTATTGGCATCGCTAAACTTGCCACTCCTGTTCGGAAAACCGAAGATATTGATTATACTTTTAAAATAAAACTTGACATCTAGTTTAAATCGTGTTATAATATAAATATGAATGTATATATAGGATTAGATATTAGCACCTCCAAGATTGGTATGGCACTTATTGCCGAGGACCAAACTCTTGTCGAGACAAAACTAGTGAAACTCAATTCAGCCAATAGCCTTGAAACAAGGGCTATGAACTTTGCAATGCACTTAATAACATTCCTCGGTCCAAAATACAAGGCCATTGGTGTGTTTGTTGAGGAGCCCGCATCTATATTCTCCATGGGCCGCTCGTCTGCGCATACAATCTCTAAGCTTCAAAGGTTTAACGGTATGTGTTGTTATGCAATTGCCACTGGATTGGGAATGAGCGCAAAATTGATTCCCGTTAGATCCGCAAGGTCATCCGTTGGAATTAAAGTTAAGCGAGGAGACAACACGAAGCTTGAAGTTATTAAATGGGTGAAACAAAAATATCCAAAAGATTTTTTATTTGAAATAACAAGGTATGGAAATCCCAAACCCGGTACGGATGACATGGCAGATGCAATCGTCGTTGCCCTTGCAGGAATAAATCAAAAAAAACTTGACAAATAGTGGCAACTGTGTTATATTATTATTATGACAGAAAAACATTCTATTATTAATAATATACTTGGCGGATATAAAAGGGTTAGTGGCGAATGCCTCTATCACTGTCCGTATTGTGGACATCACAAAAAAAAGATGTCAATTAACTTTCCGAAAAATGCGTTTAAATGTTGGGTTTGCGATGAGCGTGGCAAAAACATTTATCGCCTTGTTCGTAAGTTTGGTAACTTTCAACAACGGCAAAGATGGTTAGAATTAGATGGTCGCTTGGATTTATCCGAGTTTGACAAGTTGTTCGTCGCTCTCAACGATGAAAAGATTGAGCCAACAACGGAACTTCCACCAGAATTTATTTCACTTTGCAATAGGCACCTTCCTCGTTCTTCTCAAAGACCGCTTCATTATCTCCATGAGAGAGGTCTAAACCAGAAGGACATTTTTAATTGGAAGGTTGGCTATTGTAAAGATGGAGAGTACGGCGGTCGAATCATTATCCCATCTTTCAACAATAACGGAGACATAAATTATTATATAGCGAGATCTTATGTAGGGCACAAGTGGAAATATAAGAACCCACCGGTGAGCAAAAATGTGATCTTTAATGAGTTATCCATCGATTGGGATGAGTCAGTAGTCCTTGTCGAGGGCGTGTTCGATGCTGTCGTCGCGGGACGAAATGCCATCCCAATCCTTGGATCAACTCTCAGAGATAATACAAAATTGTTTCAGGCTATTGTTTTGAATGATAGTCCTGTATATCTTGCCTTGGATGCTGATGCTGATAAGAAACTCAGCCATATTGTTAAAAATCTTTTAAAGTATGACATTGAAGCTTACAAGGTTGATACCTCCGATATTGAGGATGTAGGGTCAATCACAAAAGCCCAATTTGATACAAGATTAGCTACAGCGCAGCCAATAACATTTGACGATTTCTTTCTCATGGGTGAATTACGAAGGGTTATATAATGCACGTATTAGATTTACATGGGACTCACCATGAAGATGTTGAGTCAAGGTGTCATCGTTTTATAAATGAACATTGGGGCAATCAACTTAAAATTGTTACGGGTCATTCTTCAACTATGCAATCAATTGTATGTAATGTTCTTAATCAATATAACCTACAATATATAGTTGGCGGAATCACAGGAAGCGAAGGATATATAAAAATATTTAAGGGAGGAATAAATGTTTAAGATAGCTCACTTGGGTGATACCCACATAAGGAACTTGAAATATCATCAGGAATACCGGATAATATTCAAGGAACTTTATAAAAAACTCAAAGCGGATAAGCCGGATTATATCGTTCACTGCGGCGATATAGCACATACTAAAACGCAGTTAAGTCCAGAGTATTTTCAATTAGCCTCCGAGTTCCTCTCGGAGCTTTCTGCTATTGCGCCATTGATTGTCATCCTTGGTAACCACGATGGCAATTTGAAAAACGAAAGTAGAGAAGACGCAATTACACCAATCGTTAATGCACTGGAGAATCCACAAATCACTCTTTTGAAGGATTCTGGAGAGTATTCACCCGAAACCGGTCTAACATTTAATGTTTTGAGCGTTTTCGACAGAGAGAATTGGATCAAGCCGTCATCGGACCAATCAATCAACATAGCTCTATATCATGGCTCAATTAGCGGTTGTTTGACCGATACCGGCTGGATTATGTCTCATGGCGAGGATGAAGCAACCATATTTAACGATCATGATTATGCTCTTCTCGGAGACATTCACAAGCCTCAGTTTCTCGACTCCAAGCGCAAGGTTGGCTATTGTGGCTCAACCGTTCAGCAGAACTTCGGCGAAGACCAGAACAAGGGCTATATGATATGGGAGATCAAAGATAAAGATAATCATGTGGTCTCGCACCATTCGCTCTACCATCCAAAGCCATTTATTACGGTGACTCTTAACACTGACGGGACTCTACCAGAAGCAGACGTTCCAAAGTATTGCAGACTTCGCTTGGTTACCCCACGAAACCTTCCAATTAGCCAACTTCGGAAAGCCTCTGACATGGCTAGGGTAAAGTGGCGTCCGTATAGTGTTGCGTTCTTAAACCGTGGAAATGCAACAACTTCTGGGCAAAACTCGGCATCTGCTAACATCACCGAGAATCTCCGAGACCTGAAGGTTCAAGAGAAGCATATTCGAGAATACCTCAAGGACTACAACCTTGATGAGGTCATTATCCAAGAGGTGCTTGATCACAATCTCAAATATAATCGACTGGCAACTGAGAACGAAGAGATAAGCCGCAATGTTGTATGGCGTGTAAAAGAGATAGAATGGGACAATCTATTCAACTATGGTGGAGGCAATAAAGTAAATTTTGACAAACTAAGGGGTCTCGTTGGAATTTTTGGAAAAAACTATTCCGGCAAGTCATCGATTATTGATTCGATCTTGTTCACAATGTTTAATTCAACTTCAAAGGGCGAGCGCAAAAACGTTCATATTATAAATCAAAATAAACAATCAGCAAAGTCTAAGATAAAGATCGAGATTGGTAATGAGTTAGTTGAAATATCTCGTAACCTTAATAAGTACGAGAAGAGGTTAAAGGGAAAAGTTACGACAGAGGCAAAAACAGATTTAAACTTTCACAATCATACACTGGGCGAATCTATTAATGGCACTTCTCGAAATGAAACTGATGCCAACATCCGCAAAAAGATAGGCACTTTGGATGACTTCCTTTTAACATCAATGGCTTCACAACTTGATTCTCTTGCTTTTGTTAAAGAGGGTTCGACCAAACGGAAAGAGATACTTGCAAAGTTTTTGGATCTTGAACTGTTTGACAAGAAGTTTAAATCGGCGAAAAAAGATGCTTCTGATATGAAGGCTGTGCTTAAGAGGCTGCAAAACAAATCATGGGCTGTTGAGATTGAAAATTCGAAAGCGGCAATGGAACAAATCGGCGAAGAGGTTGAACAAAAGTCTGCAAAATGCAAAGAACTTAATTCAGTATTGACACGTCGACAGGCAGAGTTAATAGAATTAGAAAAACAAATAGATTCGGTTCCTGTGGAGCCAATTAACATTGCTGAGATTCAAGGAAAAATACAACAGTTTGAATTCGAGATCCAAGAGAATATAAGAAAGAAACTGGAATACAGAGGCCGCGCCAAACAAAATGAAGAGCTTGCTGATGAATTAGAAATAGAACTCAAAAACATACCACTTGATAAATTGCAAAAGTTAAAAGAGCGATCATTGGAATTAAGTGAAGAAAGGAGAAAAAAACACTCAAAGCACAAATTGTTAAATTCTCAAATTGCAAATTTAGAAAAAAAGCTTGAAATGCTTGAGGGCCACAAATATGATCCAAATTGTAAGTATTGTACCGATAACAAGTTTGTTAAGGATGCAAAGGCAGCGCTGGATAGTTTGCCCCAATTGAGAGAGAAAGAGCTAGAACTTGCTGAAATAGTACAAGGTTTGACCGAAAAACTATCAATTATGGACATATCTGAGATAGAAGAGCGAATTCAAAAATGTGACAAGATCCAAGTAAAAATTGATAAATCAAAAGCAGATGCTAAACATCTTCGACATAAGGTTGAAAAGTGTGATCTCACAAACGAGCGCATTAAATCTGATCTTATAGATTTAAGACGTAAAGAGTCGCTGTATGAAGAGAACAAAGAAACAATTGAGAACCTTGGTACTTTATGCAAGGAACAGATATCTCTTAAAAAGATGATATATAAGAAGCAAGTTGATTTGGATAATTGCAATTCTAGATTGCAACTCCTTTATATTGATCAAGGCTCGGAGACCACAATATTAAAAAATCTAAAAGAGAACCAACAAGAGCTTGAAAAAATGGAAAGACAATGGACAGCTTATGATTTGTATATGCAATGCATGCACCCCAATGGTATTCCATATAATATTATTAAACAATCGCTTCCTCTGATCAACGAAGAGATAGCAAAGGTATTGGCGAACATTGTCGAATTTGAAACATTTTTTGACAATACCGATGGCAAGCTCGACATTTATATCAAACATCCAAATTATGATCCTCGACCTTTATCAATGGGATCGGGAGCAGAGAAGACAATCGCTGCAATGGCAATACGCCTAGCTCTGATTTCAATAACGAATTTACCAAAATCCGAACTATTTATACTTGACGAACCAGCAACAGCTTTAGACCAAGAACATATGGAAGGTTTTATAAGGCTTTTGGATATGATTAAGAATCAATTCAAGATCGTTATTCTGATCTCCCACTTGGACTCTCTTAAAGATGTTGTTGATATGACGATTGACATTCAAAAAAATGGCGACTATGCCAAAGTGAGGATTTAAATGATGAGTGAAAGCGAAAGAGAAAGTCTGGTCGAGGACATTAAAAAAGAATTGTACCTTGACAACAAAGACAAAGGCATGTTAGATGCCATTCAAGAGAAGATGATAAGCAGAAAGCTTTTGGTTTTCTTAACTGCAACTGGCCTTATGTATTGGTCAGATCTTGACCCTGAAACTTGGGGTATGATTGCTGTTATGTATATTACTGGACAATCTGTTATTGATGCAGTTAAAGCATGGAAATGGGGCTCCTAATCAATGTGGTGGCTTGCAGCTAAAAAGTGGCTCAAGATATCTGCTATATGGTGCAGGCAACACTGGCGATGGGTCGTTTTAGGCGGCTTTGCGCTAGTGATGTATTATTTTGGGAGAAAGGCCTCTAAAGCCCAACTGATTCAAGCCAAGCTTGCTCTTAAATCATATGAAGCCGAAAAAGCTGCAATTGAGCGAGCCCATGCAAAAGAAGTCGAAGATATAAAAAAAGCACAGGCTAATTACTCTAAAGCTTTGGCACACATAAGCCAAAGATATTCTGGAGAGACCAATTCTTTAAAAATCAAAGAAGAGAAGAAGATTCGAGATATGATCAAGAAAGCTAAGGATGATCCTGAAGAAGTTGATAGGATCTTAGAACAAGAACTGGGAATTAAAAAAATATGAAAATCGATATTAAAACAATGATGTCTATCTTGGCAGCATCCGCCATCCTCGGCGGTTTTTATTATACAACTCAACATCGGCTTGATCTTCTTGAGGCAGACATTGCAGACCTTGAGACTGAAATTACGAAGGTCCGCAAAATTGCAAACAGGAAAAACAAACAATGAAATTATCAAAAGAGCAGCTTAACCATATTATCAAAGAAGAACTACAGGGACAGATTCAGGATATAAAAGCAAAATTGATGACTATCGATGCCTCGGGAGATCCGAATGCTAAGGGTTGGAAATATTGGAAATATGCAGGTAGCGGCCCAAGTGATTTCGAAATAGTAGATAGCTATCTTAAAGCATCCGGTGAGCCCGGTCTTTCAAGCCCCGACACTGATCGAACCCCAAGCGAAGAGGAAGAACAGCAATGGGGGAATTCAATGGATGATGTATTCGCGTCTATGCATACCAAATTGAACAAAGAATCCAAACAAATGAAATTAACAAAAGAACAACTTGCAAATATCATCAAAGATGAACTTGCGAAGACACTAAAAGAATATGGCCCATTTGGTTCTGCGATGGAACATTCTCTTTACGACAAGGTCAAATCAAACATTCAAAGGATTTCCCATGATGGATCCAAAGGTCTGGAAGTTCGGAAACATGTAACATTGTTGCAGAAACTGGAAGACAGCAGTTGGGACCCTGATGAATTCAACAACCCAGAGACAGCACACGGAGTGTGGACGGATGTTTTTATGGACACCATGAATGATACCTATTGGGATGGCAAACAAGAAGTTGATATTAGATTTTCAACACCGGAAATAGAGGAAATGTGTCCTGACTGCGGCCCCGTCTGGGACCAAGTGGTGAGAGATAACGGAATGGACGGCCCCGGCTACGGCTCAGAACAAGAACCATGGTCCGACATCGTCGACGCTGTGAAAGAGAAGAACCCACAATATAAGGATTTTGAATAATGAAACTAACAAAAGAACAACTTGCGAAGATTATTAAAGAAGAGATAGGACAGATGGCAGAAGCTGGCCGCTATGGCCTTGGTTCACAAAGGCCCGATTCCTCTTTCAATGAATTGCCCGATGAACCAACAACAATGTCGGGAGCCGAATCAGCAAATGATTTGCGAACAGCTATTGCACAGTTTGTCGCAGACAATCCACAACTCTCAGACCCCAAAGCAACAATCATGGCTATTATAGATGAGGCATTGAGATAAGGTGAAGCTAACAAAAGAACAACTTGCGAAGATTATTAAAGAAGAATATGCCAATGTTAAAGAATCGTGGCAACAAAAGATGTTCGGCGGAGAAGAGGAAATAATTCCACCATCCGAACCCGCCCCCGCTTCTAAAGAATCTGAGAGTTGGAAGACTCTCGAAAGACTTGTGAGAGCTACCAACAAAGAATTTCCTGAATTGAATTTGGGCTTCCCTCTGCTTCGTAAATTTTACAAACTACACCGAGCCCATGGCCGCCAAGATATAGGATGGAGATTGCCAAAGATCACACAAATCATTCCAATGGAAGGTGGCCGATACGACATAGTATTCGCCGATGGCACCCAAGAAGTGTATCAAGATCGCTTTACTGACAGGGGCCACCGTGGAAGCGCTTTCCGAAGTACTTATTAGATGAGCTTCGAGGTCATAAAAGAAAAAAATCTTTTTGAAAAAATATGTTGCACAAATCGTATAACCATGTTATATTATTATTATTACTTAAATTGTCTAATGTATAGAGGAGGATAGATGAAAAGTTTTGTTTTAGCGTTCTTATTGGTTTACTCGCCACCTGCCAACGCAGAAGAGCCGGTGTTCACCCCACTTAAAAAAGGTCAAAAAGCCCCTTTCGATGGGAGGTTGTTTAATAACGCAGCCGTTTCTAAATTCATTATAGAAGACAGGCTAAAGGTCGAACAGTGTAATGTTCAAATCGAATATGAAGTTGGAAAAGCAAATGCCGCCTCAAAATATCAATTTGATCTCCATTCAGCAAAGTGTGAAGCTGACGACCACAGACTTCAAGATATGATAGCCATTCGAGACGACGAGATAAAGTTTTTGAGAAAGTCATATGAGCCCCCGAAACACCAATGGTGGCTCGCCGGTGGATTTGTGGTTGGAGCAGCCTCCGCCATCGGCATCATGTATGCTGTTGCTCCGGGACTACGATGAAGGAAAAAGATCCCAACTATGTTGCAAAGGTGGAACAAGCCATAGCGAAGAAATATGGCGAAGAAACAATTCAACACCCAAAGAAAGATTGGACGAATGAAAAAGAAAAGGAATACCTTGAGCAACAAAAACAATTACACTTCAAAGATATTCAAGAAGAAGATATTGACAAAGTTCAAGTAAATGGAGTTTTTGTTCCCAAAAAACTAATTAAGAAGAACTCTAATCGTTCTTGTCCCGTTTGTAATATATATTCATTCAAGTCAAACGATGATGTGTATATGTCAAAGTTTGAGTGTTGTGAAAAGTGTTATATCCAATGGGTCGAAGGTCGAGAAGAACGTTGGAAAACCGGATGGAGACCAAATAACTAATGGCAACAAAAGTAACAGCATCAACTTTAAAAGTATCTGTTAAAGAGGAAATCACTCTTAACGGCAAGAAACATGAATACCGCCATGAGCAGTCCATTGCTGATATCAATATGATTTCACAGCGAATTGTGAGAGTTCCGTACACTGGTACTGAAATAATTTTATCATTTGGAAGTGCGATTGGTGCCGGCACATATATTGCAGGAGACGTAAAGTATATTCGCGTAACAAATTTAGATGATGCTAATTTTGTTAAATTGGGACTACTTGATTCCGGCGCTGGTGATCGAGCTTATTTTAAACTTGAAAAGGGCGATACTATGATTTTTCACAATACAAAATTAGAGGCAAAAGCAGATACTAGCGGTGCATGGGTTGCTTTTGCGGATATTGAATCAATTAACGCGATAGCAGATTCCACCCTCGCCATCCCCGTCGATATAGAAGTTTTCGTTGCATCAAGTCAAAGTTAAGGAGAAACTAAATAATGGCTAATTCAGAAATGTTAAAAGTAGTACAAGGACTGGCACAAGCCGTCTCCGATATTAAAGCAAACGGTCACGATGAACGTTACGCTTATGATGGCGAAGCTCGCACAGTTGGTCTCAAAAGAGAAGAGGGAGACATTATTCTTGATAAAAGAGTTAATGATGGTTTTACTGTTAAATTTGTGGGCCATATGCTTTGCATTCACTATCAAGCTGACATTATGTTAAAAGATATTTATGGTGGCAAGTTTGAAAATGAAATGCAACTTATGATCAATCAAGTTAAAAAGGCAATTCAAAAAGAATATAAAAAGGTTACTGGCGATTCAGTCACTTTAACTGGCGTTGACGAACCATATATTTTGGCTTCTTCAGTATCAAGGGTTCGCTCCTTTGTCCAAGCTCATCAATATTTTAAAATTTCTGGAATCAAAGAAAACGAGTATACTGGTGGCTCCGAAGATCGAAAAATTGAAGACTCATGGCGAAAATTTTTAGACCTTGATAATAAAAATAAGCGACCACCCAACGACACAAGACCAAAATCATGATGAGAGATTATGGCCTATCAACCTTCAAAACAAGAAATTGTAAAAGAGATTCTTAAATCAGGCAAAGATCCTGTTTATTTTATTAATAATTATTGTCGCATCTCGCACCCTATGAGGGGCTTGATCTCTTTTAAGACATATCCTTATCAAGATGATTTGCTTAATGATTTTAATGATTACCGCTTCAGCATTATTTTAAAAGCCCGCCAGCTAGGAATTTCAACCATTACTGCTGCTTATTGCGTTTGGATGATGCTGTTTCATAGAGATAAGAATGTTCTTGTAATGGCAACCAAATTCGGAACAGCATCAAACTTGGTTAAAAAAGTTAAGGCGATGATGAAGAACCTTCCTCCTTGGATTCGCATTTCCAACATTAAGGTGGATAATCGATCTTCATTCGAGCTTCACAATGGGTCTCAAATTAAAGCAACATCAACATCCGGTGATGCGGGTCGTTCCGAAGCGCTCTCTCTGTTAGTGATTGATGAGGCTGCCCATGTGGACGGGCTAGATGAATTATGGACTGGTCTTTATCCTACACTATCAACAGGCGGCAGGTGTATTGCCCTATCAACACCCAATGGGGTCGGTAATTGGTTCCACAAGACTTATGTCGACGCTGATAATATGGAAAACGATTTTCATCCAATCAACTTGGCGTGGGACGTACATCCTGAACGCGATAGGGTTTGGTTTGAAAAAGAGACAAAAAATATGTCTCGGAGACAAATTGCTCAAGAGTTGGAGTGTAACTTTAACACATCAGGAGATACAGTGATCCATCCCGATGATTTAGCTAGATTGAACGCCGCAACTAAAGAGCCAAATTATAGAGTCGGCCACGACAGAAATTTTTGGCTTTGGGAGAAGTTCGCCGAAAACTTTACTTATCTTATGGTCGCCGACGTAGCCCGAGGTGATGGTTCAGACTCTTCAACCTTTCATATCTTGAAGCTAGAAACAATGGAGGTGGTGGCTGAATATCAAGGAAAACCCAGTCTTGATCTATATTCAAATATATTGTTTCAAGCTGGTCATGAATATGGAAAGTGTTTGCTAGTGGTTGAAAACAATGGAATAGGCATTTCAATTCTCGAGAAGCTTATAGATTTAGGATATCCAAATTTATATTATTCCATAAAAGGGACTCACGAGTTTGTTGATTCGATACAGGGCGAAGTAAACAATAGAGCCCTTCCGGGGTTCACAACCTCAACCAAGACCCGCCCATTGATTGTGGCAAAATTAGAAGAGTTCATAAGGAATGGACTAATTACTTTATATTCTAGTAGGTTGTTTCATGAACTTAAGACATTTATTTGGCATAACGGTAAACCACAAGCGATGCGTTCCTATCATGATGATTTGGTGATGTCATTGGCGATAGCTTGTTGGGTTAGGGATACAGCCCTACAGACAAGCCAAAAAGATGTTCAATACAAAAAAGCAATGCTTGACGGTATGTTCATGAAAACTACACAAATGAGTACCACAATTGAAGGAATGGAAGGGCATAAAAAATCTTTTGATGAGAAATACGAAGAACAACAGAAGCAAGCAACTGATTTTGCTTGGATTTTTAAAGGATAAATAAATGGCGAAAAATAACAAAAACCCATATAATAATGAATCAGATTTATTCAGATCACTGACTAGATTGTTTTCTGGGCCCATCTTGAACAGAAGAACCCAAACTGGCCGACAGTTGCGTCGGAGACATTTGGATGTCTATTCTAAATGGTTTAAGTCTGCTTCAGGAAGACAGTTCAAGAAAGCAGAATACAACCCAATGAATATAACTTCTGCCAACATGATTTCAAATCGAAATAGATCAGAACGATATGTTGACTTTGACCAAATGGAGTATATGCCAGAGATTGCATCGTCATTGGATATTTACGCAGATGAGATGACAACTCATTCTGATTTGCAACCAATGCTCAAGATTAAATGCCCAAACGAAGAAATTAAATCAATTCTTCAGGCTCTTTATCATAATGTGCTTAACGTTGAATATAATTTATTTGGTTGGTCTCGTACAATGTGTAAATATGGAGATTTGTTTTTATATATGGAACTCGATGAATCTCTTGGAGTCAAGAATGTTATCGGACTCCCACAACAAGAAGTCGAGCGCTTAGAGGGCGAGGATATGTCAAATCCGAACTATGTCCAATTCCAATGGAACTCCGGCGGCCTTACTCTTGAAAACTGGCAAGTAGCTCATTTTCGAGTTTTGGGACATGATAAACATGCTCCATATGGAACATCAGTTCTTGAAGGCGCCCGCCGAATCTGGCGACAATTAACTCTTTTAGAAGATGCAATGATGGCTTATCGTATTGTACGCTCTCCAGAGCGCCGTGTGTTTTATATTGACGTTGGTGCCATTGCTCCTCAAGATGTTGAACAATATATGCAAAAGGTTATGACCCAAATGAAGCGTCATCAGGTTGTTGATCCAACAACCGGCAAGATTGATCTTCGCTATAACCCGCTTTCAATTGAGGAAGATTACTATATTCCGGTTCGTGGCACTTCAAATACCAAGATTGAAAACCTCCAAGGTGGCCAATTCACTGGAACTGTCGAGGATGTAAAATATTTAAGAGATAAATTATTTGCTGCTCTCAAAGTGCCCCAATCTTACTTGACTATGGGCGAAGGCGCCACCGAAGACAAGACCACCCTTGCTCAAAAGGACGTTCGCTTTGCCAGAACCATCCAACGCCTCCAGCGCGTTGTGACCTCGGAGCTTGAAAAGATAGGAATTATTCACTTATATACTCTTGGGTTCCGAGGTGATGATCTTTTATCATTTAAGCTTGGATTGAACAACCCTTCTAAAATTGCAGAACTTCAGGAACTTGAACATTGGAAACAGAAATTTGATGCCGCCGGAGCCGCGACCGAAGGGTTCTTTTCAAAGCGCTGGATTGCCGAAAATATGCTTGGCATTTCTGAAGATGAATTTCTTAGAAACCAAAGGGAGATGTTCTTTGATAAGAAGTTTATGGCAAGCCTTGAAGCTTCCGCCGAAGGTGCCGCCGCAGAAGGCGGTGAAGGTGGAGGATTGGGCGAACTCGGCGATCTGGGGGGTGAAGGTGGAGAAGAAGGAGACCTCGGCGACCTCGGCGATTTGGGCGATGAAGGGGAAGAGGCTGGTGGAGAAGAAGCCACAGCCGCCGATGAAAAGGAATCGCCCTTGCTGGCTGAACCGCCGGGAAAAAGAGACGATAGTCAATATGGCATCCGCAACAAAGGGGGAACCTCAAAGAGAATTAAGAGCGAAGCAGGTATAACCAGAGACGCCATCAGGGCCACTCCAAGAACAATTAATCCGGGCTGGAAGGGAGACCATGGTATGAATCCCCTTGCCAATATGTCGAAAAGTTATGTCACTTCCGGACCAATGGGAATTATGTTTGAGCAAAAAACTGTTGACAATGATTTGTTGGAAGAACAAAAACTATTTAGTGTAAATAATGAAATAGAACACCTTTTAAAAAGTCTAAAGGAGAAGAAAAAATATGAAGATGAAACATAATAAGAAAAGAAATACCGCTTTTCTTTACGAGTCTTTGGTTAAAGAGTTAACAAAAGCAATAGTCAGAAAACAACATGTTAGAAAAAAACAAGTTGTTGAGATTATAAAAAAATATTTTAATAATAACTCTGTGCTTAAAGAGGAATTAGATATTTATAATTCTTTAATTGCAACCGGCTCTTTAAATAAAGAATATAGTTTGCGACTTATGCATGAAAGTAAAAAGGACTATGATTTGCTTGACAAAAAGAAAATCTTTAACATGCAAACAAGCTTGATTAAAGAGATTAATGAATCACTATCCAATCAAGTATTCGCAAACTTTATTTCAAACTATCGTCAACTTGCTAATATTGGACAATTTTTTGATTCTAACAATTTGAATGCAAAACAAAGAATTTTGGTTGAATCAAAGGTTGTTGGAATGTTGATAAATAAGAAGAAAGAGACCAAAGATATGAAGCATATTGATAATTTAACTTACAACACTTTTGTGAATAAATTTAACAGAACCTATGAGTCATCGCTGAGAAAAGAGCAGAAAGATTTGTTAACAAATTACATTACGTCTTTTTCTGACAACGGCCTTGGGCTGAAGTCTTTTCTTAATGAGGAGATTGGACGTCTAAAGGTGGTTCTGAATGCTGCTGCCTCTAAATCAAATATTGATCGGCAACTTGCCGAGAACACAAAAAAAGTTATAATAAAATTGGAATCATTTTCTAAAAAGCAAATAACTGAACAACTGGTTAGAGATATATTTTATATTCAAGACCTAGCTTATGAGGTGAATAAGTAATGACCATCAATGTTAAAATTACCAATGATCAGCCCGAAGAGGATTCCAATAAGGTGAACGTCAAGATCAAAAAATCTGATGAAATACAGGTTGAGATCGTAAAAGAAGACCCTCCAATATCGTTTAAGTTAAATGCTCGCAAAGCAATGAATGGAGATATTATGATTTTTGATCATGCTGATATCGACATCATCATTTTAACAGAAAAGAAAAAAGTTGTCGCCTTTGCAAAAGAAATCATGAGCGATATTGTTTATGGTGCTGAATCGAGATTATTTGAATATTTGCGCAAACGAGGTATCGTTGCTTTTGACTCAATACAGGGCGGCAATGTTTATGGATCCCTTGAGGCGAAAATACATGAATCAACAGAGTTCGACCCAATTAAGATGACATTACTTAATGTATCTAAATGGATGGATGACGAACGCCCCTATTTTGAATCATTAAAGGCTCATGATGAAATGATGGACGATGCAATTTTGGAACCAGATGTGGAAAATTCAACAGAACTTGGCGAAGTTCCCCATGAAGAAGAGAAGGGTTCGATTTTGCAGCATAATTTGTTTGCACCATACTTGTACGGGAGATACACATACTAATGAAAATAACACAAAAACAACTTAGAAAGATTATAAAAGAGGAAGTTGAAGAGACCATGAAAGAATATGGTTCTGATAAAAGAAGTATTCCAAAGCAAGCTTGGTTAAAAGCCATTTCTGATGCCAACATGACGGATCAAAACCACCGCCCAATAGGCGAACAGACGTTAAATAATTATGGATATTATTATCAGCCAAATCGCGACATTGGAGACTCTCGGTGGACCGGCGCCTTTTATAAACCTTACGATGCAATGGCGGATAGCGGAGGTATTTATGCTGAAAATTGGGCCGACAAGGCCATTAAAGCAGCAATGGAAATGTCTGGCGATGTTGTCGAATAAACAATAAGAGGTACTAATGGAATTAATTTGGTTTATGTTAGCCGCTTTTGGCTTAACACAAATTCTTGTATACGGGAAGATTTTTGATAACTATAGGCCAGCCAAAGAACAATACAAAGGATGGGGAGAAGTATTTCATTGTCCAATGTGTATGGGCTTTTGGACTGGTGTATTTTTATTTTTCATAAATGGTTTCACAGAACTATTTACATTTGATTATAATTTAATTAATATGTTGATATGTGGATGCACGTCCTCGGGCACGTCTTATATACTTAATATGTTATTTGGAGATTATGGTCTTAATCTAAACATTGGAGATAAAGATGAATAAAGTATGGACACAAAAGTGGATGCTTCAACCAGTAAGGCATTGTTGTAAGGGTAGCTGACTCAAGCGGGTAGCGCCCGCTTTTTATTTTTAAGGAATTAACAGATGAAATTGACAAAAGCCAGACTTAAACAGATAATTTTAGAAGAAATTAACGAAATGCGTGTCACGGATATTGCCGGCGATGATGAGGATCGTGCAATTGATGCACACCGCCGCGCCAAGAGAGCCCGTGGCGAATATCCCCGCCGACCAACTGGTGGATATGAAGATACTCGATGCCCTGCCGAAATTGAACAAGCTCGCAAGGAAGGAATGGTCGAGGCCACAAGAAATATTTTAGAAATGTTCCCCGGCGGCGGCCTTATGGTAGATCAAAATACATATAATGCTATTCAAGAAATGGCCCCTGAACTGCTTGACAGAATATCGGTCACCCGATCACGACGAAGAGAACAATAATGTCAAAAAAGCTTTTAACAGAATATTTTGAATTGTGTCCCGATGGTGCATGTCTCGATCTTTTGAACGAAAGAGAAAAGAAAGAGGTCATGGAAGGTGGTATGTATTTAACAGGCCGCATTCAGTCCGCTGATGTTAAAAACGGCAACGGACGAAAGTATCCTGAAAAAGTCTTAAGACGAGAAATGGAGAATTATATGAACGTTGTTCGAGACAATAGGGCTACCGGAGAATTGGATCATCCTGATGATTCTGTTATTAATTTAAAGAATGTATCTCACATGATTACAGACATCTGGTGGAAGGGAAAAGATGTAATGGGCAAAATCAAAGTTCTTAATACACCATCCGGCAGAATATTAAAAGATCTTGTAAATGCTGGTGTAAAAATTGGCATTTCTTCTAGAGGTCTTGGTTCTGTCAAAGAACAGATGGGGGAATCGATTGTGGAAGATGATTTTCAACTAATCTGTTTTGATATTGTATCAGAACCATCCACACCAAATGCTTATGTTTTCCCCAAATCAGATCAGCAGCGCTTCAAGATGGCTGTGCGCGAAGGAAAAGAAAACAGTATCAACAATTTATTTAAAAAAATATTGAGGGATTAAAAAATGAGCTATTCAAGTGATAAAAAACATAAGTTAATGTTTGAGAGTTGGAGAAAATTTGTCTCCGAAGAGGCAGATCCAAAGAAAATGTCTGGAGAGGATTTTCCAATGAAACTTGGCGATGTGGGTTCAAAATATACACCCCAACAGGCTAAAAAAATTGCAGTAGGTGGACTTAAGGATGGAGATAAATCAGACGATATTATTAATGCCAAGCCCGGCGGAGGTCCAGTTTCTAAACTGAAGCCCTCTCAATCATCAATGAATATCGGAAAAGCTGTTGCTTTTGCAATAGCAGCGATTCTTGAAAACGAACCTTTTCCAACAGGTCCCGGGGGCGATTTGGGAGCAATTATAACCAGTGATAATCATATTATGGATGGCCACCATCGTTGGATCGCTAGTGGAATGATCGACCCATCTGCTAAAGTTCAAGGATTTATAGTAGATTATCCCGCGAAACAATTGATTTCTGTTCTAAATGTTCTTACTCTTCACTTTACAAAAAGTCCCAAAGGAAAACCCGGAGGGGGCAGTTTTAAAGATTTTAATGAAAAGGCAATCGGAGCGGTATTACAAAAATATGCTGCTGATGGGGTGTGGTCCGCTGGTGATGACCCTGCCATGGTTATGAGCGCTTTGGAACAATTTACAGGACAAACTGGCGAAGCAGCCGTCCCCCTTGCTGCAAAGAAAATGGCCAAAAACGTAAGTCAATTGACACTTTCTGTTCCTTCTGGTTTTCCACAGAGAGAAGATATGCCTATCATCAGCGCCAAAAAAGGACACTTGGCCTTGGCAGTCAAATTGTTAAACTCCGGCGCTATTGATGTAAATCCACAATATGCTGGAGACACCGGTGAGCCCGGCGGAGTCGTTCCTGATTCTGGGGGAACATATGAAAAAGGCTCCCAAGCTGGCGCTGATTCCGATCAAGCCGAAAGAGAAAGGAAAATGAGAGACCTTGAAGAAAACAGAAAACGACGAAGAAGAAAAAAATGAGCTATTCAAGTGATAAAAAACATAAGTTAATTTTTGAGAATTGGAGACGGTTTCTAAAAGAAGACGCCATTGACGATTTCATTAAGGGAAGTGGAAAGGGATTGCATGACTATACCGCTATGCTAAAGAGCATCGCCGGCGACCCTGAATTCCGTAAATTAGCACTTTCGGGCCGTGACGACAGCGCTGGCCCAGCCGATGAATCAATCCAAGTGCATGGCGGTAAGCCGGTACCAGCCATCGATTTGGTGCCAACTCAATTTGACATTGATACGGAAAAAAGTCTTGGAGATCAAATGGTTAACCGCTTCAACGGAACTGAGTATGCCTTAGAAGAGGGCTCTCCAATTCTTATGGGCTCTAAGGAGGGAAGAATTCCTGTATTGGTGTTCGACAATAAATATATTTTAGATGGTCACCACCGATGGTCGCAGGTGGTTATGACAAACCCCGGCGGCATCATGGCAGTTGATAATTTGTCTGCCCCAGCTTTTGGCTCAGGCCAAGAAGGCGCAGAACTTGCTTTAAAGGCAACACAGTTGGCCATCGCCGGAATCGCCGGAAATGTTGTCACAAATGACACTGATGTTAATCTTTTAGAAGTAGATGTTGCCACTTTGGAAAAATATGTTTTAAGTAGAATAAGTGATGAAGTTGTGCAAATGCTTTTTAATGCCGAAAAGATACCCAAAGCGGATAAAAGATTGGCTGCCAAAATGTACGGCAAGAATCTTATGTTGGTCCAAAGAGCACAAAAGGGTAAATTCCAAAGAAAACTTGGCATGCCTCAAGCCGCCGATTCCGGAACTAACCAAGCTAAAGTCAACAAGGCCCTTGAACAAGGTCTTGTCAATTTTGATTCCCCTGAGAGAGATGATATAAAGGGCAAAAAATGAACAAAAATGAATTAAAAAAGATTTTGAAACCTCTGATTAAACAGTGCATCAAGGAGGTGATTTTCGAAGACGGCACTCTTTCGAATATCATATCGGAGGTTGCAAAGGGCCTCGGATCTACAACTGTTATTTCCGAGGCTCAACCAACTATACAAAAACCAATGCAGCTTGAGTCTGATAGTACAGCAGCAAAGCGTCTAGAAAGGAAAAAACGTATGCTTGATTCTATTGGTAAAGATGCCTATAACGGCGTTGACTTGTTTGAGGGAACAACCCCAACTACCCAGCCCAAAGAACGGGGCCAAGGTCCCCTTGCAGGAGTAGACCCAAGAGACCCCGGTGTAGATATATCTAACTTTGGCTCTTTAGGGCACTGGAAGAAGCTGGCAGGAAACTAAAATGAGAAAACGAATACCAAAGAAAAAAAACAATTTAACAATTTATCCTCGAAGAAATGAATCTCCAGAAAGACTTGTAAAGAGGTTTAATAAAAAAGTTAAAAAAATGGGAATAATCGATGAAGCAAAAGACCGACGCTATTATACAAAACCTTCTGAAAAAAAACGATTGGCGAGAAAACGCGCCATCGCAAGAAGAAAAAAGGAAGAGGCAAAAGCCAAGAGAAGAACTAATTAAGTTATCGAGGTAGAACATTATGTCAAAGTATGGTGTAGGCTTAAGAAGTGTTGGCTCTTATCAAGTATCTGGGACCCCTTTTATAACAGGGAGTACAGTCCCAGCAAACGATGAAGATATCATTTCTTTCCCATATGTTACAAAAAAGGTATGGGTTAAAAATACAAAATCATCGGGGTCCACAAAGGTTATTAGAGTTCACTTTCAAGCAACCGGCTCTGGAAATGTGATTTCTGGCAAACATTTTGTTGAATTAGCGGCACAAGAGAGTGTAACTCTTGATGTAAAGTGTAGTAAAATATATATAACAGTCAAAGCATCAGGCCAGACTTGCGATTATCAAGTTTATGCATCTTTAACAAATATACCAACTGACAGCATGTATACCCTGACAGGATCAGGAATAACGGAGTAAGGAGTGAATTATGTCAAAATATAATGTAGGATTGAGAAATGTTGGCTCTTATCAAGTATCTGGGACCCCATGGTTAACTGGATCTAGTATAGCCGCCGCCACAACATATAATGTCTCCGGCGTAGCTGGAGAAATGATGTTGACATTTCCATATGTTACACAAACAGTCACGGTTGTCAACACTTCCGCCTCTGGGGCCACATTAATTCATTTTGTTTCTTCAAGTTCTCCGGGAAATGTTCACACCAACAAACATTTTATAACTTTAAACGCCGGGGAGTCTATCTCTTTTGATGTTAAATGTAAAGAAATATTTTTACACAACAACAGTGGGACCCAAACTTTTGAAATGATTGCTGATTTAACAAACATACCAATTCGTCGTATGTATGAACTAACAGGATCTGGTATAACCGATTAGGAGATGAACACAAATGAGTAATAAAAGTTTTAGCAACCTATCCCCTGTGGGAACTTGGGTTTTAACTGGAGATGGAAGAATCACTGGCACCCTAACTGTGGAGGGAGCCACAACAACAGTTGAAAGCACAACCATCACCGTTGATGACAAAAACATTGAACTTGGTTCTGTAGATTCTCCCTCTGATATAACTGCCGATGGCGGAGGTATCACGCTTAAGGGCGCTAGTGACAAAACCATCCTATGGGAGAATGATACAGATGCTTGGGTGTTCAATCAACACCTCCTCCCCGCTGGCGACGGAGATTTTCACTTAGGCACCGCTGGAATCCGCTGGGGAAACATATATGCCGACGATGTGTATACTGGTGACCTTCATTTATCAAATGAGAGAGGAGATTGGACTGTTATTGAGGAAGAGAACTATTTAACAATAAGAAATAACAAGAACGGAAAGCGTTACAAACTTCTTATGGAAGAGCTTCCCGAGGATGAGGATTAATTTATGGCTGCAACATTAGGATGGGTCAACATACAAGCAGGCACAGCGTCAAGTGTTATAGGCACCGATAATGGCCTTGTTTTTAAAATTTCAGGCCAGCAGCTTGAAGCTGCATCTGATATTATATGGGACTCAACTGCCAAAACCCTCACGATCACGGGTACATCTGCATCATCGACCACTTTAACAATCACTGGCAAAATAACATCGGATGCCATCGCCATAACAAACGATATTACGGCAGCCACTGTCACTACCACTGGCGAAATCTATGCCGGCAGTCACTCCAGAACTTTAAGCAATATGGGACAAATTTTAGGTCAAGGAAATGTTTTAACTATTTCTGGAAACGAAGTGGTCCCTGCTGATTTTCGAAGTCTAGTGTATGGTCCATTATCGGTATCAGCTAACGCCACATTGGCAATTGGAACTGGCGCCATCATCGCAGTCCGTCCTGACGAAGACTTACCAGCTATTTTGCAATCATAATTACGGAGTAAAAATTAATGAGTACACTAAAAGTAAACAACATGAAGGTCTATTCTGGTAGCGATTTGGCCATTGGAGAAGCTGCTACTGAAATTAAGACAGTTGGGAACACAACCCTTGGTGACAGTAGTAGTAATACTGTCACCTATAATGCTAAAGTTGATTCGGCTGTCATACCAGACACTGATGGGACTCGTAATTTAGGTTCTTCCACGGCTCGTTGGAATATTTATTCCGCCACATCAACACTGGCCTCTGTAACTACTCCTGTCTCAACAGATTTAACACTTGGCTCAACTCAAGATATCATCTTAAGTCCCGGTTCAGGCTTTGGCGTGGGTCTAGGAACATCCGACCCCGCCTCGGGCATGCTTTTACACCTTTCAAAGGCTGATTGCCGTGCGAGAATTGAGGCAACAACAGCCGATAACAATTGTCAATTAGACTTTTACAATGCTAATGGCAAATATGCCAATATTGGAAACAGTATCAATGTTGCTGGTTCGCTATTTGAGATAAACGAAGTTAGCCCAGCCGCTTCGTCAAGAATGACAATTCTCACAGGAGGGAATGTTGGAATTGGAACAACTACTCCTACCGCCCTCCTTCATGTAAATGGAGCAACCACAATAGAGGGCGACTTAACTGTCAATGGCACCACTACAACCGTTAATAGTACAACACTAACGGTTGATGACAAGAATATTGAATTAAATACGAGCCCAAGTGGTACCGCTGGAACCGATTCTACCGCAGATGGCGGAGGACTTACACTTAAAGGCGATACCGATAAGACTATCCTTTGGGAGAATGACACAGATGCTTGGCACTACAACCAAGGAATCAACATTACCAGTGGAAAGCTTGGTATTGGAATGTCAACAGCGCCTACTAGCCAATTGGAGATTGAAGGGTCATCAGGAGACCTTGTCATTGAGATAGACAACAACGCAGCAAACTCGTCCAATTTCAAGATTAATAATGGAGCAGGCAACGCCCGTACCGATTTTGTTTTAGATAACAACACCCATGTTACACTAAAAGGTCAAAGAGTTGGTATATTGGATACAAGTCCTTCATACACTATGGACATCAACGGAACACTTCGATCAGTCGCAGAGGCATACTTTAATACGGACGCAACGATTGGCGATGACCTTTCTATGCTTTCAGACGCCGCCGTCATAAATTTCGGTGCGGATAGCGATATAAAGTTAACCCACACTGCTGATACAAACTTGGTTCTGTCAGGGGTCGGCTCTTCTACCGGCTTGGTTATTAATAATACGGACACCGGTGATTCATTCTTGGCCTTCGCTGTGGATGCTTCATCACCGCCTACTCAAGTCTTTACCATGGGCGTCGATGATGCTGATGCTGATAAATTTAAGATCGGTACCACATCAATAGCATCTAATACCCGCTTGACTATTGATAGCACCGGTAAAGTTGGTATTGGAGCAGATACTCCGACCAGTCTTTTGGAATTAGAAAGCGCCAGCGGCGATTTGACATTCGAGATGGATAACAATGTATCGAATTCATCAAACTTCAAAATCAAATGTGGCGCCGCCGACGACAGAGTAGAAATGTCTGTGGATGATCAAATGCACATAACGTTGAAGGGTCAAAGGGTTGGTATTTTGGACACAAGCCCTTCTTATACCTTAGATGTAAATGGCACTGGTCAAATTACAAGCAATCTCATCGTCGGAGACGACTTATTTTTACAATCCGATGCGGCTGTTTTAAGTTTCGGTGCCGGTGACGATGTTACTCTAACTCACACAAATGATGTTGGCCTTCACTTAAACGCCGGCATGAGACTTGGTTTTCGGGACCAAGGCGGCGAGTACATTTATTCTGTGTCTGATGGCACTCTTGGAATTGTTGCTGCAACCGAGATCGACCTAACAGCAACAACAATTGACATTAATGGCGCTTGCGACATAAGTGGAGCTTTCACTCTTAACGGTACAACTTTGGCCGAGACCATCGCCGATACAGTCGGAGCAATGGTTGGCTCAAACACAGAAACTGGCATTGCCGTAACTTATGAAGACGGTGATAATACACTTGATTTTGTTCTCGCAGCAGCCCAAACCACAATCACCTCTTTGTTGGCAACAGACATCAAGATTGGTGAAGACGATCAAACTAAGATTGATTTTGAAACTGCGGATGAAATTCACTTCTATGCAGCCAACGTCCATCAGGTAAAACTTACAGATAATATGTTTGGACCTCAAGCAGATAGTGATGTTGATCTGGGAACAACTGGCGTCCGCTGGAAGGCCGGCTATTTTGATGATGTTCACACTGGTGACCTTCATTTATCAAATGATCGTGGAGATTGGACAGTTATAGAAGAAGAAGACTATTTAAGTTTAAGAAATAATAAGAACGGGAAACTGTTCAAAATCGTCATGCAAGAAATTTTGGAGGAATAATAAATGGCAGGATTAACAACAACAACAGTAGCGGCAGTCGCGGATGATGTCACATTTAAAGACGGCAATGGAAATGAAACATTGGTTCTTAAAGAAACAGCGTCCGCTGAAAACCATGTGCAAGTTCAAAATGCAGCAGATGGTAATGGCCCTACTATATCTGCCATTGGTGATGATACCAATGTTGATTTGAATGTCGCCGCCAAAGGTTCTGGTGTGGTTAATGTTACCTCCGACATGAAAATCACCGGCACAACCCCAACTCTTACAGTTGGAGACGCAGGTGCCGAGGATACAATGATTGTATTCGATGGTAATGCTGCCGACTTCCGAATTGGTCTAGATGATGGTACAGATTCTCTTGAAATTGGAGCAGGCTCTGCACACGGAACAACTGCTGGACTTGTGATAAATTCTTCTGGTCAAGTTACTGGTATCGGAGATGATACTCCTTCAAATGAGCAAGTTTTAACTTGGACAACCTCTGGTACTGCACGAGCAGTATGGGCCACTGCCTCAACTGGCGGAGAAGCAGACTCTGTCGCTGCTGATAATATCTCCGATGGCAATGCTGCGGTAAACATTATTACAACTTCAGGCGATATCACAATTGATGCCCAAGCAAATGACGCAGACGTAATTATTAAAGTTGATGATGCCGGCTCTTCGGTAACAGCAGTAACATTTGATGGTAGCGACGAAGGTAACGCAATCTTTGTCAATGACCTTAAGCTACAATCAGACGCTTCCGTAATTCACTTTGGTGCAAATGATGAAATTACAATGACGCATGTTCATAATAGCGGATTAACCATAACAAATACAGTTAATGGGACAGATGACTCACCTGTCATTTTAACTTTAAAGTCTGAAGAAGATGCAATCGTTGCTGATGATGTAATTGGAACAATTAACTTTACAGCAGGCGATAGCGATGGAACAGATGGAGCGGCAATAGCTGCTTCAATTGAGGCTCTGGCCGAAGACACCTTCTCTGCTAGTGTCAATGAGACAAGTTTAATATTTAAGACCGGTGCTTCGGAAGCAGCAGTCGAAAAAGCGAGATTGTGGTCTGACGGTATGCTTGAATTGACAGATTGTGTTTCTGTCGCCGGTGCTTTTGCTGCGATCCAAGGTGCTGGTAGTTATGGAGTTATGGATTATGCGAGTAACCATACTCGCATCATTTCAAGAGGTGCAAACGGCTCCACGTTGGGAGGAATAACACTTGTTCAGGAAGCTAACGACGCCAGTCCAAGTCAAAACACCTTAGTCTTGGATACTTCTGGAAATGCAGCTTTTCTTGCTGACCTGTCCGTTGGTGACGATCTTTCATTAGTATCCGATTCCGCCGTGCTCTCTTTCGGCGCAGGATCAGAGACCACGCTTACTCACACAAACGATGTAGGACTGGCTCTCCGCCAAACTGGCGCCAATGCAATACAATGGAAAATTTTGCAAAATAACGCGACCGATGGTTGGGGTTTTCATGCCGATAGCTCCGATGGCAAAATGAAGATTTCCCGTATCTCCGCAAGCCAAACTGGATTCTTTTCAGTCAGTAGCGAAGGCGCCGCAGAACTTGAGGGAGAGTCCGCCAGTCTGGTGATTGATAATGATGCGACCGATGCCGACCCAATGGTCCAATTCGCCCTTAGTGGAACTGTTAAATGGTCTGTTGGTTGCGAGGATGGCGACTCCGATAAATTTGTTATTGAAAATGGTGCCGGTGCTCTGGGCGCTGCACCCGCATTAGAAATAGATTCTAGTTCAAATGTTACTGTAACCGGTGATGTTAACGTTGGAGACGATCTTACACTAACGTCTGATGCTTCTGTTTTAACTTTCGGAGCCGGCAGTGATGTAACTTTTACCCACGACAACGGAACAGGGATGGATATTACATCTGCTGGAAATTTAGATATTGATTGTACTGCTGGTTCTATTACACTGGGCGCTTCCTTAGCAGACGGCCAGACACTTAAACTCGGAAAGAATGGAGCAGTTGAAACTATCATTGCTCCTCATGGAACGGCAGGTAGTGAACTCTATTCTGTAATCAACACATCAGGAGTTACCGATGGTACCGACGCCGCCGGCTCAATCTTACTCAGCGCGGTTGCTGGCGGAATTGGCCTTGCTTGGGCTGATACCAAAGACCTTTGGGCTGAAGGTGGCGCCATGTCGTTTGTTGCTAATGAGAATAGAGCTAATGCTATTCACCTCCATGCAGACGCTGGCGCAGATCAAACAATCTTATTGCAAAACGATGAAGGAACGGGTACCGGAGCCGATGATGGTTCTAGTGCTATTCAACTCCACTCAGGGGCTGGTGGTATAGGTATAACTTGCGCGGCTACAAAGAAGCTTTATATGGATGCCGGAACATTTACTTTGAAGACATCCCAAAATGATTCTGGTGCAATCTTGCTTCATGCCGATGAAGGTACAGCACAGGTTATTAAACTTGTTAACGATGAAGGAAACACCGACGGAACCGCTGGTGCCGGAGCAATTGACATTGAAGCCACTGCTGGTGGAATAAGTCTTTTATGGGCAGACACCAAAGACCTGTGGGCCGAAGGCGGCCAAGCTATGATTGTTGCAAATCACAACACCGCCAACGCCATCAAACTACATGCAGATGCTGGAGCCGCCCAAACCATTCAGATCCTTAACGATGAAGGTACAGTAGACGGAACCGCCGGAGCCGGAGCAATTGATATTGAAGCCACAGCCGGAGGCATGAGCCTCTTGTGGGCCGACACCAAAGACCTTTGGGCTGAAGGCGGAGCAATAATGCTTGTCGCCAATGAAAATAAAGCATCGGCCATTCAAATCCATGCTGATGCCGGCGCAAACCAAACGATTCAGATCATCAATGATGAAGGATCAGTTGAGGGAACTTACGGCTCTGGAGCAATTGATATTGAAGCCACTGCTGGCGGAATAAGCCTCTTATGGAATGATGCAAAAGATCTTTGGGCTGAAGGTGGACAGTTTATTGTCACCGCCAATCATGATACTGCTGATTGTATTAAATTGCATGCTGATGCGGGAACATCTCAACAGATAACGGTTCTAAATGATGCAGGCACAAATGCCGCAGCAATTGGATTGACAGCCTCTGCTGGTGGTATTTCATTGACTTCTGCCGCCACCACTGCGACTGATGGTGTTACAATCACAGCATCCCAAACCACAAAAGATGCGGTTCAAATTACAGCAAACTCACTTACAACCGCATACGGAATTGATATGGAGGCTGACGCTCTTACAACCGGTGGTCTTGCTCGTTTTGTTTCTAATGCAAGCAGTGATGACAATCGTAGTCTTGTAACCATTGATGCAGAACATGCAAATTCTGATAATGTTGTGCCTCTTGATATTTCAAATGCATGTACTCATGCTGATGGAAATATTATTGCTAGGTTCACTGGGCCTCTTGATGGGCTGAATGTAAAAACTAAGCAGGTAATACTAAATAGCGTCAACCACGGCTCGAATTTCTGGGTCGATGCGAGTAACTTCTTTCCTGCTGGGTGTACAGTTCTTGGTTTGACAGCAAAGGTAACAACGGTCATCCCCGCTTCTAAATATATTTCACAAATCGGCATCGTCCAAGGCGGAACGCCTGATCTAGATGCATTTGGCGTTTTTGCCAATGCTGCTACACTTGGTGCCGAGGACACCTCGGCCAAAATGGTTCCAAGAGTATTTCTAGATCATTCCGCCCAAGCAGACCTAAGAATAACTTTTGATGGGAACCCCGGCGCCACATCTGGTGTAATTCGGGTTACGCTGTTTTACACGGACCAAGTTCCGGGATAATAATCCATTATGACTTTTACCCAAGACTATACTAATTATAAAAGAATACAAATACCTTTAGGAGAAAATTGAATGTCCTCAATGTTGGAACAAGCAATTGTAGATGCCGCATCACTAAGAGAAGCAGCACTAAAAAACGCTGAGCAAGCTATTATTGAGAAATATGCACCCGAGATCAAAAGCGCTGTTGAAAGCATGCTGCAAGAAGAACCCGGCCAACGAGGAATGGGATCTCCCGTTCGACATGGTGGACAATTGGCACGAGTTACAGTTGAGTCCGATAACGGACAAGTTGGAATCCAATACACTTCCGGCGGCAAGACTCATTTAGTTAACGAGGCCGATCTTGAGGAAGCTACAGAAGACGATATCCTCCAAGAAGAAGAAGGTGATATGATGGGCGGAGCTATGTCTTCCGAACCAGCCGGCTCTGACATGAACATTCCACTCGGCGCCGCAGGCGGAGAAGCTATGTGTCCTTGCCCAGATGACGAAGATTCTGTATCTTTTGAGTTCTCAATGGATGATTTTAAGGACATGGCTCAAGAGGAAGAACCCGGCGAACCATTCCCGACCCCCGGAGCAGACGAATTGGGTTTAGATCTCGGAGACGAAGAAGAAGACCCTCTCGCTCTTCAAGAGGACAACCGCTTTCAAGAAGTTCTTGATATGCTTGACGAAATCGCCACAAGCGACGATGCCGAGGTCATTGCAGAGGATACTCTAGAAGAAGAATTAGTTATTGATATGGCAGGCCAGCACAAGAATGGCACCATTGAGACCAACGAATCCACCCTTGCCTATCAGCAAGAAATGGAATTAGCAAAGCAAGAATCTACCAAACATAAGGAAGAGAACGAAGCTTTGGGAAAGAAACTCGAAGAGCTTGATGAAGCTTACAATAAGTTAAGCAAAGAACATGAACTCTACGAGAACACAATTTACAAATTAAATCAGAAGGTTCAAAGTACCCTTCTGTCAAACGCAAAATTACTTTATTCAAATCGTGTATTGAGAGATGCCTCCTTGAATGAGCGACAAAAAGTTAAAATTGTCGAAGCCATCCAAAAAGCACGTAAACCAGAAGAAGCGAAAGCTCTTTGGGAAACCCTCAGAACTACAGTGGGATCTGACAATAAAAAGAAAGGTCCACAATCACTTAGTGAGTCAGTCAACCGAAGGTCCAACCTTTCTTCTATGTTGCCTCGTCGCAACAACGTACAATCCAAGCAAGAAGATTCATTCTCAGAGAGGATGAGGAAGCTTGCAGGCATTAAATAACATTTAAGGAGGTTTAAACTATGTCTATAATTGAAAAATTGACAGAAGGCATTGTGAACCGTGACATGAAGAAAGAAGGGCAAGCTCTTCTTAACAAATGGACGGCCACAGGTCTTCTCGAAGGTCTTGAAACTGAACAAATGAAGCATAATATGGCTCGTTTGCTCGAAAATCAAGCCAAAGAGCTTCTCCGAGAAGCATCTGGTATGGGAGCCAGAGGTGACGTTGCAGGTTTTGCTGCTGTCGCATTCCCAATTGTTCGGCGTGTATTCGCCGGACTGATCGCTAATGATCTTGTTAGTGTTCAACCGATGAGTTTGCCATCTGGCCTCATCTTCTTCCTCGATTTCGTCTATGGTGATGAACTCGGCGCCGGAACAAATGCTGCTGGAGCAACTCGCTTTGGTAACACAATGGGTAACCAAACCGGTCCAGCCGAAGGCGATTCAATCTATGGTGGTGGCAAGGTCGCCTCTGGTATCTCAGAAGGTGTTAATCTTGTTGGTGCCACCAATAAAGAAACCCTTGGTGGTCCTCGTCAAGCTGTTGGTTATGCTTATGGCTCTCCAACTGGCTCCAATGCTGATGCACTTGCAAACGGTAATGCTGAATCTAAACTTGTTTGTGCGTATCACTTAGATGGAACCATTAATGCAGATATGGGTAACGCTATTCTTTGGGATCCTGATTTGCTGGCATCTACCGACAGTTCATTGATTATTTTTGCAATTGATGTTGTTGCTGGTACTGTGGGTTCCGCTGATTCTAATGCTTTCGAATCGGTTACAAGTGGTGTTGTCGATGCAGACTTTGACAATCTTGCAGCGTTTGAATTGGATACTGCTGAAGCCGCAATTTATTTGAATGACTGTACAAACATTTCAAGTGTTGCAGCCGGCGATATCCAACAGATTCGTCGCTTGACTCATCTTGTAGACGCAAATTCTGCTTTTGTGTCGTCTTTGACCAACAATGCAAAAGCAGTTCGTTTTGTTTTTGTCGGAACAGCATCTGGCATTACATTCACTTCTGCAAATAATACCACAACTCCTGCAAAACCATCATCTGCTGATTGGGGTGCTACTAAAGTTACATTCCCCGTAAAGGATCAAGCTAAGTCAACTGCTACCTCTGCTGGTGCATTGACCTCATTCGCCATGCCATTGGAAATGAATGATAAGATCCCAGAGATCGACATCAAGGTCGATAGCATCGCTATCACCGCTCAAACCAAGAAACTGAAGGCCAAATGGTCACCAGAGCTTGGTCAAGATCTTAATGCATACCACAACTTGGATGCTGAAGTTGAGTTGACCTCTATCCTTTCTGAGCAAGTTGCTCTTGAAATCGATCGAGAAATCTTGGCTGATCTTGTGAATGGTGCAAAAGCTGCGACCTATTATTGGTCTCGTTCTCCCGGCCTTTTCGTTAATCGCTTGACTGGTGCTGAACTTGGTGCAACTTCTGCTGCTCCCGACTTCACTGGAACGGTTTCCGAATGGTATGAAACCTTGATTGAAACAATTAATGATGTTTCTGCTCAAATTCATATGAAGACACTTCGCGGTGGCGCCAATTTTGTTGTTTGCTCTCCTGAAGTTGCTAACATTCTTGAGTTTACCTCTGGTTTCCGAGCTAATGTCACTGCTGATGCAGATAAGGGCGACATCGGAGCAGTTAAGGCTGGTTCTCTGAATCGTAAATTCGACGTTATCGTTGATCCTTACTTCCTTCGTAACGTAATCCTTATTGGGCGTAAAGGAAATTCTTTCCTTGAGTCTGGTTATGTGTATGCACCTTATGTGCCTCTCCAAACCACTCCAACGATCTTCGGCGTAGAGGACTTCGTGCCTCGTAAAGGGGTTATGACCCGTTACGCTAAGAAGATGGTCCGTCCTGATATGTACGGTCTCGTCATCATTCGAGGTCTTCTTGGAGAGTCTGGTTCCTAATCAGATAATCTAGGAAATTAAAATATGCCCCCGGAGGAAACTCCGGGGGTTTTCTTTTTCTGGATACTATTTACTAATGATTACGCACCGAGCGTAAAGAAGAATTACATACTAAGGAGATATAAATTATGTCAAGAGTTGCAAGAAGCGCAAGAGTCGCAAGCCGACAAAGAGTTGAGACACTTAGTGGAGCAAAAACCATTGAATCGGCAGAAACCGGTGAACTTTACTTGGTGTCCGCCGCCTCTACAGTGACTTTGCCACGCCCACAAGAGGGTGCTTACTTTAAATTTATTGTTAGTGCTGATATCACAAGCGCCAGCGCACTGGTTATTCAATCCCATGCTGCTGGTTCTGGAGATATGGCCGGAAGTGTTCAATGTGTTACTGAAGGTGGCAGTGGACATGCTGGCGATAATCATGCTGATGCCCAAGCTGCAATTGCCGATGGGCATGATAAATTGACTATTGGTGATGGCTCAAACCCTATTCATGCGGGCTCTCGTGTGGAGTGCGTTTCTGATGGTACAAACTGGTTTGTTCATGGGTTCATATGGGCAAACGATAATGGTGCCGCAGCAGCATTTGGCGACCAATAGTCTCACAAGCTCCTCAAGAAAAAGACAAGGCTCACTTCGGTGAGCTTTTTCTATATGAGAGCACTACTTAGTAATGAAGAACAAACATGTGTTCTTAATTAATTTTATAAGGAGAAACCTATACATGTCATATGTCGCAAAATATCAAAGAGTCGCCACCATTTCTGGCAATTACGCCATTGGCGGAACCAACCAAGCTGACCACGCTCAAGAATCGGGCCGACTCTATTTAGTTAGTGCTGCTTGCACAGTTACTCTTCCCGCAGTCAGAGATGGCGCCTATTATAAATTTGTTGTTAAGCAAGATATCACCAGTGCCAGCGCTTTAATTATCAATGCTGTTGCCGGAGAAGATATGGCTGGATCCATTCGGGTTCATGTTGAGGGAAGCTCAGGAAACGCCGCTGAACTCACCGCCATTGCACAGGCAGACCCCGCTGATGGTCACGACAAATTAACTATTGGCGGTGGCTCCAATGCCCTCCATGCTGGTTCTTGGGTTGAATGTTTCTCTGATGGCACCTATTGGTATCTTTATGGCGACATGTGGGCCAATAATGATGCTGTTGTTGCTACTTTCGGAGATCAGTAACTTTTCTTCAATAGTAAGATCAAAGCTCACTTCGGTGGGCTTTTTCTGTTTGAGACTATTTACTATATAACCTAGGAGAAGATTGTAATGGGTAGAAGAAATAGAAGAAGAAAGGCAATGATGAGAAAAGTTAAAGCTGGGCACCAACTGGATGATACTCTTTTGCGTAAAGTAGGATTAGGACATGTTGTCGATGAAAGACTAAAGTTGGAAGCTGAAGAGAAAGCCCAAGCAGCCGAAGAAGTACGATTGAAGGCAGAAGAAGAGGCCCAATTAAAGGCCCAAGCTGAAGCCAAAGCCGCCGCTGATGCGAAAGCAAAAGCAGAAGCAGAAGCTGATGCGAAAGCAAAGAAAGCCATCCCCGCAAAAGCTAAAAAACCCAAGCCCAAAAGAGCCCCACGGCGGAAATCCACTGTAAAAGAGAAGAAATGAAAAAATTATCTAAATTACAACAAAAATTGTGGGATTCTGGCCAATTAAAGCCAAACCCCATCCCAAGACAAGAAGACAATTCGGTAATGATTGACAAAATGAAAAACCAATCCAACATTAACCTTATGAAGCTTAAAAAAAATGATCTTTTAGCAATCGCCGAAGGCATGGGGTGTAAAGTGACCCCTAAGAATACTAAGAAACAAATCATTGAAGCCATTGAAAAACAATCCGCATAATAAATTTAAGACTATTTACTTGAGACTGGAGGATTATATGAATGGCTGTACCAACTTTAACACCCGTCTCTAAGACAAGTGCAATTGTGCTCCCATCCGCTGGCACACCAGAAAACGTCGCCGCTGCATGCCCAATTGGCGTATACATTGGTTCTGTTGATTTTTTGTCTGGCGCATCGGCACAGGTTGCTTATACCTATAAGAAGCTTGGTGGCGATATACTTGATATCGAAATTACTGAACAAAACGTTTATGCTAACTATGAAGAGGCTTGCCTCGAGTATTCTTATTTGGTTAATATACATCAATCGAAGAATTCCCTTGGCTCTGCTCTCGGAGCAAGCACGGGATCTTTCGACCACACAGGCGAGTTCTCAGGCTCGGCATCAGGCTCTGCTGCTAACGTGGGTGCAAATGTTAAATTTCCAAAAATTCGTTTTGAAGCTTCAAATCGCTTAAGTGATACTTATTCGACCACAACAGGTATTGGTGGAACAGAACAAGTGTATTCTGCCTCTTTTGATACAGTCAATGAGAAACAAGATTATGATTTGCAAAGTATTGTTTCTTCCTCAGCCGCTGATTCAGATAATAGCGCATATCCGTACTATGATAAAGTCGGAGACAAAAGAATAATTATTAAAAACGTATATTATCGAACCCCATTTGCCGTCTGGAGATTCTATGGTTATTATGGCGGGCTGAACGTTGTGGGCAACTTTCATAATTACGGACAATACACAGATGATAGCTCATTTGAGGTTATTCCGTCATGGCACAACAAGATGCAGGCCGTAGCCTATGAAGACCACCTTTATACGAGAACATCTCATTATTCTTACGAAGTTATAGACAACAAGCTGCGTATTTATCCTGCCCCCGACCGAGGAATGTCTCCGGTCAAGTTTTGGTTCAGATTTACAATCAAGACCGGCCCATTCGAGGACGAAGGAAATAACGAAGACGGCTTAAATGGCGTTAACAACATGAGCAATCTTCCATTTGAGAACATTGCATATAATACAATCAACTCAATTGGCAAACAATGGATTCGAAGGTTTGCCCTTGCTCTTTCAAAAGAGACTCTCGGCCAAGTCCGAGGTAAATTTGGAGGCGCCGTGCCCATACCCGGCGACTCTATATCGTTAAACGCCTCAGATTTGCTTGGACAAGCAAAGGAAGAGCAAACAGCCCTTCGAGATGAGCTAAAAACCGTCCTCGACGAGATGACATATGACAAAATTATAGAAAAAGAAGCAGCAATGGGCGAAAATTCAATGAAAACGCAAGAAAAGTCGCCCTTGCCGGTCTTTGTGGGGTAAATAAATGGCAGATGATAAATGGAAAGCACCAGAACAGTCGCCTCCTCCGATGTTTTTCGGAGATAAAGAGAAAGATTTGGTCAAACAGATCAATGACGAGATCATAGAGCGTGTTGTCGGCCAAGAAGTCCTCTATTTTCCGATTGATTTGAATTATACCAACTTTCATCCGTTATATGGCGAGGCCATAGAAAAAACTTTCTTACCTCCGGTAAGGGTATATGCAAGAGTTGAGTACGGTGGTGTAGAAACCATGTTTATGGAGAATGTTGGTCTCGATAAGAAGACAACTCTTAAAGTTATGTTTCATAAGAGACGCTTAACAGAAGACCAGAACCTGTTTGTCCGTGAGGGCGATTTCCTTAAGTATGGATCTATCTATTATGAGATAGTAAAATTAAATGAACCAAAACACCTTTTTGGTCAGGCCGATAATCAGTTCGAAATCCAAGCCGAATGTATAAGATCAAGGGATGGACTTTTCAATGCAAAGTAAAACCAGAGATGTAGAATTTCTTCCATCAACGATGGAAACTATTGACACTGCTTTCTATGAGTGGGTTGATGAGTCTCTTAACATATCTGTTAATTCTAATGCTGGCTGGAATAAGGTTCCTGTATTGTGGCTGTCGGCCGAACGTGCCTATCAGGTTAAACATACTAAAGAGTTGCGAGACTCTGTTGGTAAGTTAAAGCTACCAATTATAACAGTGACTAGAATGTCTATAACTAAAGATAGACAATTCAAGGGAGCAATGCAAGCTCACTTTCCAAATGATTCTTTATACTCTGGAGATTACAAAGGCGGCACGATACAAATAGCTCGAAGAATTAAGCAAAATAAAACGAGGGATTTCGCTAATAAAGACCTCCGCAAGGGAATTCTTGGTGTAACACCCACCGGAGAGTCTGAATATACTGGCCCTAGAGACAACAAGAAGGTGGTCTATGAAACCTTGTCTATTCCTATCCCAACCCATGTTACTGTTAAATATAGCATCACTTTGAGATCTGAGTATCAACAACAGATGAATACTATGATACAACCATTTATAACTCGTACTGGCAATGTGTCTGGTTTTATATTTGGAAAAGATAATCATAAATTTGAGGGCTTTGTGGAACAAGACTTTAGTGATTCCAATAATATGACAAACCTTGGAGAAGAGGAAAGAAAGTTCGAAACAAAGGTCGAAGTGAAAGTTCTTGGCTATTTAATAGGTGAAGGCCCCAATGATCCAAGGCCCAAAATAACAATTAGGGAGAATCAAGTTGAGGTTAGAATCTCCCGAGAAAAAGTTATTACAGGCGATTTGAGACCTTGGGCCAAAGATGATGGTAAATACAGAGAATAATGGTTATTCAACGAACAAGATACTATTTACTACAAGATATAGTTATAAAAGGAGATAATTCTTAATGCCTGCTAAATTTGATTTTTTATCACCCGGAGTGTCCCTCCGCGAGATTGACCAGTCTCAAATCCCTTCCGTTACTGCTGAGGACGGTATTTTAATTGTTGGAACGGCTCCCGCCGGTCCTGCCATGAAACCAGTAAGAGTTAGGGATCTTGATAGTTTCTTGGAAGTGTTTGGATATCCCGGATCTGGGAAACAAGCTACCGATGTTTGGCGAAACGGATCTTTTGGTCCAACATATGGTATGTATGCCGCCCAAGCTTGGCTGTCTGCGGAATCTTCTCCCGTTACTTACGTTCGTGTGCTTGGGGAACAACATCCATCGCAATCCACCGGATTGCTAGCTGGTTGGACAACCACAGATGATATGGATACTGTCCAAGCTGACAACGGCGGCGCCTACGGCTTCTTCGTCGGCCCATCTGGCAGTACCACTGCTTTCAATAAAGATAAACCAGCAACATTGGCTGCAATTGTATATTGCGATCAAGGCTCGTTAAAGTTAAGTGGCACCGTCTATCAACCGACAGATGCCACCCCCGGTACTACTGCTTCGGTAGGCAAGGCAATTCAATCCTTGACCACCAGCGGTGTTGCTAATGAGTTTTTGCTCCAGCACGTTGACTCTGCTGGAACTACGACAACAGATTATCTTATCAATTTTGATAAAGCAGCTTCTAATACAAATTCAAATTTTATTCGAGCAATTATACCAACAAATCCTGAAAAAACTAACGATAATCTTTATTCGACGGTAAATGAGCTTTGGCTTGGCGAAACCTATGAAGAATCGGTTAATAGATTTGTAACTTCCGAAGTGTCCACCGCTGGTGGCCAGTGGGGCATACTCGTCCATTTGGGAAAAGCCAATGATACCGATGGTTGGGCTAAATTTGAAGATCATCGTCGTGAAGCTGAAGCTCCAAAGTCAGGTTGGTTTATTTCGCAAGATTTTGGATCTGCAACAAATTATGACACGACAAAGGCCCAAAGGCTTTTCCGAGTTGTTGGTCTTCACGAAGGTGAGTGGCTTCAAAAGAATTTCCAAATTGGGATTGAAATAGTGAGACTTGGAAATAATGTAGATCCTTATTCTACTTTTAATTTATATGTAATGGATCTAAATGATAACAAAGTTGAGCATTTTAAAAACTTAAATTTTAATCCGGGCTCTTCGAATTTTATTGCAAAAAGAATTGGAGATCAAACTCAAGTTTGGAACACCAATCAAAAGAAATATCGGGTACAGGGTGAATACCCCAACATTTCAGGCTATATTCGAGTTGAGCTTGCCGAAGCTGTCAAAAATGGCTCTTTGCAATCATTATCGTCAGTTCCATTCGGCGTCCAAGGTCCGGTGACTTTTAAGGATTTTTTCGCAGTCCAAAACGCAACGGCACAGAAAATTTCAAAGACATCGGCTGGAACCACAGCTTATGCTTATGCGGACTGCATTGGTTGGCACGACGGCGATGTCGTCAATGGTAATGACACCTCCAACATCGTCGATGATATTTTTGGTTTCGATCATTCTACCACCAAGGTTGGCTTTACGTGGCCACGCCTTCGCCTGACGACAACATCTTCTAAGGGCTCTTCGAATACAGATTATGCCACTAGTGACTGGCTTGGGGTTTCTCATCGCCTTTCTGGTTCCACATCTCTTTCTCAGTGTTATTATGATTTGGTTCGACAAGGTCCAAAAAACACAACTGTTGCTCATGACGTACATTTGGCTGAATCAACCGACGCCCCAACAACCGCATCCGAAAAGGAATTTCAATATTTCTTTACTTTGGATGATGTTAAGTGGGATCAAAACACAGATCTTGTATATTATGCGTCTGGCTCGCGATCTGAGGCCCTCGCCACTGATCAATCTTATACAGCAACTAGTGGTTCGGATGCGCTTATTAACACAATTCGAGTTCGCAAGTTTAAGTCTCCTTTGTTCGGTGGCTTTGATGGCGTAAGCATCACGGAAGCAAATCCTTTTGCTAACCACTCTGAAGCTCTTGGGTCAAACAGCAGCAATGAAATGAACAATTATGCTGTTTATAGTATAATGAAAGCTCTTGATACTGTCGCCGATGAAGAAGTTGTTCCATACGATCTCATTTCTGTCCCCGGCGTGACAAATAACAAAATTACAGATCGAGTTTTAGAAATCGCCTCCGAACGCGGAGACTCTTTGGCCATCATTGATCTTGAATCCGGTTTCGCACCCGCACAGGTCGAAGGCGCAACCCAAACGGTTGGGTCTGTAAGAGAAACAATTAGTTCTCTTGTTGGCAGAGACATCAACACAAGTTATGGTGCATGCTACTATCCATGGATTCGTCTTCGTGACACTTTAAGTGGAAACAATGACGTAATTATGGCACCTCCATCTGTCGCTGCAATCGGTGCAATCGCTCGATCTGAAGCAATTTCTGAGCCTTGGTTTGCACCTGCTGGATTTAACCGGGGTGGCATCCGCCAACTTGGTGGAGTAAAAGGCCCACAATGTGTTGGGACTTGGGAACACTTGACCAAGGATAATCGTGATGATCTTTACGCCGCAAACGTCAATCCGATTGCAAGATTTCCTGCTATCAATGAGATTGTTATTTTTGGCCAAAAGACACTTCAACAGACCCCATCTGCACTTGATCGGATTAATGTTCGTCGTTTGATGATTTATTTGAAAAAGTCGATTAAAAACATCGCAGACACGATTTTGTTTGATCAAAATGTTAACACCACTTGGTTGCGCTTCCGAGGAGAAGCAGACCGAGTATTGTCTTCGGTACAAACCCGACTTGGTCTGACAGAATATAAGGTTGTTTTGGATAAAACAACCACTACTCCTGATTTGATTGATCGCAACATTCTTTATGCTAAAATCTTTGTAAAGCCTGCGAGATCAATTGAGTTTATTGCTGTTGATTTCATAATCACCAGAACAGGCGTAGAATTTTAATTAAGTTACTAGTTAGAGTATTAATAGGAGAAACTAACACATGTCATTTTGGACTTCAACTGCATTAGAGCCTAAGAGGCAATTTAGATTTAGACTGACCATCACGGCAGTCGATGGTGAAGCAGCTATTTGGTTTGCGAAAAAGGTTACTGTTCCTGCCTTTACGGTTGGAGAAGTTAAACATTCTTTTGTTGACAAGACCTTTTATTACCCCGGACGAGTCGAGTGGAATACCATTGAAGCCACTTTGGTAGATCCTGTAAGTCCTGATGCAGTTGGGATGACTAATGCTATGTTGGCTAAGTCTGGATATTTCATACCTTCTTCTCCCAATGCTGAGGGAGCTTGGGGTTCGATATCAAAAGCAGAAGCTGTTACAGCGGGCATTGGTAACGTTATTATTGAATCAATTGATCAAGATGGCAATTCTCTTGAACAGTGGTCATTGCAAAATCCTTTTATTAAGTCTGTTAAATATGGAGACCTTTCGTATGATTCTGATGAATTGAGAGAAATTTCAATTGAATTTAGATATGATTGGGCAGAATGCTCTATTATGTCCGAAGGTGGCGGAGTTTATAATGATGAAGTTGGAGATAAAGCCCAGCGTTACCTCGGAGCCTCAAATCAATCCGGAAATCCTCAATTTTAATAGGGGTTTATAGTGCCATTTTGGAATTCATCAAAGCTCGAGCCAAGCAAACAAAACCGATTTAGGGTTGTGTTCACTCCTTCCCTAGATCATCAGACAACACTTCTGCTACTAAATCAAGAAGCAAACAAGCAACAAAAAAAGGGCGTTTCACTGCCCCCCGAATCCGAAATCCAAGAGAATACCAAAGCCCACTTGTGGAACACCAATTTCGAAGCTACAACCCAAGAAGATTATTGGTGGTGGGCCAAAGCTTGTAATCTTCCTTCTTTCGAGATTGCGATGTCAGAGTACCAATTGGTTAATCATAAATTTAAATATCCCGGAATGCTTGTATGGAATGATGTAACAATCACTTTAGTGGACGTTGGCAATAAAGCAGAAGAAATTATCACAACGCTTAAATTGGCAGGTTATGGCGCCGGCGCTAGTTGCGGCTCGGGGATCTCTAAGGGCGCATTTTCTGCCATGGGTGATTTCCGAATACAACTCATCAAGCCTAATGGATCCGTCGCCAAGCAATGGAGATTGGACAACTGGTTTTATAGATCCGTTCGATTTGGAGATTTAAGTTATGAAAGCGATGAATTTGTTACGATCGAATTGACTTTGGGATATGATTTTGCCGAATTGGAAACAGGCCCTCAACCTGAAGAGGTGGCAACAAAAGTCGCCACAGAAAAGAATGAACCCGAACCGGAGTCTCAGCCCGGAACAGAGGAACTTAAATTTTAATGACAAGGCCCACGAGTCTTGGGATAAGCAAACTACAAAGAGGTGAAAATTGAGTAGAAACAACGAATCGCGAACTGGGGTCCAAAACCCCGGCGATGCGACAGCGGCGACAGAAGTCGCAACAACAGAAAAACAAGAGACAAGAAGTCCATTGGAGTTTATTACTCCTACGGATTTTGTAACACTTCCGTCAAAAGGCAAGAGTTACCCTTCAAATCATCCGCTTCATAACCAAGAAGTGATTGAGATTAAATATATGACAGCAAAAGAAGAAGATATTCTTACTTCTCGAGCTTTATTGAAAAAAAATCTTGCAATTGAAAGATTTCTTCAAAGTGTTATAAAAGATAAACGCATTAACCCAAAAGACATGCTCATTGGTGATCGTAATGCGGTAATTGTCGCAGCCAGAGCCTCTGGCTATGGTTCTGATTATGAAACTAGTGTTGGTTGCCCAGCATGCGGCGAGCGTTCAATGGTTAATTTTGATCTTTCAGATCCCCAAATATATGAGGGATCACTTCCAGAAGTGGGTGATGTTGAGATAACACCAAACGGGACTTATCTTTTAACTGCTCCAGTCTCTAAGTTCAGGATAGAGCTTAAAATGATGACTGGGGAGGATGAAACATATATTTCTCACATTATGATGTCCAACAAGAAGAACAAATTACCAGAAACCAATATGTCTGAGCAATATAAACGAATGGTGCAGTCTGTATCGGGCTACACTGATCGAAGAGCTATCAACCATTTTTTAACAAATGCACCAGCCCGAGATATGCGTTTTATTAGAACAATCTATAAATCTATTTCTCCCGATGTTAAGGTTATTAATGATTTTAATTGCCAGTCCTGTGGCCATAGTCAGGAACTGGAGGTGCCGTTTGGAGCGGACTTTTTTTGGCCTGACGGATAAATATATGGAATCTGTCTATGAGCAGTTCTTCTTGCTTAAACACCATGGAGGCTGGTCACTTATAGAAGCATACAATTTGCCTGTTGGCTTGCGAATGTGGTTTTTGAAAAGATTACAAAAACAGTTTGAAGAAGAAAAGGCAGAAATGGACAAAAGCAATAATAAAAGATAATTAATGCCCGAGAGGGCATTTTTTTTATTAAACTATTTATATTATGCGAGGTGTAAACAATGGTGATTGATTTTAGTGATAATAATAATTTAGCGGAAGGTTATACTGATGCTTTTGGTCAAGTTTCTCAATATTTATTGGGCAAGATCTTCGGCGCAAGCGACGAAGAACTACAGCATTATGCTTGGTTAACTATGAAAGAGGAAAACTCCGACCCTAAAACCGATTTCGTAATTCGAGGAAAATATAGAGATATCAAGGCATATGCTCAAGCTCTTGCTTATGAAAAGGACTATATCATCGCAATTGAAAAATATGGCGAAAACCATATGAAAACTGCCAAAACAAAGGCTGAACTTGATCAGGCAACAAATAAATTTGAGAGCTTAACAGGGATTCAGTGGCCATTTAAATAGAGACCAATCTTATGTCAATGATGACCCAAAAACAATTTGAAGAACTGAAAGAACTTTTGAAGAAATTGGCCACCGATAAGGGTAAAGGCAAAGATTCTTCCGGCCCATCCGTGGAAAAAATAGAAAAAGGCGAAGAAGGAACTGCGGCTGGAAAAGCCAAAATGGAGCGAAATAAAAAAGCTCTCGCAGATCACCAACGTCGCGTCACATTGAGGTCTGAAGAACTTCGTCTCGAAACTGAGTTGAATCTAGGCTTATTTAATAGACAGGAAGCCATGGATGGTCTTCTTAAGATGGAAGACCAAAAACATGAACTGATAAAAGCTTCCAACACTGCTTATAGTGAAGGAAACATTGAAAAAGCCAACGCCCTACAGAAAGAAATCGCTCAAGTCGATGTGGTCTTAGGCAAAAATCAGAAGCTTTTAAAAGCCGCCAAAAAACAAACTGTTGCACAGAAACAAGCACACCAATCCGGCGAAAATTTGTTCAGAGGTCTTGCCGGAACCATCGGGCTGGCCAAAAAAGCGCAAGATACTTTTGCCGGAAAACTTTTTAAAATGATTAAAGTCCTTTCGAAGCCCGGAGGGGTGAAGGCTTTTTTCAAAGGAATATTTCAGGGCATCATGCAACTGCCCTTTGCTCTTCTTGATAAAGTAATTCAACACACAATCCAGCTAATATTTGCCCTTGATAATGCTCAAAATGCCTTTTCCGCAGCAACACAGCAAGGCGATAAGTATAACCAAATGATTAGTGATTCAACATTTGCTAATATTCAATTTGGAATATCCGCCGCCGAGACCGAAAAAGCCCACCGTACTATGTATGAGAGTTTTTTCGCCTTTACTCAGACCGGCCCTGCTGCCCGAAGGCAAATGGGAGAGCTTGCCAGCAGGATGGAGAAATTAGGGGTTTCTGCTGAATCAACAGGCAAGATGATGAATTGGTTCAATAAGAACCTAAGCCAAACATCAGAGGATTCAATGGAATCCGCCGCCCAAATCGCCCTGTTGGGTAGAAATATAGGGATCAGCGCCGGGCGAATGTCAAGGGACTTTTTAGCGGCTATTCCTAAATTAACTGTATACGGTAACCGAGCCGTGGGTATCTTTGGTAACCTTGCTGCTATGGCACAAAGATCCGGAGCCTCTATGCAGGCCATGCTTGATGTCGCGGGCAAGTTTGATACATTCCAAGGCGCCGCCGAAGCTGTCGGAAAATTAAATGCCATCTTGGGAACTCAAATGTCGGCAACGGAAATGCTGATGATGACAGAGGATCAAAGAATTGAGACTCTTATCTTACAAGTTCAAACTTCTGGAATGGCATTTCGCGATATGGATCGATTCACCCAAAAAGCAATTGCCGCCGCTGCGGGAATTAGTGATATGAACGAGGCCCAACGCATTTTCGGTGGTTCATTGAGCGACTATCATGAAGCTCAAGAATTGATGGTGAAAGAAGCCGAAGCTCAAGAGAAGGTAGACAAGGCTGTAAAAAATGCTCTTCCGGCAAAACAAAAGCTGCTCATTGCCTTTAATCAAATGGTATCGCAGCACATTACAGATGAGTTTATAACAAGAATGCACCAATTTGTCGATTGGTTGATCAAATTGACAGAGCCCGAGCGCTTTCAAGCGTGGTTAAAGACAATGGGGCTGAGCAAAGACCAACTAGTTGCTCTCGGCGAGAAAATTTTATGGTGGGGTGGCGTTCTCGGCGCCGCCTATCTTTTTCTTCCAATGCTCGTTGGGGGTTTAAAATCATATATTATGTATAGCAAGCTTAGTAAGATTGCTACAAATGGCCAAGTCGCAGCCGAGAAAGCAAAAGGCATCATTTTGCCAAAAAACAAAGTCCAAATGAAAATGTATACCAAAACCACAAAAATGAATACAGCGGCAACTCAAGCAAACTCAAGGGCTGCATTTGCCGCCGCCGCAAAAATAGCTGCCGTCGGAGCCGCTATCCTGTTGGCCGGCATAGGTATATATATAGCCGTCAAGGGTTTTGTTGATTTAGCCAATGCCATGAGCGAAATGAAGAGTAACGTCGGCGCACTGGTTGCTATTGTTACTGTCATCACTGCCGGTTTTGTGGGAATGACCTTCGCACTCAGCCTGATGGGCGGAGCATCCGCTGCCGCTGCTGGTCCTATTATGGCTGTTGGGTTCGCTGTATTACTAATGGGCGCAGGCGTGGGCCTTGCTGCAATGGGTTTTGCGGTTCTGGTCATGGCCATCGGCGATCTTAATTCTAAGGGTCTCGAGGCTATTCAAACATTTGCCCTCTTGGCGTTTGGCATTGCTGCCATTGCCGCTGGTCTGCTTTACGCCTCTGGCGCCACTTTGGCCATAGGCACTGCTGCCATCGCCGCTGCACCCGGCTTGGCCACATTCACTCTTGCCATCAAGGGGATTGGCTTTGCCCTTGCTCTTGTTGCCGGCGCTTTGGCCCTTATGTTTGATAGAATGGCAGCATTCGGAAGGGCAATCAAAGGAACCGCAAAAGATTCAAAAGCCATGGCAGGAGCATTGCGTGAAGCCGGCTATGCTGCGATACTTAATGGTAACCCAATTGCTCTTGCTGGTTTGGCAGCACAAACGCTTTATGCCAAAGCATCCAAAACTACCGTTTCCATCTCCGGCGGTGCTAATCTGAAAGCAATGGCGGAAGGTATGGAACAAACCGCCTCTTTGGCGTCGTCTTTTGAAAAAGTGGCTGAAACCATGAATGCAATTGCCACTGGCATCAACGAGATAGACACGGCTATTGGCTCTGGCAAACGAAGGGTTGAAATCATTTCTACATTGTCCCATTTAGCTTCGATTTCCACCGCTGAAGTCGCCACTTCGGCTAGAGGAAAAACTGCATCTTCAATCAATACAACTCAACAAGCAATAAAGGTAGAGATCGAGAATAAATTTGAGGACCTTCAGCTTGTGGTTGATGACGGCAAAACACACTCTTTTGCAGCGTATATACGCACGAAGAGCATTAATCGCAAAGGCGTTGCTTGATGAATTTTGACATAGTCCGAGAGACATAGAAATGAAAAGTGTAAATGATATAATTCGTAAATACGCAAATTGCCAAGGCGGCGATCTCTTTTTTGGTGATCCATATATGCGCCACCCTCAGATATCTTTTTTGGCGTTTATTCAAGAAATGAACCAAACATTTTCTTTATCTTATGACCAAGAAGAGGTATATGGGAGAAACGACCCCATTACATCATATAGAAACACCAAGAGAACCCTATCGCTAAGCTGGATCATACCATCAGTTGATCTTTATGATGCCAAGTTGAACCACGCGAAGACAAGGCACCTAATGCGCTTACTTTACCCAAGATATGAAAACTTGGTAGATCAAAAAATGAGTCAAGATGAATGGTTGAAAGCAATGCATCCTCGATATTATCTGGAAAAACAAGTGTCCGCCGCAGTTCAGAGACAATTGAAACCTAAAACTGCCGACCCCCGCCCCGATACTGTCTTTAAGTTTTTTCATTACATGGAAGCGGATGGTCATCATCTGATGATGGGCGCCGAGCCACGCCTCCGCTCAGGCTCTGGAGAGTACGGCAGCGGCCACTACACCGATGCCGAAAAGATTTTCGCCCAAAGACGAGAAAATGAGAACAACCAAAACGAGGATGGCAGCGAGTGGAACCCCGAGCCCTTGGCTCAAAATATGTCAATTGATAGAGGAATAAAACATACCCAGACCATGATCGAGAACCCGATAGTGCTGATAAGATATTCAAATTTGATATCCGATGGTTTGGGCCTGCCCTTAATGGGCTATTTAGACGGTCTCTCAATAAAGCCATTACTGGATGAGGGCCACTTTACCGAGTGCCAAGGTGAGGTTCTAAATCCGATAACCAAGAAAAAAGTCATGATGTCCGCAGGCACCTACCCAAGGGTATATACTATTTCGTGCAATTTTAATGTAATTCATACAGAAGCTCTTGGATATGATGCACTGGGTGTCCCAATGAGTGACATATTTTTCATTTGAAGACTAATTATCTCCGGAGGGCCTATTGATGTCATCTATTTACACCATGCACAAATATTCGCTTAATGAATATGCAAAGCAGACCAATGCATATTTGTCTTTTTTTGCTATGCACCCCAACAAAGGCCGGGCATTCAAGATGGCAAGTATTCAAGGCTCCACCGCCGATCTCGATGCCAAATACCTGCCGAAGGCCGGCAAAGAACCAAGACAATCTGCTATGTTTTATGCATTTGTTAATGACTTTGACGAATCTTTTGCTTCTTCGTGGGATGCACAGCAATATTACGGCAAAACAGACGCCATTGTTGGATTCAAAAACACCAAAAGAACTATTTCTTTGTCTTGGAAAACACCAGCGGCTGATTTGGATGCAGCTAAGGATGTTTACAAAAATTTGAACTCCTTGGCAACGATGCTTTATCCGACTTATTTGGGAGTGAATGCTATTGCCGAGGCGGCGCCAAATCCACACAAAAAAGACACCAATGACTGGAACGATCTGGTCGAGTCAGTGAAAACAATATATAGGGCACCCGCGTCCAGACCCTTGGCCAAGCCTCCGATTATTGGAGTCTCGTGGGGGAACCTGATTGCAAATAGAGATCCTAATTACGACGCAGCCCCAACCTTCGCCCCAATGGGCGCCATGCCGTCTCATTCGCCAGATGCTCCCAATCCGACCTATTATTTAACTGAAGCTAGGGCTTTAATTTGTCATGTGGAAAATTTCGCTCTGGCCCCCGCTGTGGAGAATGGATATTTCTCTGATGCTGGCAAGCTATACCCAAGAATTTGGAATTGTTCGATCAATTTAACCGTCCAACATACCCATGCATTGGGCCGCCAAGCTCGAAGCTGGTAAAAGGAGAAGAAAATGTCAAGATATAGAAAAAGAACACTTGGATACAATATCCATCAGATGTACACTGAACACTTTAAGGCTCGAGATGTGTTCTCGATTGATCATTATGCAACGCCGAAACTTATCTTTCCATCGGACAACCAATCAAAGCTAATATCATTTATGACTCATATATGGTCTTCTAGGGATAAATATTATCAACTGGCCCAGAGGTATTATAATGATTCTAAGCTGTGGTGGATCATAGCTCAATACAATCAAGCTCCAACCGAGCAGCATCTTGTGGAGGGTCAGGCCATTAAGATACCTTTCCCTCTTTCTGCTGTATATAGCTATATAGGACAAGAGTAATGCCAGCCCCGACCGCATCCCAGCTTCAGGACGAAAAGTATCGCAACAAAAGATATTCCTATGACAAGCCCTCGCTTGTATTAGAGATGATTTGGAGTAAATTGTATTGGGACTCCAATGGCAAGAATGGCACCGACTTCGCGTGGAAGAATAAATTCACAGTCCAGCGCAATGAGTTGCTTTGTTATGCCGCCGCAATCAATGCTTTCTTGGACCCCGGCGAGAACCATTTTGAAGAAGCCAATGCTGATCTTTTGCGAGATATAAAGGATTCCAAAAGTGGTATGAACAGCACCGAACACTTTTTCACGAACCCAACTGAAGGTTATTTTCTTAAGGGCGGATATTGGCCCGGCTGGGCGAGTCAATATACAGCGAACCCCGCCTCCGCCGGAGATATTATACCTTACAATGAGTGGAAGAAAGCGCTGAGTGACTCAGACACTGCTGCTCAAACCGTCGCTCTCAATAAGTCCACAGATGGGTGGATTGACGGTGCAAATGAGATTCACTTGAAGAGCCACCATTGGGCTTGGCAAGTTCATCTCCCATGGCAGCAAGCTTTGAAGGCCAAAATCGACCAACTTATGCAACCTTGGCTCGACGAAGATAAACCGCCAGAATGGGTACTTCCCGCCGATGACTGGCGATATGCCAAAGCGCTATCAATTATTTTAGATGCAGGTATGCCATCGAGGGCAGAAAGGTCAAGCGGCTACGGTTACAAGGGTGGAATGCAATATCCACTGTTTTTATATTATCAGAGAACAGATGGAAAAGGCGGATACCAACCTTGTTGGGGTTATATTCATTGGTGTTCCGAAGTTCCGGCAGAGCCCACCAATGTTTTTGCCGACTCTCCATGGATGTCTGGAGACTCTTGGCTAGCCAAAAAGTGGGTTCCTTTTTGGAAGGCAATCCAAAATTCTAAGATAGCTGATGATTTGAATGTTCCGTCAAGAGAAAAGTTTGTCAAGATGGTCACTAAGAAGATCAAAGAGGTTATACAAAAAATTAAACATGCAGATCATGGTAGATCTTGTGTTAACATCAACGAAATGGATGAGACGATTGATTGGCCTCGACAAAGTGGCTTCACCGCCCCCGACTGGATCTTTGAAACCAATTCCGCATGGAACCACTTCAGCCCATTGAACGACGTGAAGAATTTAAGGGACACAATAGACTCCACAGAGGTGGTGGAACAACTCCAGAAGGCCGGCAAGCCCCCGTACTCCGCCGGGATAAACCCTTGCAACTCCTTTTGGGGAAGCCCCCACAAGGCGATGTCGTATTGGGCAAATAAAAAATCAACATTCCCCTCTCAAGGTAAAGGACCCACTTGCATCCGAGGTGCGCCAACGGTCTGGCACTTCGATAAAGTTGAAGAGTCTGCAAAGGCTACCACTTTACAGTGGAACTGGTCAATCTACTGGGATATTTTTAAGCCCATGGCTGCTGATTATTCCACAGTCTCTTCATCGCCGGGAAACAAGGCCTACATGTCTGGCATCTCGGAGGGCTGGTGGGACCCCGCCTCTGGCGGCTTCTTGGTTTTTAACTTTCTGAAAGGACTCCAAGGCACAAATGTGGAAAGAGATTATAAGCTTTGGGATCTGATCCACCCCGGCGATTTCGGCGGCGACAATGACACCGATGGTTTTGACGAGTCTTGGATACCGGAAACCGACGATGTCCGGGGACGAATGTGTGTAAAGATGACGTCCGACGATGTGAAAAAAATGCTCAATGAATGGTTTGAAAAGAACCCTGATACAACTTTGTATGGATTGGACAAGGATGGAAATACCAAGGCCATTCAAAAAGGCTTTACTTATAATCTCACCCTCGCCAATGCAGTCTACCGCAAGTGGGGTGAACATTGGGAGGATAACAAAGATCAATGGAAGAACGAATTTTGGAAACCACAACCATTGGATCGTGATATAGATGATCAACGTGTGGACTTAAACGATGCAACGAATTACGGCGGTGCTGTAGATGAGGCTTATTTTCAAGGGCTGGTCGAGTTTCATAAAAACCTCGATGCATATTACCAAAAGGCACAAAATTTCAATCCTGATCCAGACATCAACCCCAATGCCGACAAGGTCCAACACCATGCCATGTCTTGGGGTTTCGCCAGAGGCTTTGGTACTTCGTATAACAATGACGCGAGATATAAACGAATAATGCAAAAAGGGGAAACATATGAAAACGCCTTGCACTCTTTTGATTGGGACGATGAAGATGAGCGGGCTGAATTTAAACAATATATAGAAGATTTATTTGTTGATCATTGTGCCCTCGCCATCGCCGCCCATTATGCAGGTCATGCTCGGATGGAAGAAGCGGAAGCATTTTTGATTCAAATTTTAAAAAAAGAAACTGAAGATCCAAAAAAGCTCTCAAAAACAGATCTTTTAGAGGCCGAAGGCGATGCCAAGAAAGATTTACTGAATAACAATATCACCAGCGCCAGCCCAACCAAAGGTTCCGGAGCCCTTACAGACGAGGAAATTGAAAAAAGACAGAAATTTTTTAAACAATGCGCTCTTTTGTTAAATTTGGAACAGTTTGTTCAAGCCCATCGATTTAGAGTAAATGCTGCCATCGCCGACAAGACCTCCGGCATCCATAGTAACGGAAAAGGTCCGTATAATGGAAGATTTTGGATGCTCGAAGACGGCGGCGGCGGCCAAGCCTCGTCCGTTCCAGACCAATCTTCAATGGTCAATAAGTTATTCATTAGAGAGGATTTATATGCTTTTATGAATATTCCGCAAGCTGTTGTTGCCCTTATGACACCAAAATTGAGATTATATCAGGTATACAGCAAGGCAATTCAAATCGATGGCAAACCCGGAGATACTTTAATCGAAACTGAGTTTGAATTTCCGCAAGAAGGTCTCGGCCTTACCGAGACCGACAATGCAGCAAACCGCATTAAACAGATGTGGTCAACCGAGTTTGATAAAGGCAGTGGCGCCGGCATTAAAAGTTTTTCGTGGATTTATGAAGGGACCAGTCCAGCAACGGCACGGAATGATATTTCTTGTGATTTATCGCTCCATTTTCAATCTTTTAATGATTTTTTTAAATCGAGGGTAAACTCTATTAATGGTCGTTATTATAAGTTTGTTGATTTGGTTCTTTATCCCCAACATCGCACCAGCGACCGCCGCAGAGATTATGACCAAGGTGCAAAACAAGAATATGACCCTTCGGATTATAGAATAAGGGTGGATGTTGGTTGGAACGTTCCTCCTGAGTCACTTAGGGGAGAGATTAATCGAATTGCGAGACTAAGCCAAGTCGATTTGTGGTCGACTACAACAGACGACGCCGGCACGGTTATAGACTATTATGATCAATTGAGATTGATTATTAATAATAGCAACAAGTCTTTTTATCTAAACATGGTTGACCACAAGATGGACATTAAAGATACTGGTGCGGTTCAAATAGACATTAACTATAGGGCGTATGTTGAGACTGCTTTAAAATCAACCCGCTTTAATGCTCTCTTAGATGAAGAAACTTATATAATGAAGCGCAATCAAAAACAGCAACTTATAAATGCTAAAAAGAAAAAGTGTACCAGACAAGACTTTATGATACTCCGAAGAGAAATAGATAGGCAAAATGAGTTAATTACAAAAAATGCACACCAATCTATCATGAAGAGACTCATTAAAAGAAATAAAATATATTTTGTTGATGTTGAAGAGACAGACAAACTAGAATTTGAACGAAGGGGGTATTTTCCAAATAGACCTAAATATGTGAATTATGACAAAAAACAAGCGCAGTCCGGCATGGCAGTGATGACGCCCGATACCCAAACGCGCCTTAAAAAACATGCCAAGAGCAGCAATATTCGCACCTCAAGCTATCACCTTCTAAGAGACAAGTGGATAGACGAAAATGTCTCTAGAAATGTTCGCGTGAATTATTTTTTCATGGGCGATTTGATATATACAATTCTTGATGTCATTAACGGCATTCAACCAGATTTGGAAAAAACCAAAATATTGTTGGGAAGTTTTGAGTATATTGATTTTGACGGAAGATCAAGGCTTGCAAATATAGCAGATATCCCCGTGTCCTGCGATTATTTCTTCGAATGGTATACTCAACATGTTGTGAAAACGAAGAGACAATCATTTCCCGTTGCTTATTTCATTCGTACCTTGTGTAATCATTTTATAACTGAGTTGTTGTCTGATAAGTGTAGAAACAAGGCCCAAGTTTTGAAAATATCTTTCAAAACAGGTACTTTTATGTCTGCACCACACAAAGATAGAGATCCATTTGAACACATGGTAACCACATCAGATACAACCGCAAAGAGATCTAATGGATTGGAAAGGCTTTTGGTTCAGGTGGGAAAATATTATGATGGCACCTACACCTCGGCCACCCTCCCCTTGACTCATTATGACCGATCACCGGGAGCGAATATTACTCAAAACTTTTTTCATTATATGATGGTGTACCCAGTTGTTTCTCCTGCGATCAACCACCCCGGCACGGGTGATGAACTGCAAGACAGGAAGCGCGGCGTCCACCACATACATATCGGCGCACGGACAGGTGTTATCAAAAAAGTTAGTTTCGACAGAACAGATATCCAGTACATCCGAGAGTCTCGTTTTTTAAATCAGGGTGAAGATGGTCTGCTTCAACTTGGGGCGGTCTATAAGGCGACGATTGATATGGTGGGGAACACTCTTTGGTTCCCGGGAATGGAGCTATACGTCAATCCTCTTGGCGTAGGTGGATTGGAGCTTGGTTTTCCAAATGATTCTTCTTCCGCTGCTAACAAGCTGGGCCTTGGAGGTTATCACATTATAACAAGAATTAAATCTACAATAGCCCCGGGTGTGTTCAACACACAGGTGGAGGCTCAATTTCACTATTCCGGCGATAAATCTGTTGACAAGCAGCGCCTCGGATTTATAAAAGCCGATGATAAGACATCAATTGTTGATGTCAAGGGCGAAATATCTGACCAATGTGAGAGTATTTTGACCCAATTACAAAAAAGCACAGCCCATCTTGGCGGCAAGCTGTCTCGTATTGATGAAGAGACTAGTTATTCAACCGGAAAAGACCTCGAAGAGCAAAATATGGATAAAATGACAGAGAATGCAAACAAAACTATTCCGAATGTTCCAAGTAAATATGGCGTGGCCCCTAAAATCGAGTCCAAAGCGCCACGGACTCCGGATAACAAGCGCAATAACCCCGGCGGCTCCGGCGGCCATCGAAAGCCCGATACGCCTGCCAACCCGATTCGACCAAACCCGTCTCCCCCGGTCAGCAATGTCACCTATGGGCCAAATACAAAGAAGCGCTGATTTTCAAAAAAAATATGACTGAAAAAATAAAGGAGAAGCTTGATTATGGCAAAATATAACGCCAATAACGATATGGATTCACTATCTGAATTGACCATTGAACGCGCTCGATATCAACTTGAGGCGTGGGGACCAACAGTGCCCGAGCAAATCGTTGATTTTAATTTTGCAGAGCGCAATCGCTATGGAAGAATAAATCAAGACAGAAACGCCATTATTCCTAGGCCAGAGTTCTTGCAAACAATTAGCTTTTCAGTCCCAGATCAGACAACATCAGTAATGATGAATTTTGTTGCCACTGCCTTTAATGAGATGAGAGACAGAATGACAAAGGCCTGTCGCCTCGGAATCATTACAGGTGATCATCCATTTCTTCATTCGCTTGAAATTTCCCGTGCATATATTTCACCCATCAAGCTTTATCGAGGCTATATGAACTATATTCTTTCTCGATATAACAATGAGTATCTTCCTAGTATTGAATCTCATACCCCGGTTATAAATTTTGATGATTATTGGAAAAATATAATTAACTTTTGTAAGATGATTGGGTCTCAAAATCCAATTACATTTACCGGTTGGCACCGAAGCAAACATTCTTCTATATTTACAAGTGGGTTGGCAATAGATATAGCCGGATTGCCCATTGATGATGATAAGCCAAAATTTGACATGTTTATAAGCGCCGCCGAGTGGGGATATTATTCCAACGTGGCAAAATATCATGGTTTTTCGATATCACACAATGCTCCGTGGCTGTTGGTTGCTGATTTACAATCTCCTGCAATGCTACAATATATGCATGCCGAAGGTCTTTCCAATGAGAATCATTTGTTTGCCGCCCAATACCAACTTGCTATCGATTTTGAACTAGAGTTGTTGAAAAACGTTCTTATAGACGGGTACAACACTTATGTTGCCGCCCGGCCATATTATAAAAAGCCTTTTATATGCCCAGAGTATAATTTGGTAAATAAAATAAAGTTTAGAGAATCTACTAGTGCCCAAGCAGTTGCGGCGAGAATCCCCAATTTAATTTTTTATGTGTTTTATACACAAATAAGAAATATTGAGGAAGACCTGCCACTAGCGCCGGCCGATCTAGCTAGAGTGATTTCAAAACTTAAATATTTTTATAATTCCCTTGGCCCAGAGGAAGCAATGAGGTATCTCAATGAACAGTATCGCTCTTTATATAAGTTCAAGCCCGGAACTACATATCAACACGCTAAGAGAACGAAATTAAGAAAGGAAATCATAGAAGCTGAAAATGCAGCAGAAGAAAGAGCCTCCCCGCTTTCAGTTTTGCTTCCTGATCCAACTAAAGGAAGTTATTAAAAAAACTTGACAAGTTCTCCAAGATATGTTATATTATATAAAACGGAGAAACAATGGCATTTCAAGTTATTGATGAAAAGGATGGATGTTATGGAATTTACACAAACGGAACCTTCGTATATGATCGGGTTCCTAATGCTTTGCGCGGGACTTGGGATTGGTCTCATCATCTCGTTGGTCACGATATTGACTATGCACATATCTGGAGCGGCGGTAAAGCGCTTGCTAAGGCTTGCCCCGAACACTTACAAAACCGACTCGAGTCACACGAAAAAAAAATCAAAGCCCAAATCAAATCACATTTGAATGCGAAGATAGATATATCGGAGATATGTTTGTTTGACATGGTGCCGGAACAACAATTGAAGGCATATCTTGAAACTAAGAGCTTGATATGTCAATATATTTTTGAAGAGATCGAAAAACCAAAGAATTATTCTTTTCTGTCTCAGACGCATGAGACATGCAGAGAAATAGCAAAACAGAATCTTAAAATAGATTGGGAATTGGCCAGACATCTCGCCGTCAAAGACCCCAAAGCTCGTTCTATAGTGGAACGCTTTGATCCTGCGAGAACATTCATTAATTACAATGTGTTTGGGTCAATAACGGGTCGTTTGGCAACTCATCCTGATTCGTTTCCCATCATGAACCTTAAGGCAGAACACAAGGGGATTCTGCTTCCGAAGAACAATTGGTTCGTTGAGTTTGATTATAATGGTGCAGAGATACGAACATTGCTGTCATTGACCAAAAAGGAGCAACCTCATGAGGATATTCACGAGTTTCACATGAAGAACATATATCGCGATCTTACAACGAGAACTAAAGCTAAAGAGCGTTTCTTTGCTTGGCTCTACAATTCCAATTCGGAGGACTATTTGACTGAACGTTACTATGACCGCCAGTCTATCCTAACCTCCTACTACCGGGGTGGGTGCGTGTATACACCCTTCGGGCGTGAGATCGAGACAGATGACTTTCATGCTCTCAATTATCTGCTTCAAAGTTCATCATCCGACAACTGCATGACTCAGGTTAACAAGATCCATCGATTTTTGAGAGACAAGCGATCAAATGTTGCTTTCGCGATTCACGACTCGGTTGTAATTGACCTTGCTCATGGCGATCGTAACCTTTTGCCTCAAATTAGAGAGATTTTTGAAGACACAACGCTTGGAAAGTTCAAAGTTGGGGTTAAAATAGGCCAAAACATGGGCGAATTAAAGGAGTTCTCATGGTAGTGATAGGATTGGGCTCCGCTGGTGCCAACATAGCAAGAGAGTTCGAGAAGTACTCTCAATATAGGGTTGTTACGCTAGAAGTGGACAAGGAAATCCCTCGACAGTCAACCGTTGAAGAGTACGAGGCGAACACTCCGAGGCTTAAAAGAAAAATTAAGAAAATCGAAGGTGAAGTTTGGTTTGTTGTAGCCGGAGCCGCAAAAGTTGCAGCCTCAACATTGGCCGTTCTTGAACAGATTAAAGACCACAAGATAAACGTTGTTCATATATCTTCAGATCCAATGTTTATGTCGGCTCAAGCTAGATTAAGAGAAAAAGTCATAATTGGTGTGTTGCAGCAATATGCCCGCTGCGGCCTACTTAATGCAATTTACTTGGTTTCCAATAAGCATGTTCTTGATCTCCTCGATGGCATCCCATTTCATGAGGCGAACGCAAAGATCAACGAAACAGTGGCATCTATGATTCATTATTTCAATATTTATCAAAACACTGATCCACTTATGGGCTTCAAAATGGAACCAAAAGAAATTTCTCGTATTAGAACCTTTGCAATGGTCGATGTGGAAAAAAGTGAAGAAAAGTTGTTTTTTCCCCTTGACAATATCACCGAAACATGTTATATTTATAATATCAAAAAGACGGAAAAGTCTAATGATAAAAAGATCCAAAAGATCAAAACTATGATGGAGGTAAAAGAAACATCATGCAAAACATCATTCGCAATGTATACGACAGAGTACGATCAAAGCTTCTGTCACGCGATACAAATGACTCATTACATACAACAGGAGGAACAATGAATCAATACAATACATACACCGGAACCTTTACCAAGCGCGACGGCCAATCTCGAACCATGACTTTTGTCAAAGGAACTGATGTTCCACAACATATTCGTGGAACTGGTAAAACCCCCCGGCTTTCTAAAGGTGAAGAGATCGTTTATGACGTAAAAGCCAATGGATGGCGAGTATTTAACCACAACACTATCCAAGGACAAATTACTGAAAGTAATGTTAAATTTTCATTTGACAAAATCTCATAACGTGTTATATTAATATATGAGCAACGGGGGAGTGCTCTAAACTCCCCCATATTAATTAAGTAGTCTTGGAGGAATAATGCTTAAACACAATGGAACAATCTTTAATGCACATAGATATGCAACAACTGTAGACCGGTCCGTATCCGGGGTACATGTAATTCAAGAATATACGGACAACTCGATCCAATACGGATCTAAAGAAGTTATGGTTATTGTTGATTCACATAAGAATCAAATCATAACGATGGACATTGGAACAGGGATTGCAAAAGATATTTTTTGCACCAATTATCATACTTTCCATAACGAACCTAAAGATACTAGTGGGATTTCAATGGCTGGTTTGGGGTCTAAGCTGTTTTATAAGCTTTCGGACACAAGAGTAACAATAACTAGGCACAATGGAACCTACTATTACTCTACATGGGACTTCTCATCTAAAGAGAGTTTTGCAAAACCAGTTATTGACTATTTAGACACAGACAATATACCTGAAGAACTGCGAGATCATGAGGATATAATCAAAAGGTTTGTCAGCATCGACCATGACGGCACGACTACGATTTTGCCAAACATTAAAACTTGGGGCAAATATGGCACCTCATCATTAAGATTTTTTAACGCCTTGAGGGAGTATTATGCCAACCGATATGGCCACTTTCTTCATACAAACAAATTGACAATGGCAGTATCATATGTAGACAACAAGGATAAAAGAGAGTGGTTCAAGATATCTTCCGCAAACATATTCAATTCAACTTCGTACAACTCGGCTTTTAACAAGGCAGGAAATATTGAGGTTAGAAGCTGGATTGTAGAGCCGAACAAAGAACAGGCGAAGCTTACCAAGTGCGGTATTAATATTTATCGCAACGACGTTAAGGCTGTTACAAATCATTTTCTTAAGATCGGTCAACGCAAAAAGAAGGGGCAATCAATTAGTGTTGTTAAGGCGGCCCCTCATGATCACAAAAGCATCCGCCAAATCGTATTTTTTAACTCTGAGTCTGATGACGAGTTTGTCATTAACCACATTAAAACTCAAATTGAGTTTGGAGACGAGATTGAGCAACTTTGTGCATCTGAATTTACAAAAATCGTTGAACAATATGAAAAACAACAACAAGAGGCGCAACAGGAGAAAGTCGCTGAGGCAATCGAAGAGGATACTTCCTTAGTATTTACAATCGAAGAGCTTGCAGCCAAGACGGCATGGAAAATGGCCAATGGCCAGATATCATTTAATAAATCATCGAAGGTCTATAGTACCATTGAATCCCTCCCTACGGATGGAATAGATTTAATCAAGAGTCTTTTGGCCTCTATCCCATCACGCCAAGTAAACCAATTGGGTAAAACATTGGAAAATAACATTGGAGGCGACAATGTATAGCAAAGAGCCAAGCACTTTTACAACAGTGTTTCCATATACTGATCGCTTTTCAGTCATGGCATCATCAGATAATGATGTGAAGATATCACACAAGCACTCGATCATTGGCAAATCCAACAAAGCAGGTAAAGCCTATGTCGGTGATCAGGTACTTGTTGTAGGACACAAAAAAGAAGGCGTTCATGTGTTTGCAGCAGAGGTTGGCAAATGGGTGTCCGATGATCGAAAGAATGTCTGGTATAATCAAGGTGGAAATTTGTGGGATTTCAATTATGAAATATCATCCAAGACTAATCAAGTATTCATGACTTGGGATGAAATTAAACAAATCACCGGCGCGGAAGAAGATCTTGATATAAAGCGAATTTTTCTAGATCGCTATAGGCCAAAAAATTTCGGGACGAAAATTTCCAAACTTGGAAAATATAGAGATAAACTATTTACACATTTAAGTAAAAATAACTTGACAAATGATAACCAATAGGTTATAATATATAAGACAGCAAAGAGTGAGATTATACTTTTTGACTTTAGGGTGAATCCCCAAAATGACCATAAACTATAAGGAGATAACAATATGGCTTTAAATTTAGATGCAATGCGAGCGAAGCTCGAACTTTCCCGCAACGGCGGAAGAAAACAAGATAATACAAAATGGCGTCCGCAAGAGGGCGACCAAACCATTCGTATTTTGCCCACTTCTGATGGAGATCCTTTCAAGGAATTTCATTTTCATTATAACGTGGGACGAAACCCCGGTATTCTTTGTGAAAAGCGAACTCACGGCGGTGAATGTCCAATCTGTGATTTCGCATCACAACTGTGGCGAGATGGTGTGGATAACAATGATGACCGGGCAAAACGCGAAGCAAAAAAGCTTTTCGCTCGGAAACGTTATTTTTCGCCAATTTTGGTTCGTGGACAAGAATCACAAGGAGTAAAGGTTTGGTCTTATGGCAAGACTGCTTACGAAATGCTTCTTGGGTATGTTCTTGACCCGGATTATGGGGATATTACTGATCCCGAAACTGGAACAGATATTGTTCTGAATTATTCAGTCCCCGGCACCCCCGGATCTTTTCCAAAAACTCAATTAAAACCAAGGCGTAGACCATCGGCTCTTTGTGATGATATGGTGGCTGACTGCTCTCAATTGCTTGACAGCATTCCAGATATCGAATCTCTTTTTGAAAGAAAAGCCAAAACAGAGGTTCAAGCCATTCTGGATGAGTATCTGTCAACTGATACTTCCTCCGAATCAACCTCTACCGAGACGCAGAAATACAACACTACGTCATCGTCAAAAGTTGATAAAGCATTCCAAGAATTAATGGGCGCTTAGTTTTAATTGGACCGCAGGAAGGCATGGGTTTACAGATGCCTTATTTAAATATTCGGAGGATAATATGAGTGTAAATAAAGGACAGAAAGTCGCTGTTCACTATGTGGGAACATTAGATGATGGCACTGAGTTCGACAATTCTAGAACAAGAGGCGAACCCTTAAAATTTGAATTTGGAGCCGCCACCATCATGCCAGCATTTCAAGATGCTATTTCAGAAATGAATATCGGCGAGATTAAAAAAATAGAAGTTGAACCAGATCAAGCTTATGGGCCAATAAATCCCGATGCCTATACGGTTGTGCCGCTTCAAAATTTTAAAACGCCTGAAGATCTGGTTGTTGGATCTATTGTCCATGGCCAAAACGCATCAGGGCAACGCTTTGCTGCTAAAATCGATGAAATAAGTCAAGACAGCGTTAAGTTGGATTTTAATCACCCGATGGCCGGCAAGAAGTTGAGTTTTGAAATTGAACTTATAAGCGCGAGTTAGGTCCAAAACCGCAGGGAGGCATGGGTTACAGATGCCTTAATTTTAAATGAATGGAGCAAACATGGCTGGTAAAAAAAAGATTCCTGCCCAAAGGGCAATTGAGTTGTCTGCTATTATGGCAGGCTGCACTTTATTGGAAGTTAACGAGATGTTAAAAACAGCAGGATTTCCAGATATGAATGAGACTTCCTATACAATGGTTAAAAAACAATATATCCCCTTTTTAAGGTCTGCGGGAGATAAATATATCAAAGAGCATTTGTATAGCCCCCGCAGACTTAATCAATTAAAAGGAGAATAAAAAATGATTATTAATCTAAACGATGAAACATTTGAAGAATCAACTTCATCGGGCATCACTTTAGTTGACTTTTATGCAGATTGGTGTCAACCGTGCATAAGAATGATGCCAAAAGTCGAATCAGTAGCCTCTAAGCTTGGCGAAGATATAACCGTTGCAAAAGTTAATGTTGATGAAGCTCGAAATACTGCTGCCAAATTTGGTGTGCGAAGTATTCCAACTTTTGCTCTAATTAAAGATGGAAAGGTTCTTCGTATCTCTGCTGGTTCCAAGAGCGAACAAGATTTACTTTTGTTTGCTGAATCTTACAACAGAGGTGTATAATTGGGAAAGGTAGTACAAATGAAGAAAAAACCGGGAAAAATGGATCTTGAAGCAATCAAAAAGCGAATCAATAAAACGACTGGCATGAATGTTGCTCACGATCTAACGAAAGATAATCCCACTGAAGTTAAACAGTGGATTCCGACTGGCTCCCGTTGGTTGGATTCGATTATCTGTAGGGGCAAGATGGCTGGCATCCCCGTTGGTAAAATAACAGAAATAGCTGGTCTGCCAGCTACAGGCAAGTCTTTTATGGCTGCGCAGGTAGCAGGTAATGCACAAAAAATGGATATGCAAGTAGTCTATTTTGATTCTGAATCTTCACTCGATCCAGCTTTTTTGAGAAGAGCCGGCTGTGAATTGAGCACACTAATGTATGTTCAGGCCGTTTCGGTTGAGAAAGTTTTGGAAACAATTGAGGATTTGATGTCAGCAAGCTCAGAAACACAATGGTTGTTTATCTGGGATTCCATTGCAAATACAGCATGCGAAACAGATATTGAAGGCGACTTCAATCCCCTGTCAAGTATGGCAGTCAAGGCACGGACCATGGGTAAAGCTTTTCGAAAGTTAACTATTCCTTTGGCCAATCAACAATCAACGCTAATTTTAATTAATCAGTTGAAAACCAATATTACGAGAAGTATCGCAGAGGCTATGACCACCCCCTTTGTAGCCCCCGGCGGCAAAGCAATTGAATATAATTGCTCTCTCAGGGTTTGGCTTACTAAACGGAAAGCTAAAAATGCATTCACTACGGATAATAGTGGATTTCGAATTGGCTCTGAAGTTAAAGTTAAATTAGAGAAATCTCGTTTTGGTACTGAAGGCCGCAGAGCAACTTTTCAAATTCTCTGGGGCTCTGACGTCGGAATTCAAGATGAAGAAAGCTGGTTTACAGCATTGAAATTGTCTGGAACCGATAAGTTAAAACAGGCCGGCGGTTGGTATACTCTGATTGACAAAAAGGGCTATGAACATAAGTTCCAAGTCTCTAAGTGGGTGGAAAAGCTAAAAGACAAGAATTTCCGCCAATTGGTATATGATTTGATGGATGAGGTTATCATTCATCGCTTTGACAAAACGGCAAATGAGATAGATTTGGGCGACGAAGAATAAAAATAAAATTACTTGACAAACCACTTCCTCCGTGTTATATTATAGCATGGAGGTTTTTTTATGGAGGAAAAGATGAAAAAGGTTATTATAATTGATGCACTTAATCTGTTTATTAGAAATTATGTTGTGAATCCCACAATGGACAGAAAGGGCATTCCCATCGGCGGCTGCATTGGATTTCTTAAATCAATGCAGAAAATTACAAGAATACTCCGACCTGACGAGATTATAGTTTGTTGGGACGGCATCGGTGGATCTCAAAGAAAGAAAGCAAAAAATAAAGACTATAAGGCCGGAAGAAAGCCTCTTCGGTTTAACAGACGAATGATTGAGCTTGACCCAGCCTCTCAGGAGCAAAATAGAATTTATCAACAAATTCGCCTTTATGAATATCTTAACGAAATGCCAGTGATACAAGTATCGTTGGATGGAATAGAGGCAGATGACTTAATAGGACACATAGTACACCAAGATTACTATTCTGGTTGGGAAAAGGTCATTGTTTCAAGTGATAAAGATTTTTTTCAATTGGCTTCTGATGAAACAAGTGTATATCGACCCATTCAAGATACATTTGTTACGATTGAATCGCTTTTGGACAAGGACAGGATACATCCCAACAATTATGCACTTGCGAGGGCGTTGGTGGGCGACAAATCCGATAACTTGCCGGGAGTTCCGAGAGTTGGACTGAAAACGGTGGCAAAGTTGTTCAACTTTCTGTTGGAGTCAAAAAAATACACTGTATTCGATATTATTGAAAATTGCCGGAAACAGGATAAAATCACCGCCGCCCATAGAAATATTATAGACAACAATCAGTTGGTTTTTGAAAATTATGATATGATGCAGTTATATGATCCAATAATATCTTACACGAACAAACAATCGATTGACTATCAAATTCAAAATTTTGAATTTGATTTTGCAAAAATTAATGTTACAAAGATGCTTTTTGAAGATGGCCAAGGTTCTTTAAATTTCAATGAGTTATACACATATTTCAGAAGCTTTTCTGCATTAAACATTCATGAAAAAAAAATAAAAAATAGTATTTGACAATGTTCTGTCAACGTGTTATATAATTATATTAGGTTTTGGAGGAAACTATGGCTAATCAAACGGAGACTCTTTCCCGTTTCGGGAAATCGTTTCAAGAAAAGTTGTGTCAGCTTATCTTGGAAGATAGACCATTCTGTGATCAAATCTCAGAGGTCTTAAATATAAATTTTTTAGAACTCAAATATCTTCAGGTGTTTGTAGAGACAATATTCAACTATCGAGATCGATACAAGACTCATCCCAGTTATGAGTTGATGGCTACAATGCTTAAATCAGGTTTGTTGCAAGAAAATGGAGCCGTTAAAAAGCAGGTCCGAGATTATTATTCTAGAATAATGAGCGGTGCTGTCGTCGGTGCAGATTATATTAAAGAACAGGCCATAGATTTTTGCAAAAAACAAGTTCTAAAAGAAGCTATGATCAAATCTGTTGGGCTTTTAAAATCATCTTCTTATGATGAAATACAGAAGATCATCAATGACGCATTAAGGCTCGGTGTGGAAAACAACTTCGGCCACGATTATTTGAAAGATTTTGAACAGCGGTTTATCCTGAAGCCAAGACACCCTGTGAGCACCGGATGGGAACGCATAGATGATGTTAGTAAAGGCGGTCTTGGAAGAAGAGAGCTTGGAGTTGTTATTGCTCCCACTGGCGCCGGGAAATCGATGGTACTGTGCCATTTGGGCTCCCACGCTGTTAAGGATGGCAAAACAGTTATCCATTATACTCTTGAGTTGGCAGATACGGTAGTTGGACAAAGATATGACTCTTGTATAAGTGGTGTCCCACTTGGCGATTTGTTGAGAAATAAAGAAAAAGTTTTTGATGTTGTCCAAGACCTCGAAGGCCAACTAATTATTAAGGAATATCCAACAAAGTCGGCATCGACTTCCACAATTAAGAGTCATCTTGAAAAATTAAGGAAACGCTCAATTGAGCCTGATATGATTATTGTCGATTATGCCGATTTATTAAAACCAATCAAATCAAGTAGCGAAAAGAGGCACGAATTGGAAAACATCTATGAAGAGCTTAGAGCAATAGCTCAGGTTTATAATTGTCCCGTGTGGACAGCCTCGCAGACCAATAGGTCTGGCCTGAATGCAGAGGTTATCACGATGGAATCTATATCGGAAGCCTTTAATAAGTGCTTTGTTGCCGATTTTATCTTTTCTTTGTCTCGAACAATTCAAGATAAACAGGCGAATAAGGGCAGAGTTTTTGTAGCCAAAAACAGAAATGGACCAGATGGCTTGGTATTTCCAACCTTTATTGATTGGTCAAGCATATGTATGAAGGTATTGGAGAATACCGGAGAAGACACAGACGATGCTGTTAAGGAAACCACGGCATCCGCGTTACAGTATTTGAAAACAAAATACGAACAACACAAGAAATAGGAGAACATTGTGGTGAAACTAGCAGACATTAGTGTGAGAAAGTTTAAACTATCGGATCAATTTATTAACCAATATAGAGAAAAGACCGTTCCGTGGGGACCAGTCGGATATATTACATTTAAAAGAACCTATGCAAGGCGTTTGAGTGAGTTTGATCCCAACGCTACAGGCACAGAAGAGTGGTATCAAACATGTCGCAGAGTAATTGAGGGCATGTTTGATATTCAAAAGCGCCATGTTGTGGCCACAGGTCTCGAATGGAATGATGCCAAAGCCCAAAGAACAGCAAAAGAAGCTTATGATAGGCTGTTTACTCTCAAGTGGACACCTCCCGGCAGAGGATTGTGGATGATGGGTACAAAGTTTATTTATGAGCGCACAGGCGCAGGACTTTTTAATTGTGCATTCCGCTCTACCAAAGATCTTGGCTCCAAAGGCGGCTATTTATTCTCTTGGATGATGGATGCTTTAATGGTCGGAATTGGTGTTGGGTTTGATACTCTTGCCGCCGGTACTTTCACGGTCAAAGAGCCTCAGTGGACCAACGACATTCACATGATTGAGGACTCTCGCGAGGGCTGGGTCAACTCTGTCCACCTGATATTAGATGGCTATTTCTTGGGCAAGAAAGTGCCCCAGTTCGATTACTCCTTGATCCGTGGTATCGGAGAGCCCATCAAGGGCTTTGGTGGCACCGCAAGCGGAGCAGGTCCCTTAATTGAGCTACACAAGAATCTTAAAGAGCTATATGTGAACAAGGCCGGAGAAGAGATAACATCGGTTGATATTGTCGACACAGAAAATCTTATCGGACGGTGCGTCGTCGCAGGCAATGTCCGCCGTTCCGCCGCACTCGCCCTCGGCCAAGCCGAGGATAAAAGTTATTTAACAATGAAGAATGACCAAGAAAAACTCTATCACCATCGATGGGGCTCCAACAACTCATTTGAGGCTAAAGTTGGAATGGACTATACTTGGCATGCCGAACAAAGTCAACAAAATGGTGAGCCGGGCTACATTTGGCTTGACAATGCAAGATACTATGGTAGGATGAAGGATGGCATTAGATATGATGATACAAAGGTGATGGGATTTAATCCCTGTGTCGAGCAACAACTTGAAGACGGAGAATTATGTTGTCTTGTTGAGACATTCCCCGCAAAGCACGACACCTATGAAGACTATCTTAGAACCTTGAAGATCGCTTATCTGTATGGCAAGACAGTTACCCTGATTAATACCCATTGGCCTGAGACTAATGCCATCATGTTAAAAAATAGAAGAATCGGCCTATCTCAATCTGGTGTGGTCCAAGCGTTTAATAAGTTTGGCAGACGACAAGTCTATGAGTGGTGTGACAATGCTTACGATGAAGTTCAGGCAATGGACATTGAATATTCAGATTGGCTTTGTATACCCCGTTCTGTTCGTATGACATCGATAAAGCCTTCTGGAACTGTATCTTTGTTAAATGGTTCAACTCCCGGCATACATTTTCCCGAGGATGAATACTATATTCGACGGATCCGCTTTGCCACAACATCCGATTTACTTCCAGCACTTAAGTCCGCTGGCTATAAGATAGAAGAAGATGCTTATTCTCCGAATACAATGTGTGTTGAGTTTCCTGTTTACGAGCCTCATTTCACAAAAGGAAAGCGCGATGTTTCTATGTGGGAGCAATTGGAGATAGCAGCCCAGTATCAGCACTTTTGGGCCGACAATAGTGTGTCCATTACAGTCACGTTCAAACCATCCGAAGCGCCTCAGTTGAAAGATGCACTTGAGATGTACGAAACCCGCCTCAAGGCTGTTTCTTTTTTGAAATATGAAGAAACTGGCTACAAACAGGCTCCTTATGAGCCAATTACAAAAAAACAATATGAAGAGATGATCTCGAAGGTTGTCCCAGTTCAGAGAATAAACACTGAACAAGCCGGAGCCGGGTCTAAATTTTGTACAAACGATACATGCACAATTTAAAGGAGAAAAAATGCATTTTTTACCATTTAATCGTCACTTAGTTGTCGATTTGATTGAACAAGAAGAAAAAATAGATGAAAGTATTATAGTGCTGCCATCTGATTATGAAAAGCCTGTGTCACCCTATGCCAAGGCTATACTTATAGAAGCGTCCAGAGATTCAAAATTTTATGACTCTTTGCAAACCAATGATACAATATTGGTTGAAAGGAGAATGTTACATAAAATTGAAATTGATGACTCTTCTTTCTATTTAATATTAGAAAATTATATTTTTGGGAGAATTGATACATGAAATTAACAAAAGACAACCTTCGCTCTTTAATCAAAGAAGTGACTTTCGAGAGACAGAAAAGCTCTATGATTCTGTCCGAGACACCACCTGACACTGAAGATCCGCTTCCCAGCGACGTATCAAGGAAAACTTACGACAGAATCATAGACGTTTTGGAGGGCCGAGACCCTTCCGTGGAAACCATCGTCATAATGTCGGGCCAAAACCCTATGGCCCAAGAAACAGACGCAGCTAAAAATGCCATGCTAGACAATAGACTTAAAAAAGATCTCACCAGCATGAATTTGCAATTCATCCCGGTTGGTGGCAAATTTGACAATGATGAGGACTCTGTTTTGATTATGAACCCATCTCGCGCACAGGCCGAAAGTTTAAACAGAAAATATAACCAATGGGGTTATGTCTGGGGCGAGAAATTGCCAAATTTTCAAATGATCCAAGTTGATTATGATAAAGATCAGGGCGAATTTCAGGCTCCCGGCTCCAAAGTGACCACCTTTGTCATAAAGGACAAAAAAGCTCAATTGGCCCAAGACAATTATACTTTTGATTACGAGTCTGGTCTTAAATTTCTCATTCCATTATATTGAGGTGATTAGTGAAAAGTATATTTTTATATGATGACAGCATCGGCAAGGTAGACCTTGTACAGCATATGGGTTCTGACTTGACAGTTGTCAATAGCGCAAGGGTGTCATTTGGAATAGAAAAAGAAGAACTGGATACCCGAGACAAAAAGTTGATCAATTATCTTATAAAACACAGACACACTTCAACTTTGGAGCACTGTAGTGTAACTTTTAAATTTACAGTTCCGCTATTTGTTCGATCACAGCACCACAGACATAGAACGTGGAGTTATAATGAAATATCCAGACGCTATACTTCTAAAGATTTACAATTTTATACTCCCGACTCGTTCAGAACCCAGCATGAATCAAATCGACAAGCATCTAATGAGGCTGAACTCATCGACCCGGTAATTATCCCAGATTTATATGATATTGGTTATGGAGTAACAGCTTCGAATTTAATAAATCGAGCCACTAAGGAGAGCGTTGGATTGTTTAACATGCTTTTAAAATCCGGCGTGTGTCGTGAGCAGGCAAGAATGGTTTTGCCTCAAAACTTATATACAGAATATTATGGAACGGTCAATCTTAATAATTTACTTAAGTTCGTCGACTTGCGAACCCACGAAGGAGCCCAATGGGAAATTAGAAGAGTTGCAGAGGCTTGTTTACAGTTTGCTAATGACCTTTTCCCAATAACGGTTAAGTCCTATAGGGAACTTAGAGGTGGGAAATAGGCCACTAAGGGTTGGCAATTTAATTATTTTGAGTGCTTTTGGCAAATCAGTTATGAAACCAAACAATGCCAAAGTCGGAATCGTGATTTCAGGCCCTTATGAAAAGAATTATATGTGTGCCAAAACTGGCCTATATGTCAAATATTTCACCTATGATGTTATCTTGGGAGAGGAACTACTTAAGGACATACCAGAAGACTTTATTTATAGAATGGGAGACGATGACCATGAAGAGAATCCACGAGGGTTGGAAGAGATATTTGAACGAGATGGAGATGAAGAGTGACCCCCATCAAAGTCGATTAAAAGTTGGCGAAAAGATGCGGGATTTTCTTTTTTCCCCTTTACAAATCGTAGATCCAAGTCTTGACATGTCAATGCGGGCAAGTGGGAATGTCGCCTCCACATATAACTTCTTATATTGGGCTGTGTTTGGGACAAAGCAAGAGAGAAAAGAAAACCCGGGAAGAATTTATCGCCCCAAATTGGGCCTAGAGTTTGCGCATCAAAAAGTTGAAATGCTGATGTTAAAACTTACTGACGATGAAGAGAGAACTCTCGCTGCTGACATTGATACCATCATAGAGGTGGTAAAGACTAAACAACACCCCACAAGTAGTGTTCAAATACCAGTGACACTGACTGGGCATCCAAACGTGGAGCCTTCGTTTGGAACAACATTTTTCGGTGGCTCCGGGGCAGTTGACTGGGGCATGGGTGGTTCGATTTTGACACCAGATGGCAAGAGTTATTTGATTTACATCTTGGAAAAAATTAAAAGCCAATTACCTGAAACAGATATTGAACCTCTCCCACCAAAGGACTTGACTAGTTTGTATTTCTTGGGCCAGCCCTTTGTTCCTGCTGGTCCTGCTGATGGTGTCGAAAAGGGACACTTCTCTTCAAAAGCATTTGATTATGAAGCTTTTTTGAAGTCAATTGGCAGAGGTGGTAAGTGATAGGTCACACCTTTTCGATGGACAAATTGGTCATCGGGGGGAGTTTAGAGTCCCTTTTGTATTCATATATAACCGAAACTCCAATTGTTATTGACCAGCCCCGCCGACCGTCTGAAATAAGCGAAGTACACCCTACTTTGAACTTTTGTTTTTTAGGATATAGACCAGAAGAAAAGATATTTTCTCTTCAACTCTGGGATCGCCTATCTTTTTTATTATCGTTGTCTGGTCTTCTCTTGTTTCCCAATTCAATTGAAAACATTCGAGGAGAAGTCGGTAAACTATATGTTTCGACTTATAATCTGGGAAAGTTTGAAGTCACATTTAATAAGTTAAAGAAGTTCGATTCGCAGTTGACAAATTTCGCATGGATGCATGATTGGTTCGCCGTTCGATCTGGAGGAAAACATGATATCGATAAGCTTGAAGATGAGGAATATTTAGCGAACAAATTGGTGTTCTACCCCTCTAAAAGAATCGGAGTCAGGGGAGCCAGAGATGTCGTGTCGATAACTTATCTCAAAATTGATAAGATTTATGATATTGAGTATTCTGAGGCGTATGTTTCTCTTAAAACTAGAATGATGATGAAACAAGCAGGTATCCGAGGTACCAGTAAGGGATATGATAGGTATCGAAAAAGAAAATTTGATCCAATCAAAATAGAACACCTCCATCGAGATATTACAGAGCAAATAGTTCCCAATATGACTTTGGGACAGATATTAGACTTACCAAGAAACACCAAGGGTAAATTATGGAAAATGACAGCAAGCCTTTTCAGACGACAGTTTCCTTTCATCTAGCGGGAATCGTACCAGTTGCTGGCCAACCGTTGGATTTTGATCTTGACGTGCCTGATTGTCTTATGCCAATTGCCCCCAACTATACACTTGTTGAACATGCCATTTATGAATGTGCGATGGCCGGCTGCGAAACTATTTGGCTAGTGTGCAATGATGATATAGCACCCCTGATAAGACATCGAGTGGGTGATTATATTCAAGACCCTGTTTATATTGGGAGAAAATCTAGATTCCCATCTACTGAAAGAATCCAGATTCCTATTTTTTATGTCCCCATACACCCCAAAGATAGGGACAAGAGAGATTGTTTATCGTGGTCTGTTATCCACGGCGCTCTGATCAGTTTAAAGGTTAGCTCTCAATTGAGCAAGTGGGTTATTCCTGATAAGTATTTTGTTTCTTTCCCATATGGAGTGTATCCTGTTGAGGAGTTGCGAGAACATAGAAAGCTAATTTCTTCTAAAAATAATTTTTATATATCTTATCAAGATAAGGACATATCGAATGATTTGTATTGTAGCTTTACTTTTGGTAAGGACGATTTTGTAAAGTATAGGAGAAACATTCGCAAAAAAGGGACTGGAATGTATACCACTGACGTAGTTGATGAGAGGGGCATACCCAGATCATTTCTTCCGGTAGAACAAAGATATTCCGCAAGGTTTTTTAAACCATCAGATGTTTTTACTGATTTGGACATCTCCACATCAGCAATTTTTTCGCCATCTAGTTTTCAAAATATATCTTCGTGGCAGGAATATCGCGAATATATGACCTCTGCGCTTTCTATGGAGATTAAACGCCCATGGAAGGGAATATTGAAATATAGAGAGTTTAATCCTATAGGCGTAGATGTCGTTGATAGCGAAAACTAGTTAAATATATAGAAAGACAGGAGGATTTACATGAACACAACAAAGAAAAACCCTAATTTCCCCTCACATGGGCGGAAAATAACCTTTTCGCAGATGCGAACTATTCGCTTGATAGCACTATTATCATTGTCATTGAATTGTTTTTTGTTTTTATGTTTGTGGATTTTAGAAGCTAGAGTATCCAAGTTGGAATCCAAACATGTTGATAATACCCCTTTAGAAATCAATTTTGGGTCGAAATAGAATACTTACTTATATGGAGCCAAAATTTTTCATAGGCCAAAATGTGGTTATAACCAAGAATGTTACCTTTCTTTTTGAAGATGTTGTCGTTCGTGCCGGAGAAGTCGGAGAGGTCGTGGAGCACGATTTTTTTGTTTTAGCGCCTGACGACGAACCAATGATAGACTATATTGTTAAGGTTGGAACTCGAACTTTGTTTTTTTATGTATTTGAGTTGGCCCCATACCCAACATTGGAGGATTAAGCTATGCTTTCTGGCTGTGCTTTGCGTGTCATTAAAGAATGTGAGCCATTGATTATTGGAGAAACCGTATATTGTATTGAAGATTGCCCCAAAAGGCAAATAATTAGGGTGTGGTGCAGCCGCACTGTATTTGGAGTCAATGAGGTAATCTTCAACTATGCAAGAAGAGAGTGCTTTAAAATTATTTAAAGTAGGTGAATTAGTTCAATATGTATCGTACTATAACGATCCCGATGGCCCGTGGAAAATGTTTGGCGATCTGGGCATCATTGTGTCTATTAGGGTTGTTGAGGATAAATACCAAGTTGTTAAAGTTAGGTGGTTTTCCGATAATTCTGAAATTGATATGGCACCAGAGTGTTTGATGAAAGTCAAAATTTCTGAAGATTCTGACTTGACAGGTGAACAATAGTTTGTTATAATATATAATATGGAGAAAATATGTCTTATTCTACAGAAGAAAGTCAATGGATGTTTGTAACCAGCACGATTAGAAAATTAAAAACCCTAAATCACTGGGTTATGACTGGGGAACCGCACAAGCAGCATATAAAGAATGCAATAAAGGAATTAGAAAAAGCTCAAGAAATCTTGCGAAAAAAGGTTGACAAAGACTAAGTTTCATGTTATATTATTAATATGAAACGTGGAGGTTTTATATGAATGATATTAAATTTGTGGGGTTGCATGCACATAGCGGCGTAGGTTCCCCATTTGATGGTTTTGGGTATCCCCAAGAACATATGGAGTTTGCCTTTAACAATGGCTGTGAGGCTCTCGCCCTAACAGATCATGGAAATATGAATGGTCTGGCATACCAGATACAACATGCCAAAAGAATGTTGGCTGATGGGAAAAACTTCAAGCCGATCTTTGGGGTTGAAGCCTATTTTATTAAAGATTTGGCGGAATGGAAGGATGAATTTGAAAAGCATAAACTAGATAAGAAGAAGGCGAGACAGATTGATGCCGACCAATCGGGCACTAATGTGGAAAACGAGGGCGCATCTAAAAGCAAAAGCCGTTCCTCGATCAATCGCAGCCGACATCTTGTCCTCTTGGCAATGAATCAAGAAGGTTTAAACAACATTTTCAAACTTATTTCGGAGAGCTATACCGGTGAATATTTCTATAGAAAGCCTCGAATCGACTACAATCTATTACGTAAGTATGGTGATGGCGTTATTGCTGCTTCTGCTTGTCTTGGTGGCGTATACGCTGGCTGCTATTGGGAAAAGCGCGATGAAGGCGAAGAAGCAGTTCTCGAATGTATGCGCGAGACAACCCAAACGATGCTCGACATCTTCGGAGACCGCTGGATCGGAGAGCTTCAATGGAACGCAGTGCCAGAACAGCACGAACTCAACAATTACATTATCCAAATGCACAAAGAGTTTGGCATCCCCCTGATTTCTACCGCAGATTCTCACTATCCTCACCCAACAGCTTGGAAGGATCGTGAACTTTATAAAAGACTTGGCTGGCTTGGTAAAGGCAAGCCCGAGTGGCTAGATATGAACCTCCCCCTTTCCGTTGACGAGATCGATTATGAACTCTATCCCAAGAACGGCAATCAAATGTGGGAGGACTACAAAAGATATTCTAAACAATGTGGAGTTGAATACGATGATAAACTTATACTGGATAGCATTCAAGAAACTCATAGAATTGCTTTTGAGCGTGTTGAAAGATTCGATCCTGATGTTACCGTTCGTCTTCCTGATTTTGTGGTTCCTGCTGGTTTTACTGCCGACGATTATTTAGAACGCCTATCTATCACTGGTTTAATTAATTTTGGAAAAACCAGCGGCAAAGATTTGGCAGAATATCACAAAAGATTGAAGCATGAGTTGGCCATCATTGCCGATCGTGGTTTTTCGAAGTACTTCTTGACAATGAAAGCAATCTCCGATAAGACCAATGAGATCCAATTAGCAGGTCCCGGAAGGGGTTCTGCCGCTGGTTCGCTGGTAGCATATGTCCTCGGCATTACACAGATCGACCCCATCAAGTATGGGCTTCTGTTCTCTCGTTTTATGCGCTCAGATGCCACCGATTATCCCGACATTGATTACGATGTGTCAGACCCAATGACGCTTAAAGCGAAGCTTATTGAAGAATGGGGAAGCAATACGGTTGTCCCTATTTCTAATTGGAACACATTACAGCTTCGCTCTCTCATCAAGGACATCTCTAAATTCTATGAGATCCCGTTCAATGAAGTCAACAACGTGACGAATAAGATGATGCATGAGGCAACCCCAATTGCAAAGAAGAAGCATGGCATCAAAGCCGGGGTCTATACTCCAACCTTTCATGAGGTCATGGATTACTCCGAGAGCCTTAAGGCATTTTTTAATAAATATCCTCAAGTCAAGGATCACGTTCAGGCATTGCAGGGCTCCTATCGCTCATGCTCCAGACATGCCGGTGGTGTTGTAATAGGTGAAGAACTGGACAAGTTCATGCCCCTTATAGCATCGAAGGGGGTTAGACAGACCCCTTGGTCTGAAGGCCAAAACGTTCGCCAATTAGAGCCAATGGGATTCATTAAGTTTGACATCCTTGGGCTCTCCACGTTGCGTATGATTGAGGATTGTATCTCTCGGATCTTGACACGTCACCATGGGATTGAGAACCCCTCCTTCTCTGACATCAAGTCCTACTACGATACCCACCTGCACCCGGATGCGATAGACCTACAAGACCAGCAGGTCTTTGAGAACATCTTTCACAAAGGCCAGTGGATCGGTGTGTTCCAGTTCACAGAGAACGGAGCCCAACGTTTTGCCAAAAAAGTTAAGCCCCGATCAATTATCGATCTCTCTGCTATCACTTCGATCTATCGACCCGGACCTTTGTCTGCTGGTGTTGACCGTGACTTCGCCGAAGCAAAGGAACAACCTCAGTATGTTGAATACCTCAACGACACTGTCCGCGAGATCACAGAAGAGACCTATGGATTCCTCATCTTTCAAGAACAGATAGCCATGCTTGCACACAAGTTAGGTGACAATTTGAGTCTGGATGAAGGGAACCTCCTCCGTAAACTACTTACAAAGAAGGGAACGGGGAAAGGGAATGAGGTCAAAGAAAGGATCTACAACAAATTCATCGAAGGATGTAGACATAAATGCATTCCGGAAAAGGAAGCAATCAGTCTCTGGAGAAATTTTGAGTATTTTTCAGGCTATGGCTTTAATAAGTCTCATGCCATTGCTTATTCTATTATCAGCTATCAGTGCGCTTATCTTTGCAATTATTATAAACCCGAATGGACCGCAAGCTTCCTCGACAGAGAACCAGAGACAAGAAAAGAAAAAGCAATAAACCTTGCTAAGCAGCATGGCTTCGCCATTCGAGACTTGAACATTAATACATCTGGCTATCGGTGGGATCTGGTGGATGACAAGACATTGGTCGCTCCACTGACAACGATCAAAGGACTTGGAGAGAAAGCAATTGAACAAATCATTGCCAATCGACCCTTTGTCAATGCTGAAGAACTCTTGTTCAATGAGAACATTGTCTACTCTAAGTTCAACAAAAAGGCAATTGATGTCCTTTGTCGGGCGGGAGCTATGACTGACCTTATTGATGACAGATTCACTGGTGACAAACACTTCTGGTCTGTGATATGCGTTGATAAACCAAGGAGCAAGAAGAAGCTCGATGAGAAGATCGAACTGTATCGACCCGAAGGTTCATTCACAGAAGAGGAGCGAATTGAGTATTTGACTGATTTAACCGGAATGTTTCCTTTTGCTTTGGTGATGACAGAAGACGTCAATCGCCGCTTAGGAGAACTTTACATTCCGCCCATCTCTGAGTTTGATAGGGACTTGGGAGTGTGCTGGGTCATTCCAAGACAGATTGTTAAAAAGAAGACTCGCAATGGTAAGCCATTCTATGTTGTGGATGTCATTGACGAGAACTCTGTGCAGACAAGAATTCGCTGCTGGGGTGTCGATCCCACTAGGGATAAGTTACATCGCAATCGTCCCTATATGATCCGCCCTGCGTACTCTTTGGACTGGGGCTTCTCAACCAGAGGTCCGATAAATAAAACTTGGAAAATGTTGGGATAAGTTATGAATTTTATACCTGATAGAAAAATATATAAAAATATCATTTCTGCCGAAGAAGCTGAAATTTTGATAGAGTTTGGTGAATTTTGGATACATCCCCTTTTTCTTTTCCGTGAACCCCGGCGACCTGACAAACCTACGTTCTTCCCCTCTGGCGATCATCAAAACTCATTTTATCTTGAGGTGGTTCCTGTTGTCATAAGAATCGTGAAAAAAATAGAAAACAGTCTAGGTGTAAGAGTGGTAAGCGAGCCAACGGAGGATGCATGCCCAAGAGGTATACGGCTGACATCTCATTGGGCAGTTATGAATTATAATGAGGGCAGCATTGTTCACTATGACACTGGGAGCGCTCAGCACATGCCTTGGTGCAACTTAAGTTGTTCAATATTATTATCAAACCCCGATTCTTTTACTGGCGGTGATGTTCATTTTGATGATGGAACTCTAAAGCCCACTGAGCACCATTTGAATGCATTGGTTTACAGCAGCATTGAGGCCGAGGCCCTGAACAAGCATTGGGTTGACGCTACCGATGGGGCAGACAGATGGATGATGTTGATGTTTTTTAAAGCCATTTTTTAAAAAATAATTTCAAAATTAACTTGACAAATCTATCAAACGTGTTATATTATATATGTTCAACGGAGGAATATATGAACGAACAAACAAGTAAAATTTTGGAACTTGCGGATTCTCTGAATCCAGAGAAGAACAAGGAAACACACATGAAGGAATACATCACTTCAGTTAAAGCTTTAGAAGATGCCATGGAGCCCTTTAAGGAGCAGAAGCGTGACCTTCGAAAAGAATATGACGATAATGGCTGGCTTAACAAAGAAGAACAGCGTATGGTCACCCGGGCATATCGACTGCTCAAAGACGACATTGACATCGGAGAGCTTATCGATATGTACGATGCATTGCGAGGTTCTAAATGATATTGGGATTATTGCTTGCCTGTGGGGAACAGGTCACAAGCCCCGAGCCCCTCTATTTGACAGAGGAGTATTATGACTGGACATGTCATGACTACGAAGACAGGTCAGAAATTATAGTTAGCACCAACACATGTGAAGATCACGAAACAGGCCTTTATTGGCTTATTGCCGAGTCACACCTTGTTGCTGGCGGGGGTTTTAAACGAAAGTTAGACAAAGCCCCCAATTGGGAAATTGACTGTCTGTATGAGACAAAGCTTCCACTTCTTGATGATTATTGTATTGAAGTGGGGGGTGTCACATTGACAGCCTACGTCGAACCAGCCACTTGGTCTGGTGCATTATTTGGAGATTAAAATGGAAGTTAAAATTAAAAAACTGCATCCAGATGCTATAATACCATCATATGCCAAGCATGGAGATGCTGGTATGGATATGTATGCCGCTTCTCAAGGGACAGCAGACAAGTATGGCAACATGGTATATCACACAGGCATTGCAATGGAGATTCCTTCTGGCTATGTTGGATTGATATATCCAAGATCATCTGTGTCAAAAACACCCCACTCACTAAGAAATCATGTTGGCGTTGTTGATAGTGGCTATCGCGGAGAAATTATATTTAAGTTTGGCTGGGTCGAATCTAGCTCACTTGATACACAAGTTTACGATGCTGGTGATCGCATCGGACAAATTATTATTATGCCCTACCCAAGAGTGGAGTTTGTCGAGGTTGATCGATTATCCGATTCCGACCGAGGTGACGGCGGGTTTGGGAGTACAGGCCAATGAATAGGCAACAAAGAAGAGAGCATGCCAGACAGCAAAAAAAACTAAAGGAAAAGCCAGAGCTTGAGCAAAAGTTGGGGTTGTTTGATAAAATGCCAGACCATTGTCTTGCTTGTCTTAAAGATTTTGACAAGAAAGATAAGACAATGGTCACTTCTTGGTCTGTAGTGGTTAGAGAGAAGGAAGGAATTGTCCGCCTCTATTGTCCAGACTGTTGGCAGAAGGCCAAAGATGTCGTGGAGGTATTGAAAAATGAGAATACTGATTGAATCTCACAAGGGAGACTTCAAACAGCAGGGGTGGTATATAAAAGAGAATGATACTGGCTTCTGGGCATGCCTAAGTCCTGACTCAGATGTAGAATTTAAATTCCCATGGAATTTGTTTTCATTTAATAAATTGGAGGAAAAATGATTGAAGACGCACCAAAACACAACCCACAAAAGAAAGTGTGGGAGAATGCAGGTATTTTTGATACCTATCACGAGGCCAGAGCAAAGGCTGAATTGATGAAGTCGGAGACCAAGATCCGTCGTTGTGGTCCCGCTGGCACAAAATTTAAAATTAAACGAGTTGTGAAGATGCTGGGGGATGGATGAGATCAACAGTTACGTTTGATGATGTTCTTATAGTCCCTCAGTATTCGGAGATAGTTAGTAGAAAATCAATTGATATTGCCAGCATCCTATCTCCCAATGTGGTTTTAGATTTGCCTATCTTTGGAGCGCCAATGGATACTGTTACGGATCCCTTTATGCTAAACACAATGAACAGCCACGGCGCTTGTGGGATAATGCATAGATATAACTCAATCTATGAGCAAGTATCATCGATAAAGAGAGTTACTGGAACAAAAGCAGCAGCCATTGGTGTGACTGGGGATTATCTAAATAGGGCAATCAAGCTGGTTGAGTCTGGCGTCGAGATCATTTGTGTCGATGTGGCTCATGGTCACCATGCACTTGTCCGTCATGCGATAAAGACACTGAGAAACACATTGGGGTATGATTTACACATCATGGCTGGCAACGTGGCAACCCTTGAAGCCTTTAATGATTTGTCTGACTGGGGCGCCAATTCTATTAGAGTTGGAATCGGCGGAGGGTCAATATGTTCTACCCGAATCCAAACTGGCCATGGCATCCCCACTTTGCAGTCTATTATTGACTGTTCTTTATCAGATAGACCAGCGAAATTAATAGCCGACGGTGGCCTTAAAAGTTCTGGGGACATGGTAAAGGCCATCGCCGCCGGCGCTGATTTTGTTATGGCTGGCTCCTTGTTGGCTGGAACGCTTGAGTCTCCCGGAGAGACAACCTTGATCAATGGATCAACTTATAAAAAGTACCGTGGCATGGCTTCCATTGAAGCCCAAATCGATTGGAGGGGGCACTCTTCTTCTGAAGAAGGTGTTTCACATATGATGCCTTATAAGGGGTCTGTAAAAAAGATTTTAAAAGAGCTAGAAGCTGGAATTAGAAGTGGCTTTTCATATAGCGGCGCACTAAATATTGTAGACTTTCAAGCGAAAGCTAAATTTGTAAAACAAAGCTCGGCTGGCTTATATGAAAGCCGAACCCACATCAAGGATCGCTTTTAATGAACAAGGTCAAGAAAAACAAAAAGATAGTTTTCGACGACACAGATATCAGGCATGCCAAGTTGAAGATAAGACTCCAACACGACGGCCTTTCACAGGCCGAATTTTTTAGAGCTTTTGTTACAGCTTACATTGAAAAGGACAGGGATATAATAAAATTTATTAATAAGTACAAATTGGATAATAAGAAACAAAGTAAAAAAGCTATCAAAACAACCCAAAAGGATATCGAATCTGGGTTTGTGAAGATGGAGCAGTTCGGAATTGTCGATGGCGAAATCGAGGATATTTTCGATCTTATCGCAAGTGAACACCCAGATTTGTAAAAAAACCATTTTTTTGGTGTTTTTCTTGTTCTGGAGCATATTTATAGTGAATAAACATTTTAAGGAGTTTATATATTATGGCTAAGAAAAAACTTTTAAGCGAAGCACAAATCCGTCGCTTCATGGGTCTTGCAGGCATGAAACCTATGGTTGTCAGCAATGTCATCCAAGAGATGGGAATGTCTTATGAAGCAGAAGAAGACCCAGCAGATATGGAAGCTGGCGCTCCACCCGCTGCCGAAGACCCCGCTGCTATGGCAGGTGAAATGCCCGGCGATGAAATGCCCGGTGATGAAATGCCCGGAGAGCCAGAAGGCGACATGGAAGTTTCTGTCGATGAGAAAGACATTGAAGAATTGGAAATGGCTTTTGACAAGGTGATGTCTGCACTGAAAGGTGAAGAGCCAATGGAAGAGCCAATGGAAGAACCAATGGAAGAGCCCCCAATGGAGCCTGTCGAAGAACCGCTCGAAGAGCCTGTCGAAGATGAAGAAGCGGCAATGGATGATGAGCTAGCTGAGGTCAGCCTTCAAATGTCTGAAGAAGAAATTGTTCAAGAAGTTGCCCGCCGTGTAGCCAAAAGAATTCTCAAAGCAAAGCGAGCCAAGAAAGCTTTAGATGAAGCCCTTGGTAAATAATAATTAAAAAAATAAAATTTGTTACACTAAAGAGAGTGAAAAAGGCAGGCCATGATCTGCCTTTTTTATTATGGAGGAAATATGTTTTGGATGCAAATCTTTTTAGCCTTTACGGTCGGAATGATTGTATGTAAGTTGTTCGGCGGCCTTTTGTCCTTGGGTTATTCGGCTTTTTTGTTTCAAAAAGTGCATGACGATTCATTGAGAATCATGGGAACTATTTGTCAGGATCTGTCTGAGGTACATCATTTAAAACTTTTGGAACTTCGAAGGATGGGAAAGCCGGAAGAAGAAATAGAGATCGCCCGAAATGTTTCTAATTATCATTTAAACTCAATTCGAGCCACTATAGTTCGCAATTTCATATCGACTTTTCCCAAAGCCCAATCTCATATTTTAAGGTTTTCTGATTGGGAATCTGCGATGCAAGAATTAGATAGACTAATTAAGAAAGAGAAACAAAATAAATTTAATAAATAAGAGGGCAAAATGTCTAAAAAAATTAAACTGGAAACCGAAGAGGATTCCGCAAAAGAACAAGATCAGGACGCAGACGAATCGGCAGCAATCGCAGGTTTGCTTTCAAGCTTAGAAAGGCCTGACATGCGCAGCATGGCCTTGTTTGGAGAAATCGATGAAGAAAAGGCCTCTGACATTTGTGTCGGCCTTCTTCTATTAAGTAAAAACAGTGATGAAGAGAAGCTTGGTCCCATTAACTTCTATATATCAACTTATGGTGGCAATGCTGATGACATGTTTTCCATAATTGATATGATGGATATTGCAAAGCGAAATTGTGAAATCCGCACCTACGGCCTTGGAAAGGTTATGTCAGCAGGTGTCCTTTTGTTGGCCAATGGAACACCGGGCAGCCGCTATGTTGGCAAACATTGCCGGATTATGATTCATTCATGCAATGCAGGATCTGTTGGAGATATTCATAATTTAAAAAATGAAATGGCCGCAATACAACACCAGCAAGAACAATACATCAACGCGTTGGTAGAAGTATCATCACTCACCAAGAGGCAGTTGAACCGTCTTCTTGACAGAAAGGTTAATGTTTATTTAACAGCCACTGAGGCAATTGAGTATGGTATTGCTGATGAAATTATGTAGGAGATAAATTAATGGCAATTGATAGAGAATTTTACAACGAAGCCTCAGCCGCAAAGCTCGGCTGGGAACCCGAGTGGTTTGGTGTATCAACACACGACGACAGACTCACCAGAGCTATTCGCAAGTTTCAAAAAGACAACGAACTGACTGCCGATGGCCTCTGTGGCCCATCTACTTTTCGTAGAATCTGGACCCATCGAGAGTCAAATATAGATGACTATCGACAACCCTATGTTGTCGAGAAAGAAACCTCAGTCATTGTTCACAATGGCAAGTTCTTTCCAATTGAATGGCCTCGGGTTGTCCTGTGGTCAGAAAACCCATCCGGCCTCGATGCCAAAGAGGGAACCTATTCTTCTTATGCCGGCCACCCTGACAGGAAGCCCAGTTTCTTCGTTACACATTGGGACGTATGTCTTAGCAGCAAGTCGTGCCAATCTGTGCTTGCGAAGCGAGGAATCAGCATCCACTACATGATTGATAATGATGGTACAATTTACCAAGCATTGGACACCCAACATGCCGCATGGCATGCCGGAGGGCGCAGGTGGAACCATAGCTCCATCGGGGTCGAAATAAGTAACGCATTTTCACTGAAGTACCAAAAAACATATATATCTCGGGGGTTCGGAGAGCGCCCAGTAGTCACAGATGCCCGTGTACATGGAACCAAATTAAAGCCGCACTTAGGCTTCTATCCGGTACAAATTGAAGCCTTGAAGGCATTGTATAAAGCCATTCACGGAGCTACGGGTATCCCGTTGGAAACCCCACTCGACAGCAATGGTGATATGTTAACGAAAGTGTCCTCAACTGCGAAAGCAAACAAATTCAAGGGCTTCTTATCGCACTTCCATCTCACCAGAGGCAAGATCGATTGTGCAGGTCTTGACATCCAAAGGCTTTTAGAGGAGATCAAGAATGATCAATAAGTTAAGCGAACTAGACAAGCTAATCACAGAAGTCATGAGTATGAGGGGCGTGGTTGCAGAGAAGGAGATGGCCACAAAAGATATTGACTTCGACCAAGAGGAAAAGCAACTTACAATCAAACTGCCGCAGTTCCGAATCACAGAGGATTGGGGAACCAAAGAGGGAAGACCCGATGTAATAAAAAAATTCTTTTCCAAAGTTGAAGGGGACACACTTGAGGCCAAAATCAAATCTTTGAACGATTTTGTTACCAATTGCGATGAAGAGTCGTGCATTAACGATGTCTCTGCTCCACAAGTTTTAACAAATCTCGTGACACTGGACATCTTGGCATCAATCATTCATCAATTCGGCCCTTCGCCTGCTGGCTTCTTGTTCGAAGCATTCTTGGCAGCCCTTGTGAGCGGCACTCAAATCGTTCCTGATAAATCAATTTCCACTGAAGACATTATAAATAAAGATGGCCAACCAATAAGCATTAAATTATTAAAGAAGGATGGTTATGTTCACGGCAGCTATAAAGACCTCGCCGCAGCTTGGACCCAAACCGGCCCAGATAAAGAAAAACCAGTTGTACAGGAAGCCGGAGAAGCATGGGACGGCACAATGAAATATCTTGTTGTCAACAAGTTGGGCTCCGAAGATGAACTGATCCTTCAGTGGTATCTGTTTCCCGTCACTAAGGTGCTTATGGCCGACATGCTAAAGGCAACAAAGTCCTCCGGCAAAAAAGGCCGCTATGCCGATATACACGGAACCCAATTCCGAATTAAAAAGGAATACTATAAGCAATTCCCCCTTGCCACGCTAAACATTGGATCACGATCCAATATTGTTGAAATAGCCAGACGATACGCAGACAAGCTTGGAGATTCAATGTTTCAAATTTATTCATTGCTTGATTCTCTTGGCAACAACATTAACAACTACTTCTTAGACCAAGACACCAAAGCAGCGAAACTCGCCGCCGACCAAGCAGAAGATCTCAAAAAAGCAATAGAAAATTATTAACTTTTTACTTGACAAAACATCAAAATGTGTTATATTATATAAGAACATGGAGGATAAGTGAAACACTATCAAAATGGACAAGAACTCAATGTAAAGATTTTAAGAGGCATTGATATTCTTGCAGACAATGTGGCATCCACACTTGGACCAAAAGGCCGCAATGTGATCCTATATCACAAAGAAGAAAACATTCCCGTTATTACCAAAGATGGTGTGACGGTAGCAAAGTTTGTCGAGCTTGAAGATCCCTTCGAGAATGTCGGAGCGCAGATCATCAAGCAAGCAGCAGCCAAGACGAACGAGACAGCAGGTGATGGAACAACCACCTCCACCGTATTGGCCCGAGGCATACTTAAAAAAGCACAAAAATACCTTATGGCTGGGGTGTCGCCTATTGAGCTTAAGCGAGGTATTGATCTCGCAGTGGCTGCAATCTGTACCAATTTGAAGGAAATGGCAACCCCAATTCAATCAGAGGAAGATATAGCACACATTGCAACCATCTCGGCTAACAATGATAAAGTTATTGGTACACTGGTTGCAACAGCAGTTGATAGAGCGGGTAAGGATGGCTCGGTGATAGTTGAAGAGGCCCGTTCACTTGAGACGAGCTTGGATCTTATTGAAGGATTTCGTTTCGACTCAGGCTATGCAGCTACTGCGTTCATTACGAATGAGCGTAGTGGAACAGTTGAATATGAGACTCCGATGATTCTAGTGACGGACGAGAAGCTTGAACGTGTTGACCAAATTCTACCAGTCCTTGAATTAGCATCCCGAGAAAATCGCCCTCTTCTGGTTATTGCGTCTGATATTGTGGACCAAGCCCTCGCCGCTCTTATTATGAATGCGGTTCGTGGAACGATGAAAGTGGCTGCAATTAAAGCTCCACGTTATGGCGAAGAAAGACGCTCAATAATGAAAGATCTCTGCCTTTCAACCGGAGCCACTATGATTACCCGAGAAAACTCGTTAACCCTAAAAGATGTTAAATTAGCACACTTTGGAGGGTGTAAAAAGGTATCTGCGGATAAAGGCTGGACAACAATAGTTGGAGGTAAAGGAAACTATGATGAGATCGATAAGAAGATTGAAGCACTTAAAACAGAAATTCAACAGACTGAATCACTCAAAGCTTGTGAAAGAATACAGGAACGGATTACAAGACTTGCGTCTGGCATTGCTGTTATTCGTGTTGGCGCTGCTACTGACGTTGAAATGATTGAAAAAAAGCACCGCATCGATGATGCACTTGAAGCAGTCCGCTCAGCCCAAGAGGAAGGGATTGTCTCTGGAGGTGGTACTGCCCTACTCCGGGCCGTCCGTGATCTCATGGTCGAGACAGAGAATGAGGAACAAAATTTGGGCGTTAAGATAGTTTTCGAAGCCATCGAAGAGCCACTAAGACAAATGTGTCTTAATGCTGGAGAGTCCCCGGATATTATCGTTGACAAGGTAAAAAGCCTAGAGTTTGGCTGGGGTTACGATTTTGCGTCTGGTCAGGTCAAGGACCTATATCTAGCTGGGATTATCGATCCGGTCAAGGTTACACGATGTGCGCTGCAAAATGCCGCCTCAGTGTCATCAACTTTAATCACGACTAACCATGCGATTGTTTGCCAGTAGCACTATTTATTATTGCTATGACCAATGACCACCATCAAGAACTTAGAGAGATAATTTTAGACCTCAAGAACGATATTGAGCGCATGGCAGAACGTCAATCCGGCATGATCGACGACGTTAAAAAAATCAAAGAAGCAATATATAATCCTGACCAAGGACTCTATGCAAGAATAAAGGCATTGGAACAATGGAAAGAGTCCTCTCAAAAGGTGACTTGGGTTATTATGACAACTGTTTTGGGTCTAGCAACAACAACTATTTACAAGTTTATCGTTGGATAAACTTGACAAACACTTATAAATGTGTTATATTATTATTACTTACACCTTGGAGGTTTTATGAGAGTAAGAGTTACACACGGCATCGAACTGAGTCAGGTGCCAAACAAAATTAAAGAAATGGTACAAGAGATTGTTAATGAGCTTGGCAATAGTCTTGAAAGCTTGGAAGCTTCAGCCATGTTAAGCAACGATCTTGCTTATTTGCCCGCTGTAGTGGATATTCTTGATAGGGTTCGAAAGAATCTAACGGAAGTAGATCAAGCTCTAGCTGATTCTCACGCCATATCAAGCGGCCTTGTTAGGCATTTGAAATCGCTTAACGCGCCTTCTGAAAGTGCCACCAACGTTGCGCCTTCTGAGGATGAACTCAAAGCTATGAGTGAAATGTTGGCAGACGTAGGAGACAAGATTGATGCAATCAACCAAGAATCTGATGTTCATCAAGGGTGATCTTGTGCATGTGCCACAATCGGCCATACTGTATGGATCATCATCACCCAACTTAAAAATATATGTCATCAAGAAGCCAATGTTGGCTATTTTCATGGATTATAAAAACGACGGAATGTCTGAAATAGTAATGGACGGACAAAAGTGGTTGGTCAAAAATAAAGAAATATTTTCAAACAAGGAAACATTATGATGTTAGTAGAACTCGTGCAGATTAAAAAAAGACAAGGGCGACACTATCTAAGTAAGATTTATTTAAATCCTAGGCACATAGTATATATAAGTGAAGATGTGGGAACCAAGAACACAATTAGTGAAAGCAACGATCTTGGATTGGTTCCAGAGACATCCTTCAGCATTATCCGCTTAAATGATAATGGCCTGCACAGTGAGATTAGTGTTGTTGGCGATCCTCAAATGATTGAGGGCAAGATATTTTTTAAAAAAAAGCGAAATATTCTAAGGGGGTGACATGAGATATTTTGAAATTTATGCTTGGACGGATTGTCCTTATTGTAGTGATGCCAAAGCCCTTCTGATTGAGAATGGTGAGCAATTTTTATTTTGCTGCATTGACCAGTCAGAGATGTTGCTTCAACATATCAAAACAAAGTGGGGCTGGCAAACAGTTCCTTTGATCTTAGAGAAAAACACCACCAATGAAGATGTTATATTTGTTGGTGGTTTTACTGATTTGCAAAAGCATTTGGAGAACAAATGAGAGTTAATAAACCATGGGGTCATGAGATCCGCTGGGCGCTGAACGAGAAGTATATTGGAAAGCTGCTTAGAATCGAACCGGGACAAAAACTATCAAGACAATATCATCAAGAGAAAGATGAGACTATTTATGTTCTTGATGGCGTTCTTGTTCTTGAGATTGGCTCGAAAGAAGACATGATTAGAATCATAATGCACCCGGGCTCATATCGTCGTATAGAGCCGGGAACTATCCACCGTTTCGCCGCACCATCCGACGGATGTACATTGATTGAGGTTTCAACACCAGAAATTGATGATGTGGTTAGACTTGAAGATGACTATGGTCGAGTATAATAATTAACTACTATTTAGTATTATGAAACTTATAATGGAAAACTGGAGGAGCTTCTTAAAAGAAGATAGTACTCCGCTTGTTGTTATTTATTTTGGTGGTTTCAAGCCACCACACAAGGGTCATCTCGCTGTTGTTGAGGAGTACCTCTCAATGCCCGAGGTTGAACGTGTTTATATTCTGTTCGGCACATCCCCACGCCATTCAGCCGATCGATCTCTCTATCTTGATGAGACTCATTCGCAAGCTGTTTGGCATTTATTTTTGGATTCTCTATCTTCGGATAAAGTAACAGTGCTTCCACCAACATCGGGAAATACTATGGTCGCAGCAGCGGAACTCGCATGGCTACCAGAGCTATCTGGAAAGCGAATAACTGCTGGCTATGGAGCTAAAGAGCCGAAGTATGGCCAATCGTTTATCCGTGTTGTTGAGTCTCTTGCTGAAGAAAAGGGACAACCTCTGGCGATCCCCGTGGCAACACCAAGCTCGATAGATGTTCCGGGGGTATCATCGACTAAAATACGGGAGGCTCTCGTTCAGAAGGACATGAAATATTTAGAACAAGCTGTCCCCGCTGGTGTTTCTGTCGAAGAATATATAAATATTTTAACTTAATTCTTGACAAGATAGAAGAAACAGGTTATACTATATATTATAGAGGGGGCGTAATGGTTTCGACAGGGTAGAACTCGGAGGACGAGTGCAGGTAGGTAAGATACAACCTTAAAAGTTCAATTGCAATAACTGCAAACAATAATTATTATTTCGAACAAGCCTTAGCTGCTTAATCGGGTGGCCGTCCCGAGCCATCTAACCAAGAGGGACAAAACAACAGACAAGTTGTAAAAATCAAACAACTCGGTGCAATAGGACAGTAAGCATCGTTTCACAACTGTCTACCTTTGTTAGTTTGTGATAGTAAACTAACTAAACCTGTGAATGACTCTATTCTAAGCTACTGTGGACGAGGGTTCGACTCCCTCCGCCTCCACCATTTAGGAAAATAAGTTATGAGTGATGCAAAATTAATATTTGAAAACTGGCGCGGCTTTCTTAATGAAAGAAAGTCAGATGCCCTTTATAAAGCGATAGTCGATTTTTTTGTCGATGTACTCTGGAAACCAAAAAATTTTAGAGTCTCATATGTACCAGCCGGTGAACCAATAAAACACTGGAGCCGCGATGACAAGGACTGGTGGCAAGCCTTTCATACAGGCGAGCCCCTTAGAGCCCCGGGAAGTGAAAACGAAAAACACGCCGCTATGTATGGAGATGTTATAGCAGATGAGGAATATCTTTACAAGAGATATTTAGAGATTCTTGCGGACAACAATGTCACAGATGATCCGATTTT
>Ga0208011_1000011_pt1 | contig 140207 bp, 164 predicted proteins | sample 7_EtaG_FD_184080 | JGI IMG/M metagenome (GOLD analysis project Ga0208011, IMG submission 184080) | Marine viral communities from the Subarctic Pacific Ocean - 7_ETSP_OMZ_AT15161 metaG (SPAdes) (version 2) | ecosystem: Environmental > Aquatic > Marine > Oceanic | place: Pacific Ocean...
ATCTGATCCGCAGTCTTAGCCTTTGGTGACTTTTTCTCCTTTTCGGATCTTTTAAACATGTTTTTAAGTTTCTTCCACATAGTAAATATATATACACCAACATTATACCTCTTTGTCTCAAAAACGCCGTGAGAGGGCATTTACGGGCCATTAAAGGCTATATTTAGGACAAGTAATGAATAGATAAAAACCACCCCGAAGGGTGGCTTGCAATAATATTATTTTAATTATTAACTTACTTGAAAATCTGGATAAGCAGTATGGCCATGTTCTAAAAGATCTAACCCTTTAGCTTCTAGCTCGCCATTTATTCTAACCCCTAATGCCTTTTTGATACTACCAAATACTAGCAAAGAAAACAAGAAAGAAAATAAGCTTATTACTAATGTTCCAAATAATTGAATTAGTATTGAATGCTCTGAAGAAAATATGCCTACGGCAACCGTTCCCCATACGCCGCACACTCCATGAACAGCGATAGCACCGACTGGATCGTCAATCTTAATCACTCTCTCAATAAAAGAGGAAGCGAAGCACAATATAATACCGGCGATAGCCCCGATTGCGCATGCACTCCAAATGCTAACTACATCTGCCCCTGCGGTTATACCCACTAATCCGGCTAGCACGCCATTCGTTGTCATAGTATAATCTGGCTTCTTTGATTTAAACCAAGAGAAAAGCATCGCAGATAGAGCACCGGCTGCAGCCGAGAGGGATGTCGTCACGCACACGAGGGATACAGAGGCGGGATCTGCGCTTAATACGCTACCTCCATTGAACCCATACCAACCAAACCATAGTAGGAAAACGCCAATAGCCACTAAAGGCATACTATGGCCCGGTAGAGCGTTTATTTTGCCGTCCTTATACTTATCTGCCCTAGGCCCTAAAATCCAAGCACAAGCTAAAGCAGCAAACCCTCCGAAGGCATGCACGACACTACTACCTGCGAAATCATAAAATCCCATTTTATCTAGGAATCCTCCTCCCCATTTCCAAGCTCCAGCTATAGGATAAGCAACAGCAACTAATAAAGTAGCAAACAATAAGAAAGAAGATAGTTTTACCCTCTCCGCTACTGCTCCTGATACTATCGTTGCTCCTGTTGCTGCGAACATAGCTTGAAACAGAAAATCTGTCCAATATGTATAGTCAGCATATGTTTTTGTTAAGTTTGCTGTATCATCTGAAAAGCCGATAGGCCCGCCTATGCTCAGCCAGCCATTAAATAGCTCACCGGGATACATTGTGTTAAAACCTATTAAAGCATAACTGATTAAACCAATACTAATAATAAAAAGATTCTTGAACAAAACATTAACTGTATTTTTCTGTCTTGTCAAGCCGACCTCTAAACTTGAGAAACCTAAATGCATAATAAATACCAACAAAGCTGATATCAAAATCCAAAGGTTATCTATAATGAATTTTACGTCTTCCATATCTAATTACTTTAGCATTTGGTATGCCATTTAAAAAACCACGTAAATAGCAATAAAAACTAATGTCGACATGAAGGATTTTATACATGATGACAAAAAACCCCCCACCCGTTAAGGTGAGAGGTTTCGTATGCTCTCTGAACTATCGAGAACTTTTACTTGAGCTCAAAGGTAACGCCCTTCGTAACACCCAAGACAACGTTAGCGATCCAAGCATAAGCTGCTCCGCCGATCCAACCGCCGATACCTAGGGCAGCGACACTAGTTAGATCACCAGTAACAGCAGTACTAACCGCTTTAATTGCTGCGTCAACGTCCCCAAGACCTCCTGCTCCGACCAAGGCCAGAACCGGAAGAACTATGGCTGCAATGATGCCTGTAGCAACCCCTAGCAAACCCATAAAGTTTGCAAAAGGAATTACGCCAAGTGATTTGATTGTTAATTTCTTCATATTATTATATAATGAATACTTATTTACACTAGTTTAATCTAGATAACTTCAGATTAGAAGCTATATCTCACTCCGGCCAACCAAGAGTGCTCCGAGTCCGCCTTATAAGAAGCGAAATTGAAGTTAGCTACGTCAAAATCGTTGTCAACCCAAGAGAAAGTTACAAAAGGACTAAGGCCCCAAAGTAATTCTCCCGAATATGAAACGGTTGCAGCAGCTCTAAATGACTCATAGTCGTCCAGACTGTACCAGCTTACGTCAGGAGTGAGGTCCCAACCCACTACAGGCAAGGTCCAACTTGTTTCCGCTCCTACGGCGTAACCCTTTTGATCCAAATCAAAATCGTTAATCAACTTAACATAAGGTGAAACGATAGGATTGACCAAACTGACCTTAGCAGCAATTTCCGTGCTGTCAGGTACTTTAGGTGTTCCGCTCTGGTGTCTCCAAATCTCACCACTAACTCTCAGGCCAAAGTTCTCAAATCCGACTGTTTTCCCGACGGCCAAGTTCCAATGGGACTCAGAGATGTCTTCGTTCGGACCTGCCAACAAAGCTCCACCAGAAACATCTAGTGAAAGAGCAGTATCGGCAAACAATGCATTTGGCTTGCTAAATTTAGCAGCGATATATGGGGTTTCCGTGACTCTCGGCACGCCGTTAACGTGTAGAGTGTCAATGTAACCAGCCTCCAAGCTAATAGAAGTAGAAGGCGTAGTTACGGGTTCCTCTGCATAACTAAGATGCAGACCGACGACAGATAACAATAATGTTACTAATTTCTTCATAATAAACAAAGGTTATTCCAGTTAGAATAATTGTACAGTAATCTTACACATTTTTCAAGCTTTTTTTTAAAAAAAATTCTCCTTGCGCTAAGAGCGCAAAAGACTACCTTTTCTTTGGGTAAACTAATAAAAATAAATTAATATAAATAAAAAAATTTAAATATAAAACTACTAATTAGATAGCCAATCCAATACATGAATAGTAGGCTTCCATTCAAGATTTTCTTTAATTTTCGATATATTTCCACGAACAGAAAAAGCTTCTATTTTTTTAGGAAGACGATCAATTTTTCCGCCTGTACCACAAATAGCTAGAGCTATATCGTTAATAGAGGTGCACTCACCGTAAGCGACGTTAAAAACATCACCATTATGTTCAGAATTGTACCCTCCTGCTAAAATAGTTGCATTTATAACGTCATCAACATGTACAAAATCCCTTTCGTTCTCCCCTGAACCAAAAATTGTCAAAAATTTGTTATTTTTATGTTGTTTCTGAAGGATCGGTACAACTCCTTCTTTGGTTCCGGGGCCAAATACGTTAAAATATCTTAAACAGACAGTGTCTAAGCCATAATATTCAGAATATAGCTTGCAATATTTTTCTACTGTTAATTTTTGAAGTCCGTAAGGGCTTAAAGGCTCCGTTGGAGAAGTTTCGCTATAAGAATCCAAGTCACTCTCACCATACACGGCGGAGCTAGAAGCAAAGACGAGGCGCTTAACTCCAACCTCTCTGCAAAGCTCTAACAAGTTGAGGGAACCAACAACATTTGTATTATGATACGAAATAACATTATTATGCGAAGCTTGTAAATCCTTTTTCGCGGCTAGATGATAGACAACGTCAATTCCTTCAATAATATTTCTTAATTTAGTAAGATGTGTATAATTGCAAATATCTGACCAAACATATCTTTGTTCTGTTGCATGTTTTTCACTTATTTCACTATCTATGCTAATTACATCATGCCCCGCCTCATTTAGCCTTTTAACCAAATGTGTTCCTATAAATCCTGTGCCGCCTGTGACTAAAGCTCTCATCTCCAATATTTATTTATAAACTCATCTTCTATATCACCTTGCTTGTCTTCATTCATAGAAAAATGACAAAATTTAGCCTGTGTCGATTTCTCGCCACCATTCCAAAATCTCCAAAACCATTCTTCAGGAAAGAGCTTATGTTCGTAGTTCCCAATCTTAAGTATTAGGGTCATGACGTTATCAACTTGAGTGCCAAATAAGTCTTTGTTCTCTATGTAGTTTTCCCACATAAAGTTATGCTTATCTGCGTTAAATTTCACAATACAATCATTATAGCCCGAACAGCCAAGCTTTTCTCCTTTTACCATGTAAAGACTATCATCTAATTCAAATAATTCGTCTATATTGTCATGAATTACCACATCTAGGTCGATATTTATACAAGGCCCCCTTAACACTCCTTTTTTAAAGAGCGCCATTCGGTTCCACCAGTGACCTAGGCCTTCATGTGGGAGAGGTCGAACGTCTATATGACTTTCTTGGTGTTGTTTTATGCCTTTTGGGTCGTCAGTAAAGCAAATAAAGTTAAAAAAGAAAGAAGTGTTCCTTTTTACCATTGAATACAGTTTGTTCACATATTCAGAAGAGTATTTATCTCCTGTCTTAAAACAAACTACGTTCATTAGTCAACTTTAGCGCTTTTCTTGGCCTCGGCCTCCTCTTTTGCCTGTAACGCTTCCGCTTCATCAATCTTTTTCTTTACCTCTAGGAGTTGCTCTTCAGTGGCATCGGAAACGAACGCCTTAGCCCTAGTTTTAGCTTCTTCCGTTATCAGGTGATATACATGCGAAAAGGGGATATTATTTAAAATATCATTTCCTATTCTTTCTTCTAATTTTTTTGCTTCTTCTATTGTCATAATTTATTTAAATTTTTTTATATTTTTTTTGTATTGACACATAAGTTTTAATATTTCATCTATATGTTTTGGGTCTTGTGAACTTGTTAGCATGGAGGTCCGATACATAACCTGAGAGACGAACTGGTTCGTGTGCACCGATACCGCCCAAGTGTCCTCCTTTTTAATCGGAGTATTTGCCATTAATTATGCGGAAGTTACGGGCTTGGTGCGTTTCCTAAGGTATTTAGGTTTGACTAGAACCTTCTCTTTATATTCATCAAGAGTCTTAATTCCAAAAATTTTTGCTAAAATTCTACGTACCATGTGCTATCCTTCTGTTCTTTCGTTAAATTCATGAATTTACCGTACATTGGTTCAAAAAATCTTGGTTGATTGCTTCCGTCAAAGAAAACGTTTATTGAATGAGCCGACCTTGACGAGTTTTTGTAAAAAATAATTCCCGCTAGCACCGAGTCAGCGTTTGTCTCGTTCTTTTTACCTTTAGCGCGTTCTGAGAAGGTGTAGGGATTGGCTTCGGCATGTAAAAGCTTCAAATAAGTCTTAAAAGAGATTGACAAGTCCTCGCAATCAAAGTTTGGCTTCCAATCTGAGTTATTTATCCCTTTTCCGAAGTCAAAAATGGACAACCATGCCTTAAATCCCTTATAGGCTTCTCTTTCTACCCACTTTAAGTCCAGATAAGCGTAGTCTTTATCTGTAGTTGGGTCGTTTTTGTTATTTGGGAATTGGCGTGCTACTAAATCTTTAAGCAATTTATTATTGATTGTCCTTGCGTCATCCATTTTAATACATAATTATATCAGAGTCTTCGTCTTCCTTGGAGTATTCGGAGCTTTTTGCTTTTTTCCATTTAGATTGGCAAACCGCGTATCTTTGTTTAGAATCAGCAAACTCTTTAACCATTACGCCGTCTTCCATGCATCTAGTCAGATACTTCTTCTTCTTGTCTCCTTTGGGGGTTGGTATGGGCATTATTTGTCCTTTCGTTTTTAGTCTTCTTCCTCACATTCTCCATGGCACGTATCTTCAAAACAGCTTGGGTTTGTGCAGTGCATAGCTCGCACCACCCGACCTTTTCTTGTTATAACCTTTTTCAAGTCTTTATCTAAAGCTTCTTCAAGTAGTTTGGGGTCTTCGTGAGGTATCATATTAATGTTTACACACTGTATATATCACAAACGCTTTTTTTTAACAATCGGCCGCGGATTTTTTTCGATTCGTATATTGGAAACACCAGAGAGCTTCGGGGAGAATGAAAAATAGGCCACCCCCGCTCTCCTGCGCTTGTCAAGGCAAAAGTTTTTTCATAAATACCCCACTTTGTTGTTGACATATGTCCTAACCTGTGCTATCATTTTACCAGTTATGAGGGATAAGATGAAGAACCAATACATCGATTGGCTCAACGCGCGCGACGCCCGCAGGGTTGTTGCTCCCGTTGAGGGACACGAGGGTTATCGCGTGGTCAGCGCGATGACGGTGCGCGACCTCCAGCAGGATGACTTCGCCTCACCGGTGGAGGAGGACTGCGGGTGGTTCGGTTACGAAGGTCTTTGCGAAGACTGACGCCGTAACTCACTGAGCTCCAACAACTTAGAGCTCACCACCTCCCCCCCGCCGCAAGTCATTGGTAATCAACGACTTACGCATCGAAAAAAAAGTGAAAAAAAGTGAAAATAAAGCTTGCAATTTTCTGAGATTGTGCTATACTATCTTCAGTGAGTGAGAGAAAGAACAACGAAATAAATAAGATGAATAAGAACAACGAAATAGTGAACCCTATCGACAATGGCCAAGTGATTACCAGCGAGGTGTTGGTGTCCTGCTGCGGATGCAACGAAGAGCTTCGCATCACCCGCGAAGAGGCTGACGAATGGACTGATACCGATTGGTTCATGTGCCACGAGTGCGAATAAAAGCTTGACTTTTACTGAATAATCTGATACCATATAGCAAGTGAGTACGAAAATGACAGCATACGAGATGACAAGCAAGATGATAAGGAAGCCGAAGCCTGATGCACTCAAGCGCCTTGAGGCAGCACAGGCACAAGCGCGTAAGCAGAAGCGCATGATTAAGGAAGCACTCGAAACAATCCGCTTGAATAAGCCATACAAGCGCAGTGAGGATGCACCGACCTTGAAAGAATGGAATGACAGTTGGATAGGATAATCAAATGAAATACGGAAATCAAAACTATACAGTAGAGAAGATACTCATCGTGCTTGCTGTACTGTGGGGCATGGCTACCATATGCAAGGTAGCAGGGCAAGAGCATACCCATCGCACGCACACACTCACACGAGAGCATAAGGTAGTAGCCATCACCATACTGGCAGAGGCAAGGGGTGAGGGCAACGCTGGTATGTATGCTGTGGCTGCTGTTATAGCACAGCGTTCCTTTGAGCGTAAGCGTACACCAGAGCAGGTATGTCTAAAGGCTTACCAGTTTAGCTGCTGGAATGGTAAGAAGGTGAAAGACCTTGAGCATCTACTCACGCTGCCACAGGGCAAGTACGCCATACTGTTAGCCAAGACAGTCAAGCACTTGAGCCGTAGCTATGTGGGCTATGCCAACCACTACCATGCCACATGGATGAAGAAGAAGCCCTACTGGGCCAAGGGCAAGAAGCCTGTCAAGGTGATAGGTCAGCACGCTTTCTATAAACTCTAATTCACATGCTCTAAGTAACTAACCGCCAACAACTTAGGGCTGCGCCCCCAGCCCCCGGCCGTAAGTCCTTAGTAATCAATAACTTACAACACGAAAAAAAAAGTGAAAAAAAGTGAAAATAATCCTTGACTTTAGGGGTAATCTATGGCATACTATATCCAGTTATGAGAGATAAGAACATGAAAGAAAAAACGGTTAAGGTCAAGGGGCCTTGGGTTGATGGAGTGCAGACGGTCAAAGAGATCAGTCAAGAAGAGTGGACAAGTTACACGCCGCTAAACAGGCGCGTAAAAGGTGAATGGTTCAGAGTGGTAAAATGGTAAAAAATAAAGCTTGACTTTTACTGAAAATCTGCTATAATAACTTTGTTATGAGTGATAGAGAAAAACTACTAAAGCGATGGAGAAACCTTCCAGTAAACGAACGCGTGACTTGGGAGACTTTCAAGAGGCAACAAGCACCAAAAGTCATCCGTCAGTCAAGACCAGATGACGAGAAAATGCAACGAATGTTCGAGGCTGCTGAAGCAGTCGGAAGCGTACGGAACGATGAAATTTGGGACTTTGGCCCAGAATGCTAAAAAATCATGAAGGAAGATAAATACGAAAAAACACTTGACCGCTTCTCCGGCAAGGTGCTAACCTGCGACATATGCGAAGCAGAAGACAGCGAAGAAAACGAAGTCAGGGAATGGGGTAACCCATACGACTGGGGCGTAATCTGCGAAGAGTGCGACTGTCACGAAACATGATAATGAAAAAAATTATCCTTTTTTTATTCTTATTCTCTGTTAGCTTAAATGCTGCTAGTTTAAAGATTGTGCCTGTTCAGCAAAAGACTTTGCCAAATGGTAATGCTTACGGATTGGAAAGTGGAGTATACTTTGAATTAACAGACTTGCATCCTTTTATAATGTATAAATTGCAATACTCTGAAGATTTAAAGACATGGAAAGACTTAGTTTGGCTTGGCACTCACAAGATAGCAATGACTTCGCCTTACTTCACTTGGAATCAGTTGCCGCCTAACCAATGTTTTTTTAGAATAGAAGAAGCTTGGTAAACCACTGAGCGCCAACAACTTACGCGCCGGGGGGGTTGGGCGCGAAGCTAAGTCCTTGATAGTCAATGACTTACGATACGAAAAAAAAGTGCAAAAAGGTGTTGACATCTTCGGCAAAGTGTGCTATCATATTCCCAGTGAGTGAGAGAAAAACAATGACTGAAATCTACGGAGCCAATTACGCCAAGTTTGTACGCCGCACCTTAAAGGTGACGAAGCATCCCTTTATCCCACGCGAAGAGCCAGTCAGCGAGGCGTTTGTACCACGAAAAAAAAGTGAAAAAAAAGTTGAAAAAGGGCTTGACTTTGTCCCTAAAGTGTGATACCATTTTACCAGTGAGTGAGAGAAATAACATGAACCATTACTACATCAAGGATGAGGACGGATTGTTCCGTATGTTCGATGTGAGCCATGACGGGCTCGAGGACGCGATTGAGGTCGCCAACGAAATCGGCACAGATGTCATGCGTGAGCGTGACGGCGTGACCGAGCAGGTCTGGTCGTTTGAGGAGTCTGGCGAAACCGAGCCAGACGAGCCTTCCGACGGTTTCCATAGTGACGCGATGGCCGATGCCGATGTGCTGGCCAGCGCGGGTTACGGAACTGACGAGGATTACGGTTGCTTCGACGACTACAACGACGGCTTTTGAGCCGTCGTGTGAGTGCTACGCTTTAAACGCAGCGTGACGCTCTTTTAAATTTATGTCTCAAAACCATAATGAGACCATCCTCAAAAATCTTGAGGATTGGAAAAAGCAAAGGGCTGCAGCGGTCGTCGCAAAGGCGGAGCGGCAGCGGGTCAAAAAGGCAAGGCAGGAGCGCCAAACCTTCAATCGCGGATTCGGCTCAATTAGAGAGCTGTTAAGTCGTTGACTATCAACGACTTAGGTCCGGGGCCTCCCCCCGCGCCGCAAGTCGTTGGTAATCAGTAACTTACGTATCGAAAAAAAAAGTAAAAAAAGTGAAAATAAGGCTTGACTTTTCCCGTTTTTTCTGATAGACTATATCAAGTGAGTGAGAGAAAGACAATGAACCTATTCAAGAAAAACCAAATGACGCTTAAGGAAATCGAACGCTTTATGGATGCCAAGCGCAAGCGTGAAGCAGTACGGGAAAACCTTAAGAGAATCGGGAAAGCGGCTGAAATCGCAGTAGTGAGACAGCGTATGCCAAATATAGTTTAAAATAAAGCTTGACTTTTAAGCTAAAATCTGATACGATATAACAAGTGAGTGAAAGAAAGAAAGAGATGAAAGAGAAAGAATACATAGACTTCCTAAATGTCACCTTTAAGGTGAAACGAAATCCCAACTACAAGGGCAACCATTACCTTGCCACATGCAATTCAATCATGGGCAACACTTTCCCGCTTGGAACAACCAAGCAGGAGATGACTGACCAATTTCTTGAGCAGCAAGTCAACAACACGACTAAATACAAGGACATTATCCAAGTGGTTGAGATAGCCAAATGTTTTGAGGATAGATCGCCCAAGGGAAGATTCCACAAAGATAACTACTAAAAAGGCTTGACTTTCTCCTGAAAATCTGCTATACTAATTGAAGTGAGTGAGAAAACAAATACTAAAAACATTATGATAGAAAAAATAAAATGGTTGGTTAGTGACCTCGGGTTGAACGAATTCAATGCGTGGTTGTGGATAATAGGCGGCGCAGCATTAACGGCTGCGGTTCTAGTGCTGCTGTCAGGCGGCTTCGATGAGGTGTTCCGATACTGGAGAGTGTTCTTCTTAAATCTCTAATGAAAGAAGAAGCACCCAAATTCAGTTCGTCGCCACTCTGGCCGGGATTTTCAATGACATTTAAGAACGGTTGGGAAATATCGGTTCAGTTTGGTAACGGACACTACTGCTCCAACAAAATGAAGGACAGTTCGTCTCGACAGAGTGAGACGGCGGAGGTCGCTATCTTCGCTCCAGACAAAGATGGTTTCCCCAGAGAGTGGTGGTCATACGACGAAACGCTTGACGATGTAGTCGAGCAGCCAGAAGAGAGTTATGTAAATGGTTGGTTGACAACCGATCAAGTTGCGAGTATAATTAATATAATAGCTAATAAAAATGAGAATAAATCCAATAGCAACTAACCAAACGGAAGTGCACTTCAACGAAAGACTCGTTGACGCAAGCAAGCGCGCTGTGTTCTTCTTTTCTTACGGTACGCCTGTCGCGGCCAAGGTTGGCACGACCTACTACAAGACAGAAGAGACATTCAGCAAGACAACTTCGCGTCATGTTAATCAATGGCTTGAAGACGTCAAATACGAAGTCAAGCCACAGAGCTGGTTTGCGAAGGCAACTTTAACAACTTTTCAGCCATGTAACTAACTGACCACCAACAACTTACGGGGCGGGGGGTTGTGCGCGGTGTAAGTCATTGATAGCCAAAGACTTACAGAACGAAAAGAAAAGAAAAAAAAATGAAAAAAAGGGTTGACAACTCCGGTGTTCTGTGTTATGCTATTCCCAGTTATGAGAGATATGATTAGTTGTGAAGAGGTTTTCGAGGCCGATCCGCAGGCGCGGGCGGAGTTTGATGCGGTGTGCGACGAGTGGCTGAACGAGGCCATCGACGCGCAGGACGCCGAGGAGGATCTCGTCGAGTGCGAGGGCTGCGGCGAGCAGTGGTACGCGCATCAGGCGGGTGCGAACGGCCGCATCGAGTGGTGCCGGAAGTGCTACAAAAACGATCCTTACTACGTGTAAGGGTCTGATTGCCAACGACTTAGGACTTCACCCCCACCCCCCGACGTAAGTCATTGATACTCAGTGACTTGTGAATAGCTCTCTTATTTGAGTCCATATTTGCCTCGAAAAAGCTTTCGTTTTTCTTATATTAAGTCTTGACTTATTTCGCTTTTTGTGCTATACTCTTTTCAGTTATGAGAGATAGAAAAAAGACGTTTACAGTATATTGGAAAGTGGACGACACCATCAACTTCAAAGCCTTCCCTATGGTGAAGGGTGAGCCTGACCATAGAGCGTTCAATGACGCAATTGACTTCGCTGGTGTCATAAGGAAAACAACTGTATTAGATGTTCGCATCGAATGCCGTAAACGTAACGACCGTGATGGCTGGGACATTGAACAAGTATGGCCTTGACTTTCAATCCAGTAAGTGTTATACTATTAAGAGATGAGGAAATGGGTACTAACTAGAATCGCACACTCAACTATCATTGTTGAATCTGAAACTGATCCCACCGATGACAAGTGGGACCTTGACACGAAGTATGGCAAGCAGTTTGATGAAGAGTATTACAATGACGGTCTTACCACATGGGAATGTGACACCGTAGAGAATGTGTATGGCGAAGGATACATGAAAAATCTTACCACATGAGAGTACAAGTTTATTACAACCTACACAAGAAGCGCCTCTCGGTTCGAAACAGAGGTAAAGTAATCAGACACGCCGACATTGTCCTTCTGGAAAATGTGAAGTTCCACGTTCAACCAGCAGGGCAAGCCAAGGTACGGAAGAACAAACGCAAAAATGTTCACGCTTACGTTGCTGGTGACTTGGCAAGCAAGCAAGGCTTTGGGAATGGTACTGTCGAGGAGTTTGATCTTGTCAAGTACAATCCGTATAAGTATGACTTTTTTGTTGACGAAGAAGGAAATGAAATGCGAGACGTATACGAAAAGGCTTACATTAAAAACAAAGAGATTTTTGTCAAGAAAAATGCTTGACATTAGCCGCAGTCTGTGGCATAATTAGAGTGTTGAAAGAGAAAAAAGAAAACAAAATGAAGAAGTTCCTAGTAAACTACATACCGGCTGTCCACGAAGGACAGGAGAACAAAGAAGACAAATCCTATTCCTACAGAGTAGAAATGGATGAACAATTCGCTAATCGTAGCGAGAAAGACGAGTCCGCTGGAATGGCAGCGAAAGACTCGGAGTCTGGCCTATGGAAGAGATTCCGTTGGGACAGAATCCAAAGTGCGGTGGCCATCTAGCCACCAAACAAACCTTCTGGGTGCTACGCTTTAAACGCAGCGTGACGCTCGGGACAATTTTCGACCCGCGCCTCCTTAGAGGTTCGCGCTCAACAGCGCTACCTTTCCAGAACGCAATGAGTCTGGACGGCAACGCGTGAAGCCGTGGCGCGGTAACGAGAACGCACTCTCTCATAACACGACGCTAGTAGCCCCTTGCGAAAGCGAGGGGCTATGTCGTTAACCACCAATGACTTGTGGCCGCGGCCTCCCCCCGCGCCGTAAGTCGTTGATAATCAATGAATTAAGGTGGACGCGGGAGTCGGAATCGAACCGACGAGTAAGAGATTTGCAATCTCCCGCCTTACCACTTGGCTACCCCGCGCACTGTAAATTAATTCCGGGCACTGTGGCTGTTTCATGAGGCACCTGAACCTCGAGCCTGTATCAGGATCTCCCTGATCACCATGGCCACGTGCCCGGAGTATGGTTCAGAAAATGGTTATTTCTTCGGGTCTCGTTTCCTATCGTATGACCCTTTACCCTTCTTTGTTTTGTGCACGCGCTGCCCCGTGTTCCAATCGACCTGACGCCTAATTTTCTTTTTGGGCTCCTTCATGGTCTTCAGGCCTTCACGGCATCCCAGTCGCTCAAGTCCTCCGCCGCAATCGTCAACTCCTCGTGGATATTGAGTTCCGGCGTTCTCATCTTGTGCGTGTACAGTTCTTGCGTGTTCTGGAGTGAGGCAAGGAACCTGCTGGCCTCGTCCTTTGCGAGAACATCAGCTCCTGTCTTTTGTCCCTTGAGGTTAGCTGCGCCTACATCTTGGATGACCCGCGAGCGGCATATGTTGAGGACGGCTCTGTTGAACCGCGTCTCGTCTGTCCAGAACACCGCTAGTTTGTCGGTGCGCCAGTCAAGCTCGCCGTTGGTGGCCATCCAGTTCCAGAATGCCCAAAAGCGTTGGGTTATCTCCTGCTGGTTCTCGCCCTCCATGCCGATTATCAGGGAATCTTCGTCGATTGCCTGCCGATAGTAGTTGATTTTTTCGTTAAACATAATGTTGCAAGCCTCTCTCACTTGCTGGGGAAAGTATAGCATAATTAACCCCACTTGTCAAGCTCTTTTTCTACTCCCACCAGTCGTCCCCGGCGGAATACTTCGACCACCAGTAAACGAAAAACACGACAAGGATAAGAAAACAAATAGCCATTCCTTAAAGATACAGCAAACTTGACTAATTGTCAATGTTTTTTGTAGTCAATGTTCTGGACTGACTCATCCCAACAGGCCCGACAGTCCGCGCACTCGTTGCCTTGGGTAGACGCTGGGCAAGAGAACCCTTCCCGCATAACGCCGCTTGTCGTCAGACCTAGGCTCTTTGCTAACTTGGTTGGTGGTTTGCCGTCCATCATGTAAGCAGACAAACGAATGACAAGATTGTCGGGCTTACGGCCTAATGCTATCCACTCACGAACAAAACGATATTCCCTAGTCGGCAACCAAAACTTAATGTGAGGCAACCGCCTTGCAACTTCCGCAATCTTTTCGAGATGCCAAACACCTTGAACATCACCCGAATCATGCCAGCGAAAAAAGCCAGTCTTTTCCCTTTTGCCAATCATGAAAACCATCATGTCCACCCAATCAATTTGCTCTAATGCCTTGAGCCGCTTTTTCATCGCGGCCTTAACATTTGGGAAAACATAACGCCCTTTTCGTGCGTAACAAAAAGAACAAATCGAATCAACAACCTGTGCCAACTTGGAGCCGGTAATACAATCCTCTGCCGGTGTGCTGTAACCAAACCCCGGCATCTTCGACGGCTTGGATAAGGAGCCGACCTTTCCTTCTGCGATTTTGACAGTAAGCTTCATAACTGCGAAAAGTATAACACAAAAGAGGCCAAGTGTCAAGCAAAAATTAAATCCCAGCCTTCCGGGCTAATGCCCGTGTTGGCAAACTCTCTGTCCCCAGCGTCTAACGACTTCAAACACATGATAGGTTTCCCTTGGCTCAAATCCCAAAGTTCGTGACTGGGAATTGTTACGCTGTAAGGTTTACCTGTTTTGACGCAGGGGCCAGTGAAGGTGTAGGAGTGTTCTGGCTCGTAAGCCTCCGTGTAGGTGCAAGCACTTGTTTGTATGTATCGTCCCATAACTTCTTATAGCATACCACAATCTGAACCTCATGTCAAGCCTTTTCCTGTCATGTTTTACCCCTGTAAGTCATTGAGTATCAATGACTTAGGGCCTGCGGCCTCCCCCCGCGCCGTAAGTTGTTGGGGTGTAATGAGTTACGCCCCCGCTTTCGCGGGGGCGTTTACCTCAGACCGAATGAAAAAAACAACAAAAGGGGAGGCGGGTTGCCTTCGCGCCAGCGGGTCTTATTTGCCCGCCTCCCCAGTGACATCAAGAGGCAACAAGTATATCGTCAGACTTGACCGAGGGCTTGCGGCTCAACTTTGAGTAGTAGCTCTTGTCTTTGGCGGCTCTCGTCAACTTCCTGAGAATGCTCTCGTTGACCTTCTCTGCATACTCAAAACGCTCGTTCTGTACGGCGTTCGGGTTCTTCCCGCTGGACAAATGCTGAGTCGCAGCATTGTAAAGCGTGTAAAGATTCCGAGCTTCATCCTCTTTGTAAGTAGGATTCACCCAAATCTTGGTGATGTCCTGCCTCAAGGAATTACTCAGCACCTTGGAGTCTTGAAGATTCTTCAAAATGTAATCTCCAATCGTGTTATCAATTTTGACCTCGCTCAAACGAGTGAAGTCAGAACCGACTGTCTCAAAGGCATCTATCGCACGGTCGATAGCGTTTGACACGCCGCTCAAGTCCAGCTTGCTGGAATGCTTCTGATTGAAGCTGAAAGCAGAGCGTAATCCTTTCATGCCGTTCGTGCATATCTCGCGTAACATACCCAAGTCCAGACCTGCAAAACAGGAACGGTCATAAGAGTTACGCACCGTGACACGCATATCGAGCTTGTCGCCGACCTGTGGAATGAAGATAGACTTGTCGGTGAAGTCGTATGTTCCGTACATCGTCGCGCCATCACGCGCCACGCGGATTTCCTTCGCGTATGTAATACCCTTGTCGGTGAGGACTTCCTCAACTGAATCAACGAGGGTCGAGTTAAGCAACAAGCCATACTTGTCACTTGTTACACCAAGCACCTTGCCTGTGTCTGTCCTGCGAGTCCCCCAGTATCCCGCTTTGTTACCGTCAGAAGTTTGAAGTTCTTCCATAACAACAGGGAACCGATACTCGCCGCTTGTAGGTCTGCTTGTTCTAGCCATGTTCTTATCTTAACACTTACTGGATTAAAAGTCAAGGCAAGAAACCTCAGGCCATAATGGCCTGAGATTTCCGTATGAACGCCTTCGCCTTCTGCTTTGCAGCATTAGTTTTCGCGCGAAGGGCCAAAGCTGGGCTTTTCGCCTCAATCCACTCCTCGAAAAGATTCACGCAATCGTCAAATGTGCGCTGGTCAATGTCAAGGGTACGATGCTCCGCTTGAGTGTTCAAGTTAAGCATGAGGTTTTTCCTCCCGTACTTCTTGGCGATGTACCGTTGAGCGTGCCACAAGGCGTTAATCACCTGTTGCTCGTTCTCGCCGGTATCCGTCTTGGCACTAGCCTTGAACACCACGATATCGCGCCAACCTAAACGGCTGAAGCTACCGCTATGATAACCGTCATTGGTTACCTTGTTCAAATACTTCATGGTGCTGTATCCAAGCTGATCGTTTGGATTCATTAAGCGACTATGAAGGTTGCGACTAGTCCTGCCTCCATAAGTGAAGAACCGACCATTTTTGATCGTCGCCCACGCATAGAGATGAGCCTCAGAAGGAGAGGCTTGGAGGTCGTTACAGCCACGAACGGGTGTCCCGTAAGTTCTGGCATACTCATAACCCGTGTTGTTATACACACGGCCAACGCTGGATAATGAATTCGTATTCATTTTGTAGTTTCGTATCTGGTTTTGATCGAGTTAGTTCCCCGATCACTTTTAATAGTATAGCATCACCTGAATGGAAAGTCAACACTTTTTTTAAAGTTTTTTTAAATTTTAAAATAGCGAGCGGGGCAGTCCCTATCACATTTAAGGCCGCGGCTGGGAATCCGCTAGGCCACCCTTGGGAGCGACTTGTAGGCGACACGCGAAGTTCGCCACCATCTCTAGCCATGATTTTTTCAGTCGTTCCCGCGCTCACTTCTATAATCTTACCATATACTGGCCCACGTGTCAACTAAAAAATGATTCGAAACCAACGCAACGGTCCATCCTAAGTCGTTGAGTATCAATGACTTACGCGCGGGGGGGAGGTCGCGGCCGTAAGTCGTTGGGTATCAGTTACTTAGGGAATAGAAAGCGAAAAAAGTCATAAGTTATTGATATTAAATGATTTACATCTCATTTCATTGCCTATTATTTGGAGTATTTTAAAAAAGTGGGCAAATTATTTGTTCTTATTATTATTAACTCATTTGATTATTTGTATATTTGTAATATTTAAGAAAAGTGGGCAAAAAAAAGACCCCGCCGAAGCGGGGTCACTATGAGGGAAGGAGAGGGGAGACTCCGGTGTTTCACTAGGGTAACCTACAAACCCTGTCCACGCATCTCGCGCAGCACCATGCCGAAGGCTCCTTACGCCGCTAGGTGCGGCGTTTGGTTTTCGCGCCGACCGAGGTCGTGCGACGGGCCGCTTTTGGCCCATTCATGACCGCTTTGAACGCGGCCTTGTTAACAGGCTCATATCGATGAGCGTGTTGATTGATGTTCACCAACTGCGTAGCAGTCAGTATCTTCAAGCTGCCGCCGGACTGGCGTTCAACTTCCAACTGATATGTATGATTGCGCATACCCATAATTTTTTCTTGTTTCGTTTGCGGGAACTGTTCCCTGACTACTTCTTAATTATACCAGTACCTGTGCTCAAAGTCAAGCAATTAGTTTCAAATAATCAAGTCCTTTTGCTGTTATGTTTCTTCCAGCAGTTGTTATCTCCATCAAGGAATGCTTTTGCAAGTAGATTTCAAAATCTCTTTGTACTGCTTGCTTTGAAAGACCAGTTTTTGCAGACAAATTAGTAAGACTGCAATCCTTGTGGTCTTTCAGAATGTTGAGCAACTGAATTTCCGTAATGTTCAAGCCAAGAGGGAAGATACTGAGAATCCCGCTCAATTCCTGCCAATCCTTCTGTTTGAATCCTGTAACCTTTTTCTGTTTGCAATAAGACTCAATCTTTTGAGCCATCTTTTGTGCTGCTCTCGCATTACCGCGCAAGACAGAGGCGATATCCTGTAATGTTTTTGAATCAATGTCAATGTCGAGGTTCAAATTAACAATCTGACCCATCTCATCCAAGGTGTACTCCTCCAAATCTACACGCTCAAGCCTGTCCATCAAGGCGTGAAATACGGATTGAGTCTCAGTTGTCGCAAACATGAATGACAGTCTGCGAAAGTCGAAGTCAACCGTATAGTCCTCGTATGAGAAGGTAGTAAGGTTATCTGGATTGGGATTCAGAATGGTCAACAATGCCATCGTCACATCCTTGGGAATCTCACTACATTCGTCGAACAAGATAGTAGCATCCCTGTCCTGCATGATTGGAATAACCAACTGATTAAAAAACTGCTTCACATTCTTAATCGTAGAACAGTTAATCTCAAAGTACCTCTTGGCATCGTCAATGCGCTTGAGCCTACGAGCAACTGCCTTGGCTAATGTCGTTTTGCCGCATCCTTTCGGTGCGACGAACATGAGATGAGGCATGACCTTGGTTTGTTTGAAACCATCGCAAAAGAAATTAAGAACTCGCTTTGCGTTGTCTTGACCAATGATGCTTGGGAAAAGAGTCGTATCCATGTGTTAATCTTACTGCTTACTTAATTAAAAGTCAATGCTTTTGACCTGTACCTTGGCATCCTCCAAGTCAGTCTCCTTCACCTCGACAGGGGCAGCAGCAGAAACATTCGCATAATTAGATATGATACGATTGCCTGTCTGGAGTCCAAGTTGCTCGGCGTACTTCCTACCTACCTGTACGATTGCGTCCTCGCGTAACACACGGTTCAATTCGCGTAGGTTGACTTCAATAAGACTCGTCGCACCCTTCGTGCGTCCTGAGCCTTTCTTTCTAGTAGTTGTTGGCATCTCTTAATAATGCCACAATCTGATGCAAAAGTCAACATTAAAATAAAAAAAAATGAATTAAAAAACTTATTTAAATTTTGTATTGATTTGACTATGTTTGATGATATTAGGTTTGATTGTAATTTTTTTAAAGTTTTTTTAAAAAATAATGATGTTTTAAGAATTTCCTTAAAAGTCATTGTTTTCGGGGCCGCTGCTAATATTTGGCATTAGTTCATTAGTATTTGGTATTAAACCATTCACTAATATTACGCCGAAAATCATTCACAAATAGAATAGCAAAATTTAATTAAATTTAATTAAAAATTATCTATGTAATTGTAGTAACGAGTTGGTAGATTTGCATAGTTATATATTTCGGGCAAAGTCATTCGCAAATAAGGCTTGACTTGTATTCAAGTTTGTGCATTATATTTCGCGCCGATTCATTCACAAATATGGTAGGTCGGGTGAGAGTCGAACTCACAACCAATAGCTTAAAAGGCTACTGCTCTACCATTGAGCTACCAACCTATAAAAAAATAAAAAAAATAATATGTTTGTTAATTTGTTGAGTAGTATTGAATAGTATAATAGAAAAAGGATTAAATGAATTAAATTAAATTTTTAAATTTTTTTAAAAGGGCGGCTATATTTGTAATTATATCTTTGCGATACAACCTATCAAATTAAAAAAACTTATTTAAATTTAAATATAAGTTTGTATCTGTTCTCTCATTCGTATCTTCTCAATAATCAATGGTATCAGTTACAAGTCCATGTCCATGTGAGTGTAGACATAGGCTCCAAGCACGACAAGTATAAGTAAAAAGTATATCAAATTGTATTCCGTATGTAATATGTGACAAAGTAAGGGGTTCATATATCAATAAGTAGTAAATCGTTGTGTATCAGTATATTAGTATATCAAAAAGTGAAGCAAAAGTCAAGTCATTTCTTATTTTGTATCCTTTCTAATTTGTATTCCATGTATGGGCTTGAAGAAGGTTTTAAATCCTTGTATGTAGCTTCTGCCTCCTTCTGATTTGCTGCCCAAAAATACATATAACTCCACTCGTTACTTTTCTTTGGGCGACTCATTGCCGCGAACTGCTTCAAATTTCTGCCTTTTGCGTCGATAATCTTCACAACAACTCGCTTCTAATATCATCTAACATACCACTAATTAGGTTAATCTTGTCTCGCATCTCCAGAACATCTAGCCCTCTTTGTCTGCTTTTCTTTAACATCTTTCGTAAAACATTTTTAGCGTGATGCTCGTTCATGTCTCCGACTGCAATTACTTCTCCATCTTCTCTTTTCCAGTATTGTTCTGCTATCATCCTTTTCATTTCTTCTTACGCTCTTTCTTGCTTGTAGCCGCGCTTCTCTCGGTATTCAACTGCAAACGCTTCTCCGCTCGTTTCTCGGCTAACTTCCAGCGGCGTTTGGTTCTATCTGGAACTTCATCTAACTGGTCTGACATCAAACTGGCAATTTCGCTGTATCGTTTGAGTGTTTTTGTGTCCTTTGCGTTGAGAATGGACTCTCGTATTGCTTGTATTACCTTCATCTGCAAATCCACTTATTGTTTTCTTCATCAGAAGATTCAACACGATGACCTGTAATAGCCTCCAAGCATCTACAAATCGTACTATGACTCTGAGACAACCTTACCTCATCCATCACAAACTTTCTTATATCGTCAATATCCACTAACATCCTAGAACCATCAGAGGATAACTGGTAATCCATTAAATCTTTGTTAAGCATAATTAAATTTAATTAAATTTTTTTAAAAAAGTTCTTTTGGAGTGTTTAAGCTAATCTCTGACACATTCTTCTTTAACCAATCTCGTCTTTCTTGGTAGTCCTTGTGCATGAGGAAGCTGGTCACGACTCGTTTGGCTACTGTCTCTGGAATATCAACTATGACTTCTTTTTCCTCTTGAGTGTCGAAATGCCAACTGATAGGGATTTTTAACTTCATTGAAAGTTCGGAGGAACATTGGTATCGAAATCTTGGCAACATTGAGAATCATTCTCTTGATAGTTGAAATGCTTTTCGATTGAATCCTCGTCGAAACCGATTGTAAGGGCCATCGACATAATAATATCTTTAAACTCCTCAATGGTATTCGTTGCTGTTTCAAAGGAGCAGACCTTATCTCCTTTCTTAATTGTGATTTCGATTGTGTTATCGTCCTTGTCCACGGTATTGTTTGACATAATTTTTACTGTTTTTGTTCCAACTTGATTTGGTTTTTGCATTGACTCCTTTTCTTTTCTTCTTGTTCCCGCCGAAAGTAATTTTACTTGTTGATGTTTTCTTTACCATTTTCGTCTTTCAATATGAAGCTCAAACCGTTGAGCCTATCGTAAATCTCTTGCAGTTGGTCACGATAATGTTTTTGTGTCCATCCATCGTTGTAGCCGCTTGTCGCTTCTGTAATCCACTTTTCGATGGTTCCAAGTGTGTCTGCTTGAATGAAATTACTTGCTTGCATAAGGGATTTCTTTCACCTTGTTTCCTGTCATATCTTCAACTGTTTCTCGGACATAATCAAGAATCTCAGAAAATTGAGTTAGACTGTATTTCCTTGGTATCTGTCCTTGCAAAGCATAGTTATGAGGTATTGGCGTATTGTTCCAGCGGGAAAACATCGGCAATGTAATCTTCGCTTCTGCTTGGCAGTAGTCATAACTCTGCTTATGGTTGCCGCTACCGAAAGTCCTCGTCTTTAACTCATCCCGAAAGTAGACAGTAACAATACCTCTCGTTTGATTGTTGATTCTTACCGTGACGGCATCGTAAGGGAACTTTACAGTCTTTGTCCTTGCAATGACATTGTTAGGGTTGATGTTGGGGTTGGTATTAACCAGACCATTTTTTTCCCAATATACTTGTGAAGCTATCTTATCCATATACTTATCTTACCATGTACTTCACCTAATGTCAAGCACCAAAACTTAAAAACTCTTTTTCTGTTAATTCTACAACTGCTTTGCCCAAGTACATCTGACCCATGTGTGTTTCCATCTCTAATCCATTTACTGTATATTCATCCGAGTCCTTCTCTACTTGATTTAACCAAATATCCCATGCTGTCCTCCAGCTAACATAGGCAGTAAGGTTGTCGGTGAAGTAGTAGAAGGTATGTTTTTTCAAAACATTTTAATTCATTTTTAAAAATGGGGTCGGGGTAAAGCGAAGCACGACATTCGATGACTTTTCCTCATTAAGTAATTTGAGTTCTCCTTCAAACTGCAATGACTCTGCCTCAACGGTGATGAAGTCAATTTGAAGATGATAGTTTTCCTTTTTGTGAGTTATGATGTGGGAATTATGTCCAGAAAAATGTATATTTGCGTCATTAAATAACTTTTTTTCTTTAACAAATTCCTCGTTATCAGACTCCAGTATCCTTATCTTGCCTTGCATCTCCTTCAATGATTGATTCAATATGCTGAATGTCGATAATTATCTCGTTAAGAGAATACTCTACATCGCGCTTTGTTTCCCCAAAAATGAATGATAAGTCAAGGGTTTCAAGACTACCAATCGCTTCTGCTAATATACTTAATGCTGATTGTTGCTTATCCATGATGAATTTTCTTTTGTATAATTGTTTCTAATGCTTTGAACTTGTATTTCGGTAAGTATCCGACTTGTAGTTTGGTATTTGGTTTAACTGTTTCTTCCGCTGAGTAGTCCAAGAAACCTTCTTCACCAAGGTATGAGACTATGTTGCCTACTTCTTCCTCAGACGGTATATCCGCTCCATCCTTGCTAATGGATATGCAGACCTCTCTTGGGCTTCGTAGCCTCTGGACAATAATGTTCCAATTGAACAACTGAAGTCCCGTATGGTAATCTCCTTCTTTTGCTATCATTTCTCCAAACAATAAGACCAGTAGCGAGAGTTGCGTTTGTTCTGGTTCCTGTCCCAATACAGGCATCTTGCAATGTAGGAAGGCACTCGCTTCGCTTCGCATTGCTTGAGCCAATCTACCTCAATGTTCTTATACTGCTTCGCATCCTTTGTCTGGTCAAGGCCATAGAACTGGAATAGGTGAGTGTCCATGCAAGTAACCTCGCACTCATTTGGAAACGCCATTTCCAGACCGAAACTGGTTTTCGCGTTACCCAATCCAAGAATCTTTTTCACCAGATGGTCGCGCCAATCAACCCAAGTCCTTTGACTACGGTTTAAAAAGTCATCAACATTGTTCCAAAACTTCTCCTTGAAGTCCATGATGAAGCGTGTTCTCTGGTTCTGAAAACCAACTCTTGACTTTTCAATCTTTTGAAACAACTTACTCTTATCGTTTTCCCAATGCTTAAAACGCTTAATAGCTTGGTATCCTCTTACATTATTCTTCCATGTAGTATGGACGCTCATGTAAGCAAACAACCAACGCTGGTAATGTTCATCTTCATTCTTGGGGGCAACGCTCTGCCAATACTCCATGTAGCGGCAAACATCCTCTGGCTTGATTGAGTCGAAAAACTCTTTTCCTTTTGTGGTAAGCATATCCTTCCCTTAATATACATAATTCTTACTCACTTGTCAAGGCTTAATTTTAATGATTCCAAAAGTCTCCAAAGTAAGTAATGTACTGTTCCTCAATTTCTTCGTCTGCCATGTTGTCGTACCCTTTGCAACCTTCCATAAGAATAGAGTAGGTTGTATGCAAGTCAAGCAACTCAATTTCCCTTTTCGCCAGAGCATACTTCATTTCATCTATCGACATTAGTTCTCCTCCATGTAGTAGACTTTGTATGTATTGTCCATTTTCACGATAACATAATCGTGATGTTCCGCGAAGTCCTTCTGGTATGCCATTGCTTCGCCTTTTGTCTCAAAGAAAGCGTCAGGCACATCGGCGTTTGCGTCTATGACATAGTAATTGTGTGTTGCTTTCCAGCCTCCATCGTACTGTTCTTGAGCTTCCCATTCGTATTGTATGGGAGTCGGAGGAATGTGCCTCCACTTCCATGTCCTGCAACCGCATGACAAGATTAGAATAACGAAAATCCAAATCCAATAGTCTCCTATCACTAATCCTAATTTTTTAAATAAGTTCATTTCTTTTCTTAAAAGAATAGACTTCCCGCATCGGACTGATGCCTTTGACTGTCCTTCTTCGTTTCATTTCTTGCCTGTTCAAAATTTCGTGTTATGATTCTGGCAAACTCATCCTGTATGTTTTTTGGAAAAGGCCAATCTGCATCAAGCAAGTAGAAAGCAATATCTTCTTTAATTTTTTCCTCTAACTTTTTTGAATCCATTTTTTAAATTTTTTAAAAAGTGTGAACGAAGATAGGAGTGAAATCTCCGACATAAGAACTTACAACATTAAACTCCATGTACTCATGGGATTCATCGTAAGTCATTCCGTCCCTCTCTATTAAAACGGTCATACATTTGTCATAGTCATATACCGCGCAACTTCCCGCTGCATCGTAGCCAATGATTGCCGCATCATAACCATCTGCGAATAACGCCTCTGGATTAAGGTCTGCTATCTGTTCTTTTTTTGTTAATGCCGTCAAAGACTCATCGCTCATTTTGTCTGTATCCATATCGCTGTAATAAGTGTCTGCGAATCTATGTTGTCCTCTCATCCTCTTGGTTTGGTTGGTGATGAAACTATATTGTTCTTGTTTTCGTTGCCGCATTTGTCGCAGTTGAATGTTAGCACATCTTTGCCGTAAGAATCTTCTTCTATTCCCGCAAAGCTAACTTCGTCAGCGTCTTTCCACTCAAGGCAATCCTCGCACCATACCCAATTTTTTAAATCTCCGAATGTCATTAGTGCGTAGCCTCCAAATTTTCTATATGCTCGATATGAAATTGACCAGCGGTAATATAATCTTTGGGTACATCTTTTTCCAATTTTTTTATCGCTTCTTCTTCTGCTTCCAAAACATTCTCCGCTTTTACAATATAAGTGAGATTCTTATCAACCGTTGTGATTTTAACTTCGTAGGTCATTGTTTCGTAGAATAATACTGGTCTTGTTGTGATTCGTGTTCTGGATGTGAAGATAGGTTCTTTGAGCAAATAATAAGAGACTGCTCATACTCATTCAATGCTTTCGCTATGACCGAGGCTAACTCATTGCTTCGTTTGCGTTCCTTCCTCTCGTATCCTTCTCCTACGAAAATAGATTCTGGTTTAACATTTGAAGTTACCCAAATCTCCGCGCCTCGTTTTCTTTTTTCAACTGTCCAAATCATCCTATGTCATTAAATTTTGCTGTAATCTCGCTTTGTCCATTGCTGTTAGCTTTTTCAATAATATCCTCAAGGGAATCCTTTACCATTGTCCTTCCCCATCTAGTAGTGATGACGGTATTGTGGCTACCTTGTTCGATTGAAACAACCGTATCAAGATTAAAAAGTATATCTTCTTTTGTGTCTGAATTTGTTACTGTTATCAAATGTGCCATTTTAAAATTTTAAAAAAAAAGAAAGTGGGGAGACAAAAGCCTCCCCACTAGGATACGATTACTACTTACTGAAACGACCTAGCTTATCCCGATTGGGTAGCTTTTGGGCCGTCTTGGGAACACTCGTTCCCAAAGTTGATTTCGCAGCATTGAATCCTGCATCGTAACCAGCATCGTAACCATCTTCGGACTCATCATCGTCCAAATCATCATCGTAATCACCGTATTCGTCGCACAACGGTTCTTCCAGCTTGCGCTCAAACAAGGAGACTACCTTGTATTTGCAAGTGCGTAACTTTTGGCAGTCACAATCAGTAGGAACCGAAACTACATCAGCAGGGTCGATTTCTACAACCATGAGGTTGCCGCCATTACCGTATCCCTTGGCATAGTCCAAGCTACCAGCATGGAAACCGTCAGAACAACCAATATCTGCATTATCACAAACACCATTGCGCGACATTTCCAAGGTCTGACCAACTGTATTGTCGTATTTGCCACTATACCAATCGGTAAAGTTGCTCTTAACTCCCTTGTAGGCAAGAAAATTACCGTCAGGGGTTAGTGGCATCGCCTTATGCTCAAGGAAGGAGTAAAGTTCCTGAGTCGCTCGCCTTGATGGGTTGCTCATCAGTTTGTCGAGAAACCTGACGAGTGGCTTATATGGCAAGCCTTTTCGCATGAAGTCGAGGATTCGACCAACAACATGACCATGCACTTCTTCGTCTTTGTACCTCACAACACCAGAGGTTACAGATACATTGCCATCAGCATAATCTTCGACCGCTTTGCTTGTGTCAAAAAGTTGCTCCAATTTCTCCGAGTCCTCATCGCTGAGTGCTTGAGTTGCTTGATGGAAGGCAGGGTTAGTGCTGTCCATCGTGTACGCCTTACCGTTTACAACAACGGTTAGCGAGTTATCAGTTAGTATGTATGGTATCATATTCTTTTTACCTTATCTTCTTATCCTAATGTAAACTTACTTGCTTGTCAAGTTCCAAGTTGAATCAATTACATTCACATAATTAACGCAATCATAGACCCAATCCTTGCCGCTTCCGCCCCAACTCCGAAAATAATCATCGTCAATGCGAGCAAGCATGGGGTACTTGTCCTTGCACCGAATTACGATTGATGCGTACTCGTTGTAAACCTCATCTCGGATTTCCTTGTCCTGCAAGTTAGCTTTTTGTAGCCAATCTCCAAGTGCGTTAATCATCTTTTCGAGTTCCTTCTTGTCTTTGTTGTGACTTTTTTCTTGAAAGAAAATGAACAAATCATTCAAGTCAGACTTTTCGTTTAAACCTAACAGTTTCCAATCTGTCTCTTTGTCATGGTCTGTCATGGCGGCACAAAGGTTAGCCCAATGTCGGTCTATCTCTGATGCGCTAGAATGGTTTGACCTATGAGAGTAGCCTTCGTTGACACTCTGAGTAAATACTCGTTCAACAAGTTTACGATGTAATTCTTCGCCAAACTTCTGCTTGACTTGGTTAATTACCCAATCCTCAAGCTGAGTCCAATTCTTCTTACCTTTAACCTTGCCTATCTTTGAGCTTTTGAAAGCGTAGACCTTTGGCAATTTGATACCTAGTGCGTCACAAGCGTAGTTGACGCTTTTGGCATAGCGAATAGGATGGGATTCTACTGAGCCTCTAACTTGAATGTTGAATCTGTCAATCTCGACATAGATTCCATTCTTTACTGAGTCAACATCTATTGTTGACTCGGTGAAGTGTCTGCTCCTGAGAGCATCCCAATTACTGCCTTGCGAGGCATCTTCAATGTCGTACTCAAACTCCTTGGTAGTGTGCTTGCTGGACTTGACCCCACTCCCGCCAGTTGCGTTTGAACCGTAAATCTCTGATAGCTTTACTTTTGGCAAAGATGTTAGCTTGGTGAAACTCTTTGTCCCTGCCTTACTGTAAAACTCTGTCGCGGCTTGCTTATTTTTAAATGATAATAAAAATACTCGCTTGTAGAGGGTATCTTCTTCTGGTCTTGAGTCGTACTTTTTGACCAATGGATGTATGCGATTGGACAGACCCATGCCGTTAGTGGAATTAGCACGGTCATCAATGATAAGAATTGTGTCATCATCGCATAAGACCGATTGGGTTTCGTCCATCTTGACTCTCTTGCTGTTTGAATACTGGTATGGTTCAGCAAATTGCCTGACTATCGCATCATCTTTTTTAGCAAAGGTGAAATGGTTATCACTCACCTTTTTACCATTCCAGAAAATTGTGTTATGGTCGATGACACTCCTGAGAACATGACCTAATCCTCCATGTTTAAACAGTTTCCCGTAAGTGGTTTTTGCTTCCCAAAGATTTTTACAGTCCTTCATTTCTTCTCCGACTTTCTTGGGGATTTGTTTGGAGACTGACTTCAATCTCTTGGTGATGGTGCGTTTGGTTTCGTCGGTGTACTGTAACGCTTCGCGGCTTGCCGAAATATCCAAGTCTCCAATCTCGAAATAGAGGCACAAAGATACCTCGTCAACTAGGGAATACTCATTAGTGCCATACGATAAGTCCAAAGCACTCGTACTTATAGGATAGGCTATATTGCCCATGACCGCAACTGAATTACCAGACTTTCTGATAGTCCAATCGTCTGAGAACATTAACGACTCGGCATCTTCACCGTAGAAGTTTTCCTCATCTGCCCCTTCTATCTCTGGTCTAACTTTAAAATGAGAGAAAAGAGATAACGCTTTGTCTCTGAAAGCTGAGAAATCTCCTTCTTTTGCTGGTATGACAATCTCAATGCCATCTCTCTCATTAGTTTTTTCTGCTGCCATCTTTGAAATTTGACCAATCTGAGTATGGTCAATGAAGGCGTTGTAGGAAGTTTTTTCTCCCTTAACGAATGAGTTGATAACGAAATTATCCCCATAAGCGAAAGCACTCTTGCTGCCCAGACCTAATTGTCCGATTTGTTCGTTTGTCCCGCGCTTGGTGCTTTCACCGTACATGGCATAGATTTGACCAATCTCTTTTTCTGTCAAACCTCGACCATAATCTCGTACCTTGAAGTATGGGGAAAGTTGATTAGGTATAGTAACTTTGATTGGGGCATCAATCTTACCTACCTCTGTATGAGCGTCAACCGCATTACAAGAATACTCCCGAATTACTGCGAGTACCTTGTCTGAGTATAACTGGTTGCGTAATACATTGAAAATATGAGCAAGTCCCTCTTTCTTGATTCCAAAAGAATAAGACTTGAAATCTTGAGACTGCTTAACCGTGTTTTGTTTTGGCTTCGTAATCATAACCTTCTTACAGGATACATTACCCTGAGCAGTTTGTCAAGCATATTTTTTAAGAAGGTTCGATTTTAAATTTTTCTTTGTATTCCCTTGTGATTTTCCTCACATACTTTTCAGCGGCTTCTAGCCCTTCGTCTGTATGTGGGAACGCACCAAATAGTCGGTTGCCTCTTTTTGATAGAACCAAATAGACTTGATGGTTTTTTTTAGCCTTCTTTTTTGCCGCCATCTACTCTTTTGAATTTTTTAAAAATCTTATCAGCTAGAAGTCTGTTAGTTCTTTCTTCAAGGTTATCAATTTCCTTTTCCTCTTTTTGAAGTCTGTTTAAGATGAACTGCATTTCAAGGTTAAGTTGATGGTAAATGTCCTCTTTGTTTGGATGCCAGTCGGGATATTCCCCTGTATTGTTCATTAGTTGAATAACTTTGTCCATCTGGACTTCCCAAAAAGCAACACTATCTTCAATCATGTCGTGACTCTCTTGAAGTTGTTCTCTGACAGTCTTTTGAGGTTGTTGGTTTTTTTTATTCATTTAAAAGTTTTTTTAAAGCCTTGAGGTGAAAGACAACGAAAGAGTCTCCTATTGTCCTCTCTCCTTGGCCGCTACACAACCAATAATCGTTTAAGTTTTTATCATCTTTCTTCGCCGCAAGAATAATCTCGTCAATCAAATTATTTGCCGTTTCCATGTTATTATTTGGCATTTTTTCTTTAGCAATTTCTTCTGCTATCACTTTTCTTCCGGCATCGCTATCAAAGTTAATCTGATTCCTTCTCTCGGCTATCGAGGCTAGAATCCTTTCGTAGTAAATTACACTATCGTGATGGTTATTTGGCATTTTTTCCTTCGCATCTGTTAAATTATTTGGCATTTTTTTATTCACATTTGTTCTACCTACGACTTCGCTCATCAAAGGCCAAGGTTGACTAGGCATCTATGTCCTCTCCATGTATAGAAATTTTAAATCTTTTTATATTGTATTCCATGTCGTTTACCCTTTCTTTTATCGTTTCTGCTAGGTGTTGTAGTTCGCGCAAACATGATAACACATCATCTTGAAATTGGTTAGGGTTGGCTTCTTCCTCTTCGCCTTCTACCTCTGTTACGACATTATTTGGCATTTTTTAATTAGTAATTACGCTAACGCCTCTCTGTTGAACTGTTTCGGAGGCTTTTTTATTTGCGTACCTGACTGCTTCATCTATATTATTTGTCTCAAGTTGCTTGGAAACTAAAGCGGCAAGGAATGAGTCTCCCGCTCCCGACAAATCAAATACATCTACTTTTTCGGCGGGATAATAGTTGAAGCCTTTCTCTTTCATAATCATACAACCTTGGTCGCCAAGCGTAACGATTAGTTTGTTAATCCACCCTTGGCAGTCAATCCTAGTTTTGATGGCTTCAAATTCTGGGCTGTTGATTTTAATAAAAGCTACATCCTTGCACCAAGTTCCTATGCATTTTTTTGTGTCCAGAAATGTATTCGTGTTATTTTTACAAAATTTCTCAATATCTGATTCAGAGAGAAAACCTTTCCCATAGTCGCTAATTACTACAGCGTCATAATCTCTTATCTCTCTCTCGCTTATGATGCTATTATCAAGGGGAGCTATCTTACCCTCCCCTTCATCAACTCTCAAGAAAGTATAATTAAGTTTAGAGTCAATATACCTAGTCTTTTTTATTACTTCTTGTTGTTGGATAAGATCTACATTAAACCCAAGAGACTCAAGATTTCTGGCTGTATTACCTGCCATGCCGGGAGTATTAACTGAGTCTTTTGGGGTAAAAACTGGAGCTGGCACATCTGGGCAAAGACGAGAGGCTCTGCCGTATATGAAAATATCGTCACAGCTTTCTCCTATTACTAATACTCTTTTATTTGGCATTTTCTTGTTCGTATTTTTCGTATTCTTCCACAACGGCGCGACCCTCTTCTTTTGTTATACCAAATTTATGCCAATATTCCTCATACAAATCGTCATGAATATCCCCCCAACACTCAAGGACTCTCATTAGAAGTAACTTCCAGTCTATGTCGTTATTTGGCATTTTCTTGTTCGCTTTTATCGCATATCGTCTTTGTGTCTTTTTATTGTAAATTTAATTGGCCAGTTATTTTATCAATTAGTCTTGTTGTTGATTTTCCTTTCGTAAGGCTTAGTAGCTTAACTGTCCCTCCGTTCTTTTCTACTGTAAGCCGCTCTCTTGTAGCCACAGGGCATTTCTTTTCCCAGTTACCAAGGTAGTCTCCGCCTTTTACATAAATATCTGGTTTTGTTGATTCTAAAAAATTACAAGCATCTGTTTCATCAAATATTCGAACCTCATCTACCCATCTTATAGCTTCAAGAACAGCTTTCCTGTCTTTTTCATTATTTATGGGGCGAGTAGAGCCTTTTAACTCTCTGACTGATCGGTCACTGTTGCATCCAACAATAAGGTAGTCTCCAAGTTCTCTGGCTTCTCGCAAAAAAGAAACATGGCCAGCATGAATCAAGTCAAAACACCCGTTTGTTGCTATTGTTGTCATTTCTTTTTTCCTCCGTAATATTCTGTTGCGTGACCTTCTTTTACTAAGGTTTGATTATAGCTTGTCCCAGCACCAGACAGATTGAAAAGCTCCCCAAGTAGCCTGCCGTACTTGCCCTTCTTATCGATAGAAGTCTCTACAATAAATTCATTCTTCCCTTCCTTAATTAATTCCTTCAATCGAGCTTTAGCTGCGAGACCCCTTTTCTTCTCTGCTTTGTCTCTTGTGCGGCTCTCTGGTGCGTCTATGCCATACAGTCTAATGCGCTCCTTCTTGAAGGTACTGAACCCGCAATCAATTAGTGCGTCTACTGTGTCTCCGTCTACTACTCTTATTAATTTTGCTTTGTATTGATACATTGTAAAATACTTAACTCTGGTTTTTTGGTTAGTCTTATAGTGCTTGCCCATCCTCCTTCGTTGCGTTTTTTAAGAACATCTTTATTAAAATGTTTTTGTATTATGTCGCCGCTAAATGCATTATGATTATCCTCACCATGTAATTCCATTAAAATAATGCCAACTTTATTTAAAATAACCTCAAGATTAGGCTCTTTCAACAAGAAGGACTCTGCTCCTTCTATATCTACCTTCAGTAAGTCTATGTAGTCTATATCGTGACTGTTTATTATTTCTGGTAAATTTATTGTTTTTTTCTTAACTGACTCTTCGTAATCAGGCGTCCATGAGCTACCTTTCGGCTGGGAGATGCAGTTTGTGCCAGAATGGTTAAGAGGAGCTAAATGAAAGATTATATCTTGGTCGTTCGTGTCATGGAAGACTTTATTGATGAGCTTTATTTTGTGTTTATTTTTCTTGTTTATAATTGGTCCCATTGATGCTATCCTATCGTCCGCTTCAACTGCTATATATTTTTGAGCCTTATCGGAGCTAAACAAAGCGAACCAACCACAATTAAAGCCAAGATCTACTATAGTATTTAGTTCGGGGATCTGATCTGCTCTACCGTACTCTTCGTGTAGGAATATCGGATTATAGTCTCCTTCGACTTTGTTTATTTCTTTTAGTTCTGAGACAGAAAAATAATTAGATAACGACCATACTTTATCTCCTTGTATTAAGATTTCTGATATGCTCTTTTTATCTTTTTCAAGAATAAGTTTTAAATAGGGATAGCTTAAAAAATCAGAATGACGTACAAAATGAACATACTCGTTTGACATTGACTTAAAGGTAGCGTCGTATATAGGAGTAGCCTCCTCCGCAGGAGAATAGAGGCCTTTAACGCGAACTACAACGCCTTCTAGTGGTTCCTCTACAGAGAATCTGATAACCTCTTTTGATATGCTTTTGAACATTATCATAATCTATTTATAAACATAGTAATCCTCTAACACTACTGCGTCGAGTTCTGTAGAATCTAGCACCTTAGTGGCCTCTAGATATCTTGTCAGTATAGATCTGCCTCTACTGTTAAAGGAGGTGTTTACTAATACGGGTATATTTGTTATTTTTTCAAATTCGTTTAGTATCTCGTAAACGAATCCATTTTGGTCAGCCGAAAGTGTTTGTAGTCTAGATGTGCCGTCAATGTGGGTAACAGCAGGGAGCAGATTCCTGAATTCTTTTCTTACGGGAGGACTGTACGACATATACTTATAGTTTACGTTGCTAGAAGTCTCGAAATATGTGGAAGCTGACTCCTCCTTGCATATTGGGGCAAAGGGCCTGTACCACTCCCTAAATTTAACCTTTTTATTGATAATATCTTTAGCTTGGTGGCTTCTTGGGTCAGCTAGTATACTTCTATTACCTAAAGCTCTTGGGCCAGTCTCACTATTGCCACGGCAAATTCCGATAATCTTACCTTTTTCTAGCTCTTTTGCTATAAGTTGTGGTGTTGCTTTTTCCCAAGGCCTATGATCTAGTATATAAGGCAAGGTTTCTTTATCTAGAATCTCGCATCCAGTATACATAAGTTCTGGAGCAACTTCCTTTTTGAGGTAGTTAGCTATCATGCCATAAGACAGGCCGCTGTCACCCGGGGAACAGGGAACAAAGAAATTAGTATTTGGATGAGTTTTGCTTAGCTTTTCGTTTAGCAATACGTTTAGTGCTCCACCACCTGTAATGCAGACATTTTTATGCTTTTTCTCGTCGAAAAATTTATAAAAACGTTTTAAAGTGCACTGCTCAAAGGCGAGTTGGGCGCAAAAAGCAAGATCGTAGGACTCTTTGCCCTGAAATTCGTCCACCTTGAGGTCCCCGAAGTTCTCCAAAAAATCAAGGTTCACTTCGTATGGATCTGACTCAAAATACGGCAAAATACGTCTCATATAATCCTCGCTTAACGAACCATAAGCAGATAAACCCATAACTTTACCTGCATTAGTAAGGTTAGATAGTAAAGGTCCGGGAGCTTTTTTGATTTCGGAAATGAATCGTCCAAGGCTGGCGTACTTTGTAGGGAATGGTGTTAAATCATACTCGTTTATTTGATTAAGGTTTGGGTTTTCCTTACTCATTTCATAAACACAAAATGAACCATCGTTACCGCTTCCATCATGACTAACAACTAAAGCCTCATCAAATCCACTGGAGTAAAAAGCTCCTGCTGCGTGAGCTCTGTGGTGCCAACATAAGTCACCTTTGGACCCTTTAAGTTTCATTTTCTCAACGAACTCTTCGGAGTAGCTGCCATCTTGCACGTGAACTTCTTTAATGTCAAAAAAGTCAACCATACATTTAGTAAGTTCTTCTGGCGTATACCACTCAAATAGCCCTACATCGAAACTAGGACGAAAGACCCCTCTTGACTCCAACAATTTCTTAAGGTAAATGCATATTTCTCCATACAGGCTCGTTTGGTCTTCAGCATCAATCGTCAGCATAAGATGGTTCAAGCGAAAGTGTCTGTTACCGAAGATTCTTTCGAGTTCTATGGTATAGAGGTTGCCGTCTACATAAACGGAGAGGTTCGCGTCATGCGCTCCACAAAAAAAACTAAAAATAGACTTATGCATAGACCCTCACTTTCAAAACATCTGTTATATCTGCTACGAGTAAGTTGGTATAGTATCGCCAGCCGCCATCGAGAACAATAGCATAAATGTCCTGAGCGAACGCAAGGTCTTTGGCTAAATAAACGAATCTCGCCTTATCTATATCGACTTCCGCAGACTGATTCAAGGGAGTGTTTATTCTAATCCAGCCATTTCCGTTGTCGGATAAGTAGGGATCTGCAAACAGATTTAATTTATCGTAGGTAAGGATAAGGTCTCCTTTTACTGTGTTCATTTCAGCAATCAAAGTAGACAGTCCTTCTTTTGTTTTGAGTTTACTAAAGGTATCTTTAGTTGGAAGCTCTATTGTTTTATGCATTCTAGTATTTTCTCCTTTACCATGTCGAACGATATCCTCCTTCGGCATTCAAACTTTTTGTTTCTTGGGCAGTAAGACCAGTTCTGAGTTATTTCATCAAAGGAATTTAAATCTTCATCATTTAAACAGCCGTGACAAACCGACTCGTTCTGAGCCCTAAAGCAATCAAACTCGTTTTCCTTATGGGTAGAGCCACTAACCATAACGACCTTCTTTCCTAGAGCCCAAGCAAGCCAACTAAGGCCAGAGCTGAGACCAATAAAGAATTCGCAGTTTATTAGTTGTTTTACCCTCTTTGCTATCGGAAAACGACCAGTCTCATTAATAGCTTTTTTAGGCATAAAGTTGAAATCATTTGGTACGCCCCATGATGATTCTGCGTCTATACATAAAACTTTATACCCTTTAGTTTTTAGAAACCTGACTACTTTGTCCCACCCCTGCTCGTGCCACAGCTTGCATTTGCTTGTACTTTGTACTGAGATGCAGACATACTTAGACTTTGGGACCGTATACCCCTCAGACCCCTTAATAGAAATTGTTGGTGTTATTGGCTTATAGGGCAAGTGTAATTGGTCGCATATCTGTTTCTGAATATTAACTTTTTTATTTAAAAAAAAGTTTACCTTTTTCAGGTCATCTATTTGGCCTAGGTTAGCTTTAACTATTTGGTCTCTCCAATTGACGTTAAATTCTCCGTCTGGCCCTTTACCTAGAAGCTCTGGTAGTCCGTTTGGGTGGCTTTCTTTGGTTACGTGAAACTGATGTATGGTTTGGCAAGGAAGAAACCTAACTTTATCCTCAATATCTTCGAACAGTTCTGCCCATCTTGTTTTTATGAATAATTTTTTACCTGTAAGCTTGTGGTATTCGTAGCAATAAGGCGACCACGCTATGTTGTCGCCTAATGATTGAGAAACAAATTCTATAATCTCTGCCATTTTACTTAAAGTGAGGCCCAAAAACCCAACCCCGTAGGCAGTACTTTTCCCCTTTAGTAACGGGGGTGACTCCGTTTAGCATCCAAGAAGGGAAAAACACGCTTGCTCCAATTTCTTTTTGTGCGTAACATGGTGTCCCGTAATTATGAATCAAATGATCTCCCCCTTCGTAATCTTCCTCTTTACTAAGTGAGACATAAAAGCTTATTTTTCTGTATTGTTTGAAGTTGGGGTTGAAGTTATCTCCTATATCTATTCTTGGCGCGTCCGAGTCTCTGGTCTCTCCGGAATATTTAACTAATTCAAGACCCTCTGAGAAACCAGTGATGTTAAAGTCCCAAGAACTATTTGCTTCCATTGCATAAGAAGAGAGCTTCTCGTACAACCAAAGATTATCTGGAGAAAAGTCTATGCGGGTAGATTGGTTGTGTTTATCTTGGTTGGTATGCTCTTGACCGGATAGGCTTAAGGAGCTAGAGTGATCTCTTATGACTTTGAGGCATTCATCCTCAGAAAGCCCTTTGGGAAAGAAATAATAGTCATTAAGCCTTAGCTCATCGCCGAGCTTATCTAATTTGTTTATGTCGCATAAGTAATACATTATTCTTTTTCTGCTAGTTTTGCTACATCTTTAGCAAGCTCATTGGTAATTCTTTCATGATTCTTTTCTATTGCGTCCTTTTTCCATAGAGGTAGCCCATCGTATAGCTTTTCATAGGCTGCTTGATATCTTCTTGCAAGCTCTGAGTTTTTTTTCTTTCTTGGCATATAAGATTATTATAGCAAAACCTTAATGAAAGGTCAATTATAATCGTTCATTGTCTTTTCATATTGTATCCAATTATCCTCGCAGTTCCAGTTTCCGTCTTCGTCTAGTGTTGGTCTACTAAAGTCTAATTTGGCTTTGTCTGTTGCGCTAAAGCCATGGACTTTTTGATAACTGTCTTCTTTTTTAGAGGTAATATCAGGTTTTGTTATGTTGACGGGTCCTTTCGCCATCTTCACCGAAGCGGTTTCAGCTCCTTTTTTGTTCAAAAAACACGTATCGAACGTATCTTTCCCTGTCCAATTTCCGTCGTCATGCTGCTCGTCTGATCCACCTAGCCTGCCAACCGTATCGTACCAAGGTTCTGGTAAAATGACTTTTTCATTATATTTACCACCGTTCCAGTTAATGACCCCTTTTCTGTATATTCTTGAGAAGAAAAATCTCAGCTGTATATTTGGTCTTTGAAATAAATGATGGTTAATTATACTTTCTACTGGTTGCACGAAGCATTCGTCGTAGTATTTTCTTAATTTTAAGAAAGCGGAACAATAATAATCCATCAAGTAAGGAGGCCCAAAAGCGACCCAGTTATTGAGGTTTACAGTGCGCACGGGACCATTTGGATAGACATGATGCCAGTAAGGTAAGCTTATGGAGTCGTGTTCTACGATTTCCATGTCTGGATATGAACTGGAGGTTTCGGCTCTTACTATGACATCGTAGTCTCCTTCTGACGCAAACAGGTTAGCTCTCCATATTTTATAGAGAGTTGAGTAAGGTCTTCCGTTCTTATGCGCAAAATCTATTGCATCGGTAAAATATTCAGGTGACTCTACGTATTCTTGGTTTATTGACGCAAAGCTCTTTAAGAAAGCACTTTGGTTTTCTACTTCTAGCTTTACTGGATTGTACGCCTTTTTAAAGGCTTCTATGGTGTCTCCTTCTTGGTATACGTTTTCTTCGTCCCATAAACTAGCGTAAACGTCTGCGTCATGCTTTTCTATAAGTTCCTGCCAATACCTTTGATTTTGTCTTATATAGTACGGTATGCCCGCAAAACATATTGCTACCTTCATATTTATTTATAAAAGATATCCTTGATTTTCTCAAAAACAGTATTCGGATCTGGGTGACACAGTGGTTCATCAAAAGACTCAAAGCAAAACTGGTCTTGCGTTGCAAAGCAGCCAAAATCAGTTTTTAGAGTCGCATTTTTAAAGAATTTTTCAGGGTCTACGCTGTAAGATATATCGGAGCCGCAAAACCTAGTGCAACTGCCGGGGACATGAATACTCTTATACTTTTGAGATCCGTGCCTGTACGGCATAATAAACTCTGGGTGATACTGAGCCCCTATTAAGACTATCCAAGTGTCCGTGGTTCCGGCTATGTGCAGCGGCGCTGTGTCTGTGGTTACGAGAACTTTACATTGGTTTATCATGTGGTATTGATCTTCTAATGAATTGTTAGTTGCCGTAAGATCTAGTACGCCTGAAAGGTCAACTTCTTCTGTGTGATTTGGGGTAAATTTATCTGGACACTCCCAGTTCGTGTTAGTTACCCAGTTGCTATCATTGTTATTTGGTTCGAATTTTGGACGTCCTGCGACGGCAACTTTTATACCACTCTCCTTTAGGAGTCTGAATAGTTTGTTCCATTTGTCGAAACTCCAGAATCTTAAGGGGGAGGACGAGTTAACAGAGCACACCACATAGTCTTCAAGGTGGGAGTATTCTTTATTTTTTATGGGGTTAGTTGGGTAATACCTCATGCTCTTTTCTTTGTTTGTCAAAGAGAAGCCAGCGAAATTAGCGGCCCTGCCTACATGATCATAGCAGGTATACTTAAACATAATATTAGTTTCCTTGGCTTCTTGAGGTTTTAGTATAAGCTGATCGTAGAGGTCTTCGTTCTCCGTCGGCGGCACTTTTCGTCCGTGGTATCCGTTGCTTGATTGAGAGAAAGCAGCTTTGGTATGTTGCTTATCGGAGTGATCTATTAACTCTTTGGTGTGTATAAATATTTTATCTACGTTAGGATGGTTGAAAAATACTTGAGGTCTTTTGGTTACAACCCAAACCTTTCTGCCTATAGCGTTTGAAATTTTTCTTATCGTCGGTTCAGCTAAGAAAACGTCTCCGATTCCCCCAGTATAAGCTAAGAATATAACAAAAGGCTTCTCCTTAAATTTGTTTTCTTTTAAATATTTAAAAAAGTTAGTGAAAATTAACTCCGCGCTTCCTTTTTTTAGACTAGTAGGGTATTTCCCGCTTTGTCTAAACTTCTTGAGTTCTTCTGAATTATAAAAGTTGCAAATGTGAGAATAGTTTACGTGAAATTGGTTTATCATTAAAGGTGGGCACGTTTTGTTTACACATCCAACTTCCATCCTTATATACTGACTGTATAGAAAAGAGTCGTTTCCAATCCAGAAAGGGCCTGAGATGTTACAGGTGTTTCCTCGGCTATCTTTATTCCATCCATCGAAGATACTCCTTTCGATTAGCTCGTTCTCTTCGTTAAAAAAAGAAATAGATAAAGGGAACTCTGGTTCCCCGTTCAATTGCAAATGTATTGTGTTCTCTTTTAGCGGTGCGCCGTCTTGAAGTTCCACTTCCACTAGTTCCGAGTCCGGTGGGGTTTTTGCTTTTTCATAAAATGTTGGCTGATAGGTCATTTATATATTTCTTTTACTTTTTCGAAAACAGCATCTACTTCCGGGTGGCAGTAAGGTTTATCAAAGGCCTTAAGGCATTCGGCATCCGCACTGGCGTAGCTATCAAAGCCAATTGCTGCGGCAGCAGGGTGCCTCTTATTTTTAAAGAATTTATTAGGGTCCATGCTATAACTTATATCGGAACCACAGAACCTAGTGCAACCTCCAGAAAGATAAAAAGCTTTATATTTTTGAGACCCATGTCTATGCGGCATAATAACATCTGGAGCTATATGACAGCCCACAGTAACGATCCAAGTATCTGTCGCACCAGCTATGTGTAAAGGCACTGTATCTGTTGTTATTAAGAGTTTGGATTCGTTTATTATGTGGTAGTTGTCTTCAAAGGATAAATTTGTAAGATCTAAGACTTTGGAAAAGTCTAGTTCCTCTGTGTGGTTTGCATTAAAGAACTCTAAATCGTTTCTTTTTTTATTGTCTCCTGTAAAGCCTATTACCGCAACCTTTATTCCTTGCTGACCTAGCAATCTAAACAATTTGTTCCACTTATCAAAGCTCCAAAACCTCAAGGGGGAGGATTCATAAACCGCGCATACTACATAATCTTCTAGGTGTGGATATCGATATTTTCTTTCTGGTTGATATGGGTAATACTTAATTGTCCTTTCGTTCTCTCTCAAGGAAAAGCCAGCAGCGAAGGCATAACGCATTACATGATTACCCGCTGCCCACCTATAGATGAGACCACTTGAAGCGGGAGAGAGTTTAAGCCTATCGAAAAGCTCTAATTTCTCAAAAGGCGATGAGTAATTTTCTTCTTCAGGTAAGAATATTTTATCTACGTTCGGGTGGTTTAAAAAAATTTCAGGCCTCTTTGTGGTAACGCAGACTTTCTTGCTTAAAGCCTCTGAAATCTTTCTTATTGTTGGTTCTGCGCAAAGAACATCTCCTTGCCCGTGTCCGTAGTTCAAGGCTATAATAAAGGGCTTGGTTGCGGGCTTGTTTTTTTTAAAATAATCTGATGGGCTGCTAAAAACTAATTCAGCGCTTCCTCTCTTTAGGCTGTCTGGGATCTCTCCTGTTTCTTTTATTTTATCGAGCTCGTCTGAATCATAAAAATTAGAAAGATGATGGAGGTTTATATATTTTTGATCTACTATTAAAGAGTCGATCTCGTCTCCTTGCGTAGCTTCTATTCTTAAAAATCTCTCATATAGAAATTCTTTCTGAAAGAACCAAGCCCTGCCTACATTTTCTTTAGGTGTGTTTTGTTTATCGTAAGTATATCGACAAAGCAGTCTTCTTTTTTTATCTTGATTAAAAATAGAAACCGTGAGAGCCTCCCGGTTAACCTCCCTAGGCTTATCAAAACTTATAGTTATTTGAGTACTTTTAGCTTCAAGAAGGCTTATCTTCATTTGTTTTAAAAATTTCGTCGTAGTTTTCTCTAAAAGAGATTCTGTCTGAAGTCCTATCTGCGTCACCCTTACCTGCGGCACCAACCATGCCGCCTGCCTTTACGTGCTTATATGTTTCGTTATCATAAGTTTCGCTATGGTTCCTTTTGGTCGAAACTTTTTTTCCATCTTTTACATAATGGTCTCTTGGTTTTTTTTTAGTTTTTTTACTCATATTAATTCTTTGATTTCGTCTATGGTAAATTGTTCTGTTTCGTCTGAAGATGGACCGCTCTCTAAAATTCTTTCATGGAAATTTTCCCCTTTGCCTAAACCTGTTTGAATTACTACTAGGGCCTCGCCTTCTGGGAGATATTTAGAAGCCATCGCTTCAAGTAAATTGGATATGCTCATTGACTTCATCTCGGGAAGATGCGGGGCACAGTTCTCAGCGTTACGCATGCAATCAAAAATTAAGTCAACTGCTTGATCTATCGTCCAGAAGAATCTTGTAGCCTCTGGTTCTGAAACCGTAACCGGTTTCCCTTGTTCGAGCAGTTCTTTCCATTTACAAAGAACAGATCCAGTTGAGTATAAAACGTTTCCATACCTAACCGTTCTGAATTGTATTTCTGGATAGTCCTTCTCAAATTGAGCGAAGGCCCTCTCCATAATGAGTTTAGAGGCTCCATAGACTCCTCTAACTTGGGCGGCTTTATCTGTGCTTATTCCTACTACAAATTCTACACCAATGTCTACCGCATGCTCTAGTACATTTAGAGAACCTAAAACATTAGAAAGAGCACATTCCCTTGCTTGAGATTCCGCTAAACCAACGTGCTTAAACGCGGCCAAATGGAATATACCTTGAATATCTTTGAACCTTTTAAGGGCAAACTTGTCTGATATATCTCCTGTATAGTATTCTATATCCGGGAACTTTTGTTTAGTTTTTATTAATTCCCCTTCGTTTCTGGCTACTATAGTTACTCTGCCGTGCATACTGAGGATTCTGCTTATCAGCTCTTGGCCCAAGAAGCCACTCCCTCCTGTAACTAAATAATTCTTACCTTCTTCTATTTTAATCATTTTTAAATTGGAGCCACCTCTTGGATTCGAACCAAGGCGCTTCCGATTACAAATCGGATGCTCTGCCGGACTGAGCTAAGGTGGCGCTAATAAGGCCCATAAGTAAGTGGGCTTCTACTTTCTTAGTCAATATATCCCAACTTCTTTCCCTAGGAACCCAAACTAAATTAATTTTATCTCCTATTTGGTTTCTCATTTTCCAAGTTCTGGTAAAGCTTCTTACTGATTTATCAATAATTTCATGATATTCTTCAAAATTTTGTTCATTTAATAGGGCCTCATCGTCTATGAAATAGTAGAAATCCCTATTGTTTCTTATACATTCCTCAGCGTCATCCCTCCTAAACACTAAGAATATATCAGGATCCCAAGGCCAGCTATTAAAGACTCTAGAAAACACGCTTTTGTGCCCGCGAAGACAAAATTGTTCAGATAATTTTTTAATAAAGTCAACAGTGGTATAGTCGTTAGAGCCGCCCCAATACGAAACAATACGAAAGGAGGTCTTCGTGTCTTCCAGTTTTTCTATTGACTCGTAATCTATCATGTTTTTACCAACTGTATGCTTGTACCAGTCTGAGCCTGTCCATTCGCTAGTCCTAATCTCTTTGAGGCACTTCTCCTGCTGGCTAACATACTGATCTAGTAATATTTGTTTTCTGTTCGTTGGTAGTTTTGTCTTTGAGTTCTTATATATATGAATTTTATCATTAGGAAAGACGTCTTTAACTATATCAAAAGTTTCTATATGTTGCATGTGTCCATACTCTCCGTGTTGGTTATGCGTGACTACCATTTCCCAATTTGTTTCTTTATTTATTTTATTTAAAAAATCTCTAAAGAAAGGCTTTCTTGGAAAAGTGTTCAAACTTGGAGTAATCACTCCTAAACACTCAAAATAACTAACTCCCGCTTTTTTTAAACAGTCTTTTAGCTCTTTAAATCTAGTTTGGTTCTTGTTGTGCCCATACCAAACATTATAATCCATTGAAGATGTAAGGCAAACTACTTTGGTGTCCCTACCGTTTTCCATCAACCAGTCTCCAAAAAAAATAGCTTCATCGTCTGGGTGAGCTATGATTAATAGTTTTGTTGGCTTCGGAGGTAAGCAGACCCCTTTCCAGCAAAAGGTTTTTTCTGATACTATTTCTAAATGGTCAAGGGTATTATCTCTTCCTTCTTTTATATCTTCTGGTACAAGGCTCCATTTGTAGCCAAAATCTCCCGGTTCGTTTGTTTTATCTCTGTTTGCGATAACCTCTCCGAAAGTATTAAAACCCTCTGGCCCCATCAGGTCTATATAGTCGCCCCACTTATTGTTAATTGAATATTCAATTAGCTTGATCCACATCCATTTACCAATACCTATCTTCTTGAATTGTTTTGTGTCGTATAAGGGAGAGTTGCAATAAACATAGTTCCCCCATTTCAAAACAAAATGATAAGCGATTCCACAGCTAAAGCAATGTAGTATACCTCTGTCGTGCAGGCTCTGAAGCTCTTCTTCTCCGTACCAATCTCCCCAACTCCAGCCGTTACAGTCCGCCCAGAGATCCATAAACTCCCTGCATTCTTTTGGGTCAAATCTTACGGGTTCATATTTTATTTCGGGGTGAGATTTCGAAACTTTTGCTAAGGCTCGCTTGGTTGCATAAGAACAAGGTTTAGAAAGGGATGATAGGTATTTTTCAAAATTAGAAAACCTACTGGTCTGGATTATAAGTGGAGAGCTTTTATCCAGTACTCGCATTATACAAAATAGTCTTGAGGAAATTCTAAAGAAACATTTTCCTCGTCAAGACTCTCTATCCAGCCAGTAACGATATATTTTTCTTCTCCCTCTCCGGGAGGATTGCCTCTATGATGATGCGTCCAAAACGCTGGGAATAGAGCAGATACACCAGCCTTTGGTTTGACTTTGACATCTTGAAACATAAATTCTGTTTCCCCTCCTTTCTTAACGTCATTTAGATACCAAATGAAAGCCATTTGTCTATCTTTCATGGTGGGGTCTTCGTTAGTTTGCTCATGATGCCAAGCATAATACCCCCCACCGTCTGAATATTTTTGTATTTGCATATGAGGATTTCCACACCGAACTGCTCCAAATCTGCCTTGAGCTGTTCTGACGAGGCAAAGTTTGCTAGAATACTCGGATTTCATGGTTCTCCAAGGATATTTTGAGAGATACTCGACTAAAGAGTGCAATAACTCTTCTCTGAGGTAGTCGTATATGTAAGCCCAGTCTTTGTCGTCTAGCTGTTCGTGGATCATCAAGTCCGTTGACCTTTTGATTGAATGGTTCAACCCGCTGCCAGAAATACCCTCACCTTTGTCTTGGGATTCCTCGAACTTATTTATGATTTTATCGCATACCTTAGTTGGCAGCGATTTTTCCCTTGTGTAAATTAGGTTACTCATATTAAAACTCCTTCTCTAATCCATAATACATATCTGGAATGTCGTCGTTTAACCTTAGGGGATTAAAGTTTAAGTTGGAAAAGTCAAAAGAAGAGCTCCCTTCGAAATATACTTTTAGGTTACAATTAAACTCGTTCACTTTCTCTGTGCAATACTTTTTTACCAATTCAAAGTCCACGGCTTTGTCCTCTTTTCCCTTCGCTACTAGGATAACATCTTTGTTGGCTAGATGGTTGTCGAAAATGCGAATTAACTTATCGTCTTTCCAGAACTCTACCTTCCATTGCTCTATTTCTTCAAAGAAATGGCTTCCCCATGTACCAGTTGTGACCGTCATATCCCCTATGAACTCATACTCTTCAAAGGAATTTCTTCTTCTAAACCATTTTATATAATAGTCAGAAGATTCTTCACTGTCACTCTTGATGGAGACTTTCGCTTCTCCGGCAAAAGAAACAACTGCGTAGTCTTCTTCTGTGAGGCTTACTCTCATTACCAAAACCAGACCATGTAATCTTCCTCGCACTCCTCGGGAAGAATATCATAATTTTTTCTTTTCATGCTTAGTTATTGAGGTTTTTGTCCTCTTTTTCTAATTGCGTTATAGTCTTTTTAAATACTTTAGACAATTTCCATTCGCCAAAAAGCATAAAGCTTGTTTCAGTCGCTTGCTCCATTAAATATATCTTGTACTCATCTCGTTCCTTTTTTGTTAAATACGGAGGCCGTGAAGTGCTTGAGTGTTTAGATGCTGCCTTTGTTTGCGGATAGGATATAAATTTAAGGGCGTAATTATAGCTAGACCACCCTACTAGATATGCTAAGGATAAGCTGGTTACGGCTAAAAGTATCTTATGTTTAATCATTAATATTTGTAATTATAACTCCACTCAGTCCCTTCAAGGTCTTTTTGATAGTCTACAGTCAATTCTTCTCCTTTTTCTATTTTTCTAATAGTTTCAAAAGAGTTCTCCCTTTCCATATCTAAGTTTAAGTTAGGTTCAGTTGAGGCATTAAGAAATTGTGTTATATGAAACATTTCCAGATCAGCAGGGTGAACAAAAAGACCTCTGTTGGATAACAAGTTATAGTCTAAGAGCATCTGCTGGACTGGTTCGTCAAGTTTACTTATTTCGTGACTGGTAAGTCTGATGGTACCACCAAAGAAATGATGATTCGGGGTAAACCAAGGACAAACCCCTGAGGGAATGTCCTTGATTGCAAATACCCCTACTCCGTGAGTTTTAGAAGGTTGGATCTTGCAATAAGCTTGATGCCTTAACCTTCCTAACACTTTACTTCTAAACACATGAGGACTCATTCTGAGAATATATATGGTACCCCGAGCTGGACTCGAACCGGCAACCCTCTGCTTAGAAGGCAGATGCTCTATCCAATTGAGCTATCGGGGCAACGCTTATGTAACTAGCCTTGGCCTATCTTCTTCTCCTTCTTCTTTTGGTGGCCAAACGCCGTCAAATTCAATAGAGTTAAGCTCTACAAGTTTTTCTCTAGTCTTTTTAAAGAAGGTAAGCTTGCCCGGGCTACCTTGGTAACAGTCGATATTTTTAACCTCGTCAAACGCTTTCTTGCGGTCTGAGGTGATTAACTTAACGTGCGTTGCGCCTCTGGGGATTGGGCTAAGCTGTCTTTTTAAGGGCATATGCTAAATTTTTAAATACGTCTTCGTATTCTTCTTTTACTTTAACTGTCTCTCTCCTGAGTTGTATAATTGTGCTAGTTGAGTCGATATGCGGATAGAAGGCTTGAACTTTCTGCGCATTAATCGCTACTACTCTCTCATGGTGGCTACCTTTGAAAGCGTTAGAGCTTGTTCCTAGTATTTCTGTGAATTCTACAAACATCTTATGTAATGCTGAATGATTTTTGTTCTACTGGTTCTCTATACACTCTATAACTGTCGCTGTCTTCGTGGTAGGTGCTTGTTTCTATGAATTTGACGTCGCTGACTACGGCTTTAAGCATGTGAGGCATAAATCTATCTAACGTGAAAACTTCTCCTTGCGAAAGGGAAACTTCGTACTTTTTAGTTGTCTCAGTATCGATAATATCTATGTCTAACTGACCTTCAAGTATGTAAAAGCTCTCATGTTTCTTGGCGTGGAAGTGCATTGAGGTGCCATGTCCTTTTTTAATAAAGAGAATCTTACCGCAATAATTCTCGTACATGTTATTTACAAGCCAGATTTCATGGCCCCAGTCTTTGTTTACTATCTTTGGTTTGCTTAAGGCATCCATCACAATATACCTTCATTTTACCTTTAACTTGTATCCATGTCAAGTTTATTTCTTCAAAGGTCTTTTTACATTTAGCGCAATCTGTCATCTTATAGATCAGCTTCCCCGATATCAATAAAATAGAGAAGTCTGTATATTTTTTCTCTACCTACTGTGTCTCCGACTAAATCTAATGGTATCTCCATATTCAGATCTCGGTTGGGGGTAAGTAGCCATTCGGCTACCTCGTTGTCTGGCATTATTTCGCAGCATTCGTTTACAACGTTAACGAACTCGATTAAATTATTTTTTTCTATATTCACCTAGCGTCGCGCCTCTTTCTCCATTCATCGTATTGTCTGCGGCGTTCGTTTTGGTCTATGTCTGATTTGATTTTGTATTGTCCCGACTGTAAAGACTCAAGTCTTTTCATAATATACTCTTTTTTTTCTTGGTCGTCTATTCTGCTGATATATTCAAGTCCTTTTTCGACAATGCGCGGATCAATTTGTGGTTTACGGGAGGGGACTTGCACTATATGGGCTTTTGCTGGAGCGGGAGCTGACTTTTTCTCTTCTTTCTTGCTACTCTCTTTACCTCTTGAAGATCTGGAGGAGCTTCTCTCCATTAATACTTTTTTTACTGGAGCTTTCGTTACCATCGTGGGTAGGCCATTATTTTCAAAAGACATCAATTCTTCACTTCCGTTGTTCGATACTAAAGCAGAATTTTTATTTATCTTTTTTAATTCTACGTTGTATTGTTTTTCGTTTATTGCAAGAGATACAAATTTATCGGGTTCTCCAGATTTTCTTAGTACTAAATGAACTTTTCTAATGCCTCTGAAATGCGTCAATCCTGTTAAATATAAGGCGGGCTTCAAAATCTCAGATGCAGGAGGCAAGATAGGCCTTGTTAACTCAGCCGTTAATTCAAAAGCATTTCTTTCAGTTATCCCGTCGTACAGATTACTTTCTGCAAAAGCAGAAACCGCAAACAATAGTGGTAATAGTCTTTTCATTGTTCTAAATCTTAGTTATAATTACACCCATGGATGTAAAAGAGGTTTATCGGTTACGTCCAAGAAGCCGCTTCCGCCTTCAAGGTCGTTGTCTCCCCTGCGGGCAATTAGGTGGCAATGAGCGTGAAAAACTGTTTGCCCCGCTTCCTTGCCGCAGTTCCAGCCAACGTTAAAGCCTTTTACTTTAGGGTCTTGGTCTAATATACGTTTTCGTTGAAAAGTTATAAGTTCATGGATACTTTCTCTTTCTTCGTCTGTTAAATCAAAGTAAGTCAGTACATGACGGCGAGGGACAAAAAGAGTATGGTATTCTGTTACCGGATAGGCGTCCAGAAAAGACGCGGCATACTCGTTTTTATCCATTACAAACTGCGAATCAAGGTCGCAAAAGGGGCATTCTTTAACGTTCATTCTTAAATTACCATTGATCATTCCAATACCACCCCCATGAATCTCTTCTGCCGTAACGGACATAAGCATCATATGAGCCTTCATGTCCCGCATTCGTTTTGCGCATTTGTCTTGATAGCCCATGAACCCAAGGAAACCATGTATATTTCTGAGCCTTGAAGTTTTCTATTTTGGTGGTGGATCTATCTTTTAACCATTTTACGTCTACGCTGCCATATGCCCTTCTTATTCCGTACTTGAAATTAGAACCATCAATGTAATATTTACCTTGCGCAGTTTTTGTCCGCTCGTCCAGCCATCTTTTGGTTTCGACATGACCATCTGCGAAAGCTAATGCTGTTCCGTCAATGTGGTACTTACCCGGAACGTCCATGTCGTATACTTTATGGGTAGGAGGGCCTTCGTTCATAACTACCCGAAAGCAACCAGCGTTTATAAATTCAAATGGCATTTCTATAAAAGTAAAAATATTAGAAGGTTTTTCTATGTCGGCTTGTTTATGATATATTTTCCATTCTTTATCATTTTCCACTGGCCAGCCAGACCACCCTCCCACGTGGATATTCATGCTATAGCTCCTATGACGCGGGAAGATCTGTCTTAACTCACCGGCCTTGTTTGTTATTCTGATCATATCCTTGTCCGCTGGGCATTTAAATACCCCAACAGAATGGCCCACGTAAGGATAAAGGGGAGATTTTTTTAGAAATTGCGCTTTATTTAGATATTGAGAAAGATTCAAACTACCGGGTGCCCATGTATACTTCGAACATCTTTCATATTTCCAAGAACTTGAATATAATATTTTGTCACCGTGGTCATCGCTGAAAATCATGTGACCCATTTGTAGCTGTTTTTGATTATTGATGCATGCTACTCTTTGTGCGACTGATTTAGACTTAGCAATTGCTGGCAACAAAAGCGCCGCTAGAAGAGCGATGATAGCGATTACCATTAGTAATTCAACTAAAGTAAATCCTTTTCTCATTGGTATGGTTTCCATGTAGGGTGACTACCCCAGCTATCGTTCCAATACCAGCCCCATGAGTCATATACTTTACCATCAATAGTTCGATGATTGCCAGTTCTATTATACCGCCCTATACCTCCTAGGCCTCCTCCATACCATTCGTGAGTATTAGGGTCTGGCACAATTGCTCTTTCTCTAAGCCATGCGAGGTCTCGATTATTTGGACTTACTATTTTATCTGTATTAGTAGTTGGGTCCATTGCGTCAGATGATATATTTATTGTGTCTTCTTCGAGCCATCTTTTAAATTCTACATGCGCATCTACGAAAGAAATAACAGAACCGTTATTGTGATAAACTCCCGGCCAGTCTTGAGAGAAAAAACTTTCACCATTTTTAAGCGTTGGCGCTACTCTAAAGTTGCCAGCGTTAATAGATTGAGGCGGCATTTCAATAAAGGTAAATAACTGGCTAGCGTTGTGTACATCATCGTAAGTATGATGAATTTTGTATTGGGTATCTGATAACCAAGGCCATCCTGACCAACCACCAACAAAAAGATTTATACTATAAGAGCGAGGCCTGTTGACTATTTTAGGTTTGAGTGTGTCAGATATAGGCCCGGGTATGCGAACGGTTGACTTGTCGCCGGGACAATGATATATACCCATACCAGCATAAGGTTTTAAAGGCGAATAGAAGAGAGGTCTGTCAGTTTGACCCCATGCACCGTTACCGCTCATGCTATCAGCAACCCACGCCCACATTCCTGAGGGCTCACCAGCCCATGCTGATGCATATGGAAATCTATTTTCGTGATCTGCTGCAAACTCTACGTAAGCAAGGTTGAGTTGACGCTGGTTGTTTATGCATGCGGCCTGCCAGCCTGTTTGCTTAGCCGAGCTCAATGCGGGGAGCAGAAGGGCCGCTAAGATTGCGATAATAGCTATGACAACTAGTAGCTCAATTAATGTAAACGCTTGTTTCATTCATCCTTTATTTTAACTGTTCCATATTCGTAAGAGTAAGGGTCAAGCCTAGCCTTCACTTTATTGATTAGTTTGGTTAAAATTTTAAAAATGAAAAAATAAAATTTATATTTAAAAGTCTTTTCATGTTCGTCCTGCTTACTCCTCGCTGCCTCCCACTTCCTGTTCTCTAATTCGATTTCTTTTGCAGTTCTATGTATTTTAAATTCATATAAACGTTTTGCGTCAAGTTTTCCTTTGCGAAAGACAAACACAAACTCTGCCCAGTGGACATTGCCTTCTTTGTCCTTTATATGATCGTAAAAATCAACTTCTCCCGTATAGGTCGTGGGTATCCATTTACTTCCTTTAACTTCTTGGAGGACCGCGTCTCTATCGTTCTTGTAAAGCTTTTGTTTGTAGAGCTTGTAGATCGCCAGTTCGTTATCCAAGGATTTAGTTTGGAAAACGACTCCTGAGATAGAGCCTGCGAAGCTCTTTGTCGTCTTAAGTAACTTCTCTTCCTCTTTGGTTAGTAAGCCTTTCAAGTAAGACTTCGGTATTACTATTTCATCAAACATTCCCATCGGTATCCTTTTTCTTATACACTACTCCGCATCCATCTGAGCTGGTCGTTATTGTTTCTTTTACTATTAAAGTCGCCCTGTCTGACAGGAACTGCTCCCTTTCTAGCATTTTATCTACTTCAGTTAAGGCTTCGTATTCATTTGCGTTTCTAACCTCTATGTTGCAAACACAGGTTATAGTGGCTCTTCTTTCCATTTTAAACTACGGCTTATTGTATCTATTTGGTTCTTTTTTCTTCAACCATTTTATTGATTTTACTTCATAGCCAGCAGATTTTACAATTTTGCGAATTTCAGTAGGGTGTACTTCTGGACCCCAATACTCTAAAAGAATGATCTCTTTTTTAGTAATCATTTCTAAATTTTTAACTTTTTTAGTTTTCTTGAATCCTATTTTAATACCAACGGCACAAGAGGGACAGACCATACCGGGAATCAAAACCTCTACATCTGGGTCGACTGCTTTGTTTCCAAAAGTTGGATACGCTCCCGATAGAGAGGTAACTAGCAGCCAGCCCATTAATAGGCCAACAATTGCAATTATTAGTGTTTTTCTGTTAGCTCGCATTTTATTCTCCTGTTTTGAAAATTTTCATTAATTGGTTAAGCTCTCTTCGGAAATCATCTGCCATTTCGACCTTTATAGCGTCTTCGTCTTCCATTATGGGCATATCTTTTACGATTTTATCGTACTTTCTTATAAGCTTCTTTATGAAAGAATAGCACTTTCTCGGCTTTGACCTGTCAAATTCTGAGATATTCATTTAAATGTTCCTTTTCTAGACCTGCGTCTCTTTTGAGATTGATAGCAAAGGCTGTTTTAATCTCATGGCCGTTTTTAACAGCTCCTTTGGGTTTAATGTCGTTAACCAGTATCCTAGCTCCAGATGTTATGTCGAAAATAATCTGATCGTACTTTATGCCTAGGAAGTCTAAGGCTTTAACGGTGTGATCTTTGTGTCTTTTTGATCTGGCGGTGGTTAGCACGACTTTATCTTGTTTGGGGATGTTTTTTAAAAACTTTTTGCTGGAAGGTAGTGCGATCTCTTGTCTGAATGACTTTGGGCCAAACTGATTTATGATGCTATCTAAACTTTCATTAGATGTGCTTTTTAGCAAGGTCCCGTCTAAGTCAAAGAACCATGTTTTGCCAAGCTTGTCTTGAATTTCTTTATTTTCTTGAACTCTTATCTCTGTGGAGACTTTTTCCGCTGACATCATTCTTATATTTTATATTATATACTGTTATTACACTTGGGTCAAGCTAAAAAGAAGAGGGGGGCCGAAGCCCCCCTTTGGTATTACTTTATTACAATATCGCCCCCGCGTGACTCGGGTCGCCTTATTATAACCATTCCAACTTTGCTCCTCGGTATGTTCAACTTCCAATTTACTTCTGGAGTGGATTCATTAGCTCTATCAGCTATCCTGTGGGGAATATAATATGGCTTATGGTATTGTATGATAAGATTGTCACTCTTTCATTGTGGCCTATTTCCTCTGCCTCCCCGACGAGAGCCTCTGCTCCTGTCAGAGCCGGGTTTACGGCCTCTCTTGCGGCTTTCAGCTTTCTTTTCTCCATCTTTAGGAGAGCGCTTAGCTGCGGCCTTCTTTCTCCACTCTGCTGTAGCCTTACGAGCTACTGCTCTTTCCTTCTCGTCTAGCTTACCGTCTTTGTTCTTATCGAACTTCTTGACAAGGTCTTCGCGTGAAGGCCTACGACTTGATCCCTTAGCCCCTGAAACATAACTCTTTCTTAGGGCTGCTAGTTTCTCCTTGGCTTGCTTTTCTGTAATCTTACCAGCCTTGACGCCATCTTTGATTTTCTTGGCAGCAAGAGCGTGCCTCTTCTTTCTAACTTCTGCTGGGTTAGCTTTCTTAGGCGCTGGCTTAACTTTAACTTTATCTACTCTGTTAGTTTTGCTGTGACTGCCGTGATGGTCAGCTTGAGCTATACTAACACCTCCTAGCAGCAAGGCTGCTACAATAATTAGTTTAATATACTTTGTCATAATAATTCTTATGGTTTTGGGTCGTTTCCGTCGATGACTTCGTCGCGCTTATTTTTAAACTCTTCACGAATCTCTTTTATGCGAGCATGAACTTCTTTGCGATGGCTTTTCATTGTTTCCATCCATTCTTTCCTAGAAGCAGTCATTTGCTCTCTTAGGGCCTTTTTCTCGTCGTCTGTGGCGTCTTTCCACTTACTCTTATCGAAACCGGCCCATTGCTTTTTAGCAGCCTCTTTGAAGGACTCGCGCAGTTCTTTAATCTTGGCGTCATCTCTTACGAGTCTACCAAAGCCGCCATCTTTTTTCTTGCGGTCTCCAACCTTGTGGCCTTTTTTCTTGGCATCGCCACGATGCTTCTTGCGCTTCTCAAAAGCAGCCTTAAGGCGCTCTTTAACTTTAGCTGGATCAAATTTCTTGCCACCGCGCTCGGGCTTCTCCTTTTCAGGTTTATCTGGTTTAGGCGCAGGCTTAGGGACCTGAGCTGAAACTGTTAACGCTGACGCCATAACAGCAACCAGCCCAATCTTAAGAATTCTTTTAATGAACATAATGTATATTACACTGCAATTATCGTGCCAAACATAGAGACGTTTATTCCTAGTGTTTTGTTACTTTTTTATTTATTTAAAAAAATATTGGGGAATAGAGCCCGACTCATTGGGGAGTATTACCCTTATTTTCTTCTTTAACGAGTTCTTTTTCCTTTTCAAATTTTTGGGCCTCTTTTACAAATGACATATAAATAAAGAAGACTCCTAAAACAATAGGAACAACTATTAAGAGTGCTAGGGGGCTTGGTTCCATCAATTTATTTCGCAATTGCCTCCAGCACACGCCAAGTTGGTTTGTAGGGTCGTTTCGTCATGTGTTTCTTGTAGAGCTGTATAGTCTACTTTAGACATAGAGGACGACAGTCTGTTGAAAGTCTTCTCGTCTTTTTCTGTCGAAACCCTCTCCATTGGAGCTTGTTTAAAATCCTTATCTCCAGTAGCAGCCAGCAAAGAAACGGCAGCAAAGAAATCTCTGTTCTTAAAAAGGTACTCGGCAACCTTGTCCCATTCGTCTTTCTCCACGAGGATCGTGCAGCTAACTGAATGGGTAGTTTTCTTTTTGTTATGTTTGGTTGTCCCGGGAAGAACCCAATTTTCTTGAGTTGATTTTATGTGATTGAGATGCTTAATTGCATCAAGGTCTTTCTTGGTTAATGCGCCGTTCGTGATTTCGATTGGAAAGGTGACAACGTCATCCGTCTTATTCGCACTCCAAACGCTTTCCTCGCAGAGCTTATCATTATACAACTTAAAATACTGATACACATTATCAATTTTATTGCACTGTACGCGCCTAAAATACTTATGACTATGGTGAGGGTGAATGCCTGACGCAGAACCGAGAACCAAGCTAGACGTTCCTTCTGGTTTGACACAAGTGACTCTGGCTGCTGGCCTAATGTTAATTTTTTTCGCCCATTTTTCATTTGTGTTAACTGCTATTTCTGAACATTCCTTTTGGTATTTAGGGTTAAGTAAGGTCTTGGGGTTGTCCATTATTCCTGTTATTGATACACCAAGAAGAGCTTCTTCTTCTGTAAGCTCTCTGGAGGCGTTTCTGAGGTAGTGAAAGTCTGTATAGCCTGCTTGAAGTGTTCCTACTAAAGCAGCAGCCCAAGCGTGCTCTCTAAACTCTTTGGGAGTATGGGTCTTAGCTCCATTTACGGAAGTGAGATTACAAAACTGAACACCGCACCTTCCGTCCTTAGTTACCGGAATAAAGCCTATCTCTCGACAAGGGTTAGAAAGCATGTCTTCATGATCCGCAAAAATAAACCCCGGCTCACCGAACTCTTTAGCGCTGTTTAAAACCTTCTTGAAGTCTTCTTCTGTAACTTTTTTTCTCAAAAATAAGATTGAGTTATTGCTTCTGGCTCTCTGTGGGTTGTCTTCAAACCAGTTTCCTGTTTTAGAGTTCATCATGTCCTCATCGTCGGCGTCAAAGACAACGGAGGTCGCGGCACGGCGAATGCCTCCACTAAGAACCGCATCAGCGCAATGCATTAGAATGTCGTAAGCATTTATTGGTTCTAGCCTTAACTGGCTTTTATTTTCGATGAGCTCGTCTAGCAACTTCTTGATCTTTATGTGAGCTGCTTTTAATCCACTATAGCCGGGAGCTTTCCCTCCTCCAGTTTTGAGCCTCGCTCCTTTTCTCCGAATCTTAGAGTAATCGAATACAACCTTTCTGCCTGTAAAGGGAGTCTGTTTAAAGAAACTGTCAAGTAAAACTTCGATACTATCCGCCCAGCCCTCTATGCTGTCTTCAACAGAATACGTCATGACGATTCCCGTCTTATTTTCCGCGCTAACTAAGTCAGGAAGTCTGCTGAGATATTTCTTGGTAATTCCAAAATCAACTCCACACCCGCAAAGAAGTAGATAGAAACATTCGGCGAAAGACCTAATTGAATCCATGTGTCTGCAAGAGCAATTAAAAATTCTTGCATTATGGGCTAGGACTGCTGGTCCTGCAAATTGCATAGACCTCATGGAAGGGATTATCTTCTTTTCTCTTACTAGAGTGAAAGCTTTCTTGATTTCCTCTTTGTCTTCATCTGGTAAAAAGTTATATTTTTCTAGGTGCATCCCCTCTACTCTGGAGACCGCCTCATCCCACGTTTCTCTTCGTTTGTTTTTGTCGCTATAGCGAGCGTATTTGCTTGTAAAAATAAAATTTGAAATTTCCTCTAATCCGTTAATCTGGGGCTTACTATTTTGTGTGTGCATCTCTTTAAGAAGGTTCTATCATTATTACACTAACTTGGCCTTAGGTCAAGATATATCTTTTAATTCGGACAGTTTTGTGAAGATTTTTTGACTTTGGATGCCAATGTTATCGATAAAAACCGCATCTTCTTTTTTGAGTCCTTTGATTATCACTATATCTTCCTTGGCGGGAACCCTGCCTCCGTTAATTAGGGCGCTTTCGTCTATCTTTCGGTTAAATTGTAAAGCAGTTATTACTCCTGTCTCGTCAGAATTAGTTAGCCTCATGTAGGTGGAGCCTTTTTTAGACTTCCCCTTATAGTAATCATCAATAGTAGAAACAAATGTGACTTTCTCTCCTGCTCTTTTATCATTAACCTCTCTAATGCTCTGTAATCCCGGCACACTCTCTTTAAACACCTTTCTGAGTGAGTTTGCGTGAGAATAGCCCAAGAGCTTTTTCTCATAATACCAGTTGGCTAAGCTCTCGGATTTACTATTTTGGTTGTAAATTTCTTTATAAGGTGTGTATTTTCTCTTAATTGTCTCAAATCTTGAGCCTTTTATGTAAACTTTTCCGTCTTCGTCTTGTCTGTCAACTAAGCTTTTAATAATTTTAATTAAATCAAAATCAAATTTATCGCCTAGGCTGTAGGTTATTCTCTTCTCTCTTTGTGTTAATATGTTCCATAGTTGGGCTTCCAGCACTATCTTGGTTCTGGTCTGTGAGAAACCTTCGAAAGCTCCGGCTTGGATTAAGGCAGACAGTACGCCTATCCCGACCTTAGCTTCGCTGGCAGCTTGAAACACCTCGAACTTGTTTGAAAATTCTGCTCTAAAATTATTTAGCTTTTCTATGGTCTTGTCTGAAATTCCTTTTATAGAAGTCAACCCGTACCTTATGTTCTCTCCTTCAATGCAGAAGTCCATCTTAGACTTGGTAATATGGGGAGGTAGCAGCTTTATGTCAAATAGGGATAGCTCTACTTGTATCTTGTTTATTTCCGATAGGGGGTCTGGTTCGTGTTTCGTCATCTTCAAGAGAGACAAAAAGAATTCCTTAGGATACTTAAATTTCAAATAAGTTGTGATGGCTGCTAAGGCAGCATAACAAATCGAATGAGACTTATTGAAAGAATAGTTTGCGGAATCTTCTAGCACTTTCCACAGTACATCGCCTACGTCTACTTGCCCTTTGGTTCCTGTCCATTCAGATGAAAGCCTGTTTTCGTCTACTTTCTGTCTAATCTTTTTCTTCCACTGCCTGACTTCTTTAACTTTCTTCTTACCTACTATTCGCCTTAAGATTTCCGCTTCATCTAGTGTGAAGCCTATCTTATGGGCCATCTGCATTAACTGCTCTTGGTAGAGGGCTACTCCCCCGGTTCCCTTAAGGATCTCGTCAAACAGAGGGTGTATGGGCTCGTAAGCGTCGTGGTTTGCGTAGTCAGCGTATTGTTTAACGAACGCAAGGGCTCCGGGCCTTCCTAGGGCTAATACGGCGCTAAGCTCTTCTAGGTTCTTAGGTCTTACTTCCTGACAGACTCTAAAGTTAGTGTCTGCTTCTATTTGGAATAGTCCGTGAGGAGTTTTTAAGTCCTGCAAGTCTCTATATATACTTAGGTCGTTAAGGTCTATTTCCGTAGCCTTTAATCCAACTTGCTGACAGACATCATTAACAACCGACACACTTCTGAGGCCTAGTATATCCAACTTGACGTTGAATAAAGAAACCCAATTCATATCATAGGACGATACCACGGCCTTGTCGCTGGTTAGTTCCACTGGGCAGCTATCTTCTAGTTGGTCGTAAGATAGCAAGACGCCAGAAGCATGGACGCTCTTGTTTTTAATTAAGCCGCGAAGTTTTAGGGCTGTTCTGTACGCTTCTTTATTTTCTTTTTCGTCGCACCAATCTTTAAATTCTGATACTTCTTCGTATGCTTCCTCTAGGTCCTTTACTTGACCAAAGATTTTGGGAATGTGGCTAGAGACTGTGTTCATCTCTGTCTCGCTCTTACCTGCTATAATCTTTCCGCATTCTTTAATAAGAAGCTTGCCGCTAAGTTTATTAAGGGTGAGAATCTTTGCCGTCTTGCCTCTAAACTTGTCGTCGATATAATCTAATACTCTGTGCCTATTATAATAGCAAACATCATTATCAATATCGACCATAAGATTTCCGTCAAGATACGTGATCCCGTCTACGACCTTTTTCTTTGCCCGAATCTTTGAAATGAATCTCTCGAAAAATAAGTTATATTTAATTGGGTCTAGGTTAGTGATGCCTAGCAAAAATAAGACAAAACTTCCAGCAGCAGAACCACGGCCCAAGCCAATAGGGATATCGCTTTTTTTGCAAAAGTTAATAACATCCCAAGTGAGGAGCATGTAGTCGATAAAGCCAAGCTCTTTCATCGTCTTGATCTCAAGTTCTGTCCTGTCCGTATATCTCTCGGCAAGTTTGGGGTCTAGTTCCCCGCTCAAGATTTTCTCTTCGTACCCTACGTAGCAAAGCTTGCGGAGTATCTGGTAGTTGTCGTCCTCGTCGCTAACCTCAAGCTTCTCTTTAGCTTCGTCACTAATCTCAAAGGAGGGAAGTCTTACGCCGTGAAGCGACAAGTCTGTGTTTTTAAACTTTTTTAAAAATGTATTTGGTGTCATAGTTCTAGCGAGTACTTTAAGCGGTTCCAGACTTTTACGTTAAGCTCTAGATCGACAAGGGCGTTATGTAGGTTTTGGTAATCGTGCTCTATATCAAATTCTTTGCCTAAAGCTGTTAAATTAGATCTAATCCCTTTTCTTCTTGTATTATATATTCTGTATTGATATTCTGCGAAATCTTCTTCTGGCTTATATGGTATATCCATCTTAATGCCTCTGGCTATACAATTAGTATCAATAGTCTTTGATACAAGGTGTTTATAATCCTTGCCTGCTATTTTATAAAGTTCTTTTATTAAATAAATATCAAAACCAAGTATATTATGCCCAACTATATAGTCTGCTTCATCTAGCCATTTTATAATTGTGGGTAAGGTTTGCTTAACATTCTTACCAACTTTATTTACATAATCTTCATCATAGCGAGTGATGCGAGCAGCATCTTCACTAATCTTGAAGTCGGTGTCCCACTTAATGTAATAATCTTTTTCATCAAGTTTTTTTGTGCCGTCCGTCTTAATCATTGATACCTGCCAAGTTACGTTGTGACAGAAGTTCAAGCAGAGATTGTATGTCTCGCAGTCAATGAAGATTAGTTTTTTATCTTTTCTAAATCTAAGTAAGTGTTCGTCCATATATATAGTCCACTGTTAAATTAATCCTCCCGCGGATTATTTTTTGCTTTTTGCATTTTTTTGTTGCTCTTTCCAGCTTTCAAAACTAAACTCGTTGGAGCAGAGGTGATCAAACTTAGGATTGTCTAAGGTGGATCGATTGTTGATGCACCTAAAAGTAAGATAAGCTTTGAAGTCGTCTTTGTTCTCGTAGTAAATCGACTTCACAGCAAGTGACTGCATTTCGTTTTCTTTGCAATACGTTTTAACTTTCTTATTTATAATATAATCAAAAGGTAAATCATTGTCTTCTATAAAAAATACAGGTTTAGTAAACTCAAACTTTGGAAAGCAAACTGAAAAGGTCATTGAATTTTTAAACAAAAATGAGTCGTAAAAGGGAACGCATAGCTGAAGGCTCTTGTCGTCCCAGTGCTTCGCAAGAATTGAAAAGTCTGCTCTTGGCTGGTAATAGAATCCGTCGCACGCCGCATAGCTAGATATCTTGATAAGCTTTTTGTATCCTTCGCTGTTTTTAGCTAAAATAACAAATTTACATTCTGTGTCAAGGGAATCCTTACTTTTGTCTGTGCTGTCATTGCATATAGACAGCCTCAGGCCAAAGGTTAAGTTTATGCCGCTGTTTTCAAAATTTTTATAAGCCTCTAGGTAGCCGCTCATAGTGTCCTCCACTAAAAATACGGACTCCAGTTTGTTTCTCTTGGCTATTTCGACTATCGAAGAAGGGTAGTTGCTTCTCTTTTCCTCTAGGTCTTCCAAAGAGAGAATCGATCTGCCGATACTATAGTGAGATTTGAATAAAGGAATAGATTTCATCTTCTTAAAGGGCAACGCTTATTTTATGGAGAAAATAATCATTCAAGCGTTCGTTTTCTTTTTCGTCGTAGCTCCTTTCTCCGCTAATGGAGTTCTCCTTCCAAAAAAACTTACATATTTTGCCGTGAAACATCCACGCTCTATCTGGGTGAGACTTTTTATCCCAATTTGTTACTAGAGACGGGCCGCTGTCCCGGTTTTTTAAATCTTCAAAAAATTCATCTATTTTATCAACTGAGTTAAGCTGATCACCGTTTTCTATATGGATAGCTCTCATATTATCAAAATAATCTGCATATTTACCTTTCCAAAGTAGCACATTTATAACAGACTCATCACTAAAGAACTCGTTCTGGTTCCTAAATATTTCTTTATCTGTTAAAATTTTACGAGCCTCTTCCCAGAAAGGCTTTGAGTCTTTATTGTAGTAAAAAAAGCATGACGACCTATAATGCTCCCTTTTGTAACCTAATTTATCGATGCCTAGATTTTTAATTAGCCACCATTCCAGTGTTTTCTCCTCTTTGTAGCCTTCTTTTGTGTGTGGGTTGCCTTTCCCTCCAAACATCATCAACTCCCACAGATATCTTGGTAATATGGGATAGTTTGTTGATTTCTCTCTGCCAGTTAAAAACGCAGAGTCAATATCTCTTGTTGGAAACGTGTCTACGTCTAAATACAAAAACTCGTCAATTAGATTTGTTTCCAGTGAGTCAGCAACAATGGAAGCTTTCAAAAAACAGGAATACATGGTCTTATCCCATCCGTCTTTAATTAAATCGTTTTTCCCAGTAGACTCGTACTCAAGTAAGTTGGGGTCATCAACTCTTTTCCAAATAACGTTTTTAAAAGACTCGGTAGGTAGAAAGTTAACGGTATACGCTAGAACCTTGTTCTCGGAAAATTTATCCAAGAGTCTAAGTACGTTCCTCATCAAGTAATAGTACTTTTCGTCGCAAAACAAGACATAACCTTTGTTACTCATATTCCTCCCTAAGGATAGCCTATACTGAGGCTAAAGTCAAGTCAAAAACCGGAGAAATCAAAAGCTGTTTTACCTTGGGGAGGGTTTCCTGTCCAGACTGGGCAACCATCGTAGTTCTTCTCTACTATTTCGTATTTATGGTCGGCCTTTAATTCATCTTTATTAAAAGCACTTCTGTATATCTTTCCAGAGTCCTTGTCTACTAGGGAGTAAAAAGTACTTGGCTTTCTAACTGGACATATCCACTTTCCGGGCTTGTCGCTGCCGCAGAGCCACCTATATTTCCTGCTATTTTTAGCTAAGTTATCAAGGGCTTTGTCTTCATCGTAGTTAGAAAGTAGATCGGCAAGTTCTGAGAGGAACATTTCAAAGCCTTCTAACTCGTCCTCTGAGAGTTTGGGGGCGACTTGCTCTGGGTTATCTGGGAACCTTAGAAATAAAAACTTAACGTTAGGTATTACCCCGTCGCTCTTAAAGGTAGCAAGGGAATACATTAGAGCTTGATAATTCGCATTTATTTCTTCTTTACTGAATTTGCTTTTGCTACTCTTGTAGTCCCAAATATCTATTCCATTTTTATAAAAAGCTTTTTTATCAATGAAGCCATTAATAACGAAGTTATCCCCTTCTATTTCAAAATGCTCCTCTTCTTTGAGGCTTTTGCTGCCTTTACAAAAAAAGTTATGATTAAACCCTACATAAAGCATTTGATAAATAAGAGATAGATTGTCTTTGTCATTGACGTTTAAACGTTTAGTGTGTTTTGTTAGCAGTTTATTTACCGGCTTGCATCTAAGTATTGCTGTTGGGTTTTTCTTAAGTTTATTAAAGTATTTCTTTTTATGCCTCGGTTTTAGCAGTAATTCGAAGATCAAATGGACAATGGTTCCCCTAGATGCTCCGTCGTTGGTCGTGTCAGGAACCTTTAAGAAATACTTAGAGTAGAATAGCCAACTACACGTATCTAGTGTTTTTATCTTGCTTGCGCTAAGACGTATTTTATCATTTTTAGACATTAAAAAAGTTTTTAAAAAGAGCAGGCTCTTTAATGTGCATTTCGTTGAAGTCGTTGTGCCCCTCCGGAAGCTTTATTGTTATCTGGTTTTCATCAAAGAATTTCAATAGTTTTTTCCTAGCATGGTAAGCTCCTTTGTTTCCTGCGCTGCTATTATTTGAATCATTATTGAAGGATAGGAATATTCTGTCTGGGTCTAGCCTAGTAAGCAGGCTCAGGGTATCTGGTGACAGACTAACCCCAAAGGTGACTATGCAGTTTTTTATCCCATGCTCCCACAGTGACAGCATGTCTCCTATGCTCTCAACTAGTACGGCCTCCTTGCTTTTTCTTATTATTTCGTGGTTAATTATTAAAGGGAATCGCCACTTAGACTTATCTCCTATTAGCTTCCATTTGGGTCTGAAGAACTTCGCGTCATCACCCTGATCTGGTTTTAAGTCTCTCCCTGCAAACCCTATTATTTGTTTTTTGTTGTTGAATATCGGGAATACATATCTGTAGGCCATCTTCCCAGAAAAAGTAGTACCGCCTTGGAAAAGGTCTAAGGTGTCGGCGCTTATACCTCTTTTAAGCCAATAAGAATGGTCTTGGACTAGTTTGTAGAGGAGTTCGTTTTTGAAGACTTTAGTTTGAACTACTTTCGGCTCAATCTTTCTTATCTCTCTGTCTGCGTTGAGTCCTCTGTCTGACATCCATTTGGTTGTGTCAGATTTAGATTTTAAGCGCAATGTTAGCCTAACCAAATCCTCTAAACTGCCGCCAATATCTTGTCGGAAGTCCTTCCAGACTCCGTCAGCTTTCCTTATGCTTAGTACCGTTGCGCTACTCGAGTCCCTGTAGAGAGGTTTAGTTCTGAAATACTTGCCTTGGTCGCTGAGGCTATAACCAATCTCAGTTAAAATTTCTCTTATTTGATCAACGTCTAGGTTACTCATAGTAGCTCGCTTCTATTTGGCTCTTCGTCATTAAGGGTGGCTTGGAGTGCGCCAGCCTCAACCATATTTTCAAGGGTTCCGTTTTCCGTAACTTGAAAATTGTCAATACTGTAATTAATAAAATTAGGAACATACTTATACCTATTTCCTTCGGCTACTCTAACTAAGTCGTGATGACCTTGAGCCTCTCTGCCTTGGAATCGAGTTGCCAGAGGGATTAGCTTGTGCGTCCCGAATTCCGGCCCTTCTTGGGAAATCTCTTCGGGAGTCTTCCTTCTAAAGATAGCTACAAAAGACGCAAACCACTGTAGTCGGTCTGATTGTGCAATCGCGCTGCTGTCGTCATTTCCGCTTTCGGCGGACCTGTTTAGCTGGCAAGCCGTAAGTAGTGGTATGTCTAGTTCTAATGTCAGTTCTTTTAGCGAGTTTACTTTCTCTCCTATTAATTCATATTCTTTTTTGTTGAAGTCTTTTTCTCCTGTAAGTTTTATGTAATCATAAACAACCACGCAATCGTTGCCTCTGCCCACCTCTGAGTAGTACCACCTTCTTATGATGGAGCATATTTCTTCTATTGGCTTTCCTGCGACAGTCATATGCTTAACTTTTTCTTGAGCTAGTTTAAGTTTGTCTTTATTTTCGTTAAACTTTTTAACCATCTCCTCGTCCTTTTTCCACATTCCTGTTTCTAGGTGCCAAACTGATATACCGGTAGCAGACGAAGCAATACGGAACTGTACGTCAACTGTCGTCATCTCTGTGTCAAGTATTAAGGCAGGGCAATTGTTCATGACCGACATTCTAGTGGCCAAGTGGGAAAGGATAGTGGATTTGCCGTGTTTTGGCCTGCTCACCCATGCGTATATGTTCCCCTTTCTAATCCCCCCAAACATCCTATTGAAGTTTCTGTAAGGGGTCTTGAGCCCCATCTCTTCTTTAGGGTCATTGGCTCTCTCTTGAATTAAGTCTTCTATGCCTCCAAAAAGATCTTCTGGTTCGTTAAGTTTCGAATAGTTTTGAATTTTTTCATTGTAGATTTGGTCTGCTTCGCTTATAATAGAGTCAGCGTCTCTGTGACCGTTAGTTTTAACAAATGTTTTAAGTTTATCTGCTGTTCCATCTATGTCGCGCCTAATCCTTATCTTGCAAAGCTCCTGACAAGCTTCTACAACAGCGCTCTTGTTGATTTGGGTGAAGGATATATCTTCAATGTAGTTGAAGATGTCTACCTCGTTCTTAAACGAAACTCCTAGGTTCTTTATTTGGTGAGCGAGGAGTGTTTTATCTAATTTCTTACCCGAAGATAGAATATCCTTGATGGTGGAGTATATGATGTAGTGCTCTTTAGATACGAAGTCGGACGCGTCTATGAACCTATCTACATCGAAAAAGACATTTGGGTGCTTTATTAAGCCCCCTAATACATGTCGTTCTATCTTGAGAGAAGAAATGTTAGACATTCAGCTCTTATTCTAAGCTAAACTGAATAAAAAATCAAGAACAAAAATCGTCTTCGTCGTTCCAGTCCTCTTCTTTGTATTCACTGTCGTCTTCTTCTTCTTCTGGGGGCGGGGGAGGGGCTTCTCCACAAAGCTGACTTTTAATTGTCTCTGCATTGAGTTCGTGTACACCTTGGAGCCAATACTCAGCGCCCTTTTGTAGGGCCATCATATTTAACTCGTTATCAAACTGGGCGTAATACCTTGGCGACCCCTTGTCATCAAAGGTAAAAAGCAAAAACCCCCCATAAGAAAACTCATTTAGTTGGCTAAGTAGCTTTTCTGGAATATTAAACCTATTAAATTCCTCCATATGATTATATTACACTATAAATCCACTTTAAATTTATTTTTAAAAAATTGTTTTGATAAAGAATCTACCTCATCGTGGTTTATTTCTATTAGGTTATAGGAGTTTGACTCCAACCATTCCAATTTTTTAAAGTCTCTATCAATGGACTTAAGGTAATTAACCCTTGAGTTTGCGTGAAAAAACTTGTTATAGTTGCCATGTTGAGCTCCGTTTACCTCAATGGCTATTTTTTTAGTAGCGTTTAGTATGTCTACTTTCATTCTGCTGCCATACACAGGGAACTCTTCGTAGACAATACAGGTTCTCCAGTACTTCTTTAAAAACTGCTTTACATTATACTGTAGGTTGGACCGGCTTGACTCATCCCATTTGATTAAGTATTTGTTTACGTTCCTTTTCTCAAGGCGACCATATGTATTCAAGAGTCTCATTTCCACTTACAGTAGCGTGGGTTCTCTGCTCTTTTGCGGCGCATGTAGTCTCTTTTTTGTTCTCTGCGTTTTTCCGCATTTTCTAGGTCATATTTTTTTTGAGCGCGGCGAACTGCCTCTTTCCCTTTTTGGGTTTTTCTGTATTTCTCTTGGCTGTCCTTTTTCATCTCTCGTCCACTGGGAGCAGTAACTCTTCGCGGATTATTTTTCGGTTTTTTGAGCTAAGGGAAGCTAATCTGAAATTACTTGACGTATTTGCGCGAACTTTTTATTGATGAATGCAACGGCGTCGCAATCGGCTGCGTTCCTTTGCCGAAGGGATTTGATCTGGTATTCAATGTGCCTCTTCATCTCGGACCGAACATGATCCCGCATAAGGATCTTATCATGCTTGACTTTTCGTGTGACCTTCTTCTTCGCGGCCTTCTTTTGTAAATGTTTTGTTTTCATCTGTTCTTCTTGTTCAAACGCTTTGCACAACTCTTCAAACTCCATATATTAAAAAAATGGTGGCGGGAGTATTTGTGTACCCGCACCTTTTCAGTCCCCAAGAAACAAATGTTTCAGATCGACTTACTTCGGACTCACCCGCGATTTTCCTCAGCCGATTGGCCTCTGTACTTCTCGCAGTCGCTACGTTACCCCCGTGGGAGGGATTGTTCCGTCACACCGCCTTGCTCCGTCGAACAAGGAAATTCGTCTTGATTTAGTAATCTTAGCATCAACTTAATTGATTGTCAAGCAGCTTTTTCTTCCCAAGTTGGGTTGTATTTTTCCTGTAGCTTCACCCATGATTCGGTATAGAGCTTCTTATACTTCTCTCTCGACTTATCGTCCCAAACGTTATCATCTCTGCGCCAATCGAATTGTTCTCTCGTATCGATCACGCAAGGGAACTTAGGATGAACAATCCTTTGTGCCCTGCTTGGGGAGCACTTGATATGCTTATCATAAATCAGCCAGCGGTGTATCCCGCTTTTATCCAGCTCTCCTGTTTCCATCCCCAAGTAAACTTGAGAATCCCACTTGCCTTCTATGAGTTTGCCACATTCATGGCACTCAATATCCTTGTACTTGTTTAGCTTTGGATCTTCTTTCACTCTTTTCACGACAACGTCTCTTTAAACATTTTATAAAAATAATCAGTAGCTTTCGGGTTCTCTTCTAAGTAATTAAATAAACCGTTCTTGCCTTGGAATTTATCTGGTATGTCTATTTTCTTATCTTTTAGCTGTTGGGTAATCTCTTCGGAAACTTTAATCCAAGCTCCAGACTTAGTTACAAACTCATATTGAATCAAGAGGTCAACAATCTCTAACTCTTTCCAGATGCTGGTGCCTCCTACTCTGCCTCTTTTAATTGGATATCTAATTACGACATTAGTCTTCTCGTTGGGAGACTTTTTAACTGTCAGCTTAGACCATTGCCCTAAGATTTTATTTGAGACTCTATCGGGAGCTTTTTTATCGTCCTCTAAAATGTAATCTTTTTTATATCTAGCTTCGAACTCAAGAATCCAGTTGGCAAAATGAAGCAAGGCGTTGCCTCCTGTGGCTGAGGTTTGCCTAATAGGCGCTTTTGAGTAGGGGTCAAGCTGTATGTCGGCTCTCACCTGACTAACAAAGATGGCCATATGCCCTCTCTTGGTCAAGGCTGTTGCGACCTTCTTCATGAAGACAGAGCTTATAGTAGCCCCTCCTGCGACCTTAGTGGCATCGTGGAGGGCTTTTTCGCTGTCGCTCTTAGTCTGGAGGCCATCAACTGAATCGAGTATAAAAATGTACTTTTTTCCTTCCTCGTTGAATTGTATCAACATCTTCATCATATCGAAGACTGACTCGTAGATATTGCTCTCGTAAACAAAGCAAGTACCGTCTTTCCAGCTCTCTGGCTCACGAGTATCAATAAAGTCGACCCCTGAGCGCTCTCTCATTTCGGGACTCAGCCTGCCTTCGCACTTAAAATAAACCGCTCTAGAATTGGGCATCTTGAGAAAGTGTCTAGCTACTTCTAGTGCTTCTGAGGTTTTGCCCCCTTCATTAATACCGCAAAAGCGGTGCAGTCCGGGGCCAAGGCCTCCTCCTGTCTCAATGTCAAGCGTTAGCGAGCCTGTCGAGACCTTGTATTCGATAGTCTCCTCGTAGTTGTAGTGATCCTCTTTGTGTGTTTTAAGGAAGGAGGAGAGTTGCTCTGATGCGGTTAAGAGGCTATCGTTAATTACTTTTTTCTTTGCTGCCATGTCTTAAAAAATCAATAAGTGTTTTGGGTTCCTTATTTATCTCTACTTTTTCCACTTCTATCTCTTTATCTATCTTAGCATGTTCTTTTCTAAAGTCAAGCCTAGAAAGCTTCTTTTGTTTAAATAAATAATTTTTAAATTTTTCCGTACGGAACTGAGCTAGGCTCTCCATTTCTAGAGAGCTAAAATCTAAGTCTTTAAATATTTGCTCGCCAAAGTCTTTGATTAGCGCCTTTGCAATGACTATTTCTTTTGGCCAATTTACCTTTTCGGGTTCTTTGCAAAACTTCCAAACAAGGTACTGATAAATGTTATTAATCTTCTTTTTCTTTTTTGGCATAGATAGCTAAATCAGATTCTACCATATCCTTAACCATTTTGTCAAACGAAATCTCTCTTTTCCATCCAAGCTCTTTTTCTGCGACACTTGGGTCTCCGTGGAGCAGGTCTACTTCTGCTGGCCTAAACCAACGTTCGTCAACTTCAGCAAGAACCGTATTGTCTTGGAACATTCTAAACTTGGCTTCAAGTCCCTCTCCACTCCAAAGGCCGGGGACGCCTGCGTTTTGAAAAGCTATCGAAACAAACTCTCTGACTGAATGAATTTTACCGCTAGCAAGGACATAGTCCTTTGGTTCGTCTTGGTTAAGCATGAGCCAAACTGCCCTCATGAAATCACGGCTATCACTCCAGTCTCTTTTGGACTCTATATTTCCTAGCTTTAGAGGTTCAAATTTTTCATTTTTTTGAATCTTGTGGTAGATCTCTGCAACTTTTTGAGTAATCTTTCTAGTTACAAACTCGGCTCCTCTTCTTGGTCCTTCGTGGTTAAAGAGGATCGAATGAACCGCATAAAGATCGTAAGATTCTTTATATACTTTAACTATATGTCTGGCAGCAGCCTTAGAGGCCCCATAGGGGCTTCTGGGCTTAATGGGGTGATTAATATCTTGTGGACTGTAGTCTACATCCCCAAATTCTTCTGATGACCCAGCGCTGTAGAACCTACAGTCAGGTTTGTGCTTTCTTATAGCCTCGAGACAGCGAATAACGCCAGATGTATTGCTATCGAAGACACTTAGGGGAGTATCCCAGCTAACGCCTACGTATGAGTTAGCTCCAAAATTAATAAAATAATCAGGCTCTATCTTTATCACTAGGTCGTTTATACTGGAGGAGTCCGCAAGATCTCCGTCAACAAGAGTAAATCTCTCGTGACCTCGAAAGCTTTTGATGTTGTCATAGTTTGGGGTGCCTGAGCGGCGCTGCATGCCATATATATGGTGGTCAGTGGCGCTAAGCAGGTATTCTGTCATGTTAGCTCCGTCCTGCCCAAGGATTCCCGTTATTAATACTTTTATGCTCATGTCTATTTGTGTGTTGTGCTAAAACTTTTGATGTTTGCCAAATTATTCCATGTTTTCGTGAAACCTTTAGAAACTTTATTGACTTCGTTCTTATGGTATGGTCTAAAATTGTAAACAACGCATAGTCTATAGGGCTTTTTCTTAGGAGTAGTGGCTCTATGAATACAGTTTGGATCAAAAAGGCAAAACGTGCCAGCAGGACCTGTTATGCTTGATTGCTTAAAACCTCGGCCCTTGAGCTCTTCTAGGGCCTTCTCTGGTATTCTGCTTCCTTTATAGACTTGGGAAGAGTTAGTCTCGGGTGATATTTTAGAAGACTCTATTACCAGCCCTTGCCCTTCGGGGCTTTTTAAAACTTCAAATGCTCCGGTATCTTCCTCTACGTCATTTAAATAAACCATCAGTTTTAATTGCTGGGGGGCGTCGTCGTCATAGTGCCAAATCCAAGAGCTTCTTTCTATCTTGTTAGGCAAACTTTGGTATATTAAAATAGCCTCTACGATGGAGTGACAGCCGTATACGTTTTTTTCTAAATAGTCGCAAAAGAAGTTTCCTAATTCGTAAATTTCATTGCTGCCATAGTAATCGTTGACTTTAATTATATTTTTATGGCTTGGGTCAAATAACCCTTCCTTGGAGTTAATTTTTGACTTACAGTAGTCGTGTATCTTGGCTACTTTGTTTTTGTAATCTTCTGGCCAAGGGAAAGAAGGGTCATCTGGGAGATAGGTGCGTAAGGAAAGGTCTTCTAAGGGTAGCAGCCCTATATATTCTCCTTCGTATACAGACTTACAGTGGTCATAATATTCTTTATATGTTGTCATTTTTTTTAAAGCTCGCTAAAATAGCTGGAGCTTGTACTCCTTCCTTAATATCTACCAAGCTAAAGTTCTTCTCAAAGAGTTGAACCAAGGATAGTCCAGAGAAATAGTGGTAATGTCCATCCCACTGTTTATCAGGATTTTTCTTATTTCTTTCAGTGAGAAAGCTAAAACGGTTGGTCGGCACCTCTATGACTAAAAATTTTTTACAAACCTGAGCAGCTTTATCGGAAAAGCTGTGAATGTCTTTTATGTGTTCAAGGGCATGCCAGCAAGTAACTAAGTCGTAAGACTTTTCGAAGTCTACAGAGCAAAAATCTCCTCTATAGGTTTTAAATCCATAAGATTCTAAGTTGTCGGCACACACATCACTTATCTCTTGGCACTCAACATTAACTGAGGTGTTTTCTTTTAATGTCTTTGCAAAGGTTCCTCCTCCGGCTCCTACATCTAAACAAGAAGGGCAATCTTTCAGTAGGGGCTCTACCTGTTGGAGTCTTTTTGCGCATATGTCTTTTCTGACTTCATGAAAATCTTCTGTGAATTTTCCTTCTGAGTCTACCTCAGAATCTCCTCTGGTTCCGAACTCGTTCTTTCTGTACTCTTCTTTATGATAGTTTAATCCATCTCCTTTGTAGTTTATGAAGATATGAAGACAGTCTTGGCATTGGTAGGATTCGTGAGCCACCTCAGGCATTCTCAGCGACAAGCACACCGGGCAAAGTCTTTTTGCTTTAGGTCTGTTAAGGCTGTGAGCTGTCGCCCTTACTGAAGTTTTTCCACGCATTTCTCTATAAAAGAATAAAAGCTGTTATTCCAACCTTTTTCTTTATCTTCCTTTATTTGGTACCAATCGTCTAAAAAATTAGTGTCTGAGGTTAATTTGTTATATTTGTCTTCCAAGAGTTCGTACCAGTTTTCATCTTCTATATCTATATTAAAGTTTTCAAACCCATTAAGTAGCGAGAAATCTCTAACTTTATCTTGAGTGCTTAAATAAAGCCCCGGTATGTTAAGGCCTATGGAGATTAATTGTCCGTGACCCCTCATCGCTATAACCGAATCAAAATTTAAATAAATTTGAACTAATTGATTAGTGTGAACAAAAGCTACCGCTTTTTTAAATTCGCTAGCGGAAACTAAAAAATTATCAAAGACTTGAAAGTCTTTTACACTATGAGCTACCGCCTTTAGTTTGTTAGCATTAGCAAAGTGTCTAAGCTTTTCTATGTTTTTTGAACTTTTGTATCTGTTTAGGTTTATTATGTGTTTCCCGTTGAAAGCAGGCTGTATGAAGTTTAGTTTCAACGAGTGGTTGTTTCTGACTTTATGATAATCAAAAATAAGGCCGGGATCTGGTATTGATTCTGTTTTTGGGGAGCTTAGTCCCATCCTCTCTAAGGCTTCTGGAGAGCCGTCGTTCCTTAAGGAGAAGTATGTAGAAAAATCTATAGTCTCTTTAAGGGATAGCTTAGCTTCCTCAGAAAACTCCTTACCTCCTCTAAAGCTATTAATCCCTAGGCCAATAAAGAATACCGGGCAATTGAGCGAAGACAGGATCTCCTTGTTGAAGGGCAATTTGTAATTCGTGTGTAAATTCTCCCAGCCATTATATTCAATTAAGCCTCCTCCACCTACTAAAATACAGTCATAGTCTTTGTTTAAAATCTTGATTGTCTCTTCTGGTTTGTTGGAGAACTCCCAAAAATCTTGAATCCTTATTGAAACCCATTCTATGTCATTTATATATTTTTCGAAACCTCTCCTAGCGTTTAGCAGAGCTACATTGTCTCCTAAGTTTATATCGTATGAACCTATGTGAGCTATCTTCATAGTAGGGTTTTGTAATCCATGGCAGGCTGCATCGCTCTGTTGTTATGCATTAGGTTCCCGTATATCTGAGTCCTTTGAAACTTTAAATGAGGATAGTCTAATTTAACTGCGTGAAGAGTATAGCTAGTTGGTGCGAAGAGCACTATTGAGTTATTTTTTCTAACTGTTTTTACAGGGTCGCAAAGATGCCAAGGCACCCAGCATCTATCTAGCTCTTCACAATCGTCCCAAATTTTATAAATATGTTCATGTTCTTTTTTAAATTTTAATAAATGCGTATGAACGTCGTACTTCTCCACTGAGTCATCTTTATTTATGTTTAATAAATAAGTCAAAGCTTTTCTTTTTGTGTCTGAGTGAGGTGTTATTTCGTATTTAGTGAGATTCTTTTGTATAGCTGTTATTATAGAGTTGTCCTCTGTAATATTGAATTTCTCTTCTAAAGCGCGTTTGAACTCTTTTCCGTTTAAATATTTAATTAAATTTTCTATACCCTCTTTTTTATAGAGAGACAGTCTAAAGGTGATCCCATAGCTTTCAATGGGTGTACCTTTTATGTCTTGGGGCCATTCATCGTTTTCTAGTCTATAGAGATAGTCCCAAGGGTCTACACAACAACCGGGGAAGTTTTGTATCTCATATGATTTGTTCAGCAGGGTTTGTAATAGGTTTATATTGTCGACCTGCTCCTCAAAGTGTATTTGGTTATCGTTGATAACCATACCTAAGTGGTCATCGCTTAGGAAGTTTTCTATTTGTAGGTGAGGAAAGGGCTCCTTAATAAATTCCGCGCCTAATATCTTATCTGAGAGGTAGCTAAATTCACTCATTTTTTGTTATTAAAATCATTTCTTGGTGGGGTCCATGGGTATACTGGTATCCCTTTGGGAGCATCTCGGGTGACACATCGTAAGGAGAGAAGCGAGAGCTGTTCTTATGTGTGTATTGAAGGTCTCTAGAGTTCTTGCCATATAGTTCTCTCTTTACTCCCTCCCAGTTAAACTCAGAGTCTCCAACGAACTCTACGTTGTATCCTTCTAAAAACAAGGTGCGCTTGAGGAAGTCAACTGTATACCAAACTCCAGCATACTCCCCTTTTCTGTCTAGGTGAGGCTTCCCTCTCTCGTACCCCTCTGACCCTAAGAGAAAGCTAGCGAAAAACTTTGTATGAATAGAAAAATGCTTCTTTAGGTTTTTCATGAACAATACAATCAAGTCAGGGGTTACATGGGTAAAGACCGAATAGGCATATATAAAGTCAAAAACTACAGAGTCTTCAAATTCTATGTTAAAGTCAGATAAGCGTATGGTCGGGTTCTTCTCTTGTAGCGCAGGGAACTTCTTTAAAATAGAAAGAAATGGATTAATCATGCTGTTCTCTTTGTCGAACGCAAAATACTTATCCTTATTCAGGTAGCTTATTGCTTGATTACCGAGCCTGCCTCCTCCGCAGCCAACATCTAAGAAGGAATGATCTGGCTTTAACCCTTTTTTTATTAAGAATTCGAAGTCTGTTTGCTTACCGAGGCTGAAAGTTTTGTACCCTGACATAGTTATATAATATCATTAACTTGATTGAATGTCAAGTAGCTTCTCTTATTGCATTGCCTCCGCTACTCTAAACTGCCAATCGTAGTCTATATCGAAAGCTTCAACTTCGTCCATTGGAAAAAGCTTTATATCACCTTCTTCAAAGAAATCTCCCATGAATTTATAATCTTTTATAATATCCATTCTAGACGCGTATAAAACATGAGCCGCCTTGTAGGTGGGCTCGACTGCTTTAGTGTTCATTATAGTTTGGTCATGAGGCCAAGGTGTTATCATCAGTCCTTCTTTATTCCAAAAATAATCCTTCTGCTCTATGACCCCGAATAGATTCTCTTCTTCTTGCTTTATGAACTGTTTAGCAAAGTCGTTAATAGTGTCTGTTTTTAGAAAGGGAGAGCATCCATTGATTTTGATGACATATTTAAAGGGTAGCTTATCGTGCCATTCGTATATTTTTTGCAAATCATTGTCGTTATTTGCTGACTCGTGGCTTCTTTTGAAAATGTTTGTTCCTAGTTTTTCCGCTTCATCTATAAGCTCTTGCTCGTATACGGAGACATAGAAATTATCTTTAGGTATATAGTCGCTAAGCAAAACTTTAGTCATCGCTATCCTGAAAAGATTGCTCTCTTTGAACGGCTTAAGCATTTTATTAGGGACTCTTTGGGAATTAAGTCGAGCTTGGATTATAAACAATATGTCTTTTATATCTTTCATACTGGGTGATACTCTTGGCCATAACCTAGGTTTTCAAATTCCACTTCCTTGAACTCTCTTTTTACATAATCCCAAAATAGTGTATAGTGCCATTTGTATAACTCTGGAGAGAAGGCAGAAGGGAGAGTTTTTTTGTTGGTTTCAAAGGAGTGCTGCCCTTTGGCTATGTATTTAGGCCCGTCTAGTCCTATAAAGCTTATCTTCTTTACTTTAAGAAAGCAGGCAAAAATTATCATTCTAACGCAGGCTCCTAGCTTGCTGTAAAAATCTGTGTGCATGAGAAAATAGTTGTTGTAGTCGTCAAATTTATAGCCTTTCCATCTATCGTGTATCTCTAGGCCTATCATTATATTATTTCTATCTCTATATTCTAAAAACTCTTTTGACCTAATATCTGGTTCGCCCATTATCATAGCCATGTCCACTTTAAGTTTATTTATAACTGGACTCAGGAAAAAATGGTTGACGGACCACGTAAAGTCCGGGCTTGCTTTAGAAAAGTCAAACTCAGACGAAGAAGGTCCTCCTCCTATAATCAGAACGCTTTTATCTTTATACTTCTCGAACTCAGAGGCTTTAGAGAAGATGATTTCTGAATTTACTTCTGCATCTTCTAGAATATTTTTTGGAAAAACACGTGATTCCCTTATAGCCCAAGGCATAAAAGGCTCTCCGAACATATGACTTCCAAAGGGGCTTACTCTGAGTAGGTCCAGCTTAACGTTCCTTTTTATTAAATCAGCCCCTGAGTTTTCTTCTGACATCTTTCTCGCTTTCTGTTACTGAAATTATTCCGTCTCCATATGCCTGCTCTAGTTCTCTTATTCCGCTAACAAGCTTAAATAATCCTTGTGGTTCAACTGAGCTCATATGATCTGAGCCCCACGAAGTTCTGTCCAAGGTTACGTGTCTCTCTATGATCGTTGCTCCTAGGTAAACAGCAGCAACGGAGGTGCCTAACCTAAATTCATGTCCGCTGTACCCCACTTCACAGTTGTATTTTTCTTTTAAGGTTTTTATGCATGATAAATTTAGTTCTTCAATGGGAGCAGGGTAAGTTGAGTTGCAGTGTAATACCGCGTAGCTTCCTTTGCTTCTTACCTTTAGTCTTTCATCCAAAAGGGAAACAGCCTCTGAGATTTCCTCTTCTGTGCTCATACCGGTAGATAGAATAATCTTTTTATCGGTCTCTGATGCTGCTATTAAGAGCTCTTTATTTGTAATCATAGCAGAGGGAATCTTTATAAAGGGCAGGTTATATTGAGCTAAAAACTCTAGGCTATCTAGGTCCCAAGGGGAAGCGCTCCAAGCTATGCCTTGTTTTTTGCAGTAGTCGTCAATAATATCGTACTCGTTCTGCCAAAATTCTACCTTAAACTTATATTCTAAGTAGGTCATTCTGCCCCAAGGGGTGTCTCGTATGACACCTTTTTGATGCTCCGGAACACAAACGTCGGGGTTTCTCTTCTGGAATTTAACCGCATCGCATCCTGCTGCAGCAGCAATATCAATGAGCCTCTTTGTTGTCTCTAAACTGCCGTTATGGTTGATTCCTATTTCAGCAATAATATAAGTTCTATTCATAATATGATTCTGTTTGAATTTTATACCCTTTTGAATTTAAATATTCTTCTATCTGATACCCGGCTCTCTCTTTATAAAAATTATATATGTAGTCCGTTGTCACTTCTTCGCCTATATACGTTTCCCAGTTTCCTGACCAAGTTTGGGGTTTATTTTTTAGGGATTTATTTAAAATATTAATCGCTTCAATATCATCTTCGAGTTTATATCCTTTTTTTAAGCCGTGGAACTCATAATAAAATTCGTCTATATATTCAAGTACAGATTTATTGTCTAGATCTTTTATTATTCTATACTCGGCTCCCTCTACATCTAGTTTTAAAATTATATAATCTTCTTTAGAAAATTTATTTAAAATTACATTTGCCAAACTTATAGAATCAACTTTAAAATCTCTTAAATTATTTCTAAAAGTCATTCCGTGTTTGGGGGTTTTGTCGTCAGCGGCCAGTCCGGCCTCTCCTTGGCCGTAAAATTCAAGTTTTCCTCTTGTGTCTTCGTCCCAAACAGCCACAGGCACATGTATATTTATATTGTAATCTTTATAAAAATCTTGTTTTGCTTTTAGTTGCTCTTCAAACTCTGGATTGGCTTCGAACGAATGGACTTCGTAGTCTTTGGCGTCGCCCCATGTATTAATAAATAAGTCTATGGATTGGCCCCGATTCGCGCCGCAATCTATAAAAACTTTTCTCATGAAAGCATCTTTAGCTTTATTCCTTTATCGAATAACCATTGTTTTATACTTGGTACCGCCTCTGCATTCAGTGCTATATCCCAAGATATTTCGCAGCCTTTATTATCCATGAAAGCTTTTTCTTCTTCTTTGTAAAAATGACTGCCATGCTTGTCTAAGTCCCAGCCTATGGTTGTTATTGATCTTACCCCTAGATGTACCGCAGTATGTAGAACGCTTTCTAACATTATCCCGGGGCCGGTCTGTCTTTTTTTTCCAGTCTTTTCTAAGAGAAAGTCGTCGTAGTTATTTTTAGCTGCTAAGCAATTGTCTCTGCCCCCTATTTGCTCTATTAGGGGAACCTGAAAGAACAAATCGCATTCTTGATCAAGGCTCCATTTTTGCCCTCTAGGATAATTGCTGCTGGCTACTACTACTTCTGGCCGGTGGTCTATGTACCTATACGGTATATTCATGTAGTCAACAGGTAGGTTTGAGCAATTCCAGAAATGAAAATCTGTTTCTTTTTTAAATTTTTCGTAAGCTTGTTTGATGGAAAATACTACTTTATCTTTGAGTACTTCTCTGGTTTCTTTATTATCGTACTTACCCAATGAGGGGCCGCACGCTAATATATAGCAATCTTGGTTCTTCTTGCTGTTGTGTAAACTCTTAAGCAACGACATATAAATAATCTGTTAAGGGTTTTTTGTACTCGGGCAGCTTGAGGAAAGTCTCGTGTTTTATATCCATTTGATGCTCGCAGCTCCAGTTCTCTTGGCAACAAACGAAGTTTAAGGTGAGGAGGCTTCTGTCTCTGCTTTTAACTTTTTGCCCCTTATGAAAACCTGAGGTTGCTGCCGTTAAGATGTCACCCTTTTTGGCTGTAAGGTGTTTTATTCTATCTTTCCCGTAGAAATTTTCTATGTCTTCGTCTGGCCACCTGTGTTGCCTCGTCCAGTCTGATGGTTTATTGTAAGCAGAGCCCTCTACGTAAGTGAATGGCCCGTCATCTACTGTATCAACATCGTTTAGATAAAGGAAAAATTTTAGGATCCAAGGAGTGTTTTTGTCGCAATGGTAAAAATTTGTCTGATCTGGAGGGAGGTCGTTCGCAAAGCTCTTTCTTAGGTTCATGGTTCCTACCGCTGGCATACCTTTGAAAAACCCTTTAGCCACATCAACGATTTTATCATGAAATAAGAATTCTGCTATTTCTGGCACCTTGTAAAGAGGATTTGCTACGGCCATGAAAAGCTCTTTATCTCTAGCTTCTGATTGAGATAATCCGCTATCCTTGTTGAGCCCATACTTTATGCCTTCGCCTTTATCTAGGTGGTAGTCTAGCTTGTCTTTTATAGAGTCAAGGATATCTATCTTATCGGTGACAAGTCCGGGCATGTGGCTCCACCCTTTTGAATAGAGGTCGTCAACTGTCGACTGCTCTTTAGTTAAGTGCTCTCTGCGTAACGGGTATTTGTATCTTCTGTCATTTAGGGATTTAATTAACCTTGAGAGGGCTGGGGCTCCCCCGTTGGAATCTTCGGGTTTCGGTAATTTGCAAAAAAGATCATCCATTCTATGTGAATTATAAAGCTTTCTTGCTGGAATGTCAAGAGTTTTGTAAAAATGATAAAAGATGGGCAATATATGGTCAGTAGAACAAAAAACCTCGCCCCCAAAAACGGAGACGAGGTATTTTAAATATTGGTTTTTACTATGTCAGTCCTTGTTAATTGTCTTTCTTAGCAGGCGCGGCGGCATCGTCACCTGAGCTTAGCTGCCAATACTTCATAGGAGAGAATTTAGCTAGATAAGAACAAACAAGTTGGCTTGCTGTGATTGGTTTTAAGAAGAAGTTTATTGGGATACCGGCTTTTCCTTCTGCAGCCTTAACTACGTAGTCGTCGAAAGCTGTCATAAGGGAGTTTGTGTCAATAACTTTATTCTTTTCTATATCTCCCTGTTTTAAGCTGGAAACTACAGTCTTCAAGTAGTCTGAATTCAAGTCCTTGAAACTGGCTCCGTCTCTTGCTTTCTTAGCTCCAGCGGCCATTCCTGCATTTACACTGTTGTCCGAAGCTGATTGAACAGAAGCGAGTTGATCCATAACGTCTTGAGCAGATGGCTGCAAGGTTTTGACTGAGGAGGCTACTTCATTAGACTTAAGAGTAGGTATAATCCCCATGGTAATCACATCAGCGTGAGCTTGAACATTGCTGGTACTCAACATGCTTTTAACGTTGTCGGAAAACTCTGCGTCTACCCCGAAGCGGCCTTCCATGTGAGCAAAGAATCCACCTTCTTCAAATTGTGTTTCTAGTGCGCTAGTAGAGGAGCTAGAGCTTTGGCTGGAGGTCGTCTCGTCCATCTTAAGTATATGTGCCATACCTACAAAACTGGAACCATAAGTTGCGCCGCTAATTAGCTTCATACCAACTGTTTGATCTTTGATTCTCTTAGCCATCGAATCCTCGTCGGTAGTATTTATCTTTTTGCCTTGTCCGGGGTTGTAAACGTTCCAAGCTCTGATGCCTTTTTCTGGATCTAAAATAAAAGGAGCAAAGATATCCGCAGCTTTATGGGTGCAGGTTGCTGTAATAATTAATGTCCCCTCTATGCTATGGTTAGACGTTTGGCTTAGTACTGAATCGTGTACGCTAGTAGCGCATTGAGCGCCCCAACTTGGGCCAAAAATAGTAGACACTTTAGCGGAAGCGTGTGCGGCCAAACTGCTCGCGTGCGCGTCTGAACCGTCTTGCTCGTTCTCGTTCCTAATGTATTGAGCGTCTACGCTCATAGAGTCCGAGCTTATATCCATCTTTTTGATCGACGACTTATTCCAGTCTATTGGTGATTCTACTTCAGCGTTAACTGAGTCGCTGCCTTTTACCTTCTTTTTTGCCGCTTGGACTTTAGGTCCTTGTGCTAGGACAGTTGTAGCATATACTCCTGCTTGTTTAGCTAAATCTGATTTTACTTTATTTATTTGGGTCGTAAACTTAGAAAGATCTTTTGAGTCTACTTGCATATTAATCAGCTCTTGTAGAGTAATGGCAAGGCTTCTCTCTGTCGCAATTAGTGAATTCAAGTCGTCTTGAGCTAAATCAATAGGTCTTTTCGCTTCTGCTACGGCTTCTAGTGCAGCTATTTTTCCGGGATCGGCAATATTGCCTAATACTAATGAGGGATCGAATGGGATTGTTGATGGCATAATGTTTTAAAATTATTTACATGCTGCGGTCTCTGCCGTTTTGGCTGCACCTACTGCTGCTGTTGCAACTACTACTGCTGCGTCTGCATTTGCATTTGCCGTGGTTGCTACGGCTAGAGCTGCTGTTGCTGCGGCTAACCATGCATCGGCAGCTGGGTTAAGACCTAGTTCTGCTCCTGCTGCAACTCCTGCTGCTGCTTCATCTGCTACTAATGGTGGTAGTGCTGCGGCTGTTACTGCTGCTGCTGCTACCGCTGTTGCTAATATTCCTTCTGCTGCTGTTACCGCAGTTTTTGCTGCTTTACATGCTGTTGTTTCTTCTGCCATAATATTTTATTTTTTTTATTCTCTTATTTCTCTAAATTACACTAGTTTGGTTGGAATAGTCGTATTTTTGTCTAATTTTTACATCATATGCAGCTTTTGTTTGGCGTGGGCTATCATCCATCTGTCTTTCTTATCTAGGTGAGCTCTAAGATGGTCATCTATTTGCCTGAGCATCTCTGGTTTTTCTCCCATATGCTGGTCTCTGACTTTTTGTATGCCCTGCACGACCTTCAGTAGGGTAGAGCTAGCTCCTCTGGATGGTATAGCAAAGGGAGCCACGGCCGAAACAATCTTCAACCCAATTGATAAAACTACTAAAAATATAACAATTCCTACTATCCAGTAAACTTTACCCATTAGGCTGGAATACTTAGTGGCAGCAAGGGCGTTTTTTTGGTTGACGGCTTTGAGTTGTACTTGCGCGGTATTAAGCTGACTACTCAAAACCCTGTTCCTATTCTGTATAGCTATTAATTCCTTGTCCATTACTGCTAGCTCAGCTTGTCCTTTTTCTACCGTCCTTGGGTCATCTGAAAGAAGGTCTGCAATCATGGTGTCAGATTTCAGCGCGTTTGATGCTTGAGGTGGCCCTAGAGCTGTTATACTGCGAGTGGTCATTGACTTAGCAACGCTAGAGTGTTTAGAGGGTTCCGGGTCTTTTTGAAGCGCTTGGTCTGCGGCGTATACAAAAGTCCTACCGCTTTCGACTTGTTGGTTTGTGTTTTCTGTCTGCTTTCTCTCGATGCTTTCGACAACCGCCTCTTTCTTGTTGAACTTGCCTAATGGGGTGGCGCAACCGCCTACAACTACTAGGCATAAAGCCATTATATAAAATATATCCTTCTTCATATATACCTCTCCTTAATCGTTGTATATACTTCTATAAACTTATTCAAATCTATTTCAATTTTAGATTTTTCAAGGCCTTTTTTAATATAATCTATATATGTCTCTCTAGCTTCCTGAAAGGACTGAGCATCTGGGTCTCCGGCGCAGAACTCCTTAACGGCTGATTCAAAAAAGACTATTAAAATCATGCATAGGCACGCCCCGTCCATTGTTGGTTTGCTTGTGTCAAAAGATATATTTTTAATATTTTTTAAACAAAAAAAGTATCTATAAAAACATTCAGAAAGAAATACGCACTGTTCTCTGCTCAACCTTTTCTTACTCCCCACTTTGAAGACCATTAGCATTGCGCTTAGTCTGGGGTGTAGGTCTAGTAATCTCTTTTTGCTGAGTCTTTTTTGGGAGGCTTGCTCTATTACTAGTAGGATATCAGACTCTTCCTCTGTAATCTTGTCTATCGTCGATTCATCTACTTTTAATAGATAGGATAAATAGGAAACAGCAACATCGTCAATTATATTCTCTTTGGTCCGTCCTTTTGCCACTAATCTATCTTTGGCTTACTTGGGCTTCCGCTTTCTTTGTACTTCATTCCTTTCCTTTTTTTGGAATAATTTGCTTCCGCCTTCTTTCTTATTGGGTCTACTCCACCATGGGCCTGCTTCCTCTTCTGGCTTAGTTCTGCAGAGTAATCCCACATGTCCCCCATGCTTCCTTTCATATCTTTAGTTTTTTCAGTAAACTGCTGAGCAGAAAATGGATCAATGTCGCTATCAATAGAAGCGTTAGGCACCGTAAAGACCCTATCGAAGATTTTGCCCTCTTCAGAATATGTATGTTCTTCATCTATACCTTGTATTACAGATATAACTTCTCCTGTCTCTGGGTTTTCAAATAAATATTCAGGCATTTAGGGCTTCTAATATTGCGTTAGTAGTTTTTTCGTAAGTAAATTCCTCTTGTAGCTTGAGACCTTCTTTATTCTCTTTGCTAGATTCTACCCTCTTAATAGCTTTCTCGCAACCATCTATGAATTCGTCTTCGTTGAAGTCAAATATTCTGCCTTGGTTAAAGTCTCCGCCGTTGTGAAAAAACATGCCATCTGCAGCTTCTATTTTACCACAAGGGTTAACTAGGATAGAGTTTTCTTCTGTTGCCCATTCTTTATAAGCCGTAGCATTCATTATTACCGAATGCTTCCCTATTGCTACAGAGTGAAACTCAGGTAGCCCCCACCCTTCGCCGCCAGACATACCTAATATAATATCAGAAGAATTTAAAAAATCATTATATTGGACGTTTTTATCCATGAAATCAAGGAACTGAATGTTAAAAAAACTCTTACCTTCTAGTATCTTGTTTATAAGTTGAGGCATTTGTTTTCCGATAAACGGATTATGTATAGCGCATTGCAGGTGGTACTTCTTATCGTTCCCGAACCTCTTAGCCCAAGCTCGAATTACCTTCTGATGCCTTTTTCTTTTCTCTAGTTTTCCGCAAAGGTTAAATACTATACGTCCGTCGTCGTAGTACTTTTTATCTAATTTTTTAAAATGATTTCTGTCAAAGCCCAATGGGATAAGACCCGATTTAATCCCACAGTTAGAAAAGGTTTCTATTGAAAAACTGGAGCTAAAGAAAAGCTTATCTATATTAGAAGCTATATTAACTTCGGCCTTTGTCGGTGCGTCCAGTTCGTAAAAAGATAAAAGGACCCTTTTGTGTGAAACAGCACTTAAAGCGGAAGTGTTCAGGTGCCATAGGCTGAAAACAGGATTCTCCCTCTTGTGCTCTTTAGGAGCTTTTGATATGCAGGATTTTACCCATTTAACAAAGTCAGCCTCGAAAGAAAACGAGGCTATATCTTCGCTAATCGGAAATAAGCTAGGCTCAAGCCCCTTCTTGTATATCTCTTGGAGTATACAGGAGGAGACTTGGCCGAAGCTTAGCTTGTTAATGGGTAGCTGAAGCGCAAAGTCCATTACAACAGTGCATCTCCATCATCGGATGCCTGTACGGCGGACTCTACTTCTTCCTTAGGCTTTTGCTCTTCGGCAGGCCTAGAAAGATAAATCCTGAAGTCAGGAGAATTCTCAGACTTCTTATCCTTATTGAAGAACGCCACAACGGGAATCTTCTTGTCCTCTCCAAACTCTGTTTGGATCTTAAAGTGGCCAGAAAAATATTTCTTACCACTGCTCTGAGAAGTCTTCGTCCAGAGAGCACCTACCTCTCGCTTCTCCCAATCATTACTACTGTTAGTATCTGACATCTCTTTATTTTATTACTATCTTAACTACAAGTCAAGAACTATTTTTTAATCATTTTTCTTTTCAGAATTTCTGCCCCTCTTTTATGCAAGTTTATTGCCGTTTGAGAACTAAACCCTAGCTGTACGCCTATTTTAGCCCAAGTCATTTTCTCCCCTGAGAAGTATCTTAAGGAGTATACATTCTTAATTCTCTTATCCTTTATATTGTCGAGTTCATTAAAAATAAAATTATTTAATTCTTTATTCCTGAAAGGGTTCTCCTCTCTCTCTTCTTGCCTATTCTTTTTTACTCTGTCTACTAGCATGCTTTTCTTGGCCTGCTTTGCTATGACATGCAGGCATCTATACTTAACGTTGTTACTTAGCCAAGTGCAAAAGCTAGACCCTTTATCTAAATTAAAGCTTTTTGCTGACTCGTAAATAATTAAATATCTATCTGATAGAATATCATTAGGGTCAGCCCCGCATGATTTCATGGCAGTTACGTACTTGGAGTACATTGACAAAAACACCGGAGAGTACCTGTCTATTATTGTTGATAAAGACTTGTTGCAGTCTTTCTCTTGGACTTTTTTTATTTCTAAATAAAAATTTTTCATAATTTTTAAAAAATATTAAACGAGCACTCCGCTCGCGGAGTGGACATCTTCGGTTTAAGGTTTGAGTTTCGGTTAGACTGTCCTCCTCTGGACACAGTCCACCCAACTAGAAAAATGAACAAACAATTACAAAAGAACGCTTTCGCTTCCATATTAGTTCTATTCGCAGGGGTCTATACCCTTTTCGGCCCTTTATCTCAAGAGCCTAGCTAATGACTTCTGTAATCTATTTACAAAAAGTATGAATTTAAAAGGTAGAACTTTTTTAGATGGTCTCACTTCTCTCAAACGCCGCCTGCACCCGCGTGTAGCGCACCTTCCAAGGTTCGAGAAGTCCCTTCGGGGTTGTTGGTCTCTTAAGGTTACCAGACTTGCTTTCGCTTAAACCTTTTAATCATACTTTTTTAATTATAAAATAGTCTTGACTTTTTGTCAAGTTTTTTTTAAGATTTATAGATGGACAGACTTAGCTGGATTGATTATGGAATAGAGCTCGCTAAAACAGCGGCCCTAAGAAGCGAAGACCCCTTTATACAGGTAGGTTGCTGCATCTTCAGGCCAGATAACAGCATAGCCTCCTTAGGGTATAACGGAGCACCTCCCGGGATAGACATAGACTGGTCAGATAGAGACGAAAGAAGAAACAGGGTTATTCACGCGGAAACAAACGCCCTAAAAAACATAAAACCCCACGAAGCAGACAGAATGTTCGTGACCCTAATGCCCTGCGGAGATTGCATAAAAAACGTAGCCTCGTACGGAATAAAAGATATATACTACATTAAAGCTTACAACCTTGACGACAGAGCAATCAATTTAGCTTTAGAATTTGGGATTAATTTAACACAACATAACAATGATATCCGTATATATCAAAAAATTAGAGGAGTCGGCAATCGTACCGACTAGAGCAACAGACACGGACGCCGGTTACGACCTTTATTCAATCAACGACGGAGTAGTACCAGCAGGAGGGAGAAAGGTAGTTGGAACTGGAATAGCTATAGCCATCCCAGAGAGCAAGAATGTCTTTGCCCCATCTTACTATGGAAGAGTCGCCCCAAGATCAGGACTCGCAGTAAAAAAAGGCATCGATGTTCTAGCAGGAGTTGTAGACGCAGGGTACAGAGGTGAAGTTGGCGTTGTCTTACAGAACCTTTCTGACGAAGACTTTCCCTATAAAAAAGGAGACAGGGTAGCTCAATTAATACTTGAACAGTGTAATACAATAGGGTGGGTTGAGCTAGACGAGCTAGAGGACTCGGAAAGATCAGATGGAGGCTTTGGCAGCACAGGTAGTTAACTTTTTTGCGGCAGCATTATCAGCTTGCGGCTTAATAATCTTGTGGTTTGACACTAGCTTTTTTGTTGACTACTTGAAACTGTTTAGGTTAACAAAATTTACCTATATAAAAGAGTATGAAAAAGAGTTATTTGAGAATCCAGATTTAAGTTTTTTAGAATTTGTATTTATTAAGGATCCTAATTTTTTAAACAAATTACTAGCTTGTCCATATTGTCTCGGGTTCTGGTTATCAGCTTTTTGCTGTCTCCTTGTTACAAAGAATATACTATTAATCTTTGCTTGCTATCCGCTAACCTTGTTTTTTTATTTTATTTTTAAAAAATGTCAGAGAAACACTTAATAGTTCCTGTCTGTACTGAATTTTGTTCTTTACTTTTATCTAAGCCTTTGGTATTATTAGAGATACCGAGACTGAAGAAGGTGCTCGAAATATGCACTGCTCAAGCAGCAGGCTGCTGCTCTTCTTCTAAAGAACGTAGAATGATTACAGTGCAAAACGAAGCTCATAAAGTGCTAAGCTCAGTAAGCAAAGAAAATATAATTAAAATAAGAGAATCTCTTTTGAAGGACAAGAAAAACTCAGGAATAAATATAATTTTTGACAAGATAAACAAAAACATAATAATATGAGATCTGATATAGATACAGAAAGAGTACTGGACATCCACCGAAAAATGGTGGACAAAACGGTAAGAGTTCTAGAAGGCTCCTATTCTTGGATAGGTAAAGTGGTAGACATTGTCGACACGGAGAACTTCCTTATTAAAAGAAACAGAGAAAGCGACCCCAAACAAGTAAATATGTTTGATATTAGATCCCTCTAATGCTCTTTTCCCACAACCCATCAGATCAAATCAAACCATCAGAATTAAACATGTTTGATCGTATAACTTTTGAAGCGGATCTCCCAATAAAAGAGCTGCCAGAAGAAATTAGAACTCAAGATATGTCTGAACTCGAATTTCAAACCTCAGACCTAGGCAGCTCAATGAGTACTTGGTCAGTATCTAGTGCTGGAGAACTATTCTTACACGAAGTAGAACAAAGCTTTATCAAAGACGACTCCGCTAACGGAGGCTTCCTGCTAGAAGAGAAACCCCTAGGCATTAAGAAAATGGAGGAGACTAAGTCTGTTCATTTTTATAGAGTCTTCGAGTCGGAAGAGAACGATTACTGGGTTTCTTTTGATGCCCTCTTTCACAAAGGAGAACTCCTATTAGTCGATGTCAATCAGATCAGCAAGATTAATAAAGAAGAGAGAGAGAATGCTAAAGCCCGCGCGCAAGAATTCCTAGACGGATACGAAGAAAAAAGGAAGAGGAAATATAAAGTGTTGGCTCCTTTTAAACTTCTTATTGGCCTTGCTTTAATTAGCCTTCACTGGACAGGCAGCAACCTATCTAAACTTCACTCTAGATTATGATAGGCTTAAGTGGAATAGCTGGCTCAGGCAAGGACCTTTTTTGCAAACTTCTCCTAAGGGATGAAATAAAAGGACACAGAGTAGCTTTAGCGGACCAACTAAAAAGTGAGCTTAGAGCCTTTATAATAGTTAAGTATAACATAGATATATTAAAATGCTCCCTACAGCAAAAGGATACAGTTAGAGACCTGCTCGTTTTTTATGGAGGCTTAAAAAGGTTTCAGACCGGCGGAGAATACTGGACAAGTATAGCTCAGAAAAAAATAGACGCATGCAAAGGCACACCTGTCGTGACAGACATAAGATATGATGATTTCGAAAACGACGAAATTGGATGGCTTAAAAACAAAAACAAAGGGGTACTTGTTCATATAAGAAAATACTGGGAAGCAGACGACCTCTTCGAAAGACAAAGGTTTTATTTTGAACCCCCAAACGAAGATGAAAAAAGAAACGACCCAAGGCTAATGACCAAGGCCGACTATCATATCGAATGGCCCCATGTTGAAAGCCCCGACCCTAAGGATATAGAAAAAGCCCTGTTTCCCTTTGTTAAAGAATTTGCAGAATGGTACAAAAACAGCCAATTTAAAAAATGAGAGATAAAATAACAATTTCGATACCGGGAGCCGGAAAGGACGTATATTATCTGAGCCCCGGAGGAGAGGGAAAATCAGAGAAGAGTATAGCGAGACTGCAAAAACAATACGAATGGTTAAAAAACTTTATAAAACCAGACGCAACAATCATTGACGTAGGAGCCCGAGATGGAGACAGTCTAATCCCCATTCTACCAATACTCAAAGAAGGCTCCCGTATCATTGCCTTCGAGCCAGAAAAAACAGAATTTGATTTTTTAGTTCAAAACCTCGACATGGTTAACACTCTTAGAGGGCAAGTTTATTATAATAATTTTGCCATTGGTAAAAAAACAGAACTAAGAGATTTCCTTTGGGACACTCAAGCTCGCAATGGAGGGTTTAAGACAGATAATATACTAGCATCAGTAACCGGAGACAAAGGCGAAGAGATTCGCGCCTCCACATGTAAATGGGACAAAGAATTCCAAGTCCAGTCTTTTTGCTGGAATGACTTAGATGAAGAACTAAAAAATAAGATGTTAAAAGCTTCTTATATTAAAACCGACACCGAGGGGTCTGATATTGAAGTTTTAAACGAGCTCTTGCCTGTCATCAATAAAACTCGCCCATACATAATGATGGAATGGTTTCCCTTCACGGAACAAGAGATAACGGAGTTTGTCGACGCCAACGATTACGTAGTCATTAACCCTCAATATAGAGAAATTATGTATGGACTCGACCTTAAAAACTCATGGACCCAAGACTTATTCCTAACTCCACAGGAGACACTAAAAGAACAAAAATGTGAAACATGCGGACATATGCTCATGTCTTTCACTCCAAGACAAGTCCATACGGAAAGCGAGACACATGAGAGACACAAAGTCCCACTCGCTGAGACAGCAAGTGAGACAAAAGCCTCCACAGGCCTTTAGGTATAATTAAAAACCCCTAAAAACCTAAGTAAAAAACATTATTTAGACTTGGCACGAAAATTGCAGTATAAAAACAATATGAGTACAATAACATTAGCAAATATGGGATTAAGAAATGTAGAAAATCTTTTTGATTACGTAAACGATAGCCTTAACGGAGACAGAGCTTGGAACGACTACGACGAGTGGACAAAGTCTTGGAAAGGCTGGGCAACAGATAATAACACTCATTTTAATGAGACAGACGATGGCTACGAATTTTATGTAGCCTTATCAGGACTAAGCAAAGACGAAGTAGAGGTCTCTGTTCTTGATAATAAGGTCAAAATTGTGGCCAACGGCAAGTCGGCAGGAAGGGAAGTTAAATATGATAAAGCTTTCTCAGTACCAACAAAAGCCGAGCCAGAAACTTTGGAAGCTAAAATGGAAAACGGTATGCTGAGTATCACGATCAGTAAAAGGGAAAAGGAAAAAAACAGAACCATTACGGTTAAATAGACAAATAGCTGCCTATTAGCTTCTAGGGGCTGCTCAGTTTTGAGTGGCTCCTTTTTTTTGTTGACAAAGAGATAATAAAGAGGTATACTTATTAAAGGATGATTCAGTTTTATAAAGCAAATGCAAAAGTGACAGGGACAGCTTGTTCTTTCTCTGTGAACCCAAAGGACAAGTCTGTATACGCCAGCTTGATTAAACAAAAAAGCTGGGATGCCGGCTCAAAAACAGGCAGATTCGATACAGAAAACAAGTGCATCACCAAGCTTAATATTATGGAGCTTGGTGCAATAATCAACGCAATCGATACAAAGTCAGACTGGTCAGCTTACCACGGAACACAAACCCGAGCGACCAAAATGAACTTCTCCCCTTATTCCCAAGGAGATAACCACGGCTTTAACTTCAGGGTAACAGCGGACTCGAAAGAAGACTCAGAAAGCAAAGCCACCTTCTCGATGGGATTTAGGTACGGTGAAGCGGAAGCGTTAAAGCAGTACTTTTTGTTCTCTATGCATTCTGTCTTCCAAAATTCACTAGACGAAGCACAAGCTAACGCTGCAAGTAAGAGAGCAGACGGCAATAAGAGTTCTTATAATAAGCCAGCACCAAAACAACAACCACAGCAAGAGAAGGTTGATGAAGATGTCGTTTGGTAATGAGAAAAAAAAGAATACTCTTCCAGAGTGACTCAGCTTTAGCTAAAACCGGTTTCGGAAGGAACTCAAAAGCAGTACTCTCTCACCTGTATGACACTCAAAAGTATGAGATCTTTCACTATTGTTGCGGCACAAATAGAGCTGACCCAGCACTAAAGAGAACCCCTTGGGAGTCACTAGGCACCATGCCAGACAACCAAGATCTATTAATAAAGCTTAACAAGGACCCCCAGCAAGGCCGAGACGTCAACTACGGAGGTTACTTTGTTAACGACGCAATAAAGCAAGTTAAACCCGACGTCTTTATAGGGGTGCAAGACATATGGGGGGTAGAGTCAATGGTTAAGAAACCTTGGTTTAAAAAAATAACCTCCGCTATCTGGACAACACTAGACTCCCTTCCTCTTTATCCAAACGCCATCAAAATGGCTAAAGATGTAAAAAACTACTGGGTTTGGAGTAACTTCGCAGAGAAAGAGTTTAAAAGACTAGGCCACGACCACATAAAAACCGTACACGGAGCAATCAGCCACGAGCAGTTCTACAATCTGGATCCTTCTGAAAAGACAGAGCTAAGAAAAAAATTTAAAATAGAAGAAGATGCTTTTATTATTGGTTTTGTATTTAGAAATCAATTAAGAAAGTCTGTACCTAACCTTATAGAGGGTTACGCCAAGTGGAAGAGCATAGCTAGGCCAGACAAGAATAACAAAAAAACTTATCTTTTATTTCATACAGATTGGAAAGAAGGATGGAATATACACAGGCTTTGCGATGAGTACAAAGTGGATAAATCAGAAATCTTGACCACTTATATTTGCTCAAAATGTAAAGACTTTTATATAAAACCGTATAAAAGAGAAAAGCTCACATGCGAACTCTGTGAGCAAGAAGATGCTCAAGTCACCTGCGGGGTCACTCTTGGAGTAGAAGAGTCTCAATTGAATCAAATTTATAACCTAATGGATGTTTATTGTCACCCGTTTACCAGCGGGGGACAAGAAATACCAATTCAAGAAGCTAAGTTCACGGAACTAGTCACTCTTGCTACTGACTATAGCTGCGGAGAAGAAAGCTGCGAGGAAGGATCTGGATCCATAGCTCTAAAATGGTCCGAATATAGAGAGCACGGAACTCAATTCAGAAAAGCCTCAACATGCCCCAACTCGATAGCCGAAAACTTAGATAAGGTTTTCAGAATGTGCCCAGAAGAGAAAGAAGCCTTAGGGAAGAAAGCTCGAGAATGGGCTTTGAGCAAATTTTCTACTAAAGTAACTGGGAAATTCCTAGAAGACTTCATTGATGAGGCTCCGTTTTCTGATTTTAATTTTGAATCACTAACATGGAAACCGAGGAACCCTGAAGCAGACGTTCCAGATATGACCGACAACTCAAAATGGCTGATCTATATGTACAAGCACATTCTTAGCATGGACGTAGACCCCCAAGACGAAGGTCATAAATATTGGATGAATCAAATTTCCAACAAGATCTCCAAAAAAAATATAGAAGAGTTTTTCAGAAAAACAGCTAGAGACGAAAACCAACAAAACATCCCTTTCAAAATAGAAGACTATTTAGATAATGAAGGAAAAGACAAAAGAATACTGCTCGTCCTTCCCGGCAGCATAGGAGATGTATTTATGGCAACATCCCTATTAAAATCTATACGCGCTACCTACCCCAAGTCCGACTACAATATATATTTCGCCACCTCCCCTGAGTGTTTTGAAATACTAGAAGGCAACGAGCATATACATAAAATCATACCCTATAATCCAAAAATGGACGAACTTCTTTGGCTTGAAGGACAAGGAAAGCACGAAGGGTTCTTTAGTGTAGCCTATCTACTGCACCTAGGGACACAAAGAACGTTTAATTACCAACATAATGGCAAAGATAAAATAGCCCTAGACTTAGTAAATGATAAAACCAAACACCGCTGGAAGTTTAATGAAAATAGATAACCTAAGAATTGGAACCAAGGACTATGGAATTGTTGCCGAAGTCATAGCTCAAGATTGTTACAAACTCCGTAAATGGGAGCCTAGTAGAAGCCCTAAGTTTATAGTGGACGTTGGCTGTCAAATAGGATGTTTTTCCGCTCTAGCTAGCTATATTTACAAAGATGCATGCGTGTTATCCTTCGAAATGATGAGAGAGAACTACGACTTAGCAGAAAAGAACTTAAGTAAATTCAAGAACAATAAATGCTTTCACGCCGCAGTAACAGGCAAGAACAAACCCGTTGGGTTTCTTAAAAACCAAGATAATACAGGAGGACATAAGGTAATATTTGAAGGGTCAGACTCGTACATAGGCCGAGACAGACTTAAGAAAGAATTTAAAACAAAAGATGACTTTAAGTCATTTAATTTCAGTAAAATATTTTCAGACAACAATATAGACAGAATAGACTTCTTAAAAATGGACTGTGAAGGATCTGAGTATGAAATCATACCAGACTTAATAGAAACGGGACTCATTAAAAGAATAGATAACATATCCCTCGAGGTCCACGGAAGAGACGAAAAAGAATATAGAATGACATTAGACTTCCTTAAAAAAACCTATAAAAACGTTGTGGCTAAAGGCCACATCCTGCACTGCAGAGAATTATGCACCTAGTAGAACAATATGCTTTAGCTTGCGCTTCTAAAATAGACAAGCCCCAGATAAGAGAGAAGTACTACCCCACGGTAGCTGACACATATATAACCTTCTCTCCCTCCTCCAAGCCTTCTAAAAACTACGACTACTGGAAAGAGGTTTTGTTAATCGTTAACGGACCACTAAGGCAACTAGGCGTAAACATAGTCCAACTAGGAGAGAAGAAAGACCCTCTTTTTGACGGATGCATAGACTTAAGAGGCAAAACGTCCATAGCTCAAGCAGCCTATCTAATTAAAAGGGGAATCCTCCATTTCGGAGCAGACTCTTTCGCGGTACATATGGCTTCATCTTTTGGAAAAAAAACAGTCTCCCTGCACTCAAATAGCCCACCTCAAAACTCTGGACCTTTCTGGAGTAAGTCCCATGAGGCCGTAATAATAGACTCATATAAAGACGACAAGCAGTACTCCTTCGCCCTAGAAGAGGAACCCAAGACAATAAACACAATTGAACCTGAGAAAATCGCATCCTCGGTGTTTAAGCTTCTCGGCATAGAGTCTAAGCTTAAAAACAAAACCGTATTCTTGGGTCCCAAATGGAACCATGAATTCCTAGAGGTCGTACCATCCGCAGTGGCTAAGTTCAGTAAAGAAGCTCCTAGAGATAGGCATGTTATCCGAATGGACTACCACTTTAACGAAGAAATAATGGAGCAGCAGCTATTAACAAACCCCGGAGTAATAGTAACTAATAAGCCCATATCAATAGACCTGTTATCTAAAAGAAAAGACCTGATAGAGCAGGTTATATATCTCGTACAAGACGATACTTATTCTTCGGATTTTAGCAGAGAAATGGACAGGGAGCATATTAAAAACTTACTGTTTACAGACTTAAAAGGAGAACTTTTAAAAAATCTTAAATATAAATCCTTAAACTTGAACAAACAAATATCAATTATTGAGCAAAAATCTATAAAAGATATCAGGAATCATGAAAACCTAGATATCGACAAACTTAAATTCAGAAGCAAAAAGTTTATCATCGAACAAGACAAGATCCACCCCGGCAAAGCAGCTTACATAAACAAGATAACTATCGACAACTTTTCCACTGGGCCAATACCCATTATGGATCAAAAAGAGTTTTGGAATGAAATGGACTTCTTCTGGATAACCGAAAGTATTTGACATTAAGCCAAGATCTTGATATCATAGTAGAATGACGCCAGATAATACAAGCAAGCTCAAGAGAGATCAGCACGGTCTGCTGGAGACGCCACCCGTCCCTTATGTTTTTAACGATGACGGATCTGTTGACTGGAGAAAAATGGTAAAGTACGAGTACCTTGTTCCAAATAAACAAAGGACAAATGAAACCGACGTATCCCTCCTAGAAGACAGAGACTTGTTGATTTTGCTCGGAGGAATCAAGGAGCTAGCCCAAATTAGAGGCTTCAGAAAAGTCAGCTATGATGTAGTAGCGGCAAATCAAGAGTATTTTGCAACCAGCTGCACAATTGACTGGGTGCCCAATTACGAAACGAACGATCAACCAGTATCATTCTCTGCTTTAGCTGACGCTCACCAAGATAACACATATAGCTTTGCTTCAAACTTCTTAGCAGCAACAGCAGAAAACAGAGCCTTTGTAAGGTGCGTGAGGAACTTTCTAAAGATAAACATCGTGGGTCAAGAAGAAATGGGCGGGGGAGCTAAGCAGTCCTTCTCTTCGCAACAGAAAAAGCAAGCAGCCAGCAAAACAGACTCGGACCCGACATCGCTTCTTCAAAAAGTTATGGATTCTAAAAGCGTCTCTTTTGACATGATTAAAACCAGACTAGTAGATGAAGACTTCCCGGAAGCAAACTCTTTTATGTCAGCTAAAGACATACCCAAGACCAAAACATTCGAGCTTATAGCAAGGCTTAAAAAGATTTAGCTTACCACTTCCCGATAGGGCAAACCTCTTCCTTTAGGTAGGCCTTCAGTGGAACAAAACAGCCACATTTAGCGCACCTGCTGCTGTCCTTTATAAACCAAGGGCAACCCTTGCAAATATTAGTCCTTTTATTTTTTAACTCTAACCCTGCCGCTACACCATCTCCAGACGCTGCCGCCTTGACTGTTCTTTTGAGGCTTTTAGCTAGGTTAGCAGCCATCTCAGCTTTGCTTGGTAAAGCTTTCTCCGGCTCCTCTTTTATTAATTCTTTTTTAGATAGGGTCCTTTTTCTTTCTCCTATTGAATCAGCTTTTAACCCTACAGGCTCATAATAGTTTGATTTTGAAATATTTTTATCTATCATTTTTTCATATCAAATGTTAAAGGATCGTTCATTATCTTCAAGGATTTAACTTGGCCCGGTACGCAGTAATGTATACATGGGCCTATGTAATCATTAGAGTTGTGGTACGTGCCGCGCCCGCGGACCGCCTTTATGACCTCATTAGCAGCGTACACAGCAAGGCTCAAATCAAATTCTGGATCAACCTTAAACGTACCTTTACCCGGAGCTTGTATAAGTTCAGAGATTTCATTAACCGACTCCTTAGGACCCACCACATCGTCTCCATTAGAAAGCCCAAAAGCGTCTTCGTAGCTATGCTGAATGTTATAGCTTTTACCTCCATTAGAACATATACTGTGATAGCCCGAAGACTTATCAACCTTACCAATAACGTCATTAGAACAAGTAATTCTTTTAGAAACGAGTTCGCACCTTATCTTGGTCTCCTCTGGCTTATATCTATCCCGAATCCCTGCAGGTAAATTTTTAGTAAACTCAGGAGACGATACAATCTCATACTCAGTCCACACTATTTCAGTTCTTAAAAAAGCTGACCAAAAAGGCATACCATTAGCTTGGCAACCAAACACTATCTGATTCTGATACCCCGCCTTTATGTAATTACTTGAGCCTCTTATATCCACAAGAGAACTGCCTTCTACCGCCTCATACCAGTCTGACCCAACTTCCGAATTCGACAAATCAAAAGGCATCGTCTCGTCTGAAACATCGTAAACCGGAGAAGAGTGTATCAAGTCCCCTCCATAAGCGAAAGCTCTCTTTTGTACCGGAGTAGGAAGAGGAACCCCCTCGTCCTTGGCCGCAGCGATCTTGCCTTTTTGACGACGTATCTTAGGAGCGCAATAAACTCCCAAACTCTCAGGTATATTAACAATATTAGGAAACCCAACCTCTTTAGGAGAATCATTACCTACTGCCTTAAAGCAACGCCTACCACTCCTGTTCTTTATTTGCTTGCCGTCCGCAGTTAAAGCCTCTTCATACATATCCCATATAGGGCTTTCGCGGTCATTGTCTATATCATAATCAACTATATTCTCCCCGTCCCCTACAACACCAGACCCGTCTTCTCTAAACCCAGAAAAATGAGCTATCTTCGGTTTTGTAGGGTCACTTTGATCAACGTATACAATATAATTAACTCTTGATAAATCGTCTTTATAAGTAAAATAATCGTCCCCGGGCGCATGAGAATAAAAGCCATTGCCCCAAGTTTGATCACCAGAGTTAACGGTTTCTCCTTCAGAAGGGCCGTAACCATCAGTCTTAAATGTTAGACCAGCCATTCGAGGGTTAGATATATGCCTCCACTCTACTTTCTTAAACCTTCTTATCTTTGCGTATATTGGAGCCTCTACCCTGACCTTACTAAGATAGTTTAAAGCTTTAGCATAACTATTAAAAACTTCTGATGAAATATTCGAACCGGGAATCATGCCAAAAGATTTCGGCAAGGTAGGATTATCTGACCTAGAAAACGCATTAAGCCAAGGATTGGTTTTTGCCGCGGCCTCGTTGTCTATTACCCTATAATCAGCTATCGAAGTGTTATTTGCTATAGCAATCGCGCTTCCGTCAGTAACACTTGGGTAAACCTCGAACTGTATAGCTTCTCCATTTCCGTCAAACTGTACTGAAGATTTTCTATTTGAAATAGAAGAGGTATCCCTTTCGTCCTCTTCATAAAGCCCAGCTACCGAATCACTTTCAGAACCAACAGAGTCTTCTTCTACAAATTCAGTCCCATAGTTCGTTGCCTCATTAACCTGATCTATTATCCCTTGGGACGCGTTTGCTCTTTGCGCTATTATCTTAGCTACATCATCTATGAACCCCCAGTCATCACTCCCCGGAGTTCCTTTTATTAAATTTACGCCAGCAGCCTTTTTGGCCTTAGTTAACTCTGCGTGACCCCTTTCGTATTCGTCAATTTTCTCCGTTTGATCAAAGGTTAAACCAAATTCTTCTTGAACTTCATCAGGTAAAGATGATTCGTTACCCGTGATACCTACATCGAAAATATCTAAACCAGACTGAGCCTTAAGGGCTTCTATTGGGGTTTCGTAATCTAGCCTTCTCTCGGCACTATTAGTTATCTCTAAGGTATGGTATATTAGCGGGGAGATTGAATATTTGGAAACGCTTATTCTCCTATCTCTCTTATTTTTAGTAAGGTCTGCGTAACCAGTTCCAGAATTTTCTATTTCTATATGTTTTAATTTTCCGGCCTCTATAATTGCTGAAGCTGTCGCCTGAGTTCCTCCTTCAGGGGCGGCGTCCTTTGATTTTATATTCTTAATAGCTATAGTCGGCTCTATCCTGTAGTTTTCCCCCCTACCAGTTATAATAACCTTAGATATTCCGCCCCTCTTGATCGCATCTTTATAATTAGCCCTTAGATTATGAATAAAATCAACCATATATAATCTAGTACAAGGTACTTTTATATTCTCTCCTGTCGCACTAACCCCATCTCTAAGGTAGTTAAACTCCCCAAACTCGACAACCCCTTCCCTAGGGAAGGATACCGACTTTCCTAATAAATAGTTTTCAGGCATACTTAAGGTATGCCTATATAAGCCACTAGAGTCATCATACACCCCATCTGATAAATCCGAACCCTTTATAGCTGACGTCCATTTAAAAGGAATCCTTAAGGAACTTAAATTTGTATATTTCAGGATGTCTGTCTCTCCTAAATCTGGATTCTTATACTGGACCTTAACGTTCCTAACTAACATTCTATATTTTTTATCAGACGAAACCTCTTCAGCTGGGCTAATAGAAAAATTCTGATCTGCCTTGGTCGTAGTTTCTCCCACTTTAGCCCAAGACAGACCATCACTTGATTCTTCTAGATCATACTGTAGCTCAGTGGGTTTTACCTTGTACACCTCATTAGGACCATCGAACTTGTTTTCAAAACCATCCCAAAAATTAGTTATAGAGAAGGATAGGAGATGCTGGTTTACAAAATCTAAGTAAATATATTTACAGACAGCAGGCATCCCCATGTCATAAAAAAGATCACCTACGAAACCGTTTTTATCATGATCCACTAAGTTCCCTTGCTTTTCTCCATAGGAAAGCAGCCCACTGCTTGACTCCGTGAAATAAGAAGGGTAAACGTTTTTAAATGGCGTGTAGTCTAAGCCCACTGACTCATAAGAGTTTAAGCTAGGTATCTGATAATCAAAATAATCTACTTTATTTATGTTAGCGGACGAATCATCATCGCTAGGGTTGCTATCTATATACTCAGCAAGCTCAACTATACATAATTTTTGGTATATCTTCTCGAGGTCAGCGTTTGGAGTATCGCCAACGCTGTTTCTATTTATTGACGAGTAAAGTTCGGAAACATCTGATATGCCATTATAGTATATAACTAAATCTTCGTTGGTGTTATATATCGTTCCCCCTCCGGCTTCTATTTCTGATCCATTTAATATAACTTTTGTTACGTTTCTGCTGTTATCTCCTTTGTATATATATCTATAGTTTGTATTTTTATTTAATTTTATAATTATCTTAGAGAGCCACCTACCTCCCCCATCAGTGTCCCAGTTCATACTAACCCTGTCTACTTGAGTGTTGGCCCTGTATAGCAAATTCTTATAAGAAGAGAATATATCCTCGTTTACCCAATGCGAGTCCACGTTATCTATATATTTTCCATCCAATGCCACAGCCACTCCCCTTTCAAACGAAGATCCTGAAATCTCTTCCCCATGCCAGTGTTTTGATATAGTAGATAATTCTAAATTAAACCTTATGTCATCCCCAGAATAGCCCTTATTTCCCCACGTGTCTATATATTTAGCATCTTCCCCGACTTCTGTAAGGGGCGGCTCTAACATTAAAGTCAGAGGGCCAACTACTACGGGATAATTTAAACTAGTATAAGGAGAAACCTCTCCCCCATAGGCGTAAAGCTTCTTCAAGATACTTGATCTAGACCTGTGGCCAGTTGAACCCTCCTTACTTAAAGTAAAATAATTTACAATTTTATATTTATTGTTTTCTATTCCTGCATTATAGGCTATTTTATTATAACTGTCTATACTAGTGTCATTAGAGTATATTCTTAATACCTCCACCTCTGCCGACTGTTCGTGCGTAGTATCTGACCAATCAGTTGCAAATCTTATAAAATATGGCTGGCCCGCCTTTATGCTTCCGCTGTCATTTTTAAAGACTATAGCGTCTCCATTTGAACAGGATTTTTCTACTTTTAAATTATTATTATCAATTACAACATCTTCCCAATCAGGGTACTTCATTTTCAAAACTCCCCCGGGTCTTGCTATATCATGATAAGACATGGAATTTACTTCTGTTTCTAAATTATATTTTAAACCAGAAGTTCCCTTGCTTAGATATTTTGCTATGGGCGTTTTATCTGTATTTACGTTGTCGGAGCCTTCCTTTAAATCTTCAAATATCAACTCTTTGTCAGTAAGCTTTTTAAGCCTAAATCTTAACGAACTGTAGGTTCTCTTATTATTTGTCGACATAAAAGACATTCCGTAAAAATTCTGACCATAGCGGTTAAACGGCACGAAAGAGTAGCCAATATTATTTTTTAGTGTTATTTTCCCGCTACCCTGAGCTATCGCAACCCTTTTAGAGAAACTGCTACTATAAGTGTCCCCTTCTAGCATAAGAGCCTCCTGTCCGCTGTCGGTATTGAAATCCAGATTCAAGCTTCTTATAGTATCGTCAGCCGCAAAAGGAGCAGTCTCCTCTGTTTTCAGGGATAGAGTAAGTAAGTCTTTAGACTTACTGTTCGTGACCGCAAAGCTCGATTGTATCTCGTATTCGTATCCCGGATAGTCTACCTCCCTATCCCCATCGTCAAAGATTCCAAAAGGAACCCTGAATAAATAATACCCATCTGTTTTATAAGCCTCGCTACCTTCGTTTTGCCAAGTCACATCGCTTAGCGCGCTGGAAACAGTAAAGTCGCTGTTGTAAGCTATCTTAAACTCAAAATACTTCTCAGGAATCAACTCTTCTTCTGTAGAATCGTCCGTTTCCTTCTCTACAGGGACTTCCTTGTAGACCCCCTGTATGTCCTTCAGTTTTTTGCCCTGTATTAACTCTTTGGCGTTTCCACTTGTAGTGACAGCTTCTACTTTGGCTACCTTAAAGTTTGCCCTATCTACGCCAGCAGCAGGAACCTTAGACCAAATGGGGCTAACCACGCCGCTGTCTGGGTCAGCTACTTTAGCTTTAAACTCATCACTAGCTGCTTCGAGTTCTATTTTTTGAGCTTCTATAGAATCATTAATATCCTCTGAAACAGATATAAAGTGATTAGCCTTTAGTTGCGCAAAATACACGTACTCTACTTGGTAATCCGTTACTCCACCTATCCCTTTAAACTCTTCTCCCGGCTTGTAATAAGCGCCATTATACCTTATCCTAGGTTGGAATTTATTTGACTTTACGTTTTCGTATTTGTAAGCCGCGTAACCGTGTGATTTGTAATTTGTTACCTCTGCTGAGTGAACTAAATTATAGTAGGTTTCATCAAATCTGTCAACTGTATAGAGCCTATTTTTTTCCACGCCAGAGAAAGTAACTAAACCGCTTCTTTCGTTAAACTCCTTACAATAACAGAGCCTCTCATGTCCAGTATTTAAAGAGTAAGCTATGGTTTTACTTGGCATGTCCCAAGGTAACTTAAGTCCCGTCAAAGCGTAATCATTAAAATTTGCATCATATCTTATATGCTTTTTCTCTCCCTTGGTGTTGCCGTAAAGAGTAGCTCCGAATATATATTTACTATTGTAATAAGTGAAAATACTCTCAAAACCAGAACGTTGCTTCTCGGGTTGATATAAATTAGTGCTAAACATATTTGAAAACCTATATCTCTCCCCCTTATATTTAACATTATACCCTTTTGTTTGAGTCAAAGCTTCCGCATTAGCCTCCTTCTCGTTGAAGTAATCTAAATCTCTTTCTTGATGAACTATGTCAACGTCCTCTAGCTTTAAGAACCAATCCTTTCTATTGGATCTTGGGCACATAGCATATGTTATTTTAACCGAAGAATCGTAATCCGCCCTCTCTGACGAATAGACCTTGTCAGTTAAACCGCTCTGTGTTAAATTAATAACTCTAGGAGATGAGTTAACTACCTTGAACCCGTCCACAGTACCCGAAAACTCTGCGTCTGCAACGTGATTAAGGACATTTATCTTAGTTTTGTCAGAGAGAGCATACTTTGGCTTATTAACCTTTACGTCTACGCTGCCGTGCGCGGCCGATGAAGAAACCCCCTTGTCTTTTTTAAGCTTGAATATATCCCCTTCCCCGCCTTCGATTCCTACCGTGTTGTTATAAATTGGATCAACATAACAATCATAACCACCTATATTTAAAAATATTCCATCATTATATATAGAGGGAGTCTTAAGAGAAGAGATTAAGTAAGGCCTTTTGAATACAATTATTTTATCCTTGTATGCATTTTTGCTAGCGTAGAAACTCTTCAATAAATATCTTTCCGAAAACCCCTCTGGATCCGGATCTTGGCCAGTCCACAAATCTTCCAGTTCTGTATACCGTATATAGTCAGTATAAGTTTGTTGAGATGTAAAAGTGTAGACCTGATTAGCTTGGTTTGCGGAAAACATTGCCTTCGATAGCACACCACGCCCTGCTTCCCCATCTAAACCAGTGCTAGACAGTAAGTCTTCCATACCTTCATCAGTAGTAGCCCCATTAATGTCAACAAATCTATTATTAACATTCTGGTCTAAACGCCATATATTAACCTCTCCTCCATCAGAGTTAAAAAGGGAATACGCGGTGTTTTCAGTAAACTTAGCAACGTAATCGTAATGCTTGTCAGTCATTATTATTTTGTCGTTTACAGAAGAGTCTAAAACAAACTCGAACATATAACAAATCTTATCTGTAATTGGGTCTGGCTCACCAGACGCATCAAAGATGCACGGCCTATAGTCAGCCACAGAAACAGAAGCTCCAGATGAATTAGACACGGAATACCTTACGCTGAACCCTCTGGCTCTCATAAGCTCGCTACCTCTTCTTACAAGGAAGTTGTCAAACTCTTTCACCCTTATTAAGGGAACAAAAGAAGTATTAAAGAAAGACTGCTCCGACATAGAGAAGGATTTTATAGCCGCTGCATCAAAGAAAACAACCTTATCTTCATAAAGCTTCTTGCTCAAAGCAACGCTATCTCTTATTCTAGTGAAAGGAGAATTCTGATTCCCGGCACTCACCCTAAAGCCGTCGCTATATTTTTCTATGTTAGTATGAGCAAACTTTGACACAGGCATAGTCTCTACTCCATCCATTTTCTTACTATTGTCCGAGTCGTAGTCGTAATGCTTAACATGAAAGCTAGATCCAGTATTGTTTATTATCTTTAACGGGCTAGCATTTTCATGTATCAATAAAGGGTTAGAGGACGTATTCGGCGTAATAGCCATAAACGCCCCATAGTCACAAGAAAACAGAGCCTTTTTAAGCGCTGACACAGATAATTCTCCAGACACAACCGAGAAAGCTCCGCTGCCCTGATCCCATTTTATTTTTATAGCATCGTCAGAGCTTATTGACTGATTAGCTAAAACCCCAGTGCCCTCAGGGCACATTAACGTACAGCTTTCTCTGGACGCATTCACAACAACGAAGTAAGCGTCTCTAGTGAACCCTGTCAAAGCTTCTCTAGACGGCAGGTACACGTTAGCCGGGCTTGTTAAAATATATCTGAAGTAGGGGTTAGCTTCCTCACTAGATTGTTCAACATCAAAATAAACATTTTCTTTCTTTAAATATTTAACTTCTGAGCTTTTATCCACATCCAGATACCGGACTTCATCTATCTGCTCGAATGGCGCACCTTCTGCATTGAAAACATGAGAAGAGTATTCTCCTATCAAATCCGCAATGCTTATTTTCAGAACTTTATCTTTTCCTAAATAATTTAAGCCGATTGCCGTCGTCACTAAAGAAGTAGTTTGTCCGTCTTCCCCCAGCTCTTCGTAGTCAAAAGTCGAGGTTTCGTCAGCAAAGTAGTTTAGTATCTTGTCTTGTAAATTTTGTTTATATGTGGTTCCCTCTTCAATCTCATCTTCACTTAAACCATCACCTACTAGAGATACTGACTTAATTTTTATATTTTCATATATATTATTAACTATTGTTAGATTAGAATTGTTTCCACTGCCGACGCCTATGATTCTGAAATAGTTAGATGCTTCGTCCTCCCCTATCTGAGTATTCTCGTCTAGCCCGAGCATGTAGTTTATCCTCCTAGACTCAGTTACAGTTATACTCCTATAATAAACGCTAAGATCAAGAGATAGCTCTTTACCGAACACATGATATTTAAAGTTTTTATCTAGACTAGTAGTTGGATAGTCAAACTCAACTGTTTGCTCGTCATATATAGCCTTAAAAAACCTAAACTCAATACCATCTCCATAAGAAGTGTCGAACGCTTCAACCTGAACAGAATAAGTCACCCCAGACTCCATACCTACACCATAAGACAGCTCCTGCTTAGACTCTGTAGATATGTTAACCACCTTAAAATAAAAATAGTTAGAAGAATTAGGCTTAAAAGTGTCGCCACTTAAATACGATGTAGCACCATCAGTTGAACGCAAATAAGGGCCAACGAAATTTATATCGGACTCAATAAGTATGTCTTTCCCGTTATGAGTCCCGTAATCAAGTATTATATCACCCTCATGTAAAACATAAAGCTGCTCCTCTGCTCGGCCTTTAGTGACTTTTGCGTCTTTTACAAAGTCGTCATCCGAAGAAAAAGCATATTCATTAGCTTTGTTGTCACTTATCAAGTAACTATTTGTGGTTGCAAATCCTTCATCCTCTATAAACAAGACAGAATTAGCGTTAACTGGAGTGGATACTGTCCCATTAAAATCTGCTACGTTTATTGGCCTGTTGTGCATATTAACAACCGCCACCTTACTTATCTTATCTTCGGCACTCCAGTCGTCCGAAGGAAGAATGACAACTAAGTCTTCATTATGAACAACTGGTTTTATAAAAACAAAATTATAGTCATGCTTTCTTTCCGATCCAGCCTTAGTCAAACTCTTTCTGTTTGGTATGTGTATCTCATTCTTGGGATAGTATATAATATCGTCTACATCCGCGTGTTCGGACGTCGTATCTGTTGTTTTGCTTTGGATTTTAAAGGTTCCGTCTTCTGTGTGCTTATAGGCTCTATTTTTAGCTATCTTATGTAGCGTAGAGTCGTCAGTGTTTGTTACTACGACTTCTTCTAAGTTAGAATTAATAAAATAACTATCATCAAAATCTGGATCACTAGTTAAGCTCCCCTTTGCATGAAAGACTCCGCTTGATATTACGTGCTTCTTGCTCGTAAGTCCAGCTATATCTAAATTATCAGCGCCGTTATCTTCATTATAACCAGTGGCTAAGTATACCCCAGAATGTGTTAAATCTCCACTAGCGTAAGTGCCATCTGAATAATTAAATAAGTCAGCGGCACCGGGATGAGAAAGAGTAGACGCATCCCCAGATATAGGCAGGTGCTCCTCAAAAGTCTTCAGGCTCTCATCTCCATCCCCTAAGTTTATAACTGATACAGAGCTACAGTCAGAATCAGAAACATAAAACAAATCAGACAAGAAATATTTATCTGGATCAAAATCATCGCTCTCGCAAACTAAACGGTCATCGGAGCCCCTGTTTTTGTATAGACGGAATCTGTTGTCATCGATTACTTCTACAAAATAAGTTTGAGTTTTATTGGAGCCGTCATCAGAGTCATCATCAAAAGAAACAGTAACCCGCGATGCTATCGAGACAGTTGGAGAATCACGTAGATCATCACCTGCGGCGATTTCGTCCGGAGCACTACCAAAATCAAATATATCTCCAGAGTCTGGATCATTCACATTGGGCACATTCGAACCCTTGTTTACCCTAAAGAATAACCTTCCATGATTAGGCACCGTCAAGCCTTCGCTTAAATCAACGAAAAGAGCAGACTCAGAATACGGATAAGAGAAAGATATTTCAGAATATTCGTCTGACCCTTCGAAAACGTAAAAAAAGTAACTACCCAACTCGACTGTGATTACAGTATCGCCCTCCGTAAGAGGTGTTCCGCCAATTGTATTAGATGCTGATATTAGGTCAGCTAGGCCTTGATTCCAAAAATAGTCCGCATCAGTCAACCTGTCACATAAAAAGTTTATTCTTTGGTTGTTAATAAGTCCATGATTAGGAAGAGTCAATATATTGTCAGTTTCGCAGGTTATTTGGCTAACTAAATTTTCGTTATCTTCTGAGTGCTTATTAAGGCTGATTGCCCCTTCGCTAAAAAAGGACTTTAGGTTTACGCTTGCAAGCGACCCATCTATAATAGCAACATCCCCATGTTTTAATTTTTTTTGATGGCTTTTGTATATATCGCTTTGAATGAAATTTTGATATTCACTAACTGACTCCTCTTGCTTTTTGTGATTATAAAGCTTACTCGAGAAAGATCCTTGTGAGTCTAAAAACGAGCTGAAAATAGGGCCTTCGTCTTCGTTAACAGCTTCGGCCGGATATTTTATATCAGAATTTTCTTCTGAAGCGTTTACGTATAGCAAGTTAAACTGTTTAGAGTAATCATAGTTGGATCCCAGAGTCGGCAACTGCAACCCTAGGCCTTTGTTTCTGTTTATTATTATCTCTTCCTTACCACTGGCCTCTTGGGTGGTTTTATATATGTTAGAGCTTCTTTCCTTTAAACCGGAGAGCCCCACGGCCTCTATAAAAAATCTGTTTTTTCCAGATATTTCCCGGCCTTCTGCTTTTTTGGACCTGCTAACTCTCAGCATAACATCTCTGCCCATTCCCTCGACTTCATAACCAAATACGTTAGAATCTTCTTGGTCATTGAATTTATATATATTAGAAGGAGATTCAAAAGACAAGGACAAATCAAATTTAGCCTTGTTAGATATTACAAAGAACTCAAAATTATTTCGATATGCATCACTTTCCTCAAAATCAAAGATAAGCTCGTCGTTAGAACCAGAGTAACAAAAAACCTTACCATGGCTACTTGGGCTTATTGAGACTTTGTCGTTAGCTATAACATCTATCTTACTGAAAGTAAAATTACTGCCACTCTTCTCTATTCTTACTCCTAAAACGCCCGGAGAAGCAGAGTACTCTAATACATCATTAATGAAAATCCTGAGGATTGGAGTCTTTTGACTCCTTAAATCGGATAAATCTATATCGTCTATCTGGGATCTTAATACGCTAAAGCTTCTTTCCGTAGCCATTCCAGAGGTATTAACCCTTACATCCACATCTTCATCATGTAGGAATACTTTTTTATCAGCGGTGCCACTATCTATTCTTAATTGGTTATATTTTATTACCTCTATATTTGAAGCAGACCATTTCGTATTGCTATTAAGTCCGTCGTTCGAAACGGTAAATTTAACCGCTTCGTTCTTGGGCATGTAATACGTCATCTTTCCTTCTGTGGTTCCCCCTTCGTCTATTGCATAGCCAGACTCTGAGATTACCTTAGCTTCATAATTTGTTGAATTCAAAAACGTAACATGTTGCCCGTTACTAAATCCACTAGGAAGAACTAGCGTCGAATCGGTATCTATAACGCCAGTAATACTCGCATCGTCAGCTGTCAATACTATTTCGTCGTGGTCTACAATGACTACCCCGGAGTCCAAAGCAGTCGCTCTATTTGCATTCTTATCGAACAGAATACCAGACAAAGAACCCAAAGTGGTACCCGCAACAGAACAGGCCGAATCAGAAGTATTTATTAACAAAGAGTCTTTATTTAATTTTGAAGCGTCTAAAGAGATATTGGAAATCCCATCTACGACAACTACATCTAAGTAGGATTCGTCATCATCGTTAACAACAGTTGGCAAGGGGGTTATGACGCCAGTTGAACCACCGTAAGCCACAGACCCTCCTTTATACGAAAGCTTCTCAGCTCCAGTAGCAGCTACAGTCTTGAACGACGCATCCGCTGCGTCTGATTCGCTATTATAAAGCTTAATAGGATCTGAACTAACATTAACAATATCAAAATCATATTCTCCCTCCGTAGATATTATTCCACTCGCGGCACTTCCAGAACATAGAAAAGTTTTACCGCTATCGTTAACATCGACGGAAAACTTGCCAACCATTATATCACTTCTAAATTTATGAATAGGATCAAAAGTTATACCAGCAACACCAGTAGGTACTGTTTCTTGATTATTTCCAGTAACAAATGACTTGCAGGAAAAATTAATCAAACCGTCGCTTCCCATATCTTGAAGCTCATCAAAATGACTACCAGTTATTTTAGGAGTAAAAAAGAACTTTGTCTGAGTTACATCAAGACCAGACACTGTATCAAACTCCCTTTGGTTATACGACGTACTACTGGAATGGTCGGTTTCGTAAGACTTTTCCTCTCTACTTAAGTTTATCCCACTAGGCTTAACACCTACGACACTTTCAAAGTCTGCCTTAGAAGAGGCCCCCTCTCTATATATCATAATCCCAGTTAAGCCGTTTAGGGTGTATGGCTTTCCATCCTCTAGAGCAGAGTAGTCTTCTTCAGAATCAGCGAATCTCGTTTTTTGAATTTCAATTAGCTGCCCCTCTGAAAGAAGCTCCCCCTTCTCCTTGTCTTTAAACTTACCACCATCAGTCAGTATAAGATCATTCCTTGTCGGGGAATATACCTGAAGTTCATCGTAGGGATTGGAGCTTAGCAGTATCTTTTCTCCATTATCTTTTTGAATCACATAATCTTGAGCAGGATCTAAAAATACCTCTAGCAGATCAGTAGAATCATTAAACTTAGAATAACCTTCTTGTTTTGAATCAGCGTCCGCAGGATTTTTCTGAGTTAAGTCCAGTAAACAGCCGGAAACAGGGATATTTACCTCTATGGGTAAAGTGTTAAACTTTTTAAACACATTTACCTCTGCGCTGTCTCTTGACATCGTCAGACTCTGCTTCCTTTGTACTCTAAATTTAATCTGATCTGGCGTATATTTTTGGGTTATGTTAGTCTTAGCTACCACAGCTGGCAATATAAAAGCATGGTCAAGATTTTCAAAAGAGGTAGGGGAATAAGAAGAATCTTCATTTTGGAAAAGTACATAATCCTCAAAAGATTCAGTTGTATCTGCATCAGCCCAAGTGCTACCGCTATCAGTAGAATATTGAAGCTGGTATGCCCACCCACCTTGAGCAGACCTAGAGTCTTTATAGCCTGTATCCCCAACTACTACCGCCGATTTCGTATACAGCTTATAGACGTATTTAGTTATCCTTAGCCTTGAGCCGTTTTTGAAGGAGTTGTTTGTCTGAGCGCTTAAGGGCATTGTCTCGCTGTCCTCTCCGCCTTTCTTAGACCTTCTTACTTTAGATACATCGCTGGACCCAAGATATTCATAGTAATAGGGAGCTGGAGCAGAGAACGACGCGTCTGCTGTAGCTCCACGCTTTATCCTATAATGATATGTCTCAGGGTTTATTAAGGCATTTAAATCTATTTTTTCATTATCTTTTATTTCTATAGGTGAGCCTTCATAATTTTTATTTATATGAGGATTATTCGGAGCTCTATACGCGTAACCTTGTAAATAGTTAACCAAAGCTCTATTTTTAGAATTTGTTTGATCAGAAGAATTTATAGAAAACCATTCGTATGTATGCTTAGTTGTCTCTTTTGGCTCTTCGGCTTCTGTAAGCTGATAGTCTGAAGGAGGATTGACATTATCAAAACTATTTCTATTAATTATCCAATTGCTGCCCTTATCCCTTTGTCTTTTGTACTGTAATTTTAATATTTTATATTTCCTAGGCTTTCCCTCTTTGCTAAACGCAGAATCTGGCACAGTAAATTTTTCAACCCTTGGGTATATAGACTTACCAACATAAAACCTTAAATGAGATACAGTAGCAGTGAGACCAGAGCCTATAACTAAAGATTTTTCAGATCTAAACGAATAATCTCCATATGATAAGTCCTTGACCTCCTTGATTAACACTCCATCTACAAATAAAGACAAGAAACACTCCGTAGTAGCATTAGGCCTATTTATCACGTGCTTACATATAGCAATATGCTTTGCGGTGGCACCTACGGTACCTAAATTATGGCTAATGACATTAGCCCCATTGAAATCAATTTTTAAATTAGTATCTATGTAGACCTTTACATCTCCGCTTCTTTCGAAAATAGTACCGTTTCCAGCCAAACTCTTTAAGAAAAACTCAAGAGAAAATTCTCCGTTTTGTATATTTAGCGACCTGTGCTTTCCTACTGTCAGAGAAGCACTTCCATTAAATATCAACTCATTATCAGCCAATGAAGTTACAGCTAAATTAGTTACAGAATGTTCAACTTTTGAAACATCGTAAACCCTATTACTTGAGGCTGTGCTTTTTAGTATCAAGCTATCTGGAGACTCGTTTGCAACAGAAACTCCCTCGTAGTTTGACAATACCGCACTCGGCACCCACTCTAGGATTCTATAATTTGATTTTGTTGCATTAGCTAGATTCAAGACTCTCTTCTCTGTAGTCTTAGCTTCGTGCTCTGCTATCACAGCAGGAGAAACAGTTCTCCAGTCAGAGCCAGCATCATCCCTATTCTGGATTTCATAATAAGCGCCAGCATTTATACCTGAAAACGATATATTTGCCCTGTCAGAACTAAAATCATCTACATCTATACCGTTAGGCCAAGTGTCATGAACTCCAGTATTCATTAACACAACATACCCTTCGTCTTTTTTAGCTTCATGATCAACAGCAGATACAGCGCAAGCAAAAGATCCGGGAACAAACTCCCTAGCCGACGCAATATTATCAACGGAAACCGTGGGGTCAGATATTATAACCTCATCAGAATTATCATAAGTATACTGCTCCCGCACTGTTGGCTGAGAATTATAAAAATCATAGTCAGTATAAGGGAAAGAGTCATGATCTGAATGGAAAACCTGCGTTAAGTAATGCTTCTCTTGCCCAAGAGAGAGCCGATTCGGCGTATTAGGAGTAGTGCTAAATGGATTCATTGGTGTGACTACCTCAGAAGATCTAAAAGCAGGAGAATGGGAATTTGACTGAGAGCTGACGTCAGAGTCAACATATATATCCCTTTCTATATAATATTTTTTACCCCTCTCCATGAAGCTAGCAAGAGGATTTACGTCCTGCTCTTGTCCAGTTGCCAAAATGGTTAAAGACGCCACGTAATCTTTTTCAAAAAACAAATTAGCCTTATTAAGAAACTCCTCTCTGTTGCTTTTAAGATTGGATATATCTACTCCTCCATTCGAGCTATCTATATTAAGCACTCTTCCGTTAGTAAGAGTCGTGTATGTCCGATGTACTCTTAAACTAGGGTCGAGGATATAGCTGGGATTGCTTAAAAAGGTATCAGTTAGGTCTGTACATGACTCACCGAGGCAAATAGATTTTTGACCTATTCTTATCTCTCTCTCGTCTTTGTGTAGAAAGCTTTCGTCCGAAAAAGGGTTAACGTCAAAAGTTCTCCACTCGGTCAAGGCATAGTGGGCGTCCAAATCGTCGCTTTGCTCCCCTTGGAAAAATAAACTAGTTGTCTCCCCTGCGGAAACATAACTTGAGGGGCTGGATTGTTGACCAGCGAGAGAGGTATATCCTCCCTTAGGCGTAATAACATATTTTTCACCTGACGCGAAAGAAGAATAACCCGTTTCTTCGGAATCTCCCTGCGGCACAATCTCAGGAGCTAGCTGATTATTAAAATCCACAAAGAAGGAGCCTAAAGTATCTTTAGAAAAACCTCCCAAACTCTTTGTTTTCGCCAAAGACTGTTCGCTTCCTAGAAAATCTGGCGTTGCTCCAAATAAATCAGTCTCTATAGGGTTATAAGTCGAGTCCCCCGCTTGCCCTGTGTTTAAAAAAACCTCGTCTCCAACAGTTAAGCTTTCCCCTGTTTGGTAATACAGCTTTTCGGGTAAAGTCTTTTGTGGTATCAACTGATATTCTAACTGATAAAAATTCTTCTCATTCCCAACTCCCGTTAAACACCCACTTTGCCCTGTCGAGAAGGGGCTAAAATGCAGGTCAACTGAATTATATTGGTTATAATTATCTCTAGTCGTAAATTTCCTTGTCGATCTTTGTATAACCTTAATAGATTCTCCGCTTCTAAAACTTAAAGTATCTGTATTTTCTCTATTAGTTACGTTAGTTTGGTCTCCTGCTTTTCCCCAGTCTGGCAAAAGGCTTACCTCAAAGAAGTCTTTATCACTTGAAGAATTTGAACCCGTAGGCTCTAGCGTACTATAAACACCTCTTATTTCGAAATCGACACTTGTCTCTATAAAATCGCTTAAGTTCTCATCGTCGGTATACGGGAATCTGGCGTTATGCTCTATAGCCTCCCATTTAGAAGGATTTTCATACTCTTCTGAATTACTTTCTCTAGTTATTTTTCTTTCAAGCGTGTAAGTCTTTCTAGCATGATCATCGGCCTCGGTTCCGTCTGAATAATAAGAAGACCCCGCGGAGCTTAACTTTAAATCTATCACTCTATTATCAGCTAAGTCCTCCGTATCAACGTTAGCTTTATACACGCCACTATCTATTACTTTATACTTTGTCTCAAGTTCGTTCGTGAATGACTCGTAGCCAGAATAATAATTTGACCCACCATCAGGAGGGGTTATTTCGGTATGAGTGTCAGTAAACCCAGCAGCCCTAATCCTATCTGCTATATCTTTAGATGAATCTCCAGCTAGGCTTTTTATGTCATTGCTAGACAGGCCTGTCACCTGATGCCAACCTGAGGTTATATTAAGGAGACTATATGCGTCTTCGCCTAACGGCACATCCGGATTAACTTTAGTAACGATATCTTTTTTTCTAAATACTAAATATCCCTTTTTGTCTTCGTCCGCATCACTCTCCGGAAGATCTGCCGGAAAAGTAACTAAGGGGGCGTGACTTTTTACTTTATTTTTGTCATTAAGGCATTTAGATCTTACCTCATACATATCCCTAGTAGTCCCATCTTCTAAGGTCTCCTTCTCTAATTTGCACTCTTCTAGGAATAAAAGGGTTTTTGGTATTTTTCCGTCATAAAACGTACTGTTAATTTGCAGGCCGTTAATATCTTCTTCCGACCAGACCACGTTGTTCATCAGAATCTCTTGCTCACCAAAGTATTTTCCGGACGTAGAAACCCTAGCTTTATAGTTATCGTCTGTTTCGTCCTCTAGCCTAGGATATTCTGATATATATGGGTTGTATTCGGTAAAGCCAGCCAGCCTTATTCTGTAGTTGTATTCCGGATAATTTTGATGGACTTTATCGCTAGAATCATAGCCAAAGATGTCCTTAATAAATGTTAAATTATTTTCATTTGGATCCGCCATACCTTAAACCTTCATAATAATATACACTTTTTAGCTACTAGATATCTCTCTAGGGTCGACATAGTAATAGGCCGTCGGATCCTCTTCCGCTGACCTTGACGCTAATTCTGTATATTTCCAATTTACAGAATCTACCTGCCCCGGGGCGTTATAGTAGTTATAAGGCATAATGAACTCACCGCACATAGCTCTCAAGTAAAAATCCATTTGAGCATATGGAGAAACATCCAAAATGGAATCCTTACCCACTGTTGGTATTAATTTCAAAAAATAAAACCTAGGAAAACAAGCCCCTTGAGGCCTATACCCATACCCTTTGTGTACCCATGTAGTAGCCCCATAATCTCCAAGCATCATTCTCTTACAGGCGTAACCGCCAACATTTTGAGAGAATAGATACTCCATAATGGTATTTTCATCAGTTCTGTAAGGTTCTTCTAACAGGCTATTCGCATCTATGTTAACCCAGCCACCAGAACCGATATGCAGCCTACCGGTCCTGCTAAGTGGCCTGTCTAGTTGGACCCTTACTACGTCTGATTGGCTTCGATGGCGAGTAGAACTTGTATTTTTTTTGTAAGATGGATTTATTTTACTTTGGGTTAAAGATTTTTTTTCATAATTCACGACCTTACAACTGGTAACCTTATAGGGCCTTGGGTTCACCGGGGGACAAGCTTTTCTGTATCTTGATACATAATCCGTGACACCATAAGTCTCTAAATCTCCATCATTAGGGTTGTTAGTGTTAAATATATAATTAAAATTGTTCGAACTTTTAGATAAGAAAACTTGAAGCCGAGAACCCTCCTCAAACCTAGATCTATTTGATAAAGTTGGTGACCTCATCAACTCTTCTCTTATCATATCATACTTTGGCCCTGAGGTTCGCTCGTACTCGTGAGACCTATGGTGGCACCTATTATTTAAAAAACCCATAACATCCCCATATATTTCAGGCCTATAAATCCCCCCATTAGAATAATGTACGCCATTAAGAAACATAACCCACTCATTACTCTCTCCTCCTATTGGAGCAGCAGTCTTTATACTGTCTACCTCATATGCACCTATCTCGGCGGCGCAAGTATCTACGTTTAAAGTATCGTTTTCAAGAAAAGAGGCCTTTGAGCTACCAGTGAACGTTTGTCCATGTCCGTAGGCTGTGCCGTTGTACTTCAGCTTATCAGAACTCTCACCAGTAGGAATGTGCATGTAGTACTGAACGCCACTAAGTATAGGTTTATACCTTGTTGATGGTAGATTTTCTATACTTATTGTCATAGCGTCGTAAAATCTGCCGCAGGGATCTAAACCGGGCTCCATATTATCTAAAACAGTTGACTTCGCCTTTTTAGGCATATTTGGATTAAATCTTTTTAAATATAATACTCCTTTTCCTCCTTCTATTGTATAATTTATTAAATGTGTTCTGTCTGCCATTCTTAAGTATGAGCTAATAAATTTTCTTGCAGACTCATACACAGGATTGTAGTTTACAAACTGTTTTAAAGCTTTAACAATTTCTCCTCCATTAATATTAGCACCTGAGCCGTACTTTATGTAATTTTTAAATATCTTGTTAGACTCATAGAAACCATGACCGCTTCCGTCTACACCTTTGTCATCGTAACCCAACATAGCCAATAAGCTATTACTACTCTGTTCTTTTTTAGCAGTAGTAACCCTTAAGAGAGAGTACGCGTCCTGAAAACTGGGTCTTTGTCTTAACAATATAGCAGGTTCTAGGATAACTTTAAACAAATCTTCAGAAGAGGTCATCTTTGTTAACTTAATATCAGGGCTATCATCCCCCACAAAATCATGAATATCAAGAAACCTATCTGCAGCCGACCACCTTTTAGGGGCAGGTTCCCAATCCTTGCTAACAACATCGCACCTTGAGTCTCGCCTGTTTCCAAAAAATATAGCTCTCCTGTTGCCGCTATTATCTGTGCAAGAAGTGTCTTCGCCTACAAAATATATTGTGCCTGACCCAGCATATCTTTTCTGAACATCCCCAGAAGCATCTGACTTATATATTTTTACCATATCTCCGTCGTTTAGGTCGAACGTAGTTGGCACCATCATGTAGCTAGGTCTATTATCTGGCTTGACAACAGAATATTCCGTGGCCCCGCTCCCTGAGGAAAAAGTCTTCTCGCTCCCGGTATCTGTTGAGATGGTTGTTGAGTAAGGGTTTCCGAAAGATATTATTCTATCGTAACCTTTCTTTTTATCACCTTCATCGGTGTTAGCGTCCGAAAGTCTTCTTTCTTTATAAGTGTCATAAGCGTCTTCTGCAAGGCCCGCTTCTATTTCTTGGCCCGATAAACCCTGCGTGGCCATTTTTTTATATTTACCCAGACCGACCACTTTATCTTCTTTGAATGGTACAATTTCAAATCTTATTTTACCGCTATAGACAGGGTTTTTGAAATAAAATATTTTATTAAAAACGTACCCAACTTCCCCTGATGCTGGCGTAGCTCTGGCCGCGTTCTTGTTAACAGAGTAAGAGTATTTTTTATATATTAATGTCTCATGTATTATACTAGAGCCTCTCCATATCCTTAAAATAAATTGAAAATTCTCATTGTCTAATGCGTCTGTTTTTAAAAAATAGCCAGCAAGACAAGGCCTAGCACTCCTTGAAGAAGTCAACGCGCTTAAATTTAACTCGGTCTCTGTATTTTTTGAAGCCAGTTGATCGTAAGAAAACTTAAGCAGCATCTTTTCATTTGGCTTAGCGGGTTCTCCTAGTTTATCGTGATCACCAGAAAATCTTAAGCATTTGCCACCTGAATTAGAGGGAATATAGTCTGATGTAGTGTCTGTTATCTCATCATAGTTTTCTAAGTAAGGCCCTGATCCTGAAAATTTCCTTCTCTCTATATTTTTTGTGACTCCGTTTATTTCCCCTCTCCAGTTGTCTTCGCTTTCACCAGAGCCTATCGTAAATTTTAGCACAGGCCTATATTGATCTATTTTAGCGTACCCCATGCCGTCCACACTTGGATCACCACCTGCCTTTTGTTTATAGACTTTAGCACCAAATACAGGAGCCAGTATGTTCTGCCTTGTGTAATAAGAAAAAAAGTCAAACCCAACCTTACAAACATTAAGGGGGCCATTAGTCCTAACGCCTCTCTCTCCGTATACCTGCTCTCCCAAATAAGGAAAAGTCGCTTCTTTTATAAAATCTATTATTGGCGCGTCCCAGCTTTTCTTTTCGCAAAACAGGCTTCTTTGTTGTTCGTTACCTTTGAAATAAAAAGTATAAACCCAAAGAGCCCACTGGAGGATATCTTTGGTTGCGTTTTTTCTTTTCAATATCCCCTGAGGCGGAGTTACAGTCGTGTTCGTATATTTATCTCTATAAGATCCACCATATATAGCCGGGGGGTATCTCATATAAACATGTTGGCTAGCATATTCTGGAAAAAAATGATCAGTAGATCTACCTACCCAAAAAAGTCCCTTACTGAAATGCACAGCGTCATGCCTAGACGGCAGGTATCTTGCTTTTCCGCCTCTGTGTTTTTTATAATTCGAAGAGCTGTAACGAGAGTTTGGCTTAAAAGCCCCTCTCTGCCTGAAAGAATTAGACCAAAACACGCTATTTGCATGTACGGCCCTAGAAGACTCCACTAACCCATCGAACAAATTACCCTCAGCCCAAGGACCCATCATAGGGTAAAAAAGCTTATTTTCGTATGTTACTCTCCCAAATATGAACGCGTTCAATGGGTTCATAACGTTCGCTCCCTGAGGAGTACCAGCCTTAGCCATTGGCCAGTTGCCTTCGGTCGCATTTACAGTAGGGAACTCTATGTTATAGTAAACCTTCCACCACTCATCTTCGGGAGGATTAACCCCTAATGGAACTCCGGGTGTAGCTGTGTTTCTAACTCCTAAAAAAATGCTATCTGCATAGAAAAATATATTCCAAGCACACGCCGGACCGGGGCCTGCAAGCCTTCTGTTAAATTGCCTAGCTAGCCTGTTGTGATCGGAGGCTTTTGGGCATACATCTTTGTTGACAAGAGGTACATTAGAATAAAAAAACATTTATTAACTCCATTTAGCGCATCCTATCTCCGTCACTCCTCCGCCTCCTCCTCCATTTCCACCTCTTTCAGAGTAATTAAGGTCGACCCAATTAACCGCTGTTCCAGTAGTTCCATCTCCAGTAAACTTGATATACAGTACTTCAGTCGTATTGTATACAGGGTCAGCCGTGAATTCACCTTTAATATCAAAAAAATGCTCAGGTACGCTTATTAAAAATTTTTCTTGGTTTAAGTTTCCGTCAGCATGCTTAACCCACATGACATGATGACTGTCAGACTCCTTATACATTTTACCCTCTTTCCCTGAAAAGTCTTTCGCCTCTTTAGGCCATTCAGGAACATTATCTCCCTTGAATAGCCACCCCTCCTTGTCGGTTCTCTTTTTAAGTTCGTCACCAACCGCTAAAACTTTTCTTATTACTTCTTTTTGAGATGATCTATAGGCCATAATGTTATATAAAAGCTTTTAATGGATACATCTGACCTGAAAATGAAGCGGCTCCAGTTAGCCTGTATGACTCAGTAAAGCCATCAGCACCACTTACCACCAAGTCATATACCATATCGTCCTCGTCCACATAATTCTTAGCCTTAACAGCCACATAGGGCAGGGAACCTGCCGTAGAATATGTGGTATGAAACAACTCAACAGCACTATCTTTTCCTGTAGGTTGCTGCGTCATGTTGTCAAGATCTGGCCCAATATACAACTTCCAGTCAGAAGCAGGCTTAGTATAATCAAATAACACCGGAACTCCAGACGCTCTTATCTTAGTTGGGTAAGTTACATCATCTCCATCCGGGTCAGGGAAAGTAGTTACGATATCTGGGGTACTTAATCTTTGTAAAAGGAGATACCCATCCGTCGTCTTATAAAACTTCCCCTTCACCCCTCCTTGCAAACTAGACAAACTATCAGTGCCAGCGCTTTCACCAACATTATACATATTAGTCCTAATAGAACTAGCATGAGTCTCCACTATTTTAGAACTCCAAGCTGCGCTACTAGAAACCAAACCAACTACTTCATCATTAACAGGCAAACCAAAGCTTATACCCGCACTCCCCACCGTGCCATTACTGTAAGTACCTTGCTCACCAGTTCTGAATCTAACTTTCTTCTCGTCTACTAAATAGCCCTGACCGCTACCGCTTAAAGATACACCTGTTATAAGTGAATACTTCTTGCTATGATCCCCATCTATATGCTCTAAGTAGACCTTATACGGTAGCCCATTAGTGGTTTCTGGCTCGTTAACAAAAGACGCATCGTAACCCAGATTAAACACTCCGCTTACCTCTAACGGTTGCCCTCCTCCTTCAACCACCCCTAAATCTTGAGACGTTGCTTCCAGAAACATCATCTGTTTTACGCTGCCCTCCAAGTAGTCTCCTTCTTCCCAAGCCTCTATATCCATTTGAATCCCGCTAGGGTTATCCCCTTTTTGAGCACGAACTATGGAAGTAGTGGAGACTTTACCAAAACTGGTATACAAATCCAAAGACAAAGGGTAATCCCCCACAGCTAGATCCTGTTTCATCGTAAGCTTTAAATCTTTTTTAGTATTATCACCATTTACATCAGCGAGATACGCTATATTAGAGGAGCTATTGTCAAACTCAAAAACATCAGTACCAATATCAGTAAAACCTACGTGACCGGATAAAATACTAGCCTTATATCCGTCGTCCGAAGTAAAAGTTATAGCATTGGTAAAGGTAACCGTTTCGTCCTCTAAGGGGCCAGCTGCTTGCGCGTTCCATTTTGTATTAGCAGGGTAAACATCAACAGTCATATCCTCGGAGACAGTAAGTGAGCCCTTCTTAGCGTATATCTCTAGGTCTTTAAGGTCTATATCTAAGCCGTGTACATCAAAGAAAAAATCTCTTATCTTAAAATCGACCTTAGATCCTTTAGAACATATTAAATCATTGTCAATAAAATAATCATATGAAGTAGGAAGAAAAGTTCCTTTAAAATTTATGTCTGTGTCTTTTTGGTAGGAGTGAACGCACCTATTCTCAGGGTCAAATATCCTCCCGCTTTTCAGAGTGAAAGTCAGCGTCCTTGAATTAGAGGGGGTATCAGATGCCCCAACAAAACCCGAGACACCAAACTTGGCTATACCTGTACTATTATTAACAGACATATCTAGGTCGTAAGCTAGCACGCTGTTACTATCGTCTGTCGATATGCGCCTTTTCTGGAAACTGCTTATCCTCATGACATTGACCTGTAAAAAGACATCTTGGGTTGAACTGACTTAGCTATTGGCCCGGCTTTCCTGAATATCGCCTCTAAATCCGGACTTATGGGAGGCCTATTGCTAAACTGAACGTCTAAGTAATATCCCCCTTCGTCTGCCATAATCGACAAGCTCTCTAGGCCATTTTCCTGCTTTAGAAAAGCCGTTAGAGATCCCACGGCTCCATCAGCCGCGCCATCTAAGTATATCTTGTAGCTGACTTGCTCCCTAGGCGTGCATACTTGTTGGGCGGCTATGTTGGCTTTTAGTATCTGGTGATATTTGATTCCAGCTACTTGCTGCAGATTCACATAGTCTGTACTCCCACTCTGAGATATAGTACTAGATATTTGAGCCATGACAGTAGCGGGAATCTCCCCTTCTATTATTTCCGGTTTGTTGTCCTGATCATAAACCGACACAATATCTTGAGTTATATCTTGAACATGGTATTTGACGGTAGATGCATTTTTACATATTGGAGTAAATGTTTGATGTAACCCATCGTAGACTCTCCTCATACCAAAATCGGTTGAAGTCATCTCTCGCTCGTACTCCAGTATACCTTGGTGAGGGTTTTCGCTCGGGGCAACTATTGTATGAACATTCTCATCTACGAACTTTCCATCTTCTGTACCACCATCAACATCGCTATAAATCCTTTCTTTTATATTATTATCGCTACTATTGTGTCTTTTAAAAGTTATGCTTAAGCCTTTTATTCTATCATCTCTATCCGGGAGTAGCTCTAGGCTAAAAGCAGAGTCTCTTAGTTTTTCAGCATCTGCACAATTTATCCCGTCTTGGAACTGTCCATTAAACCACCCCTTAGTGGCGCAAAGTTGCTCTGCAAAATCATTTTCACATAAAGTTTTACATTCGTCTGTATCTTTTTTTAGAGTTCCCTTTACTCTATCACATATCGATTTCAGAGAATTTATTTCTTCTATTGTATTTGGCTTTAACTTAGGTCTACCTATGTTTATATCTCCAATCTGATTTGGGTTGAATCTTTTTGTATTGTACCTGTCTCCTTTCAGCACAACAACAACCTTCACCGACTCTGTTTTCGCCCCAGCCATCGTCATAGAATCAAGAGTATTAATGAGTCGAACTAACTTCTTAACCACCGGATCATCATTTTCAAACATTGGCGGGTCAGCTTCCTTCATAATATTTTGCAACTGAACGCTAGCCATTAGTGGGCAATCATACATAAAAGGTTGATAGTTTTTCGATATATCGTATTTTGTTCTATCTACTACAGTATCTGGTATATAGAAATACTTGCCTCCTGCTTTTATTTCAACTTCCTGAGTCAGTCTATATGGGTTTATTAAGTTATCTATATCTTCTCTTGAACCGTACCAACTCGATGATCTTTGGAAATGGAAAAACCCCTTCTCTCTATTGTTTTTATAAAAGTCTCCCTCGCATTCTGCTTTGTAATCATCTATTAATTTTTCTGTATCGTCATACAAATTATTTTTATACGCTTCCCCAGAACTAACTAGTCCCTCTATTCTAAAATCTTGAAGTTTTTCCAAAAACTTTGCCATGGGAGTTTTGTAGTGTTGAGTATGACCATACCATTCTGAAGGCGGCTTAGTATCTAAAGTCTCTAAAACTTTATAATAAGGGTTGCAGTCGAAATACTCTGAAGCCGGAGCTGCTAAAACATAATTCCTCCCATAATACTCTTCAGCTATAGCTTGTTCCGTTTTACTGACTACTGCCTTTAAGTTTTCGTCGTATATTCCTACGAAAACATGAAAGTCCAACTTATCACCCTCTTTTATACCATAGTCTTTCCCATAATGAAGATCCAACTGGTTTAAGCTTTTCGAAATGAGAGTGGACAATCCAATACTCGCCTCAAGCTCATGCATAACCTTCTTAACATTAGGATCTGTAGAGGTAAATTCGTCACCAAAAGTAAGACCTATAACATCCCTGAAACCCAATGACCTCCAGTAGCCCTCACTGTTGTTCCTGCCAGCAAGCGAAGGATCTGCAGTGATGCCTTCACTACCCGAACTACCACTAGTTCCTTTATCTTGCGGCTCCTCTTCTATCAAAACCTTCTTTCCTCCGTGAGCGTTTATTGCTTTCCTCACGTTGTAGGGATCTCTTAAGCTCGGTGCATACTTACCTAAAACCATGCTGGTGAAAAAATCATTTTTCTTCCGTTTCATTACCCACCCTTTTGCCTTGGCAAGAGCTTTAAGGGTTTGGCATGTAAATAAAACCTGTTCAGAGGTCTCTCTCTTTTTAGTTTTGGCTCCCGGACCTCTCGTCATGACAGAAGAGAAAGCTTGAGTATAAGTCCCATTTAAATCAGTAGAGTAATTCTTAGAATTAATAACCAAATCTGAACCACTGATCATATCTGCGCCATGGCCTCGATCTAACCCATCAATCGCTTTTATAGCCGCTTCAAATTTATACTGAATAGACCTGTCTGAGAGATTTATTATAGAAATAGTTGGTTTAGCTGAGGAAAAATTCCAAAAAAAGGTTACGCCTAAATCGTTACCCCAACTTTGCAGTACATCTTTTAAGGTGCCAGTGTAGTTTTTGGTTAGATTATCCTGATTGGGCCTATCTGGATACCTGCTCATATCTACGCTTATTCCAAAAGACTTAATGGCGTATATTAAATCCCTAAAACTATAAGAAACATCTCTTATGTCACACGTAGCTTCACTAAACTCCTCCTTACCCAATACTATATATCCGCCTTGCCAAATGTTTCGTCCGCTCTGCCGTATAGCCAGAAAATTTCTACGAGGATCCCCTGTTGGGTTCGCCAACTTCCTATAAGTCCTTCTAGTCAGTAACTGCCCGTCTTCTGAGCTGCATACGTAGTATACGCCATCATTTACTTTATGCTTTATCCTCTTCGGGCACTTAACCTTTAACTCAATAAGATTATTAATTGAATTCTTTCTTGGATTTATTTCGAAATGTTCATGTATCAAGCCTACAAAGATTCTGTCTAGAAGAACTGATCCGTCAGAATATGTTAAACTTAAAGTCTTATCTTCTACATCCGTACTGATTTCATAAGAAGTAAGAAACATATTCTTAAAGAAACTGGATCCTGAAAACTTTATATCAATAGGAGAAGTTAGATCTAAGTGCTCCTTGGTCACATTAAAAGATTTAGCATTTGCGCCGACAAACGTCTGTCCAACCTTTGTATCTAGAGCTACGTTAACACTTAATTCAGTGGGAGAGCCGCTGTATCCAACCGCAGCTGTAGCAGAATATATAACTCCTCCAAACGCAAAACCGGGACGGTTTAAGCCTATCTTAATACTTGGTACACTTACTTTATCTTTTGCCATATGCCTAATTTAATTTACACTTAAGTCTTATCATCAGTATGTTCCGTCCTTCTTTGAAAATAGATTTGTCTGACCTTCAGAGTCATAAGAGAATGACTTACTTCTCTCTTTGCCTTCACTTGAAGACAGGATTACGTCGTCAACGCTAACGTTTATTGTGTTCTGACTTGGTTTGAAGTCGAAAGAATTGTTTTTTAAGCTCGGGGTTGACGAACCAATTAAACTATTATCAGCTGATTTATAGTAATCAATTCCCGGAACCTGTCTAATTCCATTCACCCAAACTTGCTCAAAAAATATGTTATCAATGGGAAACACTTTTCCCCCAGCGTTAGAGATCGTTCGACTAAAATTAGTTGTCGCATGCGGCACAAAAAACAACTCCCCTTTCGGTATAGTTGCGTTAATTTGCGAAGAAACTAATTTGTAAGAAATTTGGGCATTCCCGTCACCGGCATCATAGGTGCTCTGTATATAATCTGAACCAGATGTTAATTTTTGCCCATTAATATAAATATCTTTATTTAAATATTCTCCAGTATAATGAGCGTCTGATCCATCATAATCTCCTGTTATTGAATTTCCAGACACAACGTCATATACTATTGTGTCACTAGAATCTATGGTATCAAAATTATCGTCAACTAAAAATATTTGGTATTTATTATTTTGTATCCTATTAGCAATTCCGGCAACTCCGGCAGAGCCTGCTTGATTATTATTAATGACATAGTCTCCCTTAAAAACTGAAAGATCCGGATACGTATCCTCAGTGGGTCTGGTATAAATATTATCAGCCGAGTATACTCCCGAGCACTCTTTACGAACAATGCCGTTAATAAATAACTGCAGATTTGGCTGATTAGTGGTCGGGACATAGGAGAAATTTTCGCTCTCCAACTCTACACCTTGTACTAAATAGTTATCATTGTCCGGTATTTCCGTATATTTCAAAGGATAAAGCGTAGACTTTGTTATGCCGACAGTTTCAATAAACGAAAGATGATTGTATATTTCAACATAGTCGTCTGTCGTCCAAGTCTCACGAAAGGTTATGTTACCCGGTACTCTATTAGAATCATATACATATCCAGTATTTCTTGTTGAGGAATCGTCTTGATATAACCCAGTTGTATAATTTATATCTCTCTGTCCCGTTAAGTCTACAAGTATCTTATGGTAGATCACGCCCTCAACTCCAGACTTAAAGAAAGTTGGTATTTCCTCTCCAGCCTCATTAAGATAAAATCCTGACTGTCTGTATTCGTACCCAGTGATACCGAAACCTGAAGCTAGGTTTTGTATTTCTGCTCCCGTAACTTCCTTTGTCGTTTTTTCTCCAGTAACATATCCAGCTGGGGTATAGGAATCTAAAAAGAAACTTTCAGCGAAAGTATTCCTATTACTCTCTGTTAAAAAATCATTAAATAGAGCTACAGTATTTATAGTTCCAGAGAAACCAGTATAAAAGTGATCGTAACTAGACCCATGTTTAAAACCGCCAAAGAAAAGCTCCTCAGATTTTGTAAAGCTGTCAGGAGAAGTCTTTAAAGAAAAAGAGCCCTCATCAGGCGTATGCAAGGACACCTCCAGTAAATCTGAAGCCTTACTAACGGATACTACATTTTGCCTCTTTAAGTGTTTAGGCAAAGTATCTACTTCTCTTTGCCAGTTATTACTATCATCCTTTTCCGCAACGTACTCATAGTAGAGCCTGTTAGAGCCATTTATCCCAACGTGCAAGCCCGATTCTGAATTTGCATGAGGCATTGTCGAAAATAAAACTTGACATAATTCAGGCTCCCTAGAAGACAGATCCCCAGAGAAATCAAAGAAGCAAGTCCAAGCGTCTCCTGTTAACTTAGCAACGTCCTTTAGTGAAGATTGGCTAGTGAAATACCCTGTGCCAGTCGGAGTAGTATCTGTGCTTGTTATTATAGCCGGATTGCGCTCCTCAGAGATAATAGAGACATTATAGTCAGCAGGGTTATCCCCAGTATAGACAACCTGAGATCCAGTAGGGTACAGCTGATTAAAGATAACATAGGTATCGAGAACGCCCTTGGTTGCCCCAGAAACCGCCTTATAATAGACATCTCTGTGGGTTTCGTTGTCGGTATCAATAGAGCCACTTAAATTATAGTAAGAAAGAACGTTTCCGGTTTCGGATCCGGCTTTCAAAGCGTATTCTAATAAGATTTCCTTCTTCATTTTAAGTGGTTACCCCGTATCTTCCCTGTTCAGCTGCAGAATCTCAACAGGCTTTTCGTGACTAAAGGTTCTACTAAAAGTTATATTAGAAATCTGCTTATTTTCTACTTTATTTTGGTTAACTAACCTAACAACATCCCCATCAACAAAGGACTTTTCCACTTTATCGTTTATCGATTCAATTTCATCTTGAGCGGAAAAAAGAGCATCTTGATTCCTCTCGTCCCCAATCGCAGCGACATTGATAGAGACCTCCTCTCTCTTCTGAGCTAAATTAAGGTCATAAATTAAATAATGCCCATTTTGTAAACACGACGGCACTGCTTTATGAATCTGCAGAGGGGGCTGTATGTTTATGTCGTAGGTTAGATTCCTGAGTTCGCTATTATCTGGGAAGTCTGCATCAGAAAAGGTGGCTGAATAACCAATTGTCCCCTCGAACTCGTTCTGAGTGACACTTATAGAGTTCGGCTTAGGCGAGAGCACATACTGAGTCCTGCTGGGAAACATCTTGTAGTAAAGTCTTTGGGCCTCGTCTCTTACTAATTTATGACTGTTCGCTAACATTAAATCAAGTAATGTTTTATTATCCCTATTTCTCTTTTTTAAAGATCCTCGTGTCATTATAGTTCCTGAACAAGGTATAGTTATTATATCCGCTACGTTGTCATGAGTAAAAGTTATATTATAACTAAAATACGTATCTTCATTTTTTATCTTTGCATTAGCAAATAGATCATTATTATCGTAAGACGCCTGAAATGCTATTACCTTTGCTTCTTCGTTTGGGCTTATACTAAAAGACATTGGAGTCTTATGTAATTCTAAATTGTTAGGAGTTCCTGATCTAGAGCCTTCCGAGCCTTTAATATATCTTTTGTAAGCTTTATTTGCTAACTGATAAAGATCTCTGGACTTAAAGTCCGACCGCACCTGTTCCCAAGTCACAGAACTATCCTTGCTTCCCAGTACTCGTCCATTAATGTTAACTGTGATGAAACCATCCCCATGGTTTTCGTCGAAAGATAAAGTATAGGTCAATAATACATTCGCTGTTTGAAGAGAAGGCAGGTTAGCCTCTTCTCCCGTGGCTAAAGAAGCATCATTATTGGCGAAACCATAATTTTCAGTTACAGAATAGGTTCCCCCGAATCTACTAATAGACTCACTAGAGCTATTTAATATTAAAGAGGACCCGGGATGAGCATTTTTCATTAAAATAGTTCCAACTCTTTTAGAGGTCCCCTTTCTTGAATTAACAAAAGCCTTCGCCTTTGCGAATCCGTTTGTTTTTGAGTTATTGGTATTCATCCCTTTCGCCGATATAGTATGAGTGGCAGAGGATATGCCACTTACACTCTCACTATAAGACCAATTGTCAGTAGGGTTCGTCACTCCATAATTAGCAGTATAGAAATCTTTATCATTTTTGAAGCCGCTTAATGTAATAGAATACTCAATCAAACCAACATAGTTAGAAGCGCCAAAAGAAATACTGTCTACCGTACAATTTGAAAGAGAGAAATCTGCCCCACCTCCTGTAACAGAGAAGTCCTGATAGTTCTTGCTCAATCCTCCTGCGAACTCCTTAGCTATCTTATCTCTTTTCTCGCTTAACGCTAAATAGTTATTACCATCTCCTTCTTCGTCCTTTGGAAGCAAGGCTACTTTCCCCACCAAAGTTATGCTAACTCTTGTAGACCACAGGTTGCCACCAACAAACTCATTAGAAAAAGTTTTCGACACATAGGGAGTAGGTTGCGGAAAAATAAAACTTCCATATTGGACCTTGACAGGCTGTGGATAATTTTCGCTCATCAGTATCTGTCTTTCCCGGGAACAACTCCCTTTTTATCTATAAAAGCCATTTCTAAATTAAAATCCATAGAATATCCCGAACTTACACTGTAACTCATAGAAGACGGATACCAAGATAGGTGGTTTTTTGCAACTTGAGGAGAACGTACGTATGCAAGTTTCTGAGCCTCTTCCTTAAGTGTTGTTAATACGCTAGAGGAGGCTGTTTTAATATAGTCAGTATGAGCAGTGTTTATTTTATTTGAAATCGGATTCCTCTTTAAAACACAATCCATAGTCACCGTCTTGCTTCCTTCAGAACTTTGGTTGGCGTCATAATTTGTTTCCTTTACATTAGGCGCTATAACAGAAGATCTGTAAGCTACCGGCATTTGGTAGTTTTCCGAATAGCCTAATCTTCTTAAATAAGTTTCATCCCTCAAAGCAGGGTCATCAGAATACTGAAACGAATAAGTTAACTCTACTCCATAAGCATGAAAAGCCACAGAAGAAGACACTAAATTTTTACCATGGGTAAACCTAGGCGTAGAAGAAGGCAGTCTCAATGAATTAAACAAAGGATTAACTCTGTCTATTACATCTTGCGGGGCAGTCAACTGATCATACAAAGTCTTACAGTCAAAGTCTACATTTCTATTCTCGTCATACGCCGTAATTGTACCAGATTCATTTATAGTTGTTATATTCTGATTGTCTCTACTCCCCTCAATAGTGTACTGGAATATAGCGTTGTTATGCATCCTAGGGTTATTTGTAAAAGTAATTGTGTAGTCAATTGACCCGGCCTGCCTATTAATAGATTTACCGAAGGAAACCTGTTTTGTTTTTAAGTCGTCTGCCTGATTCCATTCAGAACTACCCGGAACCCAGTCTGGCTTGGATTTTATTAAGTTGTCGAAATGAGCCTTGCATCTTTTGTAGGCTTCGGCCTTCACTGTTTTGAATCCTTGAAAAGCGTTTTCGTATGCATCTTCATTTTTCTTTGTTGAGACTTCTGTTTCTAAATCTATATTTGATCTGCCACTTACGGAGCCACTCTCGGTAATAGACACTGAACCACTTTGATCTATAGCAATAGAATGAGAAGAATCTGCAGACCAATTTTCTTCTTTTTGACTATCCTTAAATACTCCATTCTTTAAATTAACAGCTCTTGTAAGGGTGTAGCTGTTTGTTAGCTCGTTATGAGACTCAGTAAATATACCGTTACCCTTTACGATTCTTATAAAACCAGCATACCTATCATCTATGAAGCCCACATTTGGAGCTGAATTACCGGTTACGTTAAAAGCTTTTAAGGCTATCTGTTTTACTTTCTCATGAAAATTTATATTAGTTGGACTATTTTTCCTTAATGTAAAGTTTATAGAATGGTTAAAACTATATTCATTTGAATCATTTATGTTAAATTGGAAAGACTCAGAAAATGATAGAAAATATTGAGCGTACTCTTCTTGTAGAAAATCTACACTTTTGTAAAGCTCCGGATCTGAACTTGACAAATCGCTTCTGTTGTCGAAAGCCTCGAAATACTGCAAGTCCATATTGACTCTCAACAACTGAATATGATCCTCGATGCCCGCTTCAGTAGTCTGAAAACCAAAAGATATTATTTTTACATTTCTGATTATTTGTCCATTTATAGACATAGAGTCTACGAACCCAGACTCTTTAATTTCATCTAATCTAATTTTTTCTTGATTTGTAATTTGCTGAAACCTGACGGACTCCTCGGCGTTTTCAGGTTTGATAAAAGCTGTAATGCCTAAATTTATAGTCCTGCCAAATTGATAAAGATTTCCATCAATATAATTAGCCTCTTGGGAGTACTCCAAAACTTCAGCATTTGTTAGATCAATAGTAGCCATTATGGACTAAGGTTTGTTGTGTTTTGCTACGGCCTTCTGCCAAGTTTGTTTCGACAAATCTCCCCCCATGTCTCTCACAACCTTTTGTATAAGTTTTCCAGACTCAGAATCTAACATCTTAATGCCGTTTATGTTGTAGGTGTTATTTTCTACGAAGTTCGAATGTTGCTCCATTTTAGCTTTAGCATCCTGTACTCCCCTCTCTCCGGCGTTTCGCTTGGCCGCGATCAAGCCATCCGGATCGTAAGTGCCCAGTCCCAGCGCCTCGGTGTATGGGTTCATTTCAGAGTTAGCATCTTGAATCATATCATAACCAGCATTCATCGATAGAAGATGCATATTTTCCCTTGTTGAGTTTCTAGTAAAGTTCTTTGTGTTTTTCTCAAAAAACTCTCTGCCTTCCCTTCCTCTATCTGCGGCATGCATGGCTTGGTCAGCAATATCCACTCGGCCCTCTATTCCTTCTTTCTGGAATGCTTCTAAAGTTTTCGTTAGGTTTATTAAGGCTTTAGTATTTTGAGCTTCCGGATCTCCTTTGAAGAGGTTAGCAGCTTGCTCGGTTGCAAGCTGTTCCATTCTCTCTGAGGTCAGCTTTTCTCCCGGCCTTAGTGTTTCGTTGATACCTTGGATTTGCCTTAGCTTATCCGCTTTAGCCGCTGCCTGAGCTTGCTCCCTGAGTTCAGGAGGTAACTCTCCCCCGAACATTTGCTGAAGCCCTCTCATTCTGTTTACGGTAGCAGAGTCCTTCCCAGCTTGACTTCCAGTTCTCGTAGCTATTCCTTCGGCTATCTCAGACCCTCTTATTTGATTTATTAGCGGATCCAGAGCTGCAGGATTTCCAATTGAACCAGTTCCCCCGAAAGATTTTAGTCTTATAGCCTGACGAGCGGCTTCTTTTTGCGCTATAGCAGTTTCTTTAATTTTTTTCGTTTGGTCTTTTGCTTCTTTTTCTAGCCTGACACTCGTTCCGTTTAGATTTTCCAACTCCTTAATCATTGAATCTATTCCTGATTTCCTTGCTCCTTTAGCTCCCTCACTTTCCTTCGTAAGCCTTGCAATTAAGTCATCAGTTGCTCCTTCCGCTAAAGACCCAACTCCTCCACCCTTAGCTTGATCGAGTACTGTTCTAACATCTGCTTGCAGACTCTGAGCTGTGGCTAATTTGTCTTGATCCTTAATACCCTCGGTTAGCCTTGATTTTCCAAAAGCAGTAGTCGCCGCCCCAAGCGTGCCCCCAAATTGTTTGTTGCGGTCTTCTGCTCCAAGCGCAAGTTTCACTTTAACTCCTTGATCAATTTTTCCTGTTGACGTCAGGAAAGCTCCAGCGGCTTGTTCTTGCACCTTCATAACCGCCTTTCTTATGCTCTGCTCTAATTCAAGCTCCCGTCTGGAGTCTTGGACTGCCCTTTGAAGCTTTCTTTCTTCTTTGATTAAAGCTTCTCTGATTGGCCTCAACGCTTCTTCCTCTTGAGCACTTTTCCTTCTTGCTTGTATCTCATTTCTAATTCCTTCGGACATAATCTCTGCTTCATACCCGCCCTCTTCCATTCCTTTAGTAAAAGCATCTATAACAACTGGATCCAAGTCAAACTTATTGAGGGTTTGGGTCACGTCCTTCATTGCTTGATCAAATTCTTCTGTACTCATGTTGTCCGGGTCTATTTGAGAAAACAAATCAGTAATCGCCACCATATCAGAAGTATCCAAAGCATTAAACTTTGCATCATCTACACCAGAAAAAGCTCCTTGCATGACACCCTTTATTTGATTCTCATCCCTTCCCCTTTGTCTCTCTAGCCCCTCTTTATTAAACCCGAAAGCATCCTTAGCCCCTTGAAATAAACCGGGCACATCCGTAGGGCTAATCATGTCCGTCTTTCTTATAGCTCTTACAGTCCCCGCCGTGTCCAGTCTTGTTTGAGCGCCTTGCTTCTTCCTCATCTCTATATCAGTGGCCTCCTGAATAGCCGCTTGAACTTCAGTCGGATCAAATGAACCACTTATTCTCGACCTTACTTCTGATGGTAAACTTTTGAGCTGTTTAGCTAGTTCTCTGTTCGCCGCCATTACTTGACCTATGCTGGCGTTATTGTCGTGATATACGGCGGCAGCTTTTTCTGCAGCTTGCCCGAATTTATTTAGAGAGTTTATGTTTCTTTCTGTAGTTTCAGAGATGGTTTTAAAGCTTTGTTTGGCTGCGTCAAGCTCTTGTGCTGAGGAATTAAAAGTGTCGTTCAGCAGCTTAGCTGCTACTGTTCCCGCGGCAAGAAGTGCTGCCGGACCCATCAATCCCGCTTTTGCTATCCCACCCCTAATTCCTTTCAACCCACTGCTGCCACCCGTAACAGCCACCCTTGTTCCACCCGGTCCTTTCATTGTCTCCTTTCCTCCCCTAAAAAAACCAGCATCTCGTCGAGTATATGTGCTCGTCCTACCTCCGGCATCGGTCATACTTACGGGCGCATGAGTCCTGCCAAATAAACTACCCTTCATCCCTGATGCCATTCCTCCAAGTCGCTCTTTCGCCAGACTAAATCTCTTCTTCATATCGAGTTTTGCCTTCATGGAATCCATCATGCTTCCCCGGTTTTGCCAGCCTTGTTTTATACCCCCTACCATCTTATCCTTCATTGCGCCCATCTGGGTCATTCTAGAATCCCGCCACCCGCCGCCGCCGACGCCAGCTCCTGCTTGCAACGCCGCATTTTTTGCAGCTAACCCTTTGCCAATTTTTGTGTCCCCCAGCAAGTGTTGAGCAGCGATAGCTGAACCCATCACCATCAAGCCTTTTTCTACTGCGTCTAGGCTACCCCTCATCTTAAAGTTTTCTTTTGTAGCGTCCCCAAGGGCATTTCTTAAACCAGCTAATGCAGTTTGGACACCCATGAAAACCATACCTAATTTCATCAGTGCTTCTGTATTTCCCTTAACCGGATCCCCTGTTATAGCAAAGTTCGGAACCCCTCCAGAAGCTTTAGGATTAAGCCCTCTAGCTAGACTTCTTCTTATTCCTTGACCTAACCCACTCGGCTCATCTCTAGTATTGTATACCCCAACCCCCATTGGGTTTAATCCAGAAGCTAAAGATCTATTGGTACCAACTCTAATTCTATTCATTGGTACTCCAGCGGACCTTTCCCTTTGTATAGCATTATGTAACGCACTGAAGCTTGGCACAAAACCCCCTGCTTTACCGCCCCTAGTAAACTCGGACAATTGTACCGCTAGTTGGTCGTTCATGCGTTTTGGAGACCCATCTTTTCTTAGCACTGTACTAAAAATTTTGTTACCTATGCTATTCCAAGCCCCTGAATCTAGACTTCTTTTTGCGTCAGCTTTTACTAGCTTTCCAGTATAACCAAATTTCTTTTTAAATCTTTGGTCAACATTAGAGCTTTCCTCAAAGTCCCACAGGGCTTGACTGTCAGCACCTAATCCCTTTTCGAATGATTTAGCGCCTTTTGTCATTGCGTTGATAGCCGTTTCAAAAATAGAACCTTCTGCGCCTTCGGGGAAAAGGGCATTTCCGGTAGCTTTAATGCTTGCCGAGGTAACCTTAGGTGCGTCATCGTTCAGACCCATAGCCTGAGCAAAGTCGTTGGTTACATTCATCATAGGCCCGGACATGTGTTTTTTAATTAATCCAGAGAACTCGTTTTTATTACTTCTGTTCTTTACGGATCCAAGAAATGACTTTTGTTGAAAATTACTAAATGCTATTGATGAAGGATATATTGCTCCATCTTTTTTCCACCTATTTAAGCGAGTTATTTCTCCGGTACTAACTGGTATAGTACCCATAGACCCGGTTTCACCGAAAAGAGCTAAGCCTCCATATTTTTGCTTAACATCAAAGTTAAGTCTTTTTGATTTTTTCGAAACTTTCGCTGGGCGCGCTTTTTTCCCTCTTGCTACTGCGGCGTCTATTGACTTAATGCCCACTGCGTCTGCTCTAAGGTCTCCGCTTGCGACGCCCTGTTCTATAGCGGTTAAATTTTTAGAATTTAAGCTTATGTCTTTTACACCTTTAACACCGAAAAAACTTTTAAGCCCTTGCGCTTTGAAGTTAGGAATAAACCCTCCCGCAAGATTTTTGGCAAACTCTTTGTAAGCGTCAGAACCCTTAGGGGGAATGACTGCTGTTGCTTTTTTACCTCCGCTGTTAGTGAAGTCAACTACGCTTTCATGACCGTTGGTGAAAGCAGAGAATGCGCCACCTCTTCCATTATGGATAGTGCTTCTTTTTGTTTTGGGGTTTGATAGTTGCGATTTAGAATATCCTCCCATCATCATACCTAATACTTCTTCATCCGCAAAGTTAGGTACATAACCCGTGCTCTTACCCCTACCTTTACCTCCAAACTTTCTTTTTCCCCCTGACGTTGCGCCAAAATCCCCAGAAAAGGCAACCCCTGCCCCCGTTAAATTAGAAGCTATCTGCTGAGAAACGAGCAACTGTCTATCTAAAGCATTGGTCTCTTGTTCGATTCTTTCTAGGATAAGCTGATGAGCATCCTCAACGCTCAGAGTGCCCTGTCTTATTCTTTCCATCAAGTCTGGGTTCTCAGAAAGAACACCAAATATTTGCTTTTGTAAATTTAGTTGGGTTTGAAAATTCTTGTTTAGACCAGTTAATGTTCTAAAAGCGTCCGTAGCAAAAGTAGCAAGATTAGCAAAAGTCTTAAACAGAACAGCGCCTATAATTAAAAGACCCGGGCCTCCTATAAATTTACCTATTGCTTCGAATACTGTTTTGCCTATAAACTGACCGGCCTTTGCTAAATCTCCCTCTCCAGCAGCCGAATCAAACATCTTGTTAACTGCGCCAAAGATATTTTGCATAGCCGGAGCTAGGGTTAGTTGGCCAATTTCCGCCGCCGCCTCTTTGAAAGTGTTTAAAGTCTTTTGAAATTGAGCCGCTAAAGTCTGGTTAAGTTCTGAATTTCTTCTTATTGCTTGGTCTGTAGATCCGACAGATATATTTAATGCTCTATTATATATACTCTGCTCCCTGCCTAAATCGCTTAAAGCTGCCTTTAGGATATTGACCTGAAACACACCACCTACAAGTTCCGAAATTTGAGCTCTTTGAGCTGAGCTTAAATTATCAAACTGCTTAGCTAAATTTTCTAATACCTTTATAGCCGGTAGAGTGTCACCCTCTAGGTTCCTCACCTGAACACCTAGGTTCTCTAGCTCTTTTATAATTCTGGGCCTTTGTATTCTGGTAAATATCGTTTTGAAACTGTTACCGATAACAGCACCACCTCTAGCGGTTTTTTGTTGAGCCGTAGTAACGATAGCTAAAAGTTGGTCTAAGTCAACCCCAGCACTCACAGCAGCAGCGCCAACTCGACCCAAGGCTTTAGCTAGATCGTCTGAGCTTACGGCAAATGCAGCGTCAACGTTAGCCAGCTTGTTAATTATCGTAGAACTATCTAATCCTACCTTTGTGAACGTATTAAGAGCAGCTGTTAATGCGTTTACAGCCTCTGCAGCTTCCATTCCAGACAGCCTAGCTAAGATGAGGGCATCTTTTGTCCTCTTAAGGGTCTCCTCTACGCCTAAGCCCTGTCTGGCTAGCTCTGTAGCTGCCGCAGCAGCGACTTGAAAAGCTTGCCCCGTTTCTGAAGCTATCTTAAATAACTGAGAGCCAAACTTCGCCAGATTGCCTGTTGAAACCTGAAGTATGACATTGATATCCTTTAGCGACTTTTCTACTTCTATAGCCGCCTTAACAGTAGTCGTAAAGGCTTTCTTAACCGCCAATATAGCACCCGCAGAAGCCCCGAAGGCTAAAACACGAGCGTTAGAAGCGTCTAAAGACTTCTCAAATTCCCCCAGTTGCCCATTGATTCTACCCAGAGGTCTAAAACCCCTTGTGTTTAAGGCTAAATCAATATTAATTCTTGTAGATCCTGCAGTTGTAGCCATACCTTATTCCTCACAGCTTTTAAGTTATTACACTTTAAAAGGGGCTATAATCCATGCATCTTTAATATTTGCTCTAAATTCATTTCTCCTCCCTGTTTTTTTACTTCATCTTTCAAGTCTAGGACGGATTCACCCTCCTTTTTCATAGCTTCTAGTTCTTGTTTACTTGCTCCAAAAACAGTCTGACCGCTAGCTTCGCCCTTTTGCTCATGTCTGTTAGCCATTGCCGTTCTTTGCTGCATATCGTACCATTCTATCACTTTATCCGGGTGTCTGGAGTAGTCTTCAGGGGGAGGTTTATGGTTCGACATAGAGGCTTTGAAGTTTTTCCCATAGGACATTAAGGCTACCTGAACATTAGTTAAATGAAGTACCGGCTTGCCAAAGAAATGATATGCATTATCATTACATAAATAGTATACATTCATAAAAAATGGGCAGACGCTAACTCTCTTTATTTCGTCTCCAGCAAACCTCTTTCCCATCATATTTCCGTAAATCTCTAGGCCTTCGTTTACTGCTTCTTGGCTTAGATAGTCGTATTCTTCTTCGGTATAAAAATGAGTAGTTAAATCTTTATCCTTAAAGAAACATTGCCTAATGGTAGATTCACTAATTTTTTTATTAGCAAAAATCTCTGCTGTCATCCCTATGTGATCCATTCTTTCATAATTTAGCACATAAAGCTCGTCCTCTAGGGGCTTAATTTCCTTATCTAAACTATTGAGTTGAGACTTTACTATTAGCTTATCTCTTGAATCTCTTAAGTGGGATAACCTATCTTGAAGCTCCTCTATTCGATCTTCGTTTTTTTGAGTCCATAAATTTTCTTCTATCAAGAACTCTATAGACTGCTTTTCTGTTTTTAGGCCTTCTTCTGTAGCTAATCGAAGATGTTCTGCGTAGGCTCTCTCTGAGTGACCAACCTCAAGATCGGTGAGGTGTTTTATATATACTCTCTCGCCTCCAGATTTGAACCTATCAGTAGTATACCCAAATATTATGTCTCTATATAGATCTTTGTATTTGGTAAATGGTTTTTCATCAATCACTTTCTGCTAATTCTTTTGTAGCCAAAGAATCAACGCTTTCCTCCTCATCTTTGCGTTCATTAGTCTCAAATGACAAAGGTTCAATGGGTACGTCTATACCAGCCAATGACTTAATCTTTTCTTGGTAAACCTCTTCTAGGGTTTCGTCTTTTTTAACTTCTTCCCTAATAAAGTCTAAAGATTTTTCTACTCTTTCAAAATCTTCATAAGTTTTTACGTTGCCCCCATTCCAAGCAGCCAACAAATAGCCAGCTCTTTCTATGGTCTCGGCTTCAAAATGAATATATTTATCTTCCGCTTCTTCTATGCGTGCCTCAACTAGTTCATACGCCTCGCTTTTCTTTTCAAAATTCTTACCAGCAAACAGGGGCATGTAATCATCTATTCCCCCTCTCTCTTCGTTTTTGAATTTAAGGTGAGTTAAGAACAATAACCACCACATATTAGTCATTCTTGCTGCTCTGGACTCTGCTGTGTGCTCATATAAGTCTTCGGCTCGAACCTGATATTTTTCTAAATTAGCTTTTAGCTCTTCCATTTCCTCGACGATCACAGACAATCTTTTTTGTCTTTCTTCATCAGTTATATCCTTATCTTTTTGTAGGTTGAGTTGCACGACCTGAAACTCTTTTTCTTTAAGTATTAGTTCTCCGTAGTATTTATTAAAGTCCTCTTGCTCCTCTTTGCTTAGTCCTCCCCCGTCGTTTTTATATCTCTTGTTTATCATGGCGCGAGTCAAAAGCCCCGCTTTGACACCCTCAGAAACCCTGACTGAGTAAAAAAGATTGCATTCATCAAACATTTTTCTAGTTGGCCTTTTAAGGAAAATACCTACTTGTTCAGTTATATCCTCTTCTCTAGTAATAACAACTGGCTTCCCGTCCTTGTCGGTGCTTTTCTCTTCAACCTTTTTTGTGTACCTTCTTGGCACATCAAACGAATACAACCACTTTTTTGTGTTTAATTCATCTTTTTTTGTGTTTAATTTTTCTTCACTCATCTTTTAATTTTATTTCAACAAACTCTAAAGTTTTCTCTATCTCTCTTACGCAATCATTGCCTGAATCTAAAATTCTTTTTCTAATATGGTCATATTTTTCATCTGTAAAACAATCCAAATCGTCAATACTCACATCATCTAAGGGGTTACTTTTAAGCTTGGAAACGAAGGCTTTGTGGTCTCTGAGAAGATCCTCTGTAATCTCGAAATATTTCTTATAAAGATTTACAATATTCCTATGGACCTGAAAGGATATAATGTCCTTGATACTTGCGCCTTTTTCCAACTTCATAACCTCTGAAAGTTATATTAAATTACACTATAAAAACAAAAAGAATCCCCACTTTTACGCGGGGACCTTTTCGTTAATAAAAAGAAAAAGAATATAAGTTATAAATTATTAACCAATTTCCTCTAGGAATAGCCCCGCAGCAGCGGTAGCCGCAGCCGTAGCGCCGCCATCAATGATCACAGAGAAATCTAGGGTAACAGACTTATTAGCGCCAATACTAGAGCTAAATGAGTGGCCTTCCACCTTGGCGTCCTTCAAGTAAAGTCTCAGACCTTTAGTGCCGTCCGTACCTTCTCTACCAAGATTAACCTTAATATCAAAACCGGGATCCTTAGAGGCGTCGTCCTGAGTTCCCACAATATCTGTTAGGTTATCTGCCGCCTGTCTAGATATAACAGCTTCAAGAGATAACGTTCCAGTTAGAGGGAACGTAATCAATCGAGCAAATTCGAATTTATCACCTAATCTTTGGATAGACTCACGAGGCATATCCATACTGCAAGTGAAACTTTGTACGTGAAGAACATCAATACCCAACGCTGGGACAACGTTTGACCCAGTGGCTACTAGGTTAGTTTTTCCTGTGGGGTTATTAGCTTCAAAAGTAATATTACCGGGCCTACAAACTTTAGGGTTAGTGTTACCCGACTCATCTGTACCTGTAGGCGTTCCTAAAGCTGCCGCCATCTTCATTTCCGTTGACTCCACGTTCACTGTCGCAGTCGGAATATCTCCAACAGATCCAGTCCAAGAAGCAGATGTCATAAATCCATCTGGAATATGTATCGCTATGTTGCTTCCGCTGCCGGTACCAATATAATCGGTTCCCTCATTGGATAGGGCCATTTGGTAATATTGCTTCTCGACTGCTCCGGTAGTATTAATACCATTCATGATACCCTTAAGTCCGGTACCTGAATTGTCCCCGAAAAGCTGTTTTTCGTTAGCCACTCCAGCTATAGCGTAGCTGAAATCTAAAGATACAGTAGGTACCTCTGTGATAATTCTTTCTAGCTGACCTAATTGACCATACTGGTTAACGTCAGTTCTGGGAACTGTAAACGAATAGTTTGCACTTTGAATTCTTTGTAGATATGCCGGAGCAGAACTGGACCCTGCAAAAAGAGCCTCACTCTGGTATATGATACGTTTTCTGAGCGAGTCATTCGCTGTCTCGTACGTTGCCGCGCCTTGGATTGTAGTTGCCATGTCTTAAATTCTCCTTCTTTAGTTTAAATTACATTATTTATTCATCTCAGAGAAATACTATTACAGTCTGGGCATACGATAATTGTGTATTTCAAAGTCCACAAACGCTGAAAATACGTTTGGATTGAGATTTTGAAAATCGCCCCTATTTGCTACATTTTTCGAGACTCTTACCTCGTTTATATAGCAATAGTCAATACCCGTTGCCACTCCTGTATAATCATATGTTACACCTGTATAAGCTCCAAGAGCGTTTAAATTTAAATCTGATTGGTTAATTACGCTTAAATTCTTCCTTGTCGAGTCCTTTAAAATGCCACAAACTGCATCCAAATTAAACAAAGAGTCAGCTAAAACTATAGCTCTAGCGTTAAGTACGGTGTTATCAACTCCACCAAAAGCAAACTCTTCGTTCACGCCTCCGTTATCTTTTATGAATATAGCTGGATATGTTTGGGCGTTAGACTCTACTCCGGTTGTCGATTTTATATCGCTAGTTTTGGGATTCAGAACTAGTTTAGTCTCAAAAAGCAACTGCTCCTCAGGCATGCTGGTTAGAAGAACATTAAAGTCTTTAATCGCATACCTACCACTAATAGTCTTCGAACTCATTGGGTCAGTTCCGGCGTCTCCTCCGGTAAAATATACCTGACCCTGCATACTATTAATTGAATGTAGCCCACTAGTTCCGGGTCCGATTGGCCCATCTCCATCGACATAAACGCCAGTAAGCAAATTAGGAGTACTAGACCCAGTAACTCCTGCATCTGAGACTAGCTGCTTAAAAGGAGAAGCGTAAACGAAATAATCAGAAAAAAGACTATCTATTTTAAAAAAATTACTTGCGTGATTAGTATAAGCGTCCCCCTTCTGCGTCACTTCATGGTCAACAAAAAGCAGTAGACTGCTCATTACTTTATTTTCGTATTGAACCTTCACGAGCCTAGTCTCCTTCTGTAGTCATTAAGAATTTCAGTTATATATTTAGTAGGTTTAAACATACCAGCATTCAAAGTTTTTTGTGTCTGTAGGCCTTTTCCTGATCTTGATCTTTCCGCAAGCTTACCCTCGCCGCGAGTTAAATACATATAATTACTGAACCCGGAAATACCGTTCTCTACACCCTTGACCCAGCTGCTCCCTTCTTCCCATGGCATTTTAGCAACTGAGTCAAAAGACGAAATAGAAGGGAAGGTTAAAGAATATCTATAAGCTTTTGTGCCCCTATGTCCTCTTAATTTTCTCTGTCTTCCCACTATATTTAAATAATTTTTTAAAACTTCTCTTACTAAGGCAGTTGGATTATCAGACGAATAAAAACCTATAAAAGAAAATAAATTTCCTACGTTACCAAGAGTTCCAGATATATTGCCTCCATCGGGTCCTTGCTTCAGCTCTCTTGTCACAGGATGTCTGTCAAAGTCAGCAAGCGCAGCGCCCTTTAGTCCCCCTACTCTTCTTCGGAAAGTCTTATCAACCACAGCAGCAACTTCAGGAGAATTCCTAACGGTCTTTTCTAGGAAGCCCCTTTTTAAAAAAGTTTTTAATGATACAGTTGGCATTACTTTGTTGACTCTAATCTAAAAACATAAAACTCAGCATCTAAAAAGCTTTTATTTGCGTCCTCTGAAGCTACTTTAAATGATTTATTATCAAATGTTATTTTTTCCGTTTTGCCGTTTTTAATATAATCTTTTGCGTTTTTTTGTACTTTTATGTAGACTGATCCGTCTTCAATGTACTGAGGGATATCGCCAAGTCTTTCAACTGATTGATCAATATTATAACGAATGGTTGCGCTGTAGACACCGGACTGGGGGACAAAAGTATAGTTAATCGAACTAGCTGGGTCTCCGTAACCAAAAAGTGAAGAGGTGCTTATAGAATCTATTACACGCTTGGGCTCTTTGTGTATTACAATAGTCCTCTTAAAGGTATCAAAAATGTCTCCAAAAATACCAGTTAATTTTGTTTTTTCGGTATCTGATATTAAGCTGGCCATTACATAACCTTATACACTGTAGATTTCTGACCTAACGGAAAGGCTACTTCCCCCATAGACTCCTTTAACCGTGTCGTCGCCGACAACCTGTCTAGGCTGGACTTGGTTGGCTTTATAGTCTCTGATCAGCTCTTTTAGTTCTTGGTGTTCTTGCCTTTTTAGCGAACTTAAAGATTTTATCATTTCGTTTTTATTAATTTTGGTTACAGAGGATCCTTGGTCGGTAACCTTAACAATAGTATCTGAAGTAGCGCTACTTATATTAGTTCTAATAGTTCTATCGTAGTAGTGTATTAGGAATAGCTTCTTAAGGACCGCTGCCTCGTCTATATTTATTTCAGACTCGACAAGAACATTGTCGTTTTTTTCGTCTGTTTTCTGTACTATTTCAAAAGTAGAGGAGTCTATTTTGAAAAAAGTGTTTATATGACTGTTAAGCCTGCCAATATTAGCTCGAACCCAATAAGATATAGAAGCTATTGAATAATTTGAGTCTTCGCTTATTTCTCTGAAAAGTTCGTCTGCTATGTCTACAACCTTCATCGTAAAATGAATTACACTAAAAACAAAGAAAGTTGGATAGAAACCTTAGTGATTAGGGCAAGATTGTCCTAATGCATTTTCATCCTGTTTTTCCGGAAGAGGCTGATATTCACCCGGTTTTCCAGTATTTTTAATAGATTCCATAATTTTAGAAATATCAAATATCTCCTTTCCTTCTGGAAATGGACACATATGAGCCTGCCCAACAATATCATCTTCAGTTAAATAATAATCTGCCATATGAGTCTTTTTAGGCTCATACGATGAAACTATATTATCATGAAAATCGTAGCCCAACTGGACAGATTTATCTACTGGCCACAGAACGGTACTCTTCTTCCCAAAAGCCATTGCTCCGTGCTGAGCAAAGCTATCTATAAGTACTCTAGTATGAGAATAATGTATAGCAGACATTATTTGCCTGATATTTGGGCTATTAATCCAGTCTACTCCTTCTATGTTAGGTTGGTTCTCGTGCCTAATATGAAATATTTTGTATTCTTTTTCCAACTCTCTACACAATGAGGACGCCAGTCCAAGAGGTATGTCTCTTACCCAAGAATAACCCTGATCATTTCCCCCGTTAGTTTGAAGCAGTAAAATGGGTTTTCCGTGACCAATCAACCCACCAATCGCTTCTGTTCTTTCTTGTTCTGTTAAGAATATCTTAGGTTGTTCTCCATTATACTTTATGTCGTTCTGTAGACACCAAGCTTCTATGCAGTGAACTTTTTTATTTATATAGTCTTGATGTAAATATGGATCAGTCTTTATTACTAACGTGTCTTTGCCCTTAACGAAGTCCTCATAAAAATAAGGAGTTTGCCCCATTATATAAATCCTGTAAACGTTGGGATTGTTCATCCATAAGCCTGAATGAGGGCTAACTACTATAATTTCCCTATCGGGGTGTTGTTTTTTTATAGCCTCAACAACGGCAGTGGCCATTATATTCTTACCTATGCCACCCTCGATATGAAAAACTAAATATTTTTTGCCACCAGTCATTAAACATCGACGGAGCCGCTGTAGAAGACTGTAGCTCCCGAGTCGGTATTTATTTCTCCAGTTTTAATATACTCGTAAGCTGAAGAAAAAAGTGAATCTTTATCAACAAAAGCTCCCATACTAGGTAGCGGGAATGAGTATGAATACCCCGCAATAGGTGTCGCCATCGTATTTCTAACGTCTTTATCGGCAAAAACATCCACTGATATGCGGCATTCGGGCTCCTGTGCGTCTGGAGCGTTAGCGTCTCCGGTTATATGAGCGTCGCTGGTAACGGTCATATCTACCTCTCTTATCCTGTGGTAAGCTCCGGTAAGTTCAATGTGCCCTGCTTCTTTATAAGTTATTGGTCTTCGTAAAGCCATGTTCTTTCTCCTTTAATTTATAATATAATTACATGCAAAAAACAAATTTTTCTCTAATTTTCTCTTTCTGTACCTTTCCAAGAATCCTTAGCTCTTATATCGCATCTAGTGCCTATTAGCAATATGTTATAACACCCATCTTTATCAGAGCAAATATGCAAATTTTTCTGATTTTCATCTACTTCAGCGTACGCCGAACCAAAGTGATCCACCGGTTTTACCCAAGCCATACTGTTCTCGTTTAGGTCATTATAGTAGTCCGGAAGCTTCATAACACAACAACCGCCAGAAACATTTACCGACCATCGGTAAACGTTATCTCCTGCGTTAGGTGACTCGGCGAAAGAATGATATAACCATTTATTTTTCTTATTTGGGTTTGGGTGTATTATCCTAAAGGAACCGCTACCTTTACTTACGGTTCCGCATAGCATACAGGACATCTGTATAGAGGAGTTTCCATATGTCCCTGTGGCGTGTCCATTTCCTACCGCCTCCCATCCGATTACAATCTCACATCTAGGATAGTTGTTACTACCAAGTCCACTTCTTGTGCCGTAACCTATATATATGCTGTTACAAGCGCAATAAAGCGGGACGCCTGCGTTTGCGCAGTGGCCAGAGTTCTTACCTATGAAAACATTACCGCACCCCATGTTCCATCCCGATTTTCCAGTGAAATAACCAGCGCACGTACCTATAGCAGTATTATAATAACCATATTGATTACAATACAAAGCGTGCTGCCCCACAGATGTTGAAAATCTAGCTACATACGACCAATAATTAGCCTTATACCCTATAGCGGTAATACTGCAAGCATACCCCCCTGCTCTTTGGGCCTGTGCCCCGATAACTGTTCCGCAATATGTCCACCAAGAACAACATCCAGCATATGCGCCTATCTTAGTTGCTCCCGTGTTGCCCCTACTGCAAAAGCCAGCCATATGACCAATAAACGCTTTCCCCCAATTTGTGCAAAGACACTTTCCAGCGCAAGTCCCAATAACCGTATCGTAGTTAGTAGCCCTCAAGGTGTATGCAGTACATTCACCTATAAATGTGTTGCCATGGCCGTAAAGCGTACAGCTTGTACTGCCTCCAGCCGCCCTAAACCCTATGAAAACATCGTCGCAGAGGCAGCATTTTCTTGAGCCCAGCCCAGTAAGCGCACCTATAAAAGTACTGTTACTGAGATAATCACAAGCTTGACAAGCCGCCAGATAACCTATCGCTACGTTATAGCATGACCGTTTAGTTGACTTACCTTGGCAAGCTAACGCGCTCGCACCAAGAGCTGTGACATCTACGCTATACTCAGACAAGCAGTTTCCTCCAGCCCAAACTGACCCACATCCGCAGCCCATACTAAAATTAGCATACCTAGCCGGTGATGCGCAGTACGAACTATAGCACCCACCGATACAACAGCCTGAACAGCCAGCTGCCCCCGAAGTACCCGTAGTACCGGATGTACCTGAGTTACCACCAGCACCATTATTACCTGAATTACCATTATTACCTGAATTACCCGATGTACCACTACTCCCTGTACCGCCAGTATTACCGGATACACCGTCGTTACCACTACCTCCTGAGTTACCACTAGAACCAGCGCTACCAGAAGAGCCTGAAGTACCAGATGTACCAGAACCAGCCGAATTACCCGAGTTTCTAGCGGTACCAGAGCTACCTGAAGAACCTGACGAACCGGAACTACCTGAATTTCCACTAGTACCATCGTTGCCGCTGCCACCCTGATTACCATTAACACCTGAAGAACCAGAAGTACCAGATGTACCAGAGCCAC